>Ga0181527_1004764_pt1 | contig 11507 bp, 6 predicted proteins | sample PEATcosm2014_Bin_30_FD_119762 | JGI IMG/M metagenome (GOLD analysis project Ga0181527, IMG submission 119762) | Peatland microbial communities from MTU Mesocosm Facility, Houghton, MI, USA - PEATcosm2014_Bin06_60_metaG | ecosystem: Environmental > Terrestrial > Soil > Wetlands > Peat | place...
GACGACATCGAAGTGGATTACGATTCCGGCCAGGTGTACGACGTGGAAATGCACGACGGCTCGCAACTCCGCCTGCGCAAATTGCTCGAGGACTACGACCCCACCGACAAGGCCAACGCGGTGCGTACGCTGATGGAGGCGCAGGAAAAGGACGAAGTCCTCACCGGCGTCTTCTATATCAATACGCAAAAGCCGACCTTCATCGATCAGCTGAATATGGTGGATGAGCCGCTGGCCACGCTGCCTGAGTCCGTGACGCGCCCGCCGAAGTCCGCGCTCGAAGCGTTGATGACGAATCTGCAATAGGGAGTTCGTTGAATTCAGGATTTAAATAGGCGCTTGTCGTTCGGGACAGGCGCCCTCTTTTTGTGGGAACTGCGTTTCTCGCCCCGGTAACTGTCAGTGGCAGGTTTTCGGCTTTGCAAAGACACAAGTTTGCTCACACCAAAACAGGCGTGAATCTGCAGAACTTATCGGACTATCGAAGTACTCGTCGGCCAGGTCCGGATTAGGGCTTTTTCTAGGATGCCTTGCCGCGCAGCAGCTTTCCGGCATTGCCGCGCAGCGACTGCTCGGCGCGGAACCAGTCTTCCTCGTGGTGCCCATGCGTGCGTCCGCGTTCGTTCCAGAAGCGATGCGCAAGCTCGGCCACCTGCTCGTGAGATATAAAGACAGAAGCCTCCATTTGCAGAACTTCCGCCTTCGCGGGCTTTTCCATTTGCAGAACGTTGGTCTTCTTTGCCGCGGGTTTGCGGGGTTTTGCGGCAGCCTTGGGAGCTGCATCCGGCTTCTTAGGTGACTTTGCCATTCAAAAATTCTCCTGGGGGATGAAGGAATTAGATCGAACAACTCTATATAGAGAGAATACCGGAGAATGAGGTGCTTCTCAAGTGAGGTGCCCGCGAAGAACCTTCGTTATAAACCTGAACGAACCCGGACAGGGCAGGTTCTGATTCAGGACGCACGATTCTTGAGAAGCCGCGGGCGCAGCGTGTATCGTGGTTGCAAGCAAGAAACCATGACCACCCCCGCCATCGATACCACTGCGCTCACCCGCCGCTTCGGCGACTTCACCGCCGTCGACAATGTCAATCTGCGCGTCGACGCCGGGCAGTTCTTCGGATTTCTCGGCCCCAACGGAGCGGGCAAATCCACCACCATCAAGATGTTGACTGGCTTGCTGGCGCCCACTTCAGGCAGCATCCGCGTCCTCGGTGGCGACCTGCGGGCCAACTCCGCCGACATCAAGCGGCAGATCGGCGTGGTACCGGAGGGCATGGCGCTCTTCGGCCGCCTGACCGCCGACGAATACCTGCAGTTTGTGGGGCGCATGTATGGACTGGACCGCGCCACCACGCTCAATCGCACGCGGGAGCTGCTGGAATTCATGCAACTGGCCGGCGAGCAGAAAAAACTGATCACTGATTTCTCGCATGGCATGCAGAAGAAGCTGGCACTGGCGGCAGCGGTGATTCACGGGCCGAAGGTGCTGTTTCTCGACGAGCCCTTTGAGGGCGTGGACGCGGTGGCCGCGGGCACACTGAAGGCCATGCTGCTGAGGATGATTGCGCGCGGCGCGACTATCTTCCTCACCTCGCACGTACTGGAGATTGTGGAGCGGCTGTGCACGCACATCACCATCATTCATCGCGGGCAACTGGTGGCGCAGGGCTCGCTGGATGAGCTTCGCGCCGGAGCCGGGCGCATCGGGCAAGCCGGAATCCAGGAAGCCGCCGCGCCGCCGGGCCTGGAGAAGGGCAGCCTGGAGCAAATTTTTCTTGAGATTGTGGGCACGGATCGCGAAGGCAATCCCGCCGCAACTGCGTCCGAGCAGGAGCTCTCATGGTTGAGCTGACGGGCCCGGAGAGGGTTCCTGGTTCCATGCCGCCCATTCCGGCGAGCACGCAATTGCTGGCCGTCGCGTGGCTGCGCTGGCGCATTTTTGTCAATGGCATGTTTCGCAAGCGGCCCAAGGGCAAGCGCCAGATTGCCGGGCTGGTGTTTGGCATTCTCCTGCGCCTCATTGTCTGGCCCATGCTCGCGCTGATCGTGGTGGGTCCGGTTGCGATCAGCGGGTTCCTTGCGTGGATGGCGATCTCCGAAGGCCACCCGAAATCCCTCGCGTCGCTGCTGCTGGGCATCGCATTGCTCTGGCAGTTCGTGAGCATCAACGGCCTCAGCATCGCCGCCGCAATGCAGAGCTTCGATCCCGCGTCGCTGGTGCGCTTTCCTCTGCGCTTCGGGCGCTATTTTGTGTTGCGTTCGCTTCTGGGCCTCATGACACCCAGCACCATCGTGGGTTGCCTGGCCCTGCTGGCTGCCGCGGTGGGCATCGGCGTGGCCAATGCGTCGCTGGCGCTGCCCGCGCTGGTGGTGATGGCGGTCTACGCGCTGATGAACATTTATCTCACGCGCATGATCGGCGCATGGATGGAGCGCTGGCTTGCGAACCGCCGCTTTCGCGAGATTTTCAGCATGTTGATGGCGCTGTTTGCCGTCAGCATCCAATTCATGAACCTGCAGCGGACCCCGATGCGTGGGCCCGGCGTCAGGAGCAGTTGGCTGATCAATATTCTGCACAGCTCCGGATCGTATCTTTACTGGCTGCCGTCGGGTTTTGCGGCGCAGGCGATTCTGCTCGTCAAGCATCCTCTGGCCGCGCTCGCCCAATTTTTGGGATTGCTGGCCAGCACCGTGCTGTTCGCGGCGGTGTTTGCCATCCGACTGCACAAACAGTTTCTGGGCGAGTACTTGGACGAGGGCGTGAGCCGCCGCGTGCAGGCGCCATCGGCGCCGCGCGCAAAAGCTCCGGTGCCGCAATCCGCCGCTCTGTCTGCGCCCGCCGCGTCCGGCGGCATTTTTTCGCCCACCGTGGCCGCGTGCCTGCGCAAAGAGTGGCTTATTTTGACCAGCAATGGAACGCAGCTGATCGGCTTGCTCACGCCGCTGATTTTCGTGGTCATCTTCAGCATGAACCGGGCATTTTCTGCCTTCTCTTCAAAGTATTTTCTGCCTTCGGCGATTGCCTACGTTCTCATCGCCGCTCTCAGCTCGCTCTACAACATCTTTGGCGCGGACGGCCGCGGCGTGCAGTTGTATCTGCTTGCGCCTATTCGCATGCTCGACGTGGTTTTGGCCAAGAATCTGATGAGCCTGGCGCTGATCGTTACCCAGGTGGGGCTTGCCTGGACCATCATTTGCGTGCTGGCGCGAGCGCCCGTTCCGGTTTCGGTGCAAATCTCCACCGCGTTGTGGACGGTCTTCGTCGTGGCCTTGAATCTCGCCATTGGAACATGGCGATCGATCCAGGCGCCACGGAAATTTGTTCCTGGGCAGACTCGGCAGCCGCGAGGCGGCACACCCACCAATCGCACCAGCGCGTTGCTGGTTCTGGCGGTGCTGTTCGGATGCATGTTGTTGCAGGTTCCCGTGGCCATCGCCTCGAGTTATCTCGGGGCGCCGTGGCTGGGCGCGTGGATCTTCGGCCCGCTTGCCGTCGCTGCGGTCTTTGCATATGCGCTGATGTTGCGCAGTGCCGAGCGGCTTATTTTCGCCGCACGCGATGTGTTCGCGGAAGAACTCTGCAAGGCCTGAGACCCGGCCGATGGAAACCAATTACTTCCGTGCCCCATCCTTTTCGCGCTTTTCACGAAAAGCGTGGGAAAGCTAAAAGGCCGGGTACATCCATTCCGGAACCGCCTTACAACTCCCACCAATCGAACAGCACCATGCGCGGGTAATACAAGCCGCCGCGTACCGTCGCATCTGCGCCGTGCAGGTTGCGCAGAACCTTTGCGTAAGCCTCAATCTGCGGCGCGAATTCACCGCGCAATTCGGCCAGCGCAGAATTGAGGTCGAGACCGTCCCCTTGCGCGGTTTTATAGTCCGCGGTCTTGTAATCGATAATCCACCAGGTGGAGTTGTCGTCGGCGGATTGCGGCGTGGGCCCGGCGCGGAAGACGCGATCGACCTGCACGGTGCGCAGACCGCCCGCAACCACTCCCGTCCATCGCGCTTCGCTCGCGGCATCGGCGTGCGCAGCCTGAATCCATTGCGCGCGCGGATCATCCGCGGCGCGGAGAACCATTTCGAGCGCCTGTGCGGCCATGCGATCGGCCTGGCCGGTGTCGATGCCGAAGGCGCGGAGGTTTGCGGCGATGCGCGGCTGCATGCGGGCGAGAGACTTGCGAGCAACTGCGTTGGTTTCCGCGGCGAGAAGTTGCGCGAGATGTTGAAACAGCTCGTGAACGGCTTTGCCGAGCGCGCGTGAAAGCAAGCCGCCCTCATGGCGCTCATAAAGGCGGCCCGTACCGGCCAGCGGCTCATCGGCTGCGGATGGAATTTCGGAAAATGCAGGCCGGTAACTCGGCGGCAAGCGGCGAAGCGGCGTCGGCGCCAATACATCCGGCGGCGCAGGCATCGCGAGCACCTTCTCTGCCGAGGCCGCAAGGGAATCGATGATTTGCGATTCGCCGGTTTGTGCGGCCTGAGCAGATTGAGCGGAGCACCAGTCCTCGAAACTACGTTGTACTTGATCGCGCAATCCGGGCCACGCGGTGGCCAGCAAACTGCCCGTTGGTGGAACCAGAGCGAGAGACTGACCGTCCGCCGTTTTGAACTCCGGGCGTGCGAACAGATGCAGCTCTTCGCGGGCGCGCGTAGCGGCCACGTAGAGCAGCCGGCGCGTCTCCTGCGACTCGCGCTCGCGACGGGCCTTATCGACCGAAGACTTTGCGGAACCGCTTTCCGCGCCCTTCGGCTGGAGCGGCGCCACAAGAAACTCCGTAATCGTGCCGGCGCTGTTCTCGTCGACGGCGTCAGTGTCCGGCGCCAGACCGCGCTCCAGCCAGGAAAGCAGTTTCCGGCCGCCGCGGCCCGCGTTGGCCTGCAAGTCGGGCACGATCACGATCTCAAATTCAAGCCCCTTTGATTTGTGGATGGTCATCAACTGCACGCCGCAGTCGCTGCTGGTGGAGGGATCGGGCTGCGCGTTGAGTTTATTGAGGGCCGCATCGAGAGCGGGGCCGAGAAAATCCTGCTCTCCCTGCGGCAAATCGTCGAGACAACCCCAGAGCAGATCGAGATTGGCGCGCGCCGCCGCGTCCACACAACGCGCACCGCCCACACGCTGCCACACCTGCTCGAGCCAGGTTCCAAGTGAAGCCGTGGGCTGAGCCGAGCGCAGGCGCTCCGCGTATGCAATCGCTTCGAGCAGGCGCGCAGCGGCGAGGCCGCCGTCCTGACTGAGAAGTTCGCTGCGTTCAGCGAGCAGTTCCGGCACCGGACGGGACTTCAACTGCTCGTCATCGGCGCTAGTGAGAGTGTGCAGATCGGCGAGCGAAAGGCCGCACCACGGCGCGCGCAGAACGCCCAGCCAGGCCACGCGGTCTTCGCGATTGAGCAGCGCGCGGGCCAGCGCCAGCGCGTCGATGATCTCGGGGCGATCCTGCAAGGGCTCGAGTTCGATGGCGCGGAAGGGAATCTCCGCTTCACGCAGCGCCTGAGCCACGGACACAAGCACTTTCCGAGTGCGGCCAAGCACGGCGATGCGGTATTTGTCGCCGGCCGCGCGAGCTCTTTCCATCCATGGCAGATGGTTGCGGATCAAAGCAACGATTTCTTGCTTCTGTTTTTCGAGCGCGGCATCGCGTTGCGTCTGAGTCTCCGCTTTTCGCTCGCGGGTGTAGCCACGCGCATTCGCGCGCATGTTTTGCGGAATGAACTCGAGATGCAATGACATGCCCGGCAGCGAATCCGCAACAGAATTCGGGCCGGGTTGTGTGGAATCTTCGCGGGCCGGCAACGTTCGAGCAAATTCGATGCCGCTTCCGTCGTCCACGGCGAAAATCTCGGCGAAGATTTCATTCAAGCGTTCCACAAGCGGCGGAGCAGTGCGAAAGTTGGCGGTGAGATGCACGGAATCGAAGCGCAGTGCCAATTCGTTGGGGATGTCAAGCCCGATGTTTTCCACGCGCGGAAACAGTTCGGCGTCGGCGCCACGAAAGAAGTAGATGGATTGCATCGGGTCGCCAACCACGAAGCAGGTGCGGCCTTCGGGCTGGGGCCAGGCGGCAATCAGGCGGCCCAGCAACTCGTGCTGGCGGCGGCTGGTGTCCTGAAATTCGTCAACCAGCAGATGGCGGATGCGGTCGGCAACGGCGAGGGCGGCTTCTGTCGGCTGGGCATCTTCGTCTCTCAGCACGCTGAGGGCAATCTGCGCGACCTCAATAAAGTCGACCACGCCCGCCTCGGCAAAAGTAATGCGGAGATAAGCAGCGGCCTGGCGAAGCAGCGTAAAGCAGGCGCGCACGATCTCCCATTCCTTTTCGGTATAGCCGCACTCGGAAGCATCCTGCGCGGCACGCGTGAGCGACATTTCCAGGCGATCGCGCAGCTCATCCCAGTTCTGGCTGCCCGTCAAAACGAAGGCATGCATCCAGCGGTCGCGCTCGCCGAGCATGTTCACCAGTAGCTCCTCCATCTCCTTCCAGTTGTTGTCGCGCCACAGGAGGAGGGTTTCAGCAGCCGGGCTCACGGGCGAACCGGCAACACCGATTTCCTCAAGTGCGCGGCGAGCCGCGCGACGGTAGAGCTCGGTGGGCTGCTCTGCGATTTCCAGGCTGCCGCCGAGGCCTGAAATGAGCGGCTGCTGCAGCGCAAGATCGCGGCAGAAGGAGTCGATGGTCTGGATGCGCAGTTGCGCGGGCAGATCGAGGAGATTCCAGCCGAGGCGCTGCGAATGATCGAGTGCGCGCCGCGCCAGCGGGCTGGGGTCGTCTTTGCGAAGCTCGTCGAGGATGCGATTGCGCATCTCGGCTGCGGCGGCATTTGTGAAGGTGATTGCCACCACCTGGCCCGGCTCGTCCACCTCGGCAAGCAAGCGCAGGAACCGCGCGGCGAGCAAGGTGGTTTTGCCTGAGCCGGCAGGAGCCCTCACAAGAATTGAGCGCGCTGGGTCGAGCGCTTTGTCGCGTTGCGCCTGGTCGGGCGGCGGCGATTTTGCCTGGCTCTTACTCACCGGCAACCTCCTCGCCGTCAGAGTCATCGCTCGCTCCTGCGCCGTCCTGAATCTCCTGAATGCGGCAGAGTGACTGAAGTCCGCAGTTCTTGCATGTCTCGGGATACTCGCGGGGATTCACATCGGCGCGCCCCGCGAGAAATGCCTTCGCGAGCATGTCGATCTCGTCGCGCCATGCAGTCATGTCTTGCTGCGTAAGAGGCTTGCGCACCAGGTTGGAGTTGCCGCTCAGGCCTGCCTTCAGAGTTTGCTTCGCCGCCTTCACACGGCCCTCGAAACCGCTCTCTCCCGCACGCAGTTTGGCGAAGACCAGGCCGCCCACTTCACCTTCTTCATGCTGCAGCGCGAAGCAGGCGTAAAGCGGCAGTTGCACATCGTCGGGACGCGGCAGGTCCCAGGATTTCGCCTTCGCGTCACCGGTCTTGTAGTCGATGACGAGCAGCGAGCCGTCGTTTAGGCGATCCACGCGGTCGAGACGCAAATGGAGCGGCAGGCCTGCAATGGAGACGTCGGTTCTCTTCTCGGTTTTAAGCACGGCGAATGACAAGCGGCCTTGCTCAAAACGCAACCACTCCGCGATCAGCTCGACTAGGCGCTGGCCTTCGAGCTCGAGGTACCTTTGCGGCATCTGCTCGCGCGCACGGGCAGGCATTTTCTCCTGCAACGCACGGACCACGTGGCCTTCGACAAACGCGGCAAGATCGACGAGGGCCACAAGTTCCGCGTGGGTGCGGATGCCGTTGGGAGGGCCGGCCCAGATGGAATGAAGCACTTCATGCAGCAAAAGACCTCGCTCCGAAGCAGTGAGTCCGGCTTCAGCCGCATCCCACTTCTTGGCGTCGAGGCGCGCCGTAGCGAATGCCTGGAAGGCGCACCGCGACTGGGTGGTTAGAACGTTGGAACCGCCCGAGACCTCGCGAAGAGGGTAGGGAAGTTGCGTGGCATCTTTGAATTCGACGGTCAGCGTTTTGGGAATGTCGGGAGCGATGAGATCGGCAGGCAACAGCCGCGGCAATCCCGCGACTTGCACGACTAGCCGTGACGGGCGCGCTTCCACCCCTTCGCTCTGCCGCGCGTAGCTGAAGTGGACCTCGGGCGCGGAGGCGAGCACGCGGTGCGTCATGGCGTTGGCTAGATCCCAATCGAGTTTTGGCGAGGCGTGCGGCATTCCGGCCTCGCGCTGCACGCCAATTGGGATGAGCGGATGTGTGGCGCCTGCCGCGGGCCACGCCTCTTCGCTCGCGCCCAGGAACCAGATGGCGTCGGCGGTCAGGCCCGCGGACTCTGCGGGGCCCGCAATCAAGATGGGCGCGTCCTGCGACTCGGGCGCGAACAGCGTTTCATTCACGGCGCGATCGAGCGCGGCAAGAAAATCGCTCCACGCAACGCGGCGGCCATCGAAGCCGAGCGAAGCGCAGTCGTCCACAGTTTCTTGCCAGCGGCGGAGGGCCTGGAATTCGGTGCTGGTAAGCGGCCGTGCGCCGGGCCAGCCAGCCGACTGAAGCAGTTGCGCTGAAAACTTCGCCCAGGCGAGAGGAGTTTGCGGGCGGTGCGCGAATTCCTTCAGACGTTGGCGGGCTTGCGTCATGCGCACGGTCCACTCGGCGGGCAGCTCGATGCGCGGACGCTGGCGCAGGAATTCCACGAGCGTCCAGCGCGGCCGTTGCAGGCCACGGCGGCGCAGGGCACGCATAAACGCCGTGAGCGCGCGCGATTCGTCTTGCGAAGCAGCGATCTGGTCCGTCGCGAGGAGCCAGTCGAGCTCGTTTTCAGCGATGGCGTCGCTGAGCCAGCGGAACAGCAATTGCGCGCCGCGCACGAGCGCGATCTGGCCGAGTGGCACGCCGAGCGAAAACTCTATTAGGCTCGCTGTGCCCAGTGAGTTTTCGTTCGTGCCCAGAAGCCGGAGAAACCCGCGCTCGATCTCGCCGCGACGTTTTCGCGCGTCCTGAGTAATCACGAGCAGGCGCGCGTAGGGATCGGCCGCGAGCCGGGCCTTCGACCAAAGCGCACAGGCGGCGAGTTCCGCGGCAGGATCGGCTGCCTGGAGAAATTCGACTTGTTCCGCCGTCGCGCCGGGTGGAGCTTGACGCACTGCACCGTCAACGCGCCATGCGGCAAACAGTTTTTGCTGCGTTGGCAAAATTCGGTCGAAGCCGGCAAGTAGAAGCGGCGGGCGCTCCGTGGTGTCGGCTTCAAGTTCGGCGCTGAGTTCGAGCGGAAGGCGCGCGGCGCTTACCAGCTTGCCATCGCGGCAGAGTTCGTTGAATGCAGTGAGCCAGCCGCTGAACGCTCCGGCGTCCTGATCCCAGCCGATGCGCGCGTTGTCTTTGAGGAACTGCGGGGCGTAGTCGCAGAGCAGGTGGTGCGCGTCCATGGCGAGCGCGGCCAGACGATCGCCCGCGCCGGCGAGCTGCACAGCTTCAGGCGCGGCATGGGCCACAATGCGCGCCCACAGCGACTGCTCCTGAGGCGGGCTCAGCACCACGCGCCCGTCGCCCACGCGTTCATCCCAGGCCGCGCGGGCAAAACTTTGCCAATCCCGAATGTCGGGAGTGAGCCATGCGGTCAACCCTTCGGCACGGCGGGCGCGATGAAAGGCAGCGGCGAGGGATCGCGCGGCGCGTTCGCTGGCGGTGACCACGATTCCGCCTTCGCGCAGCCACGCATCGATCTCCACCGGCGATGAAGGTTCACGATTCACAGTTCGCGCTTCGCAAGGCTACGTCCAAGAATACCTCTCCAGTGACACCTCACTCGCAGGGTGTTTCAACAGGCCTGCAAACCACTGACCACTAACCACTAATCACTGCATTTCCGGTGGTCAGTCCACTGGTTGTACACTAATATCGATGCGAATTCTCCTCGCCAGCACCCTGCTTGCGGTTGCCGTTGTCGCCGGATGCCATTCCAGCCCCAAGCCTGAAACGCAGGGCTCCGCCGCGCCGTCCTTTAAGGTGTACAAACTGCGCGGCAAGGTGGTTTCGACCAATCCCGCAACGGTCGAAGTCACCGTGGATCATGAGGCCATCCCCGGCTTCATGGAAGCGATGACCATGCCTTACAAGCTCAAAGATCCCAGCATCCTGAGCGAGCTGCATCCCGGCGACACCATCACCGCCGACGTGCTGGTTTCGCAGAATCCCGATGCGGACATTCTGCTCGATCATATTGTGGTGATTGCGCAGGGCAAGCCGGATTACAAGCCCGCGGTCTTCTATCACGTGCCGACACCCGGCGACGCGGTGCCGGATTTCAAGCTGCACAATCAGGATGGACGCGCCCTTCATCTCGATCAGTTCCGCGGCAAGACGCTGCTGCTTACCTTCATCTACACGCGTTGCCCGTCGCCTAAGTTTTGCCCGCTGGTGACGCACAACTTTGCCGTCATCGACCGGCAGTTGGCAGCGAACCCGGCGCTCTACGCCAAAACCCACCTGCTCTGCGTGAGCTTCGATCCGGAGCACGATACGCCCGCGCGCTTGCGTGCCTACGGCGCGCAATACATCGGCAGCGACGCCAAAGGCGCATTCGCCCATTGGGATTTTGCCGTGCCGTCCGAGCCGGAATTGCTGGAAATGGCAAAGTTCTTCGATGTGGGCATTACGCACGGGGCCGATGACACGATTACGCACACGCTTTCGACCACATTGATCGATGCGCACGGCAAGGTGGCGCTGTTTTATCCGGGCAATGAGTGGACGCCGGAACAGGTAGTCGCAGATGTGAGAAAAACAGCTGCTAGCTCCTAGGTTTCAGCTGCCGGTTTTTTGTGCGGACGCGAGCCGCAGAGTACGGGAGCGAAGCGCGCAAGGGTTAGACGTTTAGGTTTGATTTAATTCTTCGAAGGAAGGCAGGGAGAAAACAATGAAATACGGTTTGAATATTCGCGAGAGTGGCGAGTTGGATTTTCTGTCGTTGGGAGCGCTGGTGCACCGGCTGGATCCGGGCATCATTCCCTTCCGCAAAGCGACACAGTGCTTGATTCACGTCAGCGGCGGCGAGTTCAACGTGGCCGCCAACCTGGCAGACTGCTTCAAGATGAAGACCGCGGTGGCGTCGGCCATGGTGGATTATCCCATCGGCGACCTGATCGCGGAGCGTGTGCTCGCCATGGGCGTCAAGCCGATCTACAAGCACTTTGAGCACAACGGCGCGACCGGTCCGAACATGGCCACGGTTTATAGCGATCGCGGCGCCGGCGTCCGGCCTCCCGTGGTGTTCTATAACCGCGCCAACGAAGCCGGCGCTATGCTGAAGCCCGGGGACTTCGACTGGAAGAAGATTTTCGCGGGAGGCGTGCGCTGGGTGCACTCGGGCGGCATCTTTGCCGCGCTCTCGCCCACCACGGCGCCGCTGGTTGCGGAGATGATGCAGGAGGCCAAGGCGGCCGGCGCCATCACGTCGTTCGATCTCAACTTCCGCGAGAAGCTGTGGAAGATTTCCGGCGGCGCCGACAAGGCCGTGGAGACCATTGCCACCATCGTCA
>Ga0181527_1004766_pt1 | contig 11505 bp, 16 predicted proteins | sample PEATcosm2014_Bin_30_FD_119762 | JGI IMG/M metagenome (GOLD analysis project Ga0181527, IMG submission 119762) | Peatland microbial communities from MTU Mesocosm Facility, Houghton, MI, USA - PEATcosm2014_Bin06_60_metaG | ecosystem: Environmental > Terrestrial > Soil > Wetlands > Peat | place...
GGTGCAGCGGGGAAAACTGGCCGTTGACGTTGGGGTGGGAACCGGGTTTATTGCCGAAGGGCTCATCGGGCACGGCGTGGAGGTGCTCGCGATCGACGAGTCGCTCCCTATGCTGCAGGTGCTCAGGCGCAAGCCGTTCTGTGCCGCGGGCCTGCACTGTTGCATCGGGAGCGCCCAACGTCTCCCCGTTCGCACCGGCTCCGTGGACTACGTTTTTGCCAACATGTGCCTCCACCATGTCATGCACCCGGCAGCAGCGATAGGTGAGATGGCGCGGATTCTCAAGAACGGGGGCACGCTGATCATCACCGACCTCGATGAGCACGCGTTTGCGTTTCTCACGAAGGAGCGCACCGATCGATGGATGGGATTTAAGAGGGAGGATATGCGCACCTGGTTTGCCGAGGCGGGGCTGAAAGATATCGTCGTAGGAGACACTGGAGAGCGAGCGTGCGTGCCATCGGACTCCAGTGACGACTGCGCTGACATCAGCATATTTATAGCACGGGGCACGAAATGAAGTGAGTTAAGGCTCAGTTTCTTTCGCCACCATTAGGAGTTACACTATGACAAAAGTCATCGCTATCAACGGAAGCGCACGGAAAGACGGCAATACTGCCATCCTGATCCGACGCATGCTCGAAGAACTCGAAAACGAAGGCATCGAGACCGAACTGGTCCAGCTTGCCGGCACGAAGATTCAGGGGTGCACCGCCTGCATGAAATGCTTTGAAAACAGGGACCGGCGGTGCATGCTTGACGACGATATCGTCAACGACTGCATCGAAAAGATGGCCGGAGCCGACGGGATCATCCTGGGTTCTCCGGTCTATTTCAGCGATGTCACTGCCGAGATGAAAGCACTGGTCGACCGGGCCGGTTTCGTTTCCTTTGCAAACGACTGGCTCTTCAAACGCAAAGTGGGATCCGCCGTCGTCGCGCAGAGGCGGACTGGCGCGCTGCATTCTCTCGATACGCTCTTCCACTTCCTGCTCAGTGCGGACATGATCGTTCCTGGTCGCCCGACGATTGGTGTTGGGAGGGACATCGGCGACGTCGAGAATGACGATGAAGGCATCGCCGCGGCAAAGAATGCCGGCAGAAACATGGCGTGGCTTCTGAAGGCTGTGACAAGATGAGGGGCATCCTGCAGGAAGAGGCCTCTGTGCAGACGTAAGCGTCTGCCGTCGCCAACAAAGACCCGAAGACATAAACTGGGTGAAAAGCGGCCGGATCGCACATCTAAGCCGTGCTTTGCCCAGAAAAGACGACAGGCCGAAAGTTTTTTTTCCGACCGAGGCTGGCCCTACTGCTTGCATCGTCACAACGGGTAGTCACCATCCACTGTGTATGCCAACGCATAAGCATGTTGTGAGGAGTGTAGAGAGAGCACGGTCGTTCGAACAACGGCGTCACACGCCGGCACTGCGTCGTGGTGCGTTGTATAGATAAGCGTCGTTTCGAAGGACGCCACTCCGGAGTTCTCTATAGTGTATGAGGGATGCGTTGACTAGGTCGTCGGCCTCTCTTGACTATGGAGGTGAGAGAAAAAGATGCACGAAAAAAAGAAAACGGAGAAACCCCTCAAGTGGTTTATCCTGCCGAACGAATCGTACAAATGGGACTTCATCCTCGACAAGTACGCCGAAGAGGACGATGATCGGGAGGCCACTACCGAACGCCGGGGGATTGAAAAGCTCGGTGATGAAGGCTTTAATAATGTCATCATGCGCAGAAGACGAAAACAGCAAGGCCGCCACTACTATTAAGCAGCAGAGCGCTACGCTTGTTTCTAATCCATACTCATTTTGGCGTTGAGAGCACCACGCGCGGCGGATGACACTACCGTTCTTGGCCTCGTCGATTCATTAGCCCGTCTGTCTTTGCCCCTCTTTCTACCGGGTTAGGCTACACTTAGTCAACTTCCATCCTAGAAAATGCATAGGCACCTAGGAAAAGGAATAGCAGAGCGAAAGCGACAATGACAGTCAAATCAAGCCACGGCGGAAGGATGAATACGCCGGTGAAGAGCCCCCGTACCCCGTCAACGCCATACGTTAGGGGGTTGATGAATTGTAGCTGATATAAAATAGGTATGCCCTTAATCACGGTAATTGGCAGTAAGGCACCAGACAGGAAAAACATCGGAAACTCTATCATCCGTATAATAGTCGTAAATCCCTCGGTGTTTTCGATCATGGCGCCAAGCGTCAAGCCGAAACCAACAAAGGCAAAGAACATAATGATCATGAAGCCTATCGCCAAGAGGAAACCAGCAACGCTAATTATTCTGAAACCAAGCCACGTGCCGAGGATAAGAGCAATTCCTATCGTGGTCAGAGCTTGAATGAGTGCGATCGTCAGCGCTCCTAAGCTCCTGCCTATCATAAGCGATGTGCGGCGCACAGGGGCGACCATCACCTCCTTCAGGAACCCGAACTCCTTGTCCCAGAGGACGGTGACCCCACTATTCGTGCCCCCGAATAGCAGACCCATGCTGACAATTCCTGGAACAATGAACGCGAAGAAGGGCAACCCCCCGGGCACATTCTGGCTTGCTCCACTTGCAAAGATCTCACTCAGTGGAATACCTAAAAAAAGAAGCCAGATTAACGGCGAGGCGAATGTCGCGAGGATTCGCGATCGCATGGCGAAGAATCGTATCAATTCCCGCAGCCACATGCTGTAAATTGGCTCGGCCTCAAATAGCGGTTTGTGAATTACTTCTTGCACTTCCATTTTAGCATCCCCCCGCGTTGCGTTCCAATCTCATCTACCCACCTTCAGCCTCTCGTATCGTCCTGCCGGTGAAGTACAAAAAGACGTCCTCGAGGCTCGGTTCATGCTCATCTATAGACGTAATGACAAATCCATGCGTATCTGCAAAGTCTATGAGGTCGGCCACCCTCCCCTCGCCGCTTTCCGCGTTTAACAATATCGAATTGCTGTATTCCTCAGCACGCGTTATCCAGTCAAGCTCGTTTACCTTCTCCATGAACGCAGCCCTCTTTTCTCCTCCGTCAGCAATTTGAAGTGAGATTAAATCGGAACCTACAGCCTCCTTCAGCTTCTGAGGCGTATCCAGCGCTATTATCTTTGCCTTGTCGATGATAGCCACGCGATCACAGAGATAGTTCGCCTCCTCTATAAAATGCGTAGTGAGCGAAACGGTTACTCCCTCGATCTCCCTCGCCCTCTTTATCTGGTTCCATAAATCCATCCTCGCCTTTATATCAAATCCTATGGTAGGTTCGTCGAGGAACACGACGTCCGGACGAGTCATGAAGCCTCTTGCCACTTCAAATCGACGACGAACGCCTTCTGGCAAATTGTGAAGCTTAATGTTCTCTTTTCCTTTCAGCTCAAGCAAATCGAGGACCTCCTCTATCTTGCTCTCCCTTTCCTCCCTGCTCATTTCGTACATTCGTGCGTGAAAATCGAGGTTCTGTCTGCCCGTTAGATAGTCATCGCTGGATCGGTCTTGGAATACAATTCCGATATGCCTTCTGACTTCTTCACTATCTTTGACCACGTCGTACCCACAGATCTCGGCGGAACCTGAAGTCGGATGCAGCAGTGTTGTCAGCATCTTTATGGCCGTTGATTTTCCCGCTCCGTTTGGACCGAGGAACCCGAATATTTCACCTCTCTTGACTGCGAAGTTGATGTGGTCAACCGCAACAAAGTCGCCGAACTTCTTCGTAAGGTCGTGTACCCCTATTACGTCTTCCGTCATTCATCGTGCTCCTCTACGCTCTTTTTCACGTAGTGCAATAGAACATCATTCAAGTTCGGCGTGCTTGATTTTATAGAGGAGATGCCAAATCCGTGTGTTTTGGCCATTCTCACGACCTCTGGTATCCCTATACTTTTGTCCTCAAGGCTCAGCACTAACGTGCCTTGGTTTTGACTTGCAACGCTTTTTGCCCAGGTCATCTCCAGGAGCAGTCTCGCAAACTCTTCCTGCCTGCCCTTTGACACCTTAAGCGTTATCAGATTCTCACCGATTGAGCCTTTTAGCGCCTCAGGGGTATTTATCGCTACTATCTTGCCCTCGTCCAAAATTGCTATTCTGTTACAGAGATAATCGGCTTCGTCAAGATATGACGTAGCCAAAAGAACCGTTGCCCCCGTTTCCTTGTTCACTCGTCGGAGGTAATCCCAGAGGTATCTTCGCGTCTGCACGTCCAGCCCTATCGTCGGCTCGTCCAGGAGGAGGACCTTAGGAGAGGTAAGCATCCCTCTCGCTATCTCAAGCCTTCGCAGCATCCCGCCGGAATAGTCCCTTACTTTCGCATTCGCTTGCTGTTCAAGTCCAACAGTCTTTAAGACCTCAGCCACTCTCTTCTCCCTCTCTTGTTTTGGGAGACTGTACATGCGCGCCGCAAAATCCAGGTTCTGCTTGCCCGTAAGGTAGATGTCAACAGCCTCTTCCTCGAATACGAACCCGATAGAACGCCGCACGCTATCTTTCTCCTTCACGACGTCATAACCGCACACGGTGGCGCTGCCGGAATCAGGATTTAGAAGGGAGGATACCATTAACATCGTTGTCGTCTTACCAGCTCCGTTCAAACCGACAAGCCCAAAGATTTCGCCCTCAAACACCTCGAAGTTGATGGCATCCACTGCCGTAACGTTGCCGAACCCTTTGCGTAGGTCACGTACTACAAGAATTGGCTTCCTGCCGTTGTCGAGCGTGACGCTGGATGGTGCGCTCAAGTCATTGACAGCTTTCTGCTCCCCAACCCTACGAGTGAGGCCCTCTGTTGTGAGGTTGGACATAGTCTTACGTCACCTCTCTTGTGTTGGTAGCGAAGACAGTTCGCAGTGCTTCCACGGCTTTGTCGATGGCTTCTCTATTGTCAGCGTCCACACCGCTCAGTTTGTCTGCTAGATACGACACAGTTCCTTGGGTAGAGGCCTCCAAAATCGCCAGTCCGTGACCTGTGACTGTTAGGCGCACACGTCGTCTATCAGCCGGATAGTCGTTTCGTGCCATCAAACCGCGCGCGATGAGACCGTCCACAAGCCTCGACGTGGAAGGGGGGGTCAGCCCCACGTGAGATGCCACCTCCCAGAGTGACGAGCCTTCATTGCGGTTCACAAAAGCCAATACGCGGAACTGAGGGACGGTCAAGTCGAGTGACCGTCGACGACGCATCTCAGATCGTATGTCTTGCATAATAATTGGAACCACTTCAAGCAGCTTACGGGCGGATTCTTCTGGATCTGCGGTCATACTAATTGCATCCTCTAATAATTAGATGTTCTAACTATTTAATCATTGCCGAGCGTCCTGATCTAGTTGATTTATATATTGTCCGAGGAAACGACAAAAAGAACGGCAGCATTATGAGAAACTATTAATTCGTCGCTCACTCAACTGATGTTGAGGTTTTTACCATGGTTTCTGAAAAAGTACTGCACTTTCAAGGAAAAAACAAGGACCTAAATCAACTATCACAGCAGATTGTCCAGCAACTATCAACTGAAGGCTACAAAACACAGTCATCCACTGCGCCTTTGGGAATGGTCATACAGGCGACAAAAGCTGGGATTTTGCGGGACATCATCACTGCGGACAGAGCGTTCACCATCCTTCTAACGGGTCAGCCGAATGATTTTTCAATCCACATAGGCATAGGCAAGTTGATCCAGAACCTGGCAGTGGCAGCAGCCGAAACCCTCTTGGTCACGTGGCTGTTTCTTGCTGTTGACGTGCCCGAAATGCTGTGGACTGAACACGTCGAAAAAGGCATCGTTAAAGAGATAACGCAGATCGTGGGTTAAACTAAAAAGAGACTGCCTTTTTCCTCCTCTTTTCTTTTTTTGCATCAAAACTCGATCGCATATTGTCTGCTGAGGCCGCGCAGTTGTGCATTTTATGAAGTTGGCTTTGGCTAGAGGCTTTATACCTCGTCCCAAACTACCGGGACTATTTAGTGAATTTACACGAGCGCGAGTAACGCAAAACAAACCTCAACTCTTTTCAGACCGTCTGCTCAAAAGGAAGATCGACACTACGCTAAAGACCGCAAAGCGTGTTTGTCTCTCTTCCGACACACGTAAGCTTAATAGCGGGTTTCTTGCATCACGTTGAAAACGCCAGGAACCGCACCCCTGAGCTTCTTGTGTAGTTGGGCCCTCGCCCTCCGTTGTGCTTTGCTTTCTAAAATCCGGTCTCGTTCTTTCTCTGAGTAGGTCGCGAGTGGCCTGTGATAATCCTGATAGTCCCTCCGTCTTGTGCCCGTACTCATCACTTGACCCCTAACTTATAGGCAAGCATTCGCTAGCCACTTGTACTCCTTACACAAATAAAATATGCTCCGCCTCTGCTCTGAAGATCCGCGGCGAGCAATTTCCTTTCGATCAAGCCTAATTGATTACTTCTCATGATTTTCTTTTTCTTAGGCGCACGAACGACCCGCCGTCTTAGGCGTAGCAGCGACCGGGAGCTGAAAGGCAACACTTAAGCTATCACGCCGCCGTTTGACTCTTTTGATTCATTTTTTCGCGAGGGAGACACGTATGAAAAAAAAGAACACTGGAGCAAAAAAGATGCCCTGAGGGGATAACAACATGCTCTGAGGAGCTGACAGCATGCCCAGTAGCGATGATATAGAATGGTATCGAAAGCGCCCTAACGGAACCGGTCAACGTATTTACAGCATGCTTGAAAAAGAGGGCTATCATAATGGATGGCAGGTCTTATGCATAGAGTGCTATCGAGAGCGACGCGATAAATTCCTTAGCAAAGGCGAAACGTAACCCCCGCACCTATGGCGCTTCTTTTTTTCTAACGCATTCGAAGGCACTTCTCAAGCTGAAGATCCCTGGGCTACTTTAGGAGAATAGCGTGACCAATTGGAAACAAGACTTAAATGAATTCCTTAGAGAGAAAGAACACCAAGACCCAGAAGCGCAAACGGCTATTGAACGATATGCGTCCGCTGCGAGCAAGTTGTGTGAGACGAGAGTCAACCCCGCTTTTGATGCATTCAAGTCAGAATTAGAGAGACACGGGCGGAACGTAACTCTTAGCCCGTCAGATGAGGTCAGAGAGAATCGCGTTCGCAGCTCAATCGAGGTCTATTTTGAGGGGCAGTTAGAATTCGCGTAAGCCCTCTGTGCGGACCTCTCTTCAAGCGGCATCCGCTTAGGTAAGGAGATAAAGAGCATAGACGAAGAGCGAATCGCGTTCGCAGCTCAAAAAACAGGCAAAACGCAGCGCGTGGAAAGCCTTTTTACTGTCAACGGTTCCGTTGTCGCGATAGAAGACATCATCCAAGACAAGATTTCAGAAGAGCAGATTATACGAGAAATCATTGAAGATTACAAACCCCACGTTCTTAGTCATCCGCTCAGGCCTAAAACAAGCATTGAAAAGATGTCTGACCATGACGAGATAAGCGACGATGACTGGTGGGACCTTGTGTTGGATTTTGACGAAGACGCGTAAAAACTTTAAATGATTAAGTAGCTTTGCCGGGCCTAACACCATAGAATCTCATTTTGCAGTAGTGATCTGCTTTTTTTACTTTTTTTGTTCCGTACTGCTACACAATGACCCATCGGATTCGGCGGCATCTCGAAAAAGAAGGGCGCGATTAAACGGAAGTTCGACTGCTCCTTCGCACCTATTCTTTGATAATTTGAACGCTGCAGCATGGTTCTCAGCTTTCTAACGCCGTTCTTATAACTCCCCTTTTTTTTCAGGTCAGTGCGGACGACAGGGATACGTGTCTCTCGGTTTTTTCGGCCTACTCGCAAAAAAAAGGAAGATGGGGTTAATACCCCCTAGCATCCGCTGGGCGCGACCCTACGTAAACTGCAGCCCCCACCGACGAGACGCAGATTCATCCTCAAGGGGCGTAACGTAGCATGATGCCACCTTGCTGCTAATGAGCTTCCCTTCGTGGAAAAGGCGCGCTATGAGGTGGTACATGCCTTCTTCACTCGCGTAGAGCTCACTCACGAATCGCTTCGTGCCGCCTTCTGCGATGAAGTCGATATCGACCGCGTCCATGAGTGTGTGGGATTTCGACGGAGGAGTTGCAGCGATTTCAAGCCGTAGATTCTGCACGTCGCGGTGCGCGTACACTACCGTCTCCGTCTCGATTGTTTCTTCATACGCCCAGTAGGGCCGATTCACGAAGAAGGTCTGGATCTCGGTGGGATCTTCAGTGATTCGAACCTCATGATGGGGAGAGTACCAGCTCACGAAAGCGCCGTAGCGGTGCGCTGTGACGTGCAGATAGACCCATCCAGTGTGGTTCGCAAAGACGTGGAAGTTGAGTACTGCCGTGTCTTGGGGGGCTAACTCTTTTACGAAATGAAACGAGCCGCTTGGCAAAACGTCGAGATCGTGCGAGTTAATGGTATACAGCGTCGCGCTTACGTCGACGAGGGGCTCCGTTGATACGTTCTTGAGCTGGACGGTGATCCAGTGGCGCCCCCGATCGAGCACCTTGGGCGTAATGATTGCCTCGAAGGCATACTTGCGTCGTTCTTCTCGTTCTTCCATGGCGATTCTCTTCTCTTTTTTCTTTTCGTCGGCCATAGTACCATCAAATTACGTAGCGCACGGACGGTAATAAGGTATAGGCAAGGAAAAAACAGATCACGAAGGAGAAACACGCTGCGCTATCATAGCTCGGGCCTACCTGAAAATTGTGCGGCCTCTCTGCAAGCGCTTAACGCTGAATGCCTACCTTCTTCGCCCACGCCGTGGTATCTGAGAGCTTCAGCCCGGGGTGTACCTTCACCATACCTACGAGCCTAAACTGCTCCAAAGCAATGTTCAAAGCTTCGTTATCGTTGGCGTCCACAACCAAAAACCAGACGTGTCCCGGTCCATCAGTGTACGCCTCAGTGAGGGTTACGCCGGAGCGCTCCACGTTTTCGACGACGTTGGCAATGAAATCCAAGTCGGGTCGCACGAGTCCTCCGGGACAGTCTTCGGCGGTGTGTTTGGCGACGACCGTGAAGAGCGGTAAATCACCTTCTCCTACGAATTGTGCGAACGAGTTGCGCTGACGTGTTTATACCATTGCCGCTTTTCCAACCACGCTGTAAGTAGCTGTTCCGCTGAGCCCGCGAAGAGGAAGCGAGATAGAGGGTGCCATTGCCTCAAGAACTGGCTGCGCAGCACCCCGAAAGGAGAGAAGCCCATAAAGAAAGAGGAGGCACCAGTTAAGCGGCTGTAACGAAAGCGAGGGACAAGGAAGAGTGATCAAACCTATGTCTGATCGTTCGACCATATCTTTTTTTAACCACCTTATAGTTTGAACACCATAGCACAGTTTCGGCTGTCGCATCAAAACGGGAGCCTTTATCGTGGCTGCTGGCACGTTCTTCGGCGTCAGAAATTTTTTAGAAATTTTATGAGAAGTAATCATGCAATTCTCAAAACTATTCTCTTTTATCGTTGTTGCACCGCTCGTCGCCGTGCTCTTCGCTGGCCTCGTGCGATAAAAATCATGGGCTTTTGATCGTATTCGCGCGTACAGCGCGATAACTTAAACTATCTTAACTGCACAAACAAAAACGGTTTTAAGCCGAATCGTATAGCAGGTGACTAAATTGAAGTTCAATGTAGATATTGCGACCTTAGTAACGCAAACTGCTGACTTGTCCACTTTTTTAAAGGCAGCGATTGCAGCAGATCTGGTGGAAACACTCAAAGGCCAAAGCCCATTGACGATCTTCGCTCCTGATAATGAGGCATTCAGTAAAGTTCCAGCCGGTACACTCGACAGCTTACTCAACAACAAGGAACAGCTGACTGGCGTTCTTACGTACCACGCGGTGGCCGGGAAGCACTTGGCGGCTGATTTGGCCAAGCAGGAGACTCTTCTGACTGTTCAAGGTGGTATGCTCGAGGTTCACGAACATCATTGGTTGCGGCACGGAATCAAGATAAACGACGCCGTGGTAAAAGATGCCAACCTTGAGTGTGCTAACGGTGTTATTCACATCATTGACACCGTGTTAATGCCGAAGTAGGCCTCGATCTAACCGTCGCGCCGAAAAAATACTGAGAGGTTAACGAAACAGCCAGCGGTTTTGTTAAGAGCTGGCTGTTTTATTTCGCGATTAAACGCAGAATTAACGCGCTAAAGGGAGATGTCAACAGCACGAGGAGCGGGGGAGTCCTCAACAGAATGGAAAGAGGAGAGCACGTGGATTAATCCAGAGATACCAGACTTGCGATGACGCATTTTGTCCCCTAAATCTGCTTTTATTCACGGGATGGTGAAGCCGAGCCAAAATAATAGTAGCACGAGCAAAGCTCCGGGGATCCCAGCCAGTGCACAAATAATTATAGTGATGAGATTTATGGGCACTGTAAGCCCAAGGAATTTCGCCAAAGCCAGAACGATGAGGCCAAGTATTGAATTAACTACTACATACCTTATTGCTCTCACAAGATTCATAACAGCAATTTGGCAACAAGATCTAAAAGAAGATTTCGATTTTTTCAACTCGCTGGAAGAGTATTTAACATCATATAAAGGAGGTGATAAGGTATATGGGTGTCAGGGACTTAGTATGGCTTATTATCGTGCTGATAGTTATATTCGTAGTCCTGCGTTATTTGGGTATTGTCTAAGATGATTAGACAAGTAGAATAATACCACGCGGATCAAGAGGGTGTTGCTAGGTCAATAAATACACTATTAGCGCCGCGGCGACTACCAATATACCAATGACGATCACGAACTCTATCAACTCTCTGCGCTCTACCCGCACCCATCGCCTTTTTGATTGCTTATTTTCCGTCGCTAGTTCGCGCAATTGATCGCCGTCGTTTATACCATCGGTCATTCGTCGCCTCCGCCGTCGTCCTCGGTGTTGGTCATAGCGACTCGCTGGCATTGAATAAATATTAAGGGGTCAGGTCTCCCGAGCACGTGACCTTAATCATAAGCACAATAGTAGGGATTCCAGGGGCTATCCTAGTCATTCTTCTCTACGTGTTTGGCAATCCTTTATAGGAGAGAAGCAAGGGCATTACACAGGAATACTTTCGAATAGTTGACACTATACCGCTACTAAAAAGGAAGCGCCATTGTTAGGGCGGTCGTCAAACAATTGACGCTAGCGAAGTTGCTAGATTTCAGATGTACGAAACGACTAGCACTATGACAAACAGTATCACGAATAGGATGATAAGGGGCTCCAGCACTCCTAAGGTTAATCCAGCGATCCCTAGAAAAGTCACTATGAAGAGAATTACTGCCACCGCCAGAAAAAGCCAGGCAAGTCTTCTAAACCTGCTGTAACGCGGACCGAACAATCGCACCACCAATCCACCTCCGCTGCTGATTTGGTTGAACGATATATAAGCTTTTGGAAAAAGATAAGCGAAGGACGCCGAACGCTAGTGAAGTTCTACTTCGCCTTCAGCTTCGCCTTCGTAATATCGGTCGGAGACAACTACTGTATCTTCTGTCGCCTTGAGCACTTTCGACCACGGAACGACCATGTCACTTTTCAGTA
>Ga0181527_1004768_pt1 | contig 11505 bp, 7 predicted proteins | sample PEATcosm2014_Bin_30_FD_119762 | JGI IMG/M metagenome (GOLD analysis project Ga0181527, IMG submission 119762) | Peatland microbial communities from MTU Mesocosm Facility, Houghton, MI, USA - PEATcosm2014_Bin06_60_metaG | ecosystem: Environmental > Terrestrial > Soil > Wetlands > Peat | place...
CCACGGGAAGCCAGTTTCTTCCGTCATTGCCCCGGCCGTCCGCGGCTGGGTTGAGGCTACCGAGAGGGGCGGACCGCCGCCCCTCGTCGGACTCTCCCCCGGACTGTGCGGTCCGGGGGGGACCGTCGCCTATTTTACGCACCGCACAGTAAGAGGAGGTCCGTAATGGATCTGCGTCGCATCGCCGTCGCCGGCACCGGCATGATGGGGCCTGGCATCGCCGCCACCTTTGCCCTGGCCGGGCGTCAAGCTACCATCGTCAGCCGCACTCCCGAGGGTGCCTCCAAAGGGGTGACCACGGCCAAGTCCCTCATCGAGGTCCTGGCATCCAATGGCCTCGTGGATGCCTCGCAGGCCAAGGACGCCGCCGCCCGGTTGGTTCCCTCTGCGGATCTTGAGGCAACCGTGCGCGCGGCCCAGCTCTTCGTGGAATCCATCCCCGAGAGCCTGCCACTCAAGCAGGAATTCTTCGCGCGGCTGGACAGGGCCTCGCCCGACACGATCCTGTGCTCCAACACCTCGGGCATCAGCATCAGTGCCATCGCCGAGCGGTCGAGCCGGCCCGAGCGGATCCTGACCACTCACTTCTGGAACCCCCCCTACCTGATGCCGCTGGTGGAGGTCTCCGTGGGCAGGCGAACCGACTCCGGAATCGCCCGGGAGGTGATGGCCCTCCTACGGATGTGCGGCAAGGTCCCCGTCATGGTTCACCATGACCGACCAGGGCAGCTCGGTAACCGAATCCAGCACGCCATGATCCGGGAATGCGTGAACATCGTCCAGGAGGGGATCGCCTCGGCCGAGGACGTGGACTTGGCGGTGAAGACCGGCGTGGGGCTGCGGCTGCCGGTCTACGGGGTCTTCGAGCATGCTGACATGGTCGGGCTGGATTTGGTGAAGGCGGTCCAGGATTACGTCCTCCCCGACCTCTCCACCGTCCAGGAGGCGGGACGCCTCCACCGGGAGAAAGTGGCCAAAGGCGAGCTGGGGGTGAAGAGCAACCAAGGGTTCCTCGCTTGGACGCCCGAGAAGGCCCAGGAGGTCCGGTCGCGCCGCGACGCCTTCCTCATCCGGTTCCTCCGCTGGCAGAAAGAGAGCCGCTTCTGATCCAACGTCCGCCCGGCTGGGGCTTCGGAGAGTGGAGACCAAGTCCGAGTTGCGCGAAGTTCCGTGGAAGGATTCAAATGCTTCCCGGTGGCGCGGCTATAATATCTCATGTGAATACTTACTTATAGCTCATATCATGCTGAAAATGCAGGCTACTACCAGTCAGGTGAAAAACTACGGTAGGCATCGTCACCGGTCAGGCCCTGCCTGTGGTCGGCGGCACGGTGATGTAATGCGACAGGCCACCGGGCACTCGAGAATGCAAGCAGCAGAAGGCTACCCCGCTGCAATTGCCGCCATGCTCTGGGAGGCGCGCCGCGGCCCCCGACCGCCGCCGCGTCACTGGGGAAATACATGTTCACCGGCCACGACAACTTTGTTCAGGGGAGGACGAATTATGCGCCGCAAAGCGAACCAAGCCTTCGGACATGGAGCAGGCCGAGGAATCAGTCGAAGGAAATTCATCGGCGTCACGGCCGGCGCCACGGCCGCGCTGTCTTTCGGGACGTTCATCCGGAGCGGCTTGGGCGCCGCCCAGGTCAGCCTCTTGACGTGGCCCAATACGCTGTCGGCCATGGATGACGTCCTGCGGGACCAAGCCAAGCAGTACACCAAGGACAAAGGCGTTGAGGTCAGCATCCAGTTCATCAGCTACAACGACCTCCCGACCAAGACGGCGGCGGCCGTGGAGAGCGGGGCCGGACCCGATATCGTCGCCCTGGTGGCCGATGCCGCACACCTGCACGACAAGGCCCTGGTGAACATCGGGGACGTGGCCGAACCGCTGGGCAAGGAGCTGAAGGGCTGGACCAACATCGCCAAGGACATCGGCATCGTCGGCAAGACCTGGAAAGCGATCCCCTGGGGCATCGTCCCGCAGGTGATCGACTACCGCTCGGACTGGCTGAAGGAGGTCGGATACACCAAGTTCCCCGACACCTACGACGGGATGCTCGTGCTGGCCAAGAAGCTCAAGGAGAAGGGTCATCCGGTCGGCTTCGCCCTGGGCCGGGCCATCGGGGATGCCAACCAGTTCCACTATCCGCTCCTCTGGGCATTCGGAGGCGCCGAGTGCAGGAAGGACGGAAAGACGATCGCCATCAACTCTCCGGAAACGGCCAGATGCGTGGATTACCGCCGACAGCTTTTCAAGGACGGCGAAACCGAGGATGTCCTCTCCTGGGACGACTCGGGCAACAACCGCGCCTTCCTGGCCGAGCAGCTCTCGGTCACGCTCAATGCGACGAGCATCTACTGGGCCGAAAAGAAGAGCGCCCCGCAGTTGCGCGAGGTGACCGACCACGCCCTGCCCCCCAAGGGGCCGGCGGGTCGCTTCGGCTACTCCACCCCGTTCAGTCTGGGCGTCTTCCGATTTTCCAAGGTCCAGAAGGAAGCCAAGGCGTTCATCAGGTGGCTGATGGAGCCGAAGCAGTACTCCGCCTGGATCGGCGAGGGCGAGGCGATGATGGCCGGCCTCCTGAACTTCTACGAGGATGACCCGGTCTGGAAAAAGGACCCCAAGTTCGCGGCGTCCAAAGAGGTGCCGAAATACTGCCGGATGCCAGGGTACCCGGCACCGCCGTCGCGCCATGCGGCCGAGGCGATGGTCAAGTACGTCCTCGTAAACATGTTCGCCCGCGCCGCCAAGGGCATGTCTACGCCCGAGACGATCAAACAGGCCGAGGACGAGCTGAAGGAGATTTACGGGAAGGCTTAGGAGCGCCGGCGTGTGGGGCGCAGGACGTCGCCGCGCCCCACCGCCGTGGGGATGCGGTCCTGGAGGGGCGGAGGGCATCTGCGGTGATCGGTGGTGCGCTCACGCCCTTCCAGGACGCTCCGCAGAGGTCCCGCCCGGAACCCGACGCATCGCAGGGGTTCTTTATCACTCCCGCCCAACCAATGACAAGCCCGACATCCGGAACGCAGCGAGAGCCCGCCGTTCATGCAGGCATTTTTCGGGAACACCGACATGACGCCATTCAATCCCAAATCCGAGCCGTGAGTGATGGCGGGCGAATACATTGAGGTGAGCGTCGTTGCCACCGGCGAGATCGAGGAGGGGCTGGCCGACTTCCTCTTCTCGGAGGGGTCGCTCGGCCTCGTGACAGAGGATCTGCCGGGCAAGCCGGCGCGCATCCTGATCCGAGGCAGCTTCTCCCGGTCAGTGCCTGTGGGGCCGCTCCTCGAAAGGCTTCGTCGTTATCAGGAGTCGCTGGCGGCGCTGGGGTTCTCCGGTGCCGAGGGGGCCGTCGAGGTCCGCGAGATTCCCCTCGAGGATTGGGGCCGGAAGTGGAAGGAGGGCTTCAAGCCGCTCCCCGTCGGTCGCCGCCTGCTGATCGTTCCCCCCTGGGAGGAGGGACCGTTCCCGCAAGAGCGCCTCGTGATCTGGATTGACCCGGCCATGACCTTTGGCACGGGCCATCACGCCACGACCCGGATGTGCCTGGAGGCGGCGGAGGCGTTCCTGGCCGGGTGGCGAGAGCCGCCTGGACCGCTGGTCCTGGACGTCGGGACGGGGACCGGGATCCTCGCCATCGCGGCCGCCGCGCTCGGGGCCTCGCGGGTCCTGGCGATTGACACGGATGCCGAGGCCTGCGAGGCCGCGCAAAGCAACCTGCGGCGCCACAGCGTTTCTTCTCGAGTGGAGGTCCGCTGCGGGGGCATGGAGGTCGTGGAGGCCGGCTCGCGGTTCGACCTGATCCTGGCCAACCTGGACACCAGGACGCTCTGCCCGCTCTTCGCCGCTCTGGCACAGGCACTCGCGCCGCGCGGCCGCCTCGTCGCGACAGGCATCCCGGTCGAGGATGAAAACCAGGTGATCACCGCGGTGCAGGCTTCCCGCCTTCACATCCTTGACCGCCAGGCCCAGGACGCCTGGCTCTGCCTTGCGATGGCCGGACCGCACAAGCCTGCGAAGTCTACTCCCTCCCCCTCCTAACGGCTTCGCCTCGATCGAGATGTCCGCGCTCAGGATCTCGACTGCGTCTTGGGCACAGGGCGACGAGCCTTCCCGCGGGGGCTGTCCTGACCCGACGGACCGGCAGGCCTAGATGCCTGCGCCGGGGGGCCCGATTTCCTCCTGCGGAATGTGATCGTCTCGATCCCGCCTTCCCTTCCCCGCAGAGCGGCCAGCCACTCGCGGCGGATGTCCTCGCGGAGGGATTTGGGCTCCAGGACCTCCAGGTCCTTCCCGTAGCCCAGGATCCACCGCCGGAGCTCCGGGCTCAGGGGGACCCGGAGAGTCATCTCCAGCTCTCCGGTCAAAAGGAGGCTCACCACCTGGCTGGGATGCCACTGGCGCTCGGCGACGTAGCGGGCAACCTGCGGGGAAAAACGGAGGGCGACTCGGACCGGCTCGCCCCGGAAGATGCCGAAGCTTCCCTCCAGGTAGCGATCCAGGTTGAATTCACAAGGAGCCTCGAAGATATCATCCGTGAGGCGCACGTGCCGGAAGCGCTCGAGGGCGAAGGTGAGCACCTGCCGGCGGGTGTGGCAATACGCCGCGAGGTAGATGCCGCCCTGCTGGTACCAGAGGTGGAGGGGATCCAGCCGCCGGCTGCTGACGGTGTCGCGGCCAAACGAGTGGTACTTCGCCTCCAGAGTGCGGCGCTCCTGGAGGGCCTGCTGAAGCATCCGCAGGGTTTCGGACGCATGGGCGTGGTCCTTGGCCTGCACGCTGCGCGCCGAGATGCTCTCGCCGAGGCTCGTGAGGAAATTCTTGGCCGCCGGGCCTAGGCTGGCCGAGACCTTTTCAAGAGCCGTGTGGATCCCTTCTCCGGCCGGCGTCCCCCGGAGGGGCACCAGCAGGTGGCGGCCCAGGTGCAGGCTCATGAGCTCCGTCAAGGTGAACGGCGCCGGGGGCGCACCCCGGGGAGCCTCGATCAGCCGGTAGCGGCGCTCGCGCCCGTCCGGTTCCATGGTGATGGGAAAGCCGGCCCTCTGAAGCACGGCCAGGTCCCGCCAGACGGTGCGCCGGCTGCACTTCATCTCCTGCATCAGGTCATCCGCCGTGCGGCCGCCCCGGACCCCGAGGATGTGGAGCAATCTCCACTGCCGGATCAGCTGATCACCACGCGCCATGATCGCATTCCTCTCATCACCGGCACCAACAGGCCGACCGGATCCATACCCTGCCCTCTCACCCGAGGGAGACGGCCCGGGCGAGTGGGATACCGGCTGGGAAACGTCATGCGATCAACTACGCGCGCATCAGGCCCCGCCCCGCTGCGGGGGATGCTTCAGATAGATCTCCTCGGCGGCCGGGATGCCGGAGGCGCAGGGAAAACCCTCTCCCCGAAGCGCCCGGTCCAAGGCGGCCAGGAAGAGGATGACGTTATTGGCCGTCGAGTTCATCCCCATCAGCCCCACCCGCCAGATCTTGCCCTTGAGGTCACCCAGCCCGCCACCTATCTCGATGCTGAATTCCTGGAGCAGCCGGCCGCGGACTCTCGCATCGTCCACACCCGCCGGAATCCTGATGGCATTCAGGGTCCAGAGGCGATACGCCGGCTCCACGTGCATCGTGAGCCCCATCGCCTCGATCCCCGCCACCAGGGCCAGGTGATTCAATCGGTGCCGCGCGAAGCGGGCCTCCAATCCCTCCTCCTCGACGATCCGCAGGGCCTCCAGCAGGGCGTAGTAGAACGTGACGGGAGGGGTGTGGTGGTAGAACCGGTTCGTGCCCCAGTACTGCTCGAACAGCGAGACGTCGAGGTAATAGCTCTGGACCTTGCGCGAGCGCCTCCGAATGGTTTCCACTGCTGCCTCGGACAGCGTGAGCGGGGCCAGACCCGGCGGGGCGCTCAGGGCCTTCTGGGTGCCCGAGTAGCAGGCGTCGATCCCATGCCGGTCCACCTCGACCGGATGGCCGGCCAAACTGGTCACCGCGTCCACCAGCAACAGGGCGCCGTGCCGCGCCACGATCTGTTTCAGCGCTTCCAGGGGTTGGAGGACGCCGGTCGAGGTCTCGGCGTGGACCAGCCCAACGAGCTTGACCCCTTTCTCCTTCCTCAAGGCTGTCTCAATCTGCTCCGGGAGGATTGGCCGTCCCCACTCGGCTCCGATCTTGATCGGGACACCTCCGCACCGCTCCACGACCTGGACCATCCGATCGCCGAAGAAGCCGTTGTGCCCGATGAGGACCCTGTCCCCCGACTCGATCAGGTTGATGAGTGCAGCCTCCATCCCGGCCGAGCCGGTGCCGGAGACCGGGAAGGTGGCCCGGTTCCCGGTGCCGAAGACAAGGCTCAAGAGCCGGTGGATCTCCCCCGTGATCTCGGGCATGGACGGGTCGAAATATCCGATCACCTGGGCGCTCATGGCTCGGAGCACGCGCCCCTCCACGTTGCTCGGGCCCGGACCGAGCAAGAGACGGGCTGGGGGATGGAATGCCTGTGAAGCCGTCATGGGTGGCACCTCCTTCTGGACTGCGATTTTGAAACCCAGGCTCCTGCCGCCCTCCCCCCGTCAGGAGATGTTGAAGTACTTCGCCTCCGGGTGATGAAGAACGATGGCCGAGGTGGACTGCTCCGGGTCGAGCTGGAATTCCTCGGAGAGCTCGACCCCGATCCGCTCCGGATTCAGGAGCGTGAAGAGCTTGGCCTGGTCCTCCAGGTTGGGGCAGGCCGGGTAGCCGAAGCTGTAGCGCGAGCCCCGGTAGCCTTGCCGGAAGATGCGCTCGAGGTCGGGCGAATCGTCGGCCGCGATGGAGAGCTCCGCCCGCATCCGCTTGTGCCACAGCTCCGCCAGCGCCTCCGCCGCCTCCACCGACAGGCCGTGGAGATACAGGTAATCGGTGTAGTTGTGCTGCTCGAAAAGCTCCCGCGTGACCTCCGAGGCCCGGCCGCCGACCGTGACCAGCATGCAGCCTAGCACGTCCATCCGGCCCGAGTCCACAGGGGCGAAAAAGTCCGCCAGGCATAGGTGCCGGCCGCCCGGCTGGCGCGGGAAGGAGAATCGGACCCGGGGCGTCCGCGAATCCTCCGCGTACACGATCACGTCGTTCCCCTCGGACTGGCAGGGGAAATAGCCGTAGACCACCCGAGGCTGGAGGATCTCCTCGTCCTTGCAGCGCGCCTTCCACCGCTCGTAGATCGGTCGCACGTGATTCCGGATCAGCTCGTCGAATTTCTCCCGCGGCCCTTTCCCGCGATGGAACTGCCACTGGGTCCGGAACAGCGCCACCTCGTTGACGAATGCGAAGACCTCCGCCAGCGGGACCTGGGCGACCACCCGCGTGCCGAGAAATGGCGCGACCGTGATCGGGACGTCCGTCCGCACGTCGCTCTTGACCCCGAGAGGCGCCGCCGCCGGCTGGGGGGCGGGGCGCGAGGGCTGCCGTGCAACCCTCGGAAGGGCCGCGCCAACCTCCCGATCCGACACCTCGGCCCCATCCCGCGAAACGATCTCTTGCATCAGCCGCAAGCCGTCGAAGGCGTCCCCGGCGTAGAACACCTCACCCTTATAGATGGACCGCAGGCTCTCCTCGACGTAGGCCCGGGTGAGGGCCGCCCCACCCAGGATCACCGGGAAACGCCACAGATCCCGCGCATTCAGCTCCTCCAGGTTCTCCTTCATGACCAAGGTGGATTTGACCAGGAGGCCGGAGAGACCGATGGCGTCCGCCCGGTGCGCCAGCCCCGCCTCGATGATGTTGTGGATCGGCTGCTTGATGCCGAGGTTGACGACCGTGTAACCGTTGTTGCTCAGGATGATGTCCACGAGGTTCTTGCCGATGTCATGGACGTCCCCCTTAACCGTGGCCAGGACGATCCTCCCCTTGCTCTGATCCTCGGCCCGGACCATAAACCGCTCCAGGTAGCTCACCGCGGCCTTCATCACCTCGGCCGATTGCAGGACGAAGGGGAGTTGCATCTGGCCGCTGCCGAACAGGTCCCCCACCGCCTTCATGCCGTCCAGCAGGATCTCGTTGATGATGGTGAGCGCGTCATACTTGCCGAGCGCCTCGTCCAGGAGCGGTTCCAGGCCGGGCCGTTCCCCATCCACGATGCGCGCCTTGAGCCTCTCCTCCAGCGTTCGCGGCGCCTCGGTTGCGGCGGCCGCCTTCCCGGCCCCCGCCGACTCGAAGAGCCGCATGAACTCGGCCAGGGGATCGTAACCGTCACGCCGCTCGTCGAAGATGAGCTGCCGCGCCACCTCGAGCTGCCGCGGATCGATCCGGTTCATCGGCAGGATCCGCTGGGCGTTCACGATGGCGGCATCCAGGCCCGCCTCGATGGCCAGGTGGAGGAAAACGCTGTTCAGCACCTGCCGCGCCGCCGGCTTCAGCCCGAAGGAGACGTTGCTCACGCCCAGGATCGTGAAGGCGCCCGGCAGCTCCCGCTTGACCCGCCGGATCGCCTCCAGCGTGGCCATGCCGTCCCTGCGGAGGTCCGCCTGGCCCGAGCCCAGGGGGAAGGTCAGGGCGTCGAAGATCAGGTCCGAGGATTCCAGCCCGTAGCGATGCACCGCCAAATCGTGCAGGCGATGGGCCACCCGCATCTTCCACTCCACGGTGCGGGCCTGCCCCTCCTCGTCGATCAACAGGCAGACGACCGCCGCGCCGTAGCGCTTGGCCATGGGAAAGATCTTCGCCGGCCTGCCCTGCTCCCCGTCCTCCAGATTGACCGAGTTGATGACCGCCCGCCCCCCGATCCGTTTCAGCGCGGCCTCGATCACGGGCGCCTCGGTCGAGTCGATGACGAGGGGCAGCGTGCACTGGGTCACGAAGCGGCGGACCACCTCGGTGGCGTCCGCCACACCGTCGCGCCCCACGTAGTCCACGCAGACGTCCAAGACGTGGGCCCCTTCCCTGGCCTGATCCTTGGCCATGGTCACCATGCCGTCATAGTCCCCGGACAGGAGCAGCTCGCGGAACTGTTTGGACCCGTTGGCGTTGGTCCGCTCGCCGACGATGAGGAAGCTCTGGTCCTGCCGGAAGGGAGCGCTCACGTAGAGACTGGCCGCCGCCGGCACGTACTCGGGCGTTCGCGGCCGCGGGGAACGCCGGCCGATCACCTCCACCACACGCTTGAGATGCGCCGGCGTCGTGCCGCAGCAGCCGCCCACGATTCTGACTCCGTGCTCCTCAACGAACGTCTTGTGGAAGGCCGCCAGCTCGTCCGGCGTGAGGAGATACTTCGCCCGGCCCCCCTCCATCTTGGGCAGGCCGGCGTTGGGCAGGCAAGAGATCGCCTTGCGGCAGTGCCGGCCCAGGAAACTGATGTGCTCGACCATCTCCTGCGGACCCGTGGCGCAGTTCAGGCCGATCACGTCCAGGTCATACGCCTCCAGGGTCGTGAGGGCCGCCCCGATCTCTGTCCCCAAAAGCATGGTCCCCGCACTCTCCATCGTCACCTGGACCATGAGGGGGAGGCGACTCCCCGCGACCCTCATGGCGTCCTGGCAGCCGATGACGGCCGCCTTAGCCTGCAGGATGTCCTGGCACGTCTCGACGAGGAGGACGTCGGCCCCACCATCCACCAGGCCCCGCGCCTGCTCACCGTACATGGCGACGAGGTCATCGAAACCGATCTGACCCAGCGAGGGCAGGCGCGTGCCCGGCCCCATGGCGCCGACGACGAAGCGCGGGTGGTCCGGAGTCGAAAAATCGGCGGCCACCTCGCGCGCCAGTCGAGCTGCAGCGCGATTGATCTCGTACGCACTCTCCGCCAGATCGTACTCCCCCAGTACCAAGCGACTGGCCCCGAAGCTGTTCGTCTCGACGGCGTCGCAGCCGACCGCCAGGAAGCTGGCGTGGATCTCGCGGATGGCCTGCGGCTTCGTCAGGACGAGGATCTCGTTGCACCCGTCCTTCCCACCGAAGTCGTCGGGACTGAGGTTCCGGTCCTGGATGGAGGTCCCCATGGCCCCATCGAAGATGAGGACCCGCTCGTGCAGACAGTGCCGGAAATCTGCGCTCATAGTGTCTCGACGAGCCTACGCGGCTTTCCCCGAGGCCTGCCGCGCGGCCTCGATGCCCTGAATCACTCGATACAGGAGCCCGAGCGTGGGCAGCGCCACAGCGAGGTCCGCCGCCAGGCGCACGACGTGCCCGATGGTCTGGTCCGCCTCGGTGGGCCTCCCCCGCTCGAGGTCCTGGAGTGTGGAGATCTTCACCTGGGTCATCCCCTGTTCTTGCATGCTGCGCCCCCGAGCCACTACCGACTTCACCGCTTCCTCGAAGGGGAGCGTGCAGACCGTCTTCACGGTGAAGCCGCGAAAGTCGGCCAGGGGAATCCCGAGCCGTTCCGCCACCCGAGCAACCTCTCGGGAGATCTCGACGAATAGGGTGGCCAGCTCCTGGTCGAGGTAGATCTGATGAATGCACAGTCGCGTCAGGCACGACAGCGCGGCCGCAGGGACCATCTGGTTCAGCTTGCACCAGATCGCCGTCCGGATGTCCGGACGAACCTCGATGGGAAGGTCGGCCTTCCGGAACAGGTCGGCGATGGCCTCGGCCCGCGCCGACGTTCGCCCGTCGAATTCGCCGATCCACGTGCCGCCATCGTTGGTGTGTAGGACTCGTCCCGGCTCCGGCATCGCGGCCCCCACCAGGGTCGTCGCCCCGACGACCGCGTCCCGTCCAAACGCCTCCGCAAGCTCCTCGTCCTTGCGCCCGCCGTTCTGCAGCGAGATGGCCGTCCCGATCTTGCCCCGGAGGTGGCGGAGCGACGCCAGGGCCTTCTGGTTATCCTGGCTCTTGACGCACATGATCAGCAGATCGGCCGACTGCACCTCAGCCGGATCCACGACAGCCTTCACCTTCCTGACGATCTGAGGCCCTCGCCTGCCGTCGATCAGGAGGCCTCGGGCCCGAATGGCCTCGACGTGGGGCTTCCTGCCGATGAGCGTGACATCGGCGCCCGACTGCGCGAAGTATCCCCCGAAGACGCTGCCCAGTGCCCCCGCACCTGCAATCACGACGTTCACCTTACTCCCCTCCCTCACTTGAATGGCTCAATCGTCATGCTGGTCCTTCAGAGAACTGTTCCTCCTGTCTCTGGCCTTGGCAGCGCGGAGCCGCCCGCTCCCCGATCCACAGGGCCGTGACGCGGAATGTAACATGCGGACCCTGGCCGGTCAATTCGCCCGACAACGCGGGCGGGTTCCGATTGTCAGAGGTGGTACATGTTGAATCGAACTCCCCGAGCATGCATCAAGAGGGTGCGCGAACCAGACCGTCCCGCTGCGGAGAGCCCGCGCATTGACACACCGCCGGAGCTTCTGGTAACGTTCCTATAGATCGCAATCTAAGTGCCATCGCCGCTAAGATACTTGGGTCTCGACCCCGCCCCGGGGGTGCCCCGAGCACACCCAGCCTTGCGGCTGGGTACCCGCCGTGCGGGGGCGGCGGGTCCGGTCGCCGGACGGTGCGTGCGGCAGCCTCTCCGAGCCCCC
>Ga0181527_1004770_pt1 | contig 11502 bp, 9 predicted proteins | sample PEATcosm2014_Bin_30_FD_119762 | JGI IMG/M metagenome (GOLD analysis project Ga0181527, IMG submission 119762) | Peatland microbial communities from MTU Mesocosm Facility, Houghton, MI, USA - PEATcosm2014_Bin06_60_metaG | ecosystem: Environmental > Terrestrial > Soil > Wetlands > Peat | place...
GCCGCGGCTTACCTTGCGCATCTCCAGGCGCGCGCCCACGTTCAGCGCAGCCGTCGTTTCCTCAAGGCAGGCGAAGGGAACGCCCGCATCCACCAGGGCGCCCAGCAGCATGTCGCCGCTAATGCCGGAAAAGCACTCCAGATAACCAATACGCATCGCAAGTTGATTCTAAACCGTCAGCTATGCACTGCGCTTCGCCAGCACTTCCACCGGCAAAATCGCATTCCCCAGAATTTCGTTCATTGACCCTGAGCGAAAACCTGCACAATCGAGCGTGACGTATTGAAAGCCGGCCAGCTTTAGAGCGGCAGTGATAGTGTCCAGCATCTCCATCTTGAGGGCGCGCGGCATTTCGGCGCGGGCCAGTTCTACGCGGGCCAGCTCGCCGTGATGGCGAACGCGCAACTCGCGAAAGCCCAACTGCCGAAGGCTCTCCTCGGCTTTCTCCACCTGTTCGAGCACCTCGCGGGTCACGGTGCGGCCATACTCGACGCGCGAAGAGAGGCAGGGCGCCGCCGGACGATCCCACAGAGAATAGCCCGCGGCGCGAGCCAGCGCGCGTATTTCAGATTTAGTCAATCCCACTTCGGCAAGTGGCGCCAGCACGGCGTGCTCCTCGGCCGCACGTTGTCCCGGACGATAATCCCTGGTGTCATCGGCGTTCATACCATAGGCGATGTGCTCGAATCCCAGTCTTGGCCCCAGCGCCTCCATGACCTGAAAGAGTTCGTCCTTGCAATGGAAACATCTTTGTGCATCGTTGCGTTGATACTCTGGCCGGCTCAATTCTTCGGTTGCGACGATGTGCAGCGGTATTCCCTGCGCGCGCGCAAACTCGCAAGCCTGCTCGAAGTCGCGGCGGGCCAGGCTGGGAGAGTCAGCCAAGACGGCGATCATGCTATTGCCGAGAACGCGATGCGCCGTAGCCGCCAGAAACGCCGAGTCAACGCCGCCAGAGTAAGCCACCATCAGGCTGCCTGACTGTCGCAAACGCTCTTCCAGTGTGCGCAGTTTCAGCGACGCTACATCGCCGCTGCTGGACGTGTTCTGCACGTCTCTATTCTGCTGTAACTTTTTTTGCGCGCGCGCCTTCATAAGCTGATTATACGCCGCAGATGGTTTAAAGGATGAGGGTGTCCTGGGCAGTTACATAGATATAGCTTTAGGCAGCTGGTCAATTCTCTGCTCTCCGGCTGGCGGCGCTGGCAGGCGCAACTGAAACAACAGGCTTTCTGGCGACGGGTATCTGGCCGTAAAGAACTTCATGCCAGCGCGCGGCAACACGCGGCTCCGAAAACGGTTTGGATACGCCCCGCGCCGCTTTCCCAAGTTTTTGCCGCAACACCGGATCTTCGCCAAGTTTCACTATTGCGCTGGCTAGAGCATCTACACGCTCGGCGGGGACGAGCAGCCCATTTACTCCGTGCCGTATCACTTCGCGCGGGCCATTCGGACAATCGAAGCTGATGCAAGGCGCGCCACAGGTCATTGCTTCGATAAGCACAAAGGGCAAACCCTCGAAGCGTGAACTGAGAACAAAGATTCCGCATGATGAGTACAAAGAATACGGGTCGTCTGAAAACGGCGCAAAAATGACGCTGCGCTCAATTCCAAGGCTGCATGCCAGCCGCACTAACTGCTCGCGCAATTGCCCATCGCCCACAATGTGCAGCGACCAACTGGGCAGCTTCGGGCTGGCAACCGACCAGGCCGCAAGCAGCAGATCGAATCCCTTCTCATTCGATAGCCTTCCCATGGCCAGAACTTCCTTGCGGCGAATTGCGTTATTCGGGCCTGGTGAATGCACGATGTTGGGAATGTGGGCAACGGTTCCGGCCGGAGCGTAGAGCGCCGCATACAGATCCTGATCGCTCTTGGTCAGCGTGATAATCCGCGACGCCAGCAGGGACGCTATCATTCTGGCCAATCTGCCGCGCGGCCTGGTTACGCTGTTGGAAACTGGGAAATGCTCCCATACAGCCAGCTTGACACCGTGGACAAATGTAGCCAGCAAGGCGACAATCAGCCGGTTCGTCCCCGTGCACACGATCCACTCGGGACGCAACCGGAAGACATATATGGCGAAAGCGCACGCCAGCCATGGATAGTCCAGAAAGCATGGCCATGACTTCTTGAGACCATAACTAACATTGACTCTGCTTTCCAAAGGAAAACCCGGCGGCTTTTCCAGGCCGTACATCGACCAGATTGATATCGACTCACCACGAACGGAAAGTGCGTTGGCAAGACTAGCCTGTGCGCGCTCCGATCCTGCGCGCGCCGTAACATTGTGAATGATAAAACAGATCTTCATCAGGGCCTCGGGCATTGCCCAGTCGCGCATTGTTAGAGCGCCCTAACGTCAGGATTGGAATCCCGGCGTTCGCAATGCCATCTTCAGGCGGAGACGGAGAAGGAAATACCGCGCTTGCCAAGGCGATATCAGAGCTGATAGTGCCAGGAGGCAATATCGCAACACCCGGCTATGGGATTGAAGCCCCCTGTAAACACATTTCATGGCAAGTCGAAAGACGCCGTCCTCCAACCTGCTAGACCTAACAGCACGCTCATAGCCTTCCCTGTTGAAGCTGTCTTGACCATTTCTCATACGTTCGCGGTATAAGTGTGTAATGTAGTAGTGCGCCTTTCGCTGTTCCAGACGAGAGGAGATATTGCCGGGTCGCGTTCGAATCAGCATTAATGATTCTGGGAGGTTCGTTATGCGATATCCAGCAGTAATGGCGCGAAGCAGAAAATCATAGTCCTCCGCAACCGAAATCTCCCTATAACCACATAGCCTGTCATAGACTTCACGCCTCGCTAGCCAGATATGGCTGCACGGGGGAGCCAGCAGCATTGTCTTGGCAACAGCCTCCTGAGTTATTGGTTTCAGGGACACGCTTAGCCCTGGAATCGGTTGCCCAATCTCATTAATTGCCGAGGTTGAGCAACCAACAAGAGCAATATCTGGATTGTCTTCAAGAAACTGGAGTTGCTTCTCTAACCGTGTCGGTAGTGCAATATCATCGCCATCCATCCTCGCAATATATGGAGCGTGACAGAATTCGAGTCCATAATTGAGAGCATGCGATAGACCCTGATTCTTTGCTGATCGAACAATTACGATGCGCGAGTCGCAGGAGGCAATATGCTCTACAATCCGCAATGTTCCATCTGTAGATCCGTCGTCAACTACTACTATCTCAATATCATTAATGGTTTGCGCCCGAATGCTGGTTAGTGCTTCGACGACATAAGCTTCTACGTTGTAAACCGCCATTAACACGCTAATCCTGTCCATGCCTATCCTTTCCGGGATATGCAACTTTCGGGTTTTTCCCTAACGTGCCGACTTCATCGCGCGAAGTTCCGCGCAACGCCGTCAGAAGTCCAAGAGCGGCAAAGAAATATGGCATGGAAGTGCTTACCAGGGAGAACCCGTTGATCGCCACCGGCAAAATGAGAAGATAGATTGATACAGGACACTTTCGCGAAAGAATCCACACGTAAGCGATTAATAACAAAGAGCCGCCAATGCCAAGCTCAAGCACTAGTGTCGCAACGATGTTATGAGCAAAGATTCCGGCATGATTGAATAGGTTACCTACGCCGATCCCGAATAGTCTTTGCGCTGCATCTGCCCGGTGGTATATATCAGTCATAAGCGACAGAATGAAGAACTTGGATGAAAGGCTGCCATCTATGTCGTGTATTGCCTCTGATCCCTGCGTGGTGAAGTTAATAAATAACTGAATGACGATCAACGCTTGCGCAGTAAGAAGTCCAAATAACGTCCAGGCACGCCATCGCCAGAGTTTGTACACCACGAGTTGGCAGATTCCTGCGGCTATCGATGCCCTGGATAATGTAGCAAACAAAAGCACGTAAGCCAGCAACCATTTCTTTCGTCCTATTGTTTCCCTGAATGAAAACATAACTGCCAGCAAGCAAAGGATTTCGATTCCAGCAAAGTTAGAGTCAAAAAAGAAAAGACTTGCCTTGTAGAGATATAAACTGTCAGTAACATCCGTTTCTGCGGTTGCCGGCATATAAGGTGAGAAGATAAATCGAGTAACACACTCGATCGTCAGAAATGCGAGAACCCAATGAATGATGCGAGGCATCAGGCGTCTGAGGCGAGCTGGCGGATACGATCTGGCCAGAAGCATAATGGTTGGCCCGATTAACAGGGAAGTTAGAAACAGAAAAGGCGTTAGATAATTCTTATCCAGAGCAGGACTGTGCAGGAGACCAATTGTCTGCGAGACAGCGATTAGAAATATGAGAATGAGAGTGGAGCATACGTCGACTTCTAGGCGGACCATGTAGCAACACATTCCGACTGCACACAACGCGAGAAGAAATATTTGCGATAGATTGATGTAGATGAGAACCGGTACAAAGGAAAAAACCAAAATTGCGTGGAAATAAAATAACCTGACGGACGCCGACAGGGAGCCGGGTAATTCGAGAGTTTGTTGCCGTAGCGCCACGCCGATAGAATTAGAGGCCATCGCACTGCCTCCGCTCTCGTGGTTTTGCGCAACAAAACATTGTGCCTAACGCCAAAGCAACAACAAGTCCCGATGACGCTGCACAAGCTATGCGTGCGCCATTCTGCGATGGCTTGCAGCTATGCTCTAATTCATTACCTAGATAACTAGAGTTCATGCCGCTTCACCTCCGCTCACAACCAATGGGCCCATGGCCAAATATCCGCGTCGGGCGCGAGCAAAGATAGTGAGTGCGGAAGGAAGGCCTATACCTGTTGAGACTGCCAGATAGCCGAGCGTAACGCCGCCGTTACCCCATCGAGGCGCTACGCATAATGCCATCAGCAGGGTGAGCGAAGCCACCGCCAGCGATTGCCAAAGAAATGGCTCTCGTTTGAAGGAACGCAACAATGTTGCCAGGCTCTGCACTACACAATTGGCTCCGGCGGTTAACACCAACACAGCAAATAGTTGCGGGGATACCATGCGCGCCGACAACCGGGGAGCGACAACGCTCAACAACATTACTGTCACATCCGCGGTTAGCGCGATCATGGCGAAGACCGCCATAGCCTGGCTCAGCGTACGCAGAAACAGCCGGTCAAGCCCATGAAACTCGCGCTGCGCAATCAAACGGCCGAACGGCGTAGCCTTTGTCGTGATCCAGGGAAGCACCAGGCCCGTCATGTAGCCGGTAATTGAAAGCGACATGCCCATCTGTCCGGCCTCGACGGGCCCGCGCAGCGCAAAGAGGATGGGTATGAAGACCTGAATCGTGAAGTAAGAGCACATCCAGCTAACCGCGATGCGCCATTGGAAGGGCCATACTTCGCGGCTCCAGCAAATGGAAGCGTCCAGGACCCGATGACCGAGCAGTCCCGTCAGCAGACGGCGGTGCGTGGCAAGAAAGAATAGGCCAGTTCCAACCTGACCCAAAATCACTAGCGCCGGCGAATAAAGTCCATGATGTAGGAGCATGGCGGTCCAGGCCAATGCCATACCAACCACCGCCTGGCGCAGCCGTAGTGCGGCCACTGCGCGCACTTGTCCGCATCCATCCAAAAAAGAGTAGAAAGACTGGCACCACAAGCCGGCCATCGATGCGGTTACAGCCAGCAGCCAGGGCCCTTGCCAAGCCACCTGTACCGCTGCTGGAGCTGCATGGCGCGCAAAGAAGAGCGCCCCCAATGGCGCCAGGATCATGCCCATTGCTGCGGCGGCTACGCTGTACCAGCGCACACTGAGTTGAAGCGCAGAGGCCAGCCGCGCGTGAGCCGCCGGATCACCGCTTACGCTGCCGTCTCCGTACAGTTCCAGGTAAATGCATTCATGCGCCGCCAACTGCTGAACTACAACTGAGAAGCCCAGCTCGAAGACCATCTGCAGCGCGACCAAGCTAAGCAATGTGTAGTAATAACCCTGTTCGATAGGTGACAGAAAGCGGGCAATAAGCAAAACCGTAACCGTGCTGCCGGCAATACTCACCGTCCTCGCCAGAGAGGTAAAGGCGACGGCGCCATCCAGGCCCAGCGCCTGCCGAATACTCATCGCGCCCCTCCACCCCAGGCATCTTCGAGCGCCAGGATCCAGGAGCCTGAGCGGCGACGGTGATTGAGCAGAACTTCAACAGCCTCGGTTGCCAGCGCAAGCGCCAGCGCCAGCGGCAAAGACACCAGTAGCGCACCCAGCACAATCCATATTCTGAACAGTGATGTGGGGCGGTCAGGAACGACTGCCGCGTCGACAATCTGCACCTGCGCGCCCTGCCTCGCCTCGTCAACCCGCGCCACCTCCTGAAGGCGCATCAGAAGGCCGACAACCGTCTCGCGATACTTCACCTCGCGCAACGCGCGCGCATACTCCAGGCCCGCCTGGCTTACCGTGCCCTTGGGCGCCACCAAATCGCCGCTGAGGCGGTCATGAGCCACGTCCATGGCGGTCAACTGCGCCTCCAGGCTCGACAATTCCTGTTGCGCGCGCTCCAGATCCGGATTCTCTTCGGCGGCAAATTGGCGCATAGCCTGGATTTCGACCTTCTTGGCCGCAACCTGGGCGCGCAAGACGGCCGCCGCGGCTATCATCGCGTGGGCCTGGCCGTCCATCTCCATCACGCCGGTGCGTTGCTCGGTTTGCTTCATCTCCTCTTCAGCGCGCGCCAGATTCTCGCTTGCCTCATTTACTTGCCGCTCGAAGAAGAGTCTCCGCCCGGACGCCTCGTTCACTGCCAGGTTTGCCGACAAGCGCCGGTACTCCTCCACCCATCCGTTGGCCATCTCCGCGGCCCGGCGCGGGTCCCGGTCGGTCACCGAAAGGCGAATCAACCCGTCCTTTAATCCGTTGTCTATGTAGGTCTTCTTCTCCCACTTTTTTCGGGCCGACGACAGTCGCTTCACGTTATAGAGCGCTTGCAAATGAAAGCGCGCCACCATCGCGTCCTCCACCGTCCGGCTCTTCAGCAGGGATACCTGCAAGTCGTTGGGGTTTTTAAGGCCCAGGGCGCTCGCGCCAACTCCGGTCATGGAGCTAAGGTTGCTCAACTGCGCCATCATGGCCGTTCCCGCAGATCCGCCCTGCTGGGGCGGCAGGATGACGGTGGTGGCTACGTAGCGACTGGGCAGAAGCAGGGCAACCGCCGAGCCCAGCCCAACGATAGTCAACGCAGCAATGCCGACCAGCTTCCTGCGTTTGATCGCCACACGGATTATTGGAGGCAGAGTACTGGCCGAAATTACGGATACGAGTTCGGTGGATTCCTGATCTTCTGTTGGCACGCGGGGTTTCCTCTTTGCAGCAGGTCGGTTATTCTCTTGAGCCGTGCGGTGCGCTCCTGATGCGGAGTTCTGCACACTTGTTTCGGACTAGAAGCTGATCATCATCGCACTTCCTGCCGCCGTTGTTGAAAGAAGCAGTTGCGAATGGATTACCGGTCGCACAGCTGAAACTGCGCCAAGATTACCCGCAAAAGGATCACCACGAATGGAGAAGTAGAGAAAACCACCAATGCGAAATCGATAATGGGAAGACCCTCACGGAGGTGTTCGATTTCGGAACAAGTCCCAACTAATCTGGCTTTTTTTGTTCGTTTCTCCGGCCTGATGTGTGAACAATAAAACGTCTATGAGAAACAATTTATCTGCGCTCTCACCCTTTCGCCGCTTGATAACGCTCTGCGTCGCCAGCGCCGCCGTTTACGCCTTCTGCGCGCTTGAATTGCACGCCCAGTGTTCCGCTGATGACGATCCAGATTCGTATAGTTGCCAGATGCAGCAGTCTGCGCCTCCGCCTTCCGCGACCCAGTCACCGGCATCACCTACCGTATTGTCGATGCAGGAAACTCCGCAAAAGAGTACGCCAAAGGCAGATCGCTCCACGGAGGCCTCGTCCAATGAAAGCCTCTCAGGTGGTGCGAATTATACCGAGCAGGAGTCGCGCAATGGGTTGAACCCAGCCGGACTGCGCCAAATACAAACCTTGCCTCCTGAGCCTCCCACTGAGTTTCAGCGCTTTGTGGCCGCCTCCACGGGCCGTATGCTGCCTATCTATGGAGCCCGTCTATTCGTCATGCGGCCTGCCTCTTTCGGCCCCCTCGAACAAGGGCCCGCTCCGCAGGACATGGTTGTCGGCGCCGGAGATGAATTGCGCATCCGCATATGGGGACAGATTAACTTCAGTGCCAATCTTCGTGTCAGCCGCGAGGGAGAGATCTATCTTCCCAAGGCAGGAGCCGTTCATGTCGCCGGTCTCGCCTTTTCCTCCGTCGCCGGCCACCTGCGCTCCGCACTCGAGCGCGTCTACCGCAACTTCGAGCTGAGCGTGGATATGGGCGAGATTCACTCCATCCAGATCTATGTGACCGGGTATGCCCGGCAACCTGGGGAGTACACAGTAAGCGCGCTTAACACTCTGGTGAATGCGGTCTTTTTATGTGGCGGCCCTTCCGGCGCCGGGTCCATGCGCCACCTCGAGTTGAGGCGCGAGGGCAAGGTGCTCACGGACTTCGATCTCTATGCGCTGCTGGTGAGGGGTGATAAGTCTGGCGATGTGCAACTGCAGCCGGGTGACGTACTGTATATTCCCGCCGCGGGACCGCAGGTGGCGCTGCTAGGCAGCGTGCGGATTGCCGCCATCTACGAGCTTCGCGGCGAGGAGTCAATCGAAGAGTTGTTGAACACGTCCGGTGGCAGAACCGCGATCGCCTCCGGCGGGCGCATCTCAGTGGAGCGCATCGAAGACCACGTTAGTCGCCGCGCCTTTGAACTGAATGCCGATCCGGCCGGCCTGGCGACCTTGCTGGCCGATGGCGACATTGTACGAATCGATCCCATCGTCTCCAGCTATCGTGAGGCGGTCACGCTGCGTGGATCGCTGGCTAATCCAGGGCGTTTCCTCTGGCATCGGGGCATGCGACTCAGCGAGCTGATGCCCGACAAGGATTCTCTGGTGACGCGCGACTACTGGTGGCAGCGCACCCAGCTCGGACTTCCTGCGCCGGAGTTCACCGCGCTCGCCAGCAATAGCGCATTAAAGGGAGAACTGCCTGTCAAACCGGAGGCTGTCTCCAGTCCCGGCGCGCAAACCGACTGGAACTTTGCCGTCATCGAGCGTTTGAACCCTGACACTATGACCACTTCACTGATTCCTTTCAACCTAGGAAAGCTGGTGCTCGAGCATGATACGGCGCAAGATCTGGAGCTCCAGCCCGGCGACGTAATCACCGTCTTCTCGCAGGAGGACATTCATCCTCCCATCGACGAACAGACAAAGTATGTGCGGCTGGAGGGAGAGTTCGTGCACGCCGGCGTCTACAGCGTGACTCCGGGGGAAACCCTCCGTTCTTTGGTGTTGCGCTCCGGCGGACTCACACCCAAGGCATATCTGTATGGAGCGCAGTTCACCCGCAAAAGCACTCTGGCAACTGAAAAGAAAAGTTATAACGAGTACATCGATCGGCTGGAGCATCAGCTGGCGCGCAGTTCAGTCGCCGCAGCCAGTTTAGCCAACAGCAGTACTCAGGTCGAAACTCAGGCGGAAAGGATCATGTCCGTCAACCAGGAACTCATTGCGCGACTGCGCCAATTGCAGCCCACGGGAAGAATCGTGCTCAATCTGCATCCGTACAGCGCGGGAGAGAACCAACTGCCGGAGATGCCCCTGGAAGATGGTGACACGCTTCTGGTCCCCTCCATGCCGGCCACCGTCCAGGTGATCGGCGCAGTGCTCAACCAGAATGCATTCCTCTATCGTGGGGGCCGGGCAAGCAACTACCTTCACATGGCTGGCGGACCGAACCGCGATGCGGATCGGGGACAGATCTTCATTTTGCGCGCGGATGGATTGGTGATTGGACGGCGCGCCGGCCAGTCGATCTTTTCTTCCGGATTTGAAAATGCGCGCTTGTATCCCGGCGATAGCGTCATCGTTCCGGAGAAGCACATCAAGCCCGGACCTATGAGCACTTTCTTGGCTTGGTCGCAGATGTTCTCTCAGTATGCCCTGGGCGCGGCCGCAGTCAACGTGCTTAAGTAGACGGTCGCGGAAGAAGCTGCGTTGTGACTCGCGAAACGCGGCGTCCATTTGTGCCGTTCTAAATATCATTCCATTGGAATTTACTCAATTTCGATAACGGGATTTTTCCCATTACCGTCTCGCAGACACTCCCTTTTCTCGCCTTTGACCACCGATCCACATCTCATGCAGCCGACAATGCATACGTGGTTACTCTCGCCACAGTGAGGCAAGCCATTCGACTCTCCGGCTTCTCTCTTCAACCATGCTCTGGCTGATGCGCTCGGGCTTTGCCAACGCTCTACATGTCCAACTTGCTATCGAGGTACGTTTTATGTTGTTATCCTCCCACGACTTTGAGCCGAGTGACAATCTCGTCCCTCCTTTCCCAATCTACTCGCTACCACCTCTTCTTCACAGTGCGCCTGATCGAGAAACGCGCCTCGAGAGCCCCACGGCCAGCGCCTGGAGTCTCTCCTGGTCCAGGCGGCTGGTTGATCTGTCGGTTGCCATGCTGGTTCTTGCCCTCTTTGGGCTTCCAATTCTGACCATCGCATTATGCGTGCGACTGTTTTCACCAGGACCTGCGTTTTTTAGACAGTATCGTGTTGGCCGAGGCGGGCGTTTATTTCGCATCTATAAGTTCCGCACCATGCATTACGGCGCGGAGAGCAACGGACCCGGCCTTACTACGAAGAGGGATTGCCGCATTACCGCCATGGGCCGCTGGATGCGCAAGCTCAAAGTGGATGAATTTCCGCAGTTTTACAATGTCCTGCGCGGCGACATGAGCCTGGTCGGCCCGCGTCCCAAGCTGCCGCAGTATCTGGGCATTGCCAATATGCCCTATCGTCCCGGGGTCACCGGCGCGGCCTCGCTCGCCTTCCGCCATGAAGAGGAGATTCTGTGCCGCGTTCACCCCAGCCAGCTGGACGATTTTTACAACCGGCACATCCGGCCGCTGAAGGCGCGCATCGATGCACGCTATATGTGCCGTGCCACCTTATGGAGCGATATGCGCATGATTGTTGCTACTCTGATTGCCTGCCTGACGCCCGCGCCCAATCCCCCCGTTTTTCGCCGCGCGACAACGCGCGTTTTAGATTTCCCGCGATTGCCGGCCCAGGAGAGCTGCTCCGCCAAATCCTTTGAAACAGCAATTTGATATTCTCGGGGATCCGCAGAGACGGGAGAGCGTCCCTGAGAGCGGCCACGAAGAGACTGCGGAGGGCAAGGCCAGGATTCTGGGGGTCGATGTGTGCACAGCTATGCGGCTGATGCAGGGGGCATTCTGGCACGGAAACGGTATAGATAAACAGCGACGTAGAAGTTCACTATTGTGGGACTTGAAACACAGAAAGCGCCTGCATCTACATTCACCGATTTCTGCTTTCAGGGCACTTTTTCTGCTTAAAAGGCACTCTTTCTCCATGCTTTCGCATAAAGCGTTCTATCATATCTTTTATGAATAGGCTAAGCAAAATAATCTGACAAATTTCGCAGA
>Ga0181527_1004776_pt1 | contig 11499 bp, 4 predicted proteins | sample PEATcosm2014_Bin_30_FD_119762 | JGI IMG/M metagenome (GOLD analysis project Ga0181527, IMG submission 119762) | Peatland microbial communities from MTU Mesocosm Facility, Houghton, MI, USA - PEATcosm2014_Bin06_60_metaG | ecosystem: Environmental > Terrestrial > Soil > Wetlands > Peat | place...
CACGCGGAGTCGGTTTCTCGCGAAAAAGAGGGTGCTCACGCCCAATGCCCACCGTACTCAACTCGCGTGGGCACTACAGTTGGCTCCGACTTCGTGATCGAAACCACGATTTCTGAATTCGACGTATGTAACTAGACGCCTTCGTCGACACGGAGAGGAGCGCGTCGAAGAGCGCACTGCCGACCGCGAGGAACGCGGCGATCGTCTACAGTCGGGCACCACGCCACCTGTTTTGAGCTTGTGGAACGCGTCCGTCTCTGCTGGCTGCGCCCAAGAGCACATGTCGGCTGCCTTGCGCGCGCGTGAACTCCGCGTAGGCGTGGCGGTCGACGCGCAGGTTGCTGCGGTAGGAGAGACTGGCGACCAGGCTGATGAGCAGGCCGCGACGCTGCCATAAGCTCCTGCCCGCGCGACCTAGAATACGCGGGATGGAATAGAATTTCCGGCCGCACTGGTCCATCTCGGCAATGACTTGGTCGAGAGAAAGGTGCCGATAGTGCGCCACCGGAAAGGTCAGGGTGTAGTACTTCCAGTCCAGGGGGAAATCGTCGACCGCCAGGCGCTGCTCGGCAACCATCTTGCCCCAGAGCTGCGTCCCGGGCAAAGGCGTGAGGAACAGGGCATTGAGGTTGTCGACGCCGTATTCGGTCGCCGCCGCGGCGATGCGTCCGCCGATACCGGGTTGGTCCGCGTCCAGCCCGATAATGAAAGAGCCCACCACCAGCATGCCGTGCCGGTGGATGCGCTCGACTGAGGCGCGAAAGTCCCGACCTTTGACCAGGTTGATCTTCTTGCCCAGCTCCCGCAATCCCTCTGGGCTCGGGGTCTCGAAGCCGATGAACACGCCTTTGCACCCAGCCTGGGCGGCCAGTTCGAGCAGTTCCTCGTCGTCGGCGAAATTGATAGTGGCTTGCCCAATCCACTGCTTGCCAAGCTTCGCCGCGGCCATGGCGCGAAACAGAGCCTTGGCGCGCGCGATATGCTCGGCCCGCGTCCCGATGAGATTATCGTCGACCAGCAACACGCGCTTTTCCGGGATGCGCTGAAACTCCCGCACGACGTCCGCGACAGGTCGCTGGCGGTACGAGGAGCCGTTGAAGGAGGTCACGCTACAGAAACTGCAATTCAGCGGGCAGCCACGGGTAGTCTGAATGGCGCCGAAAGCGTAACGCGGCTGGAGCAGATCGTGTCTGGCCGGACGGATCTCGTCGATCCGGGCCAGCCCGCCGTCGTACCGGCGTTGCAGGCGGCCTTGCCGCGCATCCTCGAGGACCTGGGCCCAGACACCTTCCGCTTCTCCGGTTACCACTGAGTCCACCCGCTCGCTCACTTCTTCGAGGCACATGGTGGCGTGGATTCCCCCCATGACCACGGGCACACCGAGCCTGCGAAAAAGGGCGGCCACGACGTACGCCCGACACGCCTGTGAGGTGAACGCGGTGATCCCCACCAGGTCGGGCCGTGGCAGGGCCGAGTAGTCCGGCACGCCGAGGTTTTCGTCCAGGATGTCAACCTGCCACTCCTGGGGGGTCAGACCGGCGAGGGCCATCAGGCTGAGCGGCTGCCAGACACGGTAGCGGTTCCAGCGGCTCTCGCCGAGGTTGACGATGCTGACGAGCGGATTCGATGGATTGATCAACAACAAATGCATGGCCTGCCCCGATGCAAGGACAAGCCTGGGGCGCTGCAAGGCCAGGGCCATGTGCCGTCGCAAACCCAAGGCGTGCTTTGATGCCGCGAAACCGCCGCGAACTGCGGTTCTGGTCAGGCGATCGGCAAGGGCTGTGCTCGGAACGGTGGAGGTGCGTCGCACATTTCCTTCGATTTGAAGGAGATGGTCATTCATTTTGATTGTGTGCAGCGCAGGGCAGGGGAGTCGGGCGGCGGAAGCACCGCGCGGATGGGCGGGCATGTTTGGTTCGGGGTTTGCAGGGTATGGTGGCGATGAGTAGGGCGGTCGGGGCAACCTTGCTTCGGTGGATGACCCGCCTGCGCGGGAGGCGCCTCGCTGACACCACCGTCGCCGACGATCCCCCACTGCGCGCCGAGCTGCTTAGCGCCGACCAGATGAAGCAGCACGGGCGGTCTTTGGCTGGATCGCACGAGCTGGCGCGGCGATGGGCCCCAGACCGCTTGCTCGCGCGGCTTGCCGACAACGAACGAATTTTGATCGAAGCCTGCGAGCTTCTGACCGAGGCGCTGGCGGCCGACCGTCGCATCGTCCCGGCGGGGGAATGGCTGCTCGACAACTTCTATCTGATCGAGGAGCAGATTCGCACGGCCAGGCAGCATTTGCCGAAGGGTTACAGCCGAGAGTTGCCCCGTCTGCGCAGCGGCCCGTCGGCGGGCTTGCCGCGCGTGTACGACATCGCGCTGGAAGCGATCTCGCACGGGGATGGACGGGTGGACGTGGAGAGCCTGGCTGGTTTCGTGGCGGCCTACCAGACGGTGACCGCGCTGAAGCTGGGCGAATTGTGGGCCATCCCCATAATGTTGCGCCTGGCTCTCATCGAGAACCTGCGGCGGGTGGGTGCGCGGGTCGCGGCTGCGCGCATCGAGCGCGATCGCGCCGCCACCTGGGCGGAGCAGATGGCGGCCGTGGCCAAGAAGGATCCGAAGAGCCTGATCCTGGTGACCGCGGACATGGCGCGGGCCAACCCGCCGATGGCCAGTTCGTTCGTTGCAGAGCTTGCGCACCGACTGCGGGGACTGAGCCTGACCTTGCCGCTCACCTGGATCGAGCAGCGGCTTTCCGAGTCCGACCTGACCATCGAGCAGGTGGTCCACGCGGAGAACCAACAACAGGCGGCCGACCAGGTTTCCATCAGCAACAGCATCGGCAGCCTGCGCATCCTCGGGGCAACCGAGTGGCGCAAGTTCGTGGAGAGCACGAGCGCGGTCGAGCAGATCCTGCGCGAGGATCCTGCCGGCGTGTACCGCGGGATGGAATTCGCCACCCGCGATCGTTACCGCCGCACGGTGGAGACGATCGCGAGGCGCAGCCCGCTCGACGAAAGCGAGGTGGCGCGCCAGGCGATTCGGCTTGCCCAGGCGGGCTCGACCAGCGGCGAAGGCGACCAGCGCACGCGGCACGTCGGCTTCTACTTGATCGACCAGGGCTTGCCGCAACTGGAACGGGTGGCGCAGGTGCACGGTTCCACCGTGGGGGCCTTGCGCCGGCCGAGCGGCCGCTTCCCCTTGTCCATCTACCTGGGCGGGATCGTACTTCTGGCGGGGATCGGCACCGGCGGCTTGGTTGCCCGACTCGCGGCCGACGGGGGACACCGGGCAATGCTTGTTCTAGTCGGCATCCTCGCAGCGCTGTGTGCAAGTCAACTGGCGGTGGCGCTGGTGAATTGGCTGGCGACTGTGCTAGCCACGCCGCACCTTCTGCCCCGCATGGACTACTCGGGCGGAATTCCGCCGCAATCGCGCACGCTGGTCGTGATTCCGACCATGCTGTCCAACGCCGCAGATATTGCGGACCTGGTCGAGGCGCTGGAAGTGCGCTTTCTGGCCAATCGGGACGAGAATCTGCGTTTCGGGCTGCTCACCGACCTTCCCGATGCCGGGCAGGAGACGCTGCCCGAGGATGAGGCGCTGGTTTCACTGGCCCGAAGGAAGATCGAAGAGCTGAACGCGAAGTACGGCAACCTCGACCCGTTCCTTCTCTTTCATCGCCCGCGTCGCTTCAATCCGCGGGAGCGGATATGGATGGGCTACGAGCGCAAGCGCGGCAAACTCGCGGCGCTGAACGCCGTCTTGCGTGGCGGTAGACCGGATGCCGACTTTTCGCTGGTTGTCGGCAGCCCGGCGGGCCTGCAGCAAGTGAAATACGTGATCACCCTGGACACGGATACGCAGTTGCCGCGCGACGCCGCCAGGCAACTGGTCGGGGCCCTCGCTCACCCCCTGAATCAGGCGCGTTTCGACCAACGCACACGGCGAGTCTGCGCGGGCTACGGAATCCTGCAGCCGCGTATGGCCGAGAGCCTGTCGGGTGCGAATCGTTCGCGCTATTCGCAGCTTTGGGGGAACGAGCCGGGACTCGACCCGTACACGCGCGCCGTCTCGGATGTCTACCAGGACCTCTTTCAGGAGGGCTCGTTCAGCGGCAAGGGGATCTACGAGGTGGATGCCTTCGAGCGCGCCATGGCTGGCCGCTTTCCTGACAACCGAATTCTCAGCCACGATCTGGTCGAAGGTTGCTACGCACGCTCGGGGCTGCTCACCGACGTGCAGCTCTACGAGGCATATCCCTCGCGCTACCGCACGGACGTGAACCGTCGCCACCGGTGGATTCGCGGCGATTGGCAGATCGCGCGCTGGTTGCTGCCGAGGGTTCCCGGCTCTGATCCGGCCGCGCGTTTGCAGAAGAACCCACTCTCGCTGCTCGCGCGCTGGAAGATCTTCGACAATCTCCGGCGCAGTCTTATTTCCACTGCCGCGACTCTCTTGTTGCTGCTCGGCTGGACATTGCTACCCCGGCCCGGGTTCTGGACCCTGGCAGTGCTCGCAGCCTTTCTCATTCCTCCCGCCGCCGCTGCCCTGCTGGATGTGCTACGCAAACCGAGAGACGTGTTGCTCGTGCAGCACCTGACCGGGTCAGGCCGCTCGGCTGCCGGGCGCTTCGCCCAGGCGGGCTTTGCCTTGGCGTGCTTGCCCTACGAGGCGTTCTTTAGCCTCGACGCGATCGTGCGTGCGGCATTTCGTGTGCTGGTCAGCCACCGGCGGCTTCTGGAATGGAGTCTTTCGGAGGATGTGAGAAGCACCGATCTGGCCACGTCTTTTCGCACGATGGGGAGCGCCCCGGTGCTGTCCGCAGCGGCGACGATCCTCCTGGCTCACTTTCGGCCGGGCACGCTGGTCCTGGCCGCGCCCATCCTGGCCCTCTGGTTCGCGAGCCCGGCCCTGGCTTGGTGGCTTGGTCGGCCCCTCCCGCTCCACGCTGCCAGGTTGACGGCCGCCGAGACCCACTTCCTCCGCGCAGTTGCCCGAGAGACCTGGGCCTTCTTCGAGAGCTTCGTCGGTCCGAAAGACCACTGGCTGCCGCCGGACAATGTGCAGGAGCACCCGGCGGCGGCCATTGCCCACCGCACTTCCCCGACCAACATGGGGCTGTCGCTGCTCGCGAACCTAGCCGCCTACGACTTCGGCTACCTGTCGACCGGGAGGCTGGTCGAACGCACGGCCAACGCCATCCACACCATGGAATCGCTGGAGCGGTATCGCGGCCATTTCTACAACTGGTACGACACGCAGTCACTGCAGCCGCTCCGGCCCCACTATGTCTCCAGCGTGGACAGCGGAAACCTCGCGGGACACCTTTTGACCCTGCGGCAGGGATTGCTAGGCCTGCCCGACAAGAAGATCGTGGGAGCGAATCTCTTCGCCGGGCTGGCCGACACGCTCAAGATGGTGGTCGATGTTACGGAAGACGTGGTCTCCGCCGAGCTGGCTCGGGTCGAGAGCGCCGTGATTTCCGCCGGGGACGATCCGCCGCGCACACTCACCGCCGTCCGCCATCGCCTGGAATCGATCACGAAGGTGGCCGAGTCGCTGGTGAATCGGCTGGTGGCAGGCCCGGACAGCCAGGCCAAGGTGTGGGCGCAAGCCCTGGCCCAGCAATGTCAAGATGCCCTGGCCGATCTAGCGTTCATCGCCCCCTGGACATCGTTGCCCGAGGCTCCCAGCAGCCTGGACGGATTTGCCGGTTTCGATCAGATCCCGACGCTGCGCGAGTTGGCCGGGATCGCGTCGCGACTGCTGCCCGCCGTCGAGGCGCGGCTTTGGCCGGGCGCCGCGGACGCGCAATGGTGGGCCGAGCTGCAGCGGCTGGTGGCCGAGTGCAACCAGCGCGCGCAAAAGAGGATCGCAGTCCTGCAACAGCTCGCGCTTCGCGCGGGTGAGCTCGCACGCATGGAGTACGACTTTCTCTTCGATGAGACGCGCCACCTGTTGGCCATCGGGTACAACGTGGACGATCGACGGCGCGACTCGAGCGCCTACGACCTGCTGGCCTCCGAGGCCAGGCTGTCCACCTTCGTGGCCATCGCGCAGGGGCAAATACCGCAGGAGAGCTGGTTTGCTTTGGGACGCCGGCTCACCAGCGCGGGCGGCAAACCCATCTTGCTCTCGTGGAGCGGATCGATGTTCGAGTACCTCATGCCGTTGCTGGTGATGCCGACCTACCCGGGCACGCTGCTGGACCAGACCTGCCGAACCGCGGTGGAGCGGCAGATCGAGTACGGGGCACAACGCGGGGTGCCGTGGGGCATGTCGGAATCCGGCTACAACACCGTCGACGCCCATCTCAATTACCAGTACCGGGCGTTCGGCGTGCCCGGACTGGGACTGAAGCGCGGACTCGCCGAGGATCTCGTTGTGGCGCCCTATGCCTCGGCGCTGGCACTGATGGTGGCGCCCAAGCGGGCGTGTGAAAATCTGCGGCGACTCGCGGCCGAGGGCTGTGCGGGCAACTTCGGTTTCTACGAGGCTATCGACTATACGCCGTCCCGCCTGCCGCGTGGGCAATCGAGTGCCGTGGTCCGCTCCTTCATGGCCCATCACCAGGGCATGAGCTTGTTGGCGTTGGCCCAGATGCTGCTGGGCCGGCCGATGCAAGAGCGTTTCGAGTCAGACCCAGCGTTCCAGGCCACCGCGCTGCTGCTACAGGAGCGGATCCCCAAGCCGGTCGCGCCCTATGTGCACACCGCAGAGCTGGCCCAGTCACAGACGGCAGCCAGCGGCCCCGAGACGCCGGTGCGGGTGTTCGATACCCCGCACACTGCCGCGCCCGGAGTGCAACTGCTGTCGAATGGCAGATACCACGTGATGATCACCAACGCCGGCGGTGGCTACAGCCGCTGGAACGACATCGCCGTCACACGCTGGCGCGAAGACAGCACGCGCGACCATTGGGGCACGTTCTGCTATCTGCGGGACGTGGCCAGCGGGAAGTTCTGGTCGACCGCCTATCAGCCGGCGCTCAAGCGATCGGACAGCTACCAGGCGATCTATTCGGAATCCCGGGCAGAGTTCCGCTGCCGGAAGCACGAACTGGACGCCCACACCGAGATCGCGGTTTCCCCCGAGGACGACATCGAGCTGCGCCGGACCACAATCAGCAACCGTGGCCGCAAACGCAGAACCATCGATCTGACCAGCTACGCCGAAGTGGTCTTGGCCTTGCCCGCCGCGGATGCGCAACATCCGGGACTGAGCAACCTGTTCGTGCAGACGGAAATTCTGCGCGACCGACAGGCTATCCTGGCCACGCGCCGGCCGCGTTCAGTGAACGAGCCGGCGTTGTGGATGTTCCATCTGATGGCTGTGCACGGGGCCGACGCGGGAGAGAGCTCGTACGAGACCGACCGCTGCCGTTTCATCGGGCGTAGCCGCACCGTCGCGGATCCGCAAGCCATGCAGGGCGACGCGAAGCTCTCGGACAGCCAGGGCTCGGTGCTCGATCCCATCGTCGCGATCCGGCAGCGGCTCACGCTCGATCCGGACACCTCCGCGACTATCGACATCGTCTCCGGGGTGGCCCAGGCGCGCGACGGGTGTTTGGGATTGGTAGACAAATACCGGGACCGACGTCTGGCGGACCGGGTCTTCGATCTGGCCTGGACCCACAGTCAGGTGGCATTGCAACAGATCAACGCCAGCGAAGCTGATGCGCAACTGTATGGGCGTCTGGCCGGGGCCATCCTCTATGCCAACGCCTCGCTGCGTGCCGAGCAGAGCGTGGTCAAGAAGAACCGCCGCGGACAGTCCGGCCTGTGGGGCTATTCCATTTCCGGCGATCTGCCCATCGTGTTGCTCAAGATCGGGGATCCGGCGAATATCGAGTTGGTCCGCCAGTTGGTGCAAGCCCACGCGTACTGGCGCCGGCGAGGGTTGAAGGTGGATCTGGCGATCTGGAACGAGGATCACTCCGGCTACCGGCAAGTCTTGCACGACCAGATCATGGGGCTCATTGCCGCGGCCGGTGAAACCAACGTGACCGATCGACCGGGCGGCATCTTCGTGCGGCCGGCCGACCAGATTGCCGACGAGGACCGCATCCTGGTGCAGACCGTGGCGCGCGTGGTTCTGACCGACGCTCGCGGAGATCTGACTAGCCAGATCGACCAGCGCAGCCCAGCGGAACGCGTGTACCCACCGCCGTTGCCGATCCGTGCTGGGCGTACCCCGTCCGTCGCGTCTTTCGCCCGCACCGTCGGGCCGCGCCCCGATCTGATCTGCTTCAACGGGCTGGGTGGCTTCACCCCGGATGGGCGTGAATACGTCATCACGACCGCGCCTGGACGAGTGACGCCGGCGCCCTGGGTGAACGTGCTGGCCAACCCGCAATTCGGAACCGTGCTGTCGGAAAGCGGCGCCGCCTACACCTGGGCCGAGAACGCGCACGAGTTTCGCCTGACCCCCTGGGAGAACGACCCGGTCAGCGACACCAGCGGGGAAGCCTTGTACCTGCGCGACGAGGAGAGCGGACAGTTCTGGTCCCCGACCCCGCTTCCCTGTCCGGGCGCACCCGAGCATCCCACTGTCACCCGGCACGGCTTCGGTTACAGTGTCTTCGAGCACAGCGAGGGCGGCATTCATTCGGAGCTGTGGATCTACGTGGACGTGAACGCACCGGTAAAATTCTTCGTGCTCAAGCTGCGCAACGATTCAGACCGTCCCCGCCGGCTGTCGGCCACTGCCTACGTGGAATGGGTGCTTGCAGATGAGCGGGCGAAATCGGCCCCGTATGTGGTCACCAACGCCGATCCCGGCACCGGCGCGCTTTTCGCCCGCAACCCTTACAGCACGGAATTCGCCGAGCGGGTCGCATTCCTCGACGCCGACGACATGACCGGAACCGTGACCGGCGATCGCAGCGAGTTCGTCGGCCGCAACGGCAGGCTGCAGAGCCCGGCGGCGCTGCACCGCGAGCGACTCTCGGGCAAGCTGGGAGCTACCCTCGATCCTTGCGCCGCAATTCAGATTCCTTTCCAACTGTACGAGGGGCAGGAGCGCGAGATCATCTTCCGGCTCGGGGTGGGGCGAAGCATCGAAGACGCCGCCAACCTGGTGCACCGTCACCGGGGCTCTGCCGCGGCTCGCAGTGCGTTGGAGGCGGTTTGGCAATACTGGAATCACACCCTGGGCGCGGTACAGGTGGAAACCCCGGAGAAGGCCCTCGATGTTTTGGTCAACGGATGGCTCCTGTACCAGACCCTGGCGTGCCGGCTTTGGGCGCGCAGCGGAGCCTACCAGTCGGGCGGCGCTTTTGGTTTTCGCGATCAATTGCAGGACACGATGGCGCTCATTCACTGCGAACCACGCCTGCTGCGCGAGCAATTGCTCCTGTGCGCGGCTCACCAGTTCCGCGAGGGGGACGTCCAGCACTGGTGGCATCCACCATCGGGACGTGGCGTGCGCACCCACTGTTCGGACGACTACCTCTGGCTGCCGCTTGCCACCTGTCGCTATACCCTCGGCACCGGAGACACCGGCGTGCTGGACGAGGTGATCCCTTTCCTCGACGGACGTGCGGTCCACGCGGAGGAGGACTCGTACTACGACCTGCCCCGGCGCTCCGCGGAAGCCGACACCCTGTACGCGCATTGCACCCGCGCCATTTTGCACGGGTTCCGCTTCGGTAGCCACGGCCTTCCGCTCATCGGCTCCGGCGACTGGAACGACGGTATGAATTGCGTGGGTGCGCAGGGCAGGGGCGAAAGTGTGTGGTTGGGATTCTTCCTTTATGAAGTGATCGAGCGCTTCAGCGAACTGGCGCGGCGGCGCGGCGACCTGGCCTTCGCTGAACGCTGCCAGAGCGAAGTGGCCGAGCTGCGACGAAACATCGAGGCGAACGGCTGGGATGGCCAGTGGTACCGGGGGTGATGACGCGGGAGCTGCCGATGCTGCCAGCGCTGCCGTGTGGCCTCCCCCGGGCTATGTGAATGTGACGAACGTGTCTTACGGCGCGTACGCGCTCGGCCCGCAGCCCGTTTTGAACAGTGGGGCTTCCACATCGGACGGAGGAAGTGGTTCCGGCGTGCCCGGTAGCGGTGGCATGGGAACTCCCGGCAATTGCAGCGGGCTCTACGGCGTAGTGCGCGATTTCAAGATGGGTACGACGCCAGGTGGTCAACCGGATTTCCAGTCGCCTACCCCGCAAGATGATCGGGGAATCGTTACCACGACGCTCGGTTCGGATGGCAAGCCGGTCTACGCGCATCCCGGCGGCAAGACGCCCACGACGACGGGTCAGGCCGATTTCAACCAGTGGTACAACGATGTGCCTGGTGTGAACATGACCTATCTGCTCGGTCTGCACTTCGTTCCGAATGGCAGCGTGGTGACCTTCGCCGCATCCATTAACAACAAGGGAGTTCCAGATTCATCGTACTTTCCACTTGACAATGAGGGTTTCGGCAACCAGGGCGAAAATCACAACTTCAGCTTCACTACCGAAATCCACACGTCGTTCACCTACAACGGCGGTGAGATATTCACCTTCCAAGGGGATGACGACGTGTGGGTGTACATCAACAACCAACTGGCCATCGATCTGGGCGGGATTCACGTCCAGGAAACCGGGACCGTGAATCTTGACGCCCAAGCCAGCCAGCTTGGACTCGCGGTGGGCAAAGTCTATCCCTTGGCGGTATTCAATGCCGAAAGGCATACCACCCAGTCCAATTTCCGTATCGACACCACCCTTGTCTTTACCGATTGTGGCCAGATAATCCAATAGACCCGTCGTTTGCGTGGACGTCCGTTCCCCAGGGGACAGGCCAGACAATGGAACCGCTCGGTGTGATAGTGCTCGACGAATTCCTTGATCAGGTGGCGCAAGTGTCGCTCGCCGAAAATGATGAACTGGTTCAGGCACTCGTACTTTATGGTCCTCGCAGATCTCTCGGCGTGCGGACTACAATTGGGGCTCCGCGCCGGAATCTTCACGCACTCCACGGCAGGCGAAGCACGTTTGCGGCGCAACAGAGGGGGGACTTGTGAAGTAGTTACTACTTCGGTGTCAGTTTCATCACCGTGCCGTCGGTGTAAGAATTAATGGCCGTCCCCGTGTTGGTCCAGTAGACGCTCGTGGCGTCAATCGCGATGCCGTGAGGGGCGCTCTGCCCTGAAGCCAGAGTTGTGGGGGCGCTGCCGCCAGTGGGCACCTTCATCACCGTGCCGCCAACGTTATTCGTCCAGTAGACGTTCGTGGCGTCAAGGGCGATGCCTTGGGGGCCGTTCTGGCCTGAAGCGAGAGTAGTGGGGATGCCGCCGCCGGTGGGCACCTTCATCACCGTGCCGCCAACGTTGTTCGTCCAGTAGACGCTCGTGGTGTCAACGGCGATGCCTGCAGGGGAGTTCTGACCTGAACCGGCCCGGGTTCTCCGGAGACTTGGTTACGTGAGTCCGGCCACCTCGGCCGGGTGCTCGTGACGATAGTACAAGTTTTCGAATTCGGCTGGCGGCAAATAGCCGAGTGGCTCAAGG
>Ga0181527_1004779_pt1 | contig 11495 bp, 9 predicted proteins | sample PEATcosm2014_Bin_30_FD_119762 | JGI IMG/M metagenome (GOLD analysis project Ga0181527, IMG submission 119762) | Peatland microbial communities from MTU Mesocosm Facility, Houghton, MI, USA - PEATcosm2014_Bin06_60_metaG | ecosystem: Environmental > Terrestrial > Soil > Wetlands > Peat | place...
ATGGCCGTGCCCATCGAGGCCTCCGGCACGAAGGCCAGCAGGACGTCGACCTGGCGGCACATCAAATTGTGCTGGAAGAACACCTCCCGCCCGGTCGGCTTGTCGTAGCCCAGCGAGCCCTTGTGCCGGGCCAAGGGGTCGTAGATCTCCGCGGTGGGGAAATGCTCCTGGACCAACCGCGCGATGCGTTGGCGGTAGTCCTGGTTGTGCATTTTGGCCGCCGTGTGCGACCCCTGCATGATGCCGGCGATGAAGAAACGCATGGCGCAGCTTTCTCCTTCCCCATAAGATAAGTGCCGGGCCGCCGGCCGCAAGGCTGGGCCGCGAAACCGCAAGCGGGGCCCAGCAGTGGTGGGGCGAGGGGGCGAAGCCGCAAGCGGCCACACTCGACAGCACCACTGGCGACTCGGGCCCCCATCCGTTAGAATAGTACCTGCTGCGTTGAGGCGGACCGCGGTCGCCCATCCCGTCGCCCGAGGAAGGATCATGGCACGTAAGATATTAAATCGCAAAGAGTTGCGCGAAGAGAACGACACTGCCGAACGCGTAGAAGAGCCCGAAGAGGAGCAGGAGGCGGAGGCCCCGGTAAAGGAAAAAAAGGCCCCCCCCAAGCGAAAGAGCCGGGCGAAGGTCGTCAAGGAGGTCCGCCTGAAGGCGTTTTGGGGTGTCTTCAGCCAGACGCTGCGGCGGGTCGCCCTGTTCGAGTACAACCAGCGGGCCGAGGCCGACAAGAAGGCGGCCGACCTGTCGGAGTCGCAGAAAACCCCGCACTTTGTCCAACTTGTCAAGGAAGTTTTCGAGTCGAATCCCTGAGCCAGCAGCAGCCGTGAACGTCCGCTTCGTGGAAGGCCATACGGTCGGCATCGACCTGGGCACGACCTTCTCTGCCATTGCCCAGCTCGACGAGCAGGGCAATCCGGTGACCATCGCCAACGACGACGACGAGGTGGAAACGCCCAGCCTCGTCTTGTTGAGCGACGGCGGCCGGGTGATCGTCGGTCCGAACCGCACGCGGGCGGCGATGGAAGATCCCGAGCGGGTGGTCGAGCGGATCAAGCGCTACATGGGCGAGAGCAATTTTCAACAACAATACGACGGCCGCGCGCTCACGCCCGAGTTCATCTCCGCCCTGATCCTCAAGAAGTTGCGGCAGGACGCCGAGAAACGCATCGGCAAGATCGGCAACGCCGTGATCACGGTCCCCTACTATTTCAACGACGCCCGCCGCAAGGCCACCGCCGACGCCGGGCGGATCGCCGGCCTGAACGTGATCGACATCATCAACGAGCCCACGGCGGCCACGCTGACCTACGCCTGGCACCGCCATGAGCTGGGCGGGGGCGAGGCGGCGGGGGGCCGGCCGCGCTTGACGTTGGTCTTCGACCTCGGCGGCGGCACCTTCGACGTGACCGTCGTGCGCTATACGCCTACTCATTTCCAGGTCCTGGCCACCGACGGCGACGTCCACTTGGGCGGCGTCGATTGGAACGACCGGCTGCTGGACTACGTGGCCGACGCGTTCCAGGCCCGCTACAGCATCGACCCGCGCAGCTCGCCCGCCACCGTCCAGACCCTCCGCAACGATTGCGACCTGGCCAAGATCGAGCTTTCCGAGAAGCTGGAGACGACGATCACCTGCCGGCATGCGGGCAAGAGCATCCGCGTGGGCGTCACGCGCGACAAGTTCGAGGCGCTGACTGCCGACCTGTTGCAGCGGACGGCCGACACGACGGAGCTGGTCCTGCAACAGGCCAAGATCAAGCCCGGCGACCTGGACGCGGTGGTGATGGTCGGCGGCTCGACGCTCATGCCGCAGGTGCCGCGGACGCTGCGGAAGGTGGTCGGGCAGGAGCCGTTCACGGGCATTTCGCCGCACACCTCGGTGGCCCAGGGCGCCGCCATCCATGCCGCCATGCTCGAGGTGAGGTATCGCGGCGGCGGCGGCGGCGAGCTGGCCGACAAGGTCCGCCGCATGCTCGAGTCCGTGCGGCAGGAGAACGTCAACTCGCACGGGCTGGGGATCCTGGCCACCAATCCCAAGAGCGGCAAGGAAGTCAACCACCTCATGATCCCCCGCAACACCCGGCTGCCCGCCGAGGTCCGCAAGATCTTCCAAACCAAGCGCAACGGCCAGGCCCGGGTGACGATCCAGGTGCTCGAGGGGGACGCGCCGGATCCGCAGGCCTGTTCGCTGTTGGGGAAGTGCCATATTGCCGGGCTGCCGCCGGGGCTGCCCAAGGGCTCCCCCATCGAGGTCACCTACGCCTTCGACGCCTCCGGCCGCATTTCGGTGGCCGCCCAGGAAAAGGTGTCCGGCCGGCAGGCCACCATCGAGATCGAGCGCCACGGCGGCCTCGACCAGCAGCAAATCGACGCTTATACCCGGCTGGCCAACGAGTATACGGTGGAATAATGGCAAAAGAACTGGACGTTTACCGCGAGTGGCTGCAGATCAGCGAGACGGCCCGGCCGTTGAACTTCTACCAGCTCCTGCGGCTCAATCCGTTCGAGGATCAGGCGGCGAAGATCCGCGAGCACTACCGCAAGATGAACGCCCACGTGCGGAAGTTCGCCTCCGGCGACTTCGCCGCGCAGTCGCAGGAGCTCTTGAACGAGCTGGCCCGGGCCATGCTCTGCCTGACCGACATCGAGCGGAAGCGCGAGTACGACGCCTCGCTGGGGCGCAAGGCCCCCAGCAGCGGGCGGCGGCGCTCGTTGGAGGAGATCCTCCTGGCCAGCCAGGCGATCGACCAGGCCCGCCTGCAGAAGGCCCGTGATTACGCCCAGGCGGTCGGCCTGGAGGTCCGCGACGCGTTGGTCCAGCAGAAGGCGGCCGCCCCCGACGTGGTCATGCTCGCCTATGCCGAGTCGATCGGCCTGCCCTACGTCGACCTGGCGGACGTGGGGGTGGACGAGGCGCTGGTGCCGCAGGTCCCCGCGGCGGTGGCGCGGCAGCACTCTTGCATCCCGGTGCTCTGCGACCGGGGCCAGGTGCTGATGGCCTCGCCCAACCCGTTGGCGCCCGAGGTCGAAGACGAGCTCCGCCTGCGGCTGAACATGCCCGTGCGGACGGTCCTGTGCACGGCCGGCAGCATCAACCCTTTGATCACGAAGTACTACGCCCGCGACCAGGCTGCGCCGGCTGCCCGGGCACCCGCCACGGGCCGGGCGCCCGCCGAAGGCCGGGCACCCGCCGCAGGTCGGGCACCCGCCGCAGGCGGGTCGCCGGCGAAGCCGCCGCCAGCCAAGACAGGGCCGTCGCCGCCCGCGAAGCCAAAGGCTTCCATGCCCAAGATCTCCGCGCCGAAGGTGTCGCTGCCCAAATTCTCTCTGCCGCAGTTTTCCTTCGGGGGCGGAGGGGGCGACGCCAAGGGCTCGGTCGTTTTCTCGCTCCTCGCCTTCAACCTGACGGTCATCGTCGTGGTGTTCGCCCGGGTCATCTTTCACCGCGGGGGCTGGACCTGGGGTCTTGCCGCCGTCACCGTGGGCCTGGCCGTCTTGCTGGGCGGCATCGCCGCCGGCATCACCTATTATGTCGTGTCGCGGAAGTGACCGGGGATCGGGGATTAGTGAATAATCCCCAATGCCTAGCCCGCCAGCTCGCCGTCGATCCACGCCAGGTAGTCGGCGCCGCCGGCCAGCACGCTGATCGCCAGGATTTCGGGCACCTCATAGGGGTGCAGTTGTCGGATGGCGGCTTCGATGCGCTCGAACAGGTCGCGGCGGCTCTTCGCCCGGCACTGCCACTCCTCGGCCGTCTCGATCCGGCCTTGCCAGCGATACGTGCTGGTGATCGGGCCCGCCACTTGCACGCAGGCGGCCAAGCGCTCTTGGACCAAGGTGCGGGCAATGCGGTCGGCGTCCGTGCGATTGGCCGTCGTCGTCAGCACTTGGATGTATTCCGGCATGGCGGGGCCTACCGCTGTGCGGGTTGGCCGGCCAGGGCGGGAAAGTGCGGCGGCGCCAATAGTGCCCCGCCCGGCGGGCCGGCGGCCGGGTGGATCCGCCCGATGTCCAGCCGGCGGACGCTCCGCTCACTTGGACTCCGCCCCAGCCAGCCGCTCCACGTCTCGTATGGCCGGCCTTTCCGCTCGTCGCCCTGGTAGAAGACCAGGTAGGTCATCGCGTCGCAGGCCACGAAGTCGGTCTGGCCGGGCGAGAACTCCGCCGGGCGCCACACGCGCCGCCACGTACCGCTGTTGAAGTACACCTGGTCCAGCACGCAGCCGTCCGCATGGCTGGCGTCCAGCGGCACGATCTCGGCCGCGTGGCTGTGACCGTAGACGACGTGCCTGGCCCGGCGGCTGCGGAAGTCCTGCTCGGCCGGGGCGTGCGCGGCGTAGGAATCGCTGCTGGCGTCGCGGAGGTCGCGGAGCCAGCGGAGGGCGGCCAGCGTCGGGCCGGCCGGTCCGTGCCGGCCCGGCTGCAGCACGCGGCGGAGCCCCTCGACGAGCCCCCGCCCGCCGCGGCCGCCCCCGCCCAGGCCGTCTCCTGCCAACATCTCCTCCACCAGCCGGTCCCAGACGGTGCGGATCTGTTTCCGCACGCTCGCCAGCCGGCAGGTCCGCTCCAGCAGCCCGTCGAGCCAGGCCGCCAGCAGGGCCACCGGCCGCACGGCGTGGATCTCGCGCAAGCCCAGGGCCGTTGCGTCGGGCAGGTCGTCGCCCAGCGCAGAGGCGACTTCCGCCGCCAAGCGATCGACCAGCTCGATCTGGATGGCGTCGGTCGGGCTGGCGGCGTCGCGGTCGCCGCTGTAGGCCAGCGGGTCGTAGGCGTCGCCGTGCCGCGCGGTCATTTTGTGCCGCCGCATCGCCAGCAGCAACTCTTCACTCTCGCCGATCTCGTACGGAAACGGCTGGCGCGGGCGGCGGACCAGGCCCATCGCCTCGACCAGCGTCTGCCGCAGGGCGTCGTAAGCGGCGCCGGCGAGGTGGTAGAACCAGTCGTGCTCGCCCACCATGTAATGAATGCGGACCGGCACGGACTCGCCCTCGGCGTCCGGGCCGGGGCGGGCCGCGCGGAGCATCGCCGGCACCCGCATGCCTTTCTCCGCCAGGCCCCGCAGCGCGGCAAGCGTCTCGCAATTCTCGGCCAGGATGTCGCCGGTGATCCGGGCCACCAGGCCGGCCAGCTCCGCCCCGAGCGGATCCCGCCACGGCCGGACCGCGGGCTGCCGGGCCCACAGCGTGGAAGAGAGCGGGTCGAGCACGTCGCCCAACAGCACCAAATCGATCCGCTCGATGGGCCGGTACACGCCGTCGGCCCGCCACGAGGCTGCCACGGCCAGCTCGCCGAGCCGCTCGACCACCAGCCCCATCGCCCCCGGAGACAACGTCGGGGCCGTGGTGCCGTCGTTCAGGTGCAGATCGCTGAGGATTGCGAGCATGGGACGTTGGGTGTCGTTCGGAAACACGGCAAAGCCCCCGGGCTGCGTGCGGGGGATTTCCGGCAGGTCCAAAGCTGGTATCCCACATTCTTTTCCATCGGCGCGCGACCGTACCGAGGATGAGGGTTTTTCCGGCTGCCGCCGTTACGATGCGGACCCGCTTGGGAGCCGAGAGCCAGGTGCTCCCGCGCGGCAGGTGTCCGCATGGTCACTCAGCCCTGGCAACACGGAAGCCAGTGGCGTGGTCACGGTAGTCCGGCGGGTACCCGCAGCGCGCGGCAGAACGGCAGGAGTACGGCCCGGAGCACCAGGAACCGCCCCGCAGCACACGGCGATCTCCGCTGTCCGGGCCCGTCGGGTCGTCTGTGGGAGATTTGCCGTAGTAGTCCTTGCCATACCAATCCGCGCACCATTGCCAGGCGTTGCCGTGCATATCGTACAACCAGAAAGCGTTCGGCCGGAAAGTGCCCACGGGAGCCGTGAACACGTAGCCGTCGCTGGTTTTGATCGCCCATTTCCAATCTGGGAATTTCACCTTGGCCGCCGCGTCGGCCACGTTGCCGACGTCGGGCAGCGTCTCCGGGTCGTCGCCGCTGTAGTATCGCGTAGGCATTCCTGCCCGGCAGGCGTACTCCCATTCGGCCTCGGTCGGCAGCCGGTAGGTCTTGCCCTCTTTCCGGGTCAGCCACTGGCAGAAGGCCACCGCGTCGTTCCAGCTTACGTTGACCACCGGGTGCTCGTCGGTCTCCTCGTAACCTGCGTCCCGCCAGGAATACTTCCGGCTGAACTCGAACTCCCCCTTTTCCGGGTTCAAGCCATCGGCCCCCGGTTTCCGTCCCTTCTCGGCGTCCGTTTTGTAGTCGCTTTCGGCGACGAACCGGCGAAACTGCCCGCGCGTTACATGGTGCATACTCAGGTAGAACGGCCGCGTGATCCGCACCCGGTGCTGCGGGTGCTCCTGCTTGAAGTCATCAGCCGTCAGGCAATCCTTATCGTAGGTCTTGTTGAAGAACGCGGCCGTGTGCTCCGCCGATTCCCCGCTGCCCATCATGAACTCGCCCGCCGGGATGGGCGCCAGCTTCATGCCGATGGAGTTGGTGATCAGCGCGAGCTCACAGGAGGAACCTCCCCCCGCCATGCCTTGAAACAAATTGATGCCACAGCCGGGCAACTCCTGCTGCAACTTCTGAAGGTCGGAGGCGGCCAGACCGTAAGCGAATAACTCCCGGAGCGTCTTGATCGTGGCAAGATTCTTGGCAGCGGCATGGGACCACGTGGCGTCCCTGGGGATGCCGTCGATCGCCAACTCTTCCAGTTGCGTCAAGCTCTTGAGGTTTTCCAGCCCGGCGGCCGTCACCCGTCGAGCACAGAAGGTGAGTTTCTTCAAACCGTTCAACGCCTTGACGTGTGCCAGCCCGGCGTCGCTGATCTTCACGTTCGCAAGACCCAATCCTTCGAGGCGGGGCAACGCTGCGAGGTGTTCCAGCCCCGCGTCTGTGATCTGCGTGTTTGAGAGGTCGACCTCCCGAAGTGCCGTCAATCCCTTGAGGTGTTCCAGCCCCGCGCCCGTGATCGACGTGCTTGAGAGGTCGACCTGCCGAAGTTGTGTCAATCCCTTGAGGTGCGCCAGTCCCGCGTCCGTGATCGGCGTGCTTGTGAGGTCGATCTTCTGAATCTGAAGTTGTGTCAATTCCTTGAGGTGCTCCAGTCCCGCGTCTGTGATCCCCGCGCTCGAGAGGTCGATTTCCCGAAGTTGCGTGAGCCCCTTGAGGTGTGCCAATGCGGCGGCGTCGGCAACCCAGTGGAGTTCCAGCTTTCGGAGTTGGGGCAGCGATTTGAGTTGCTCCAGGCCAGGCCCGTGGACATGGCATATCGTCACCTGCCTGAGTCGCGGGAAGGCGACCAGGTGCTCCAGCCCAATGGAGTCGCTTATCACGGTAACGGAAACAACGTCCGTGAAGAAGTCGTCTCCAAGGAGCCTTCTCAACCAGGGCGGGCCTGGCGGCGTTGCGTCGTCTGTGGGGTTGCCCGACGCATCGACCTGATAGTCATAGTCTGCCTGTCCGTACAGCTTCTCGCCCGTGGCCTCGGCCGTGCCGAAATCGACCGCTCCCGAGCCGTCTTCATCCGGCTCCGCCCACCCGCCGTATTTCTCAATCGCTTCGACCGCCTCCCGTTGCCGCCTTACCTGCTGCATTCTCACGGCGACCCAGCCTATACCGAGGCCCGCCACCACCAGCAATAGCAGCACGGCGCAAAGGCCGTACCGGAGCCAGCGGCGTTTGGGCTTCGGCGTTGTGGGTTGAGATTCGGGCGAGGTCATGGCATCGTGGCCTGGCTCGGCCAACAAATCCTCTGGCCGTAGAACCGTCCGAGTGAAGGGGAGGACCGGACTGGCTTCTCGCGCGCTGCCCCCACGTCGCTCGTCCGCGCCCACCCTACGCCCGCCATCGTAAGCGTCCGCCGTGGGCCGGTCAATGGAGACGGCGGCACGCGCGCCGCTCACACCAGCATCTGCCGCAGGAACTGCTGGGTGCGGGCGGCCTGGGGGCGGTCGAGGACCTGGGCCGGCGGGCCGTCTTCCACGATCCGCCCGTCGGCCAGCACCACCACGCGGTCGGCCGCCCGGCGCGCGAAGCCGATCTCGTGCGTCACCACCAGCAGCGTCAGCCCCTCGCGCTTGAGGTCCTCCAGCACGGTGAGCACCTCGCGCTTCAACTCGGGGTCCAAGGCGCTGGTGATCTCGTCGCACAAGAGGCCGCGGGGCTGAATGCCCATCGCCCGGGCGATGGCCACCCGCTGCTTCTGCCCGCCGGAAAGCTCCTGCGGAAAGGCGGCCGCGCGGTCGGCCAGTCCCACGCGGGCCAAGAGCTGCATGGCCCGCCGGCGGGCCTCCGCTCGCGACAGCCGCAGCACGCTCCGCGGGGCCTCCATGATGTTCTCCAGGGCCGTCAGGTGCGGGAAGAGCTGGAAGTCCTGGAAGATCATGCCGAAGACGCGGCGGACCTGGCGGGCCGCCGGGCAGGCGCGGTGCTCGCGGCGCGGGCCGAGCACGTGCGGGCCGACGCGAATCTCTCCCGCGTCGAACGTCGTCAAGCCGTTGACGCACCTGAGCAGGGTCGATTTGCCCGCCCCGCTCGGCCCGATTACGGCCACGGTCTGCCCCGCCTCGATGCGCAGGCTGACGTCCTCCAGCACCAGCCGTGTGCCGAAGCGCTTCGTCAGGTGCGAGATGTCCACTGCCAACTCGTGGCTCATCGCCTTTTCCTATTCACTCGAAGCTATTCTCGTGGCTCATCGCCCTTTCCCCCAGCGGCGCTCCAGGTAGCGGGAGAGGTGCCCCAGCGGGATCGACATCGCCAGGTAGAGTGCGGCGGTCACCAGCCCCATCTCCAGGTACTTCAGGCTCGACTTGGCCAGGATCTGGTACTGCTTGGTGAGCTCCTCGACGGCGATGATGCTCACGACGCTGGTGTCCTTGAAGAGGGCGACGAAGTCGTTGGTCATGGGCGGCAGGATGACGCGGATGGCCTGCGGCAGGATGATGCGGCGGAAGGTGTGGATGCGGGACATGCCCAGCGAGGCCCCCGCCTCCCATTGGCCCACCGGGATCGAGGCGATGCCCGCCCGGTAGATCTCCGACTCGTAGGCGGCGTAGTTCAGGCCGAAGCCCAGCACGGCGGCCTGGATGGGCCCCAGCGTGAGCGGCCACGGCAGGTCGTAATACGTGGCCACGGCCGGCAGCCCGAAGTACAGGAAGTACAGGAGCAGCAGCACCGGGATGCCGCGGAAGAACTCGACGTAGAGCAGGGCGGCCCAGCGCAAGGGGGCCGGCCCGTACAGCCGCGCCACCGCAATCGGCAGCCCGATGGCCATCGCCAAGAGCATGCTCATCACGGTCAGCCGCACCGTGACCTTGGCCCCTTCCCAGAGCATGGGGAAGTACTTGAAGAAGGTCATCTTGCGGGCCGAGTCTTGCAGCACGTCGTCCAGCGTGCCGCCGCGGAGCTTCTCCTGGCGGTCGTTCCAGAGGTGCCATTTCTCATAGATCTGGCGGAGCCGGCCGCTTTCCAGGAGCCGCCCCAGGGCCGCGTCGAACTTGGCGGCCAGCTCCTCCCGGTCCTTGCGGAAGGCGATGCCGTAGAAACCCTCGCCCAGCGGCTGGCCGATGAACTTCAGTTTTGGATTGGGCCGGGCATAGTAGATGGCGATGGGCAGGTCCAGCAGCACGGCGTCGATGCGGCCCAGCTCCAGGTCGTGATACGGCTCGGTCTGGTTGCCGTAGGATTTCTTGCGGATGCCCTGCTGGTCCAGCAGCCGCTCGGCGGCCGTGTCTTCCAGCGTGCCGACGACGCACTCGGCCTGCTTGCACGTTTCCAGCGAATCGAACCGCGTCTCGCCGGCGCGGGCCACCAGTTGCAGCGAGTAGACGTAGTAGGGCCGGGTGAAGCGGACGGCCTTGACGCGGTCGGGCGTCATTTCCAGGCCGTTCATGGCGAAGTCGAAATCGCCCCGCTGCAACCCCGAGACGACCACCTTGAAATCGTATTGCACGAACTCGATCCGCCGGCCGATCTCGTGTCCCAGGGCCTCGGCCAGATCGACCTCGAAGCCGATGTTGCGGTCGAGGTGGTTGGGGTCCTTGAACACATAAGGGGCGCCGCCTTCCGCGTCGGCCGCCCAGCGGAGCGGCGGCTCCTCGGCAGCCACAGCGGCGGCTGCGGCAACGCAGACGATGCCGCCCACGAGGGCCAACATGGCCAGTTTAGCCAGCCCGGCCGTCAGGTGCCGCGTGCGATGGTGCTGCATCCGGGGCTCCTGCGCCACTAAGACGCGGCTCACTCTCCCGGCTACCACTAGGAGCCTGCCTTCAAGCGAATGGATAGGCGTACAAATGCCATGTGCCCCATAACACCGAGAATGGGCTAACCCTTCGGTTCTTTCTTGCCGGCAGGAATCTCGCCAACGGCCCGTAGCCAATCATCCTTATTCTTTGGGCAGCGCGCAAGATCAAGGATAAACTGAACGCTTACCCGCAAATCCCGTTTGACATGCGGAACTGGCATATCGCGGTTCGAAGACCGCCGGAGGCCAGTACGCGCGATCAGCCTCCGATTGTGATATATCGCAAAGGTAGGATGGGCGTCGCCCGGCTCCGTCTCATCTTGCGCATCGAGTTTGTCCAACGCCGCCCTGGCTACTTGCTGAGTGAGAGGGTTCCCGCCCATCTATCGCACCCTGACAAATTGTCTGAGAACTGCCAACTGTTTTTTCGGGCCCTCACCGAGAACGGTCTCTTTCTTGGTCAGCAACCGGAACGTCGACGCGATCATATCCTTCAGCATTTCCACCGCCTCAAGCTGCGTTTCACCACTGGCGTTAATGTTCGCGTCGAAAAAAGAGGCAATAAACGTTTCATCCTCCTGCTGGACCACCGCCAAGATAGTTTTCGTAACCGCAAGGGGTGCAGGCTCAAGGCTTTGAATTGGCACGATTGTCGGCCGCGATTGCTGCATTTGCGCAGTCCGGGCCTTCAGGTCTTCCAGCCCGCGTTCCAGGTTTTCAATGCGTGTGGATGTTTGCTGACTGTCTATCATGTTCTGCTCGATCGACAGAGATCGCCCTTTACCCCATTTATTTATACCATAGGGCTCACACGCTACTGTGTCAACGCGCCGGCACTGGCAGGTAATGATACACCACTCGAAACGGTGTAATGCGAACGCTAGCCTGTAGGTGGATCGTCCGCCGCGTGGGTGGTTGGCGCCCCGATACATTGGGCGGACAGTACCCGACGCTCCGATAGTCTGGTCCCTCCGGTGGGCCGGTTTCAAGACCGGCCCATGCCCTCCTCCATCAGGCGTAGGTTCCCGCGGCGCGGGGGCCGTCAGCCGTCCAGCGGCGCGAGGGCCAACTGCCGCAGGGCATCCAGGGCGGCCAGGACGTCCTCGCAGGAAACCTCCTGCCAGCCGGTCAAGCGGTGGTGGACAATCGCCAGCTTGAAGGCGTCAAGGGCATCGCCCAGATCGGCCGGCAGCGGCGGCAAGTGCTCCAGCGGCCGCACGGGCGAAACACCCTCGTCCGCGTAAGCGTCGGAGAGATCCGGCGG
>Ga0181527_1004783_pt1 | contig 11491 bp, 10 predicted proteins | sample PEATcosm2014_Bin_30_FD_119762 | JGI IMG/M metagenome (GOLD analysis project Ga0181527, IMG submission 119762) | Peatland microbial communities from MTU Mesocosm Facility, Houghton, MI, USA - PEATcosm2014_Bin06_60_metaG | ecosystem: Environmental > Terrestrial > Soil > Wetlands > Peat | place...
CTCACCGACGTGATTACCAGGATCGTCAACGGCCATCCCAACAGCCGCATCGACGAACTCCTCCCGTGGGCCTATCCCGTCGCCCAATCACTCAAAGACGTGGCCTGAAAACAGCGCTTACAATAAAACTATCGCAATAGGCCAAGCAAGGGCGCGCATTTGTAGCCCCGTCAGGCGTACGAATTTCATGCCGGCTGATCGCAACAAGCATTGACCGGCTGTTGCATTGATAAAGATCAACAGACGCACGGCATATCCGCCGATCTGGCGGCTGGCCGCCATCCGGCTGCCTTGATCTCGCATCGGAAAAAACACCCCTTGGTGCGCCGCGTTCTTTGACCCACACGGAGGCCACCTTGTGAGCGAGCAAGTCGTCTCCTGAGCGCACACTTTAGATCAGGTAAAATGTGAGCGTCACGCCATGCATCGTGCCTGTTGATCCACATCATTGGCACCTAGCGATTGAAGTGATTGAACAGTGTCGAGAAATGCACCGTTGGAGGTCGATGATGTCGAAATTTATAAAAAGTCTTGGGATCATCGCGTTGATGCTCATCGTCAACGTAGGCGCTGTCGAAGCGCGCGGTCACGGTGTTTGGCATCGTAGCGGCGGTTGGTACGGCCATGGCTACGGATACAGAAGCTACGTCTACCGAGGCTACGGCTACCCACACTACGTCCACCGAGGCTACCTGTACCGAGGATACCCATTCTACGGATATGGCTATGGCTATGGGTGGTATGGGTACCGGTGCTGGGTCCCGGGGCCTTACGGGCGCCTCGTTTACATCTGTTATTGAAACAGGGGCACTCCCAGGCTTTGTTCTAGGTTTTGCCGAACCAAGAGGAATCTCGCCGCGGCTGGGCGCTTATTGTTTTTCGGCCGCGTCGTTGACGGCGCGGAGCAATGCCAGCAGCGCTTTGTTGAGCGGCGTGGCGATGCCGCGCGCTTCGCCTCTTGCAACGATGGCGCCGGTCAGAGCTTCGACTTCAAGCGGCCGGCCGGCGAGGCGGTCGAAATACATCGAGGTGCCGAGTTCTCCTGAGAACGTGAACAAAGTCTCCATCGCGCGCGCCGGCTCGTCGTAGGCGAGTTTGACGCCCTCGGCGCGCGCCACCACCACCGCTTCGGCGAGGATCGCGTAGCACAGCGCTTGCACGTCCGGGCGGCGCAACACCGCTTGGCGCTGCGAGGTCAGCGTGGTGATCGGATTGGCAACCGCATTGATGAAGAGTTTCCGCCACAGCAGCGTGGCGAACTCGCCGCTCAATTGGATGCGCAGTGGCGTACCTTCGAACAGTCGCGCGAAGTCGCGGCCGGATTCGTCGTCCGCCACCGTGAGGTCGCGATCGCTGCCTTGCCGCAGCCGCACCCGATCGGCGGCGAGCCGTTCGCCGTTGTAATAGACGATCACCGGCAGCACCGTTGCGCCGCCGGCGAGCGGCGCGACGCTCGCGATCTGGTCGATGCCGTTTTGCAGGACCGCGACGCGGGTCGCGGGCCCGCAGAGACGGGCGAGCCAGGGCGCCGCGGCCTTGGTCTGGTGCGTCTTGGTGCACAGCAGCACCCAGTCGACCGGCTTGGCCTTCGCCGGCTCGGTCAGCGCGACGAGCGGCAAATCCACGGTGGCTGCGCCGGTGGCGTGCGGCCGCTCGAGCGTGAGCCGGTCGATCGGCAGCCTGACGCAGGCGATCACGTCGTGGCGTCCGGCGGCAGCGAGGCAAGCGGCAGCCACGCCGCCGATACTGCCGAGGCCGACCACGGCGACGGTCAAGCGCCGCGGTACGGCTTGCGGTGAACTTGAAGCTGAAATGGCCATGCCGGCATCGTCGGAAAGATTGCGATAAAGTCAAATGCGCAAAAACGACCGCGTCGTGTGTTCATTCCCTGCATGTTGCAGTGCGGTAGCGAACCGATGGTGGTTACCTCCGGAACCGAATTGACGTGCATCAAGGGGTCCGGTTCCATCTCATGCTAAAGGATGAACCTCGCGAGCGGCGGTCAGCTTGTTCCCACGAAGCCCACCTCACTTCCGGTTCCAGCTGCAATGAAGGTGAGAAGCCGCCGCGACAAGATTTCCGCGGTCGAGCGTCCCGCCGACAAACCTGTCTCCGCAGCGTCGAGGCAAGACGGCTCCGCGTCGCATGCGCCGCGCGGCAGCTTCGCCGGCCTGACCATCGGTGCGCTCGGCATCGTCTATGGCGACATCGGCACCTCGCCGCTCTATGCCATGGACCAATTGTTCTTCGGCCGGCCCGGCGGCGCGCCAGCGCCGGCGGACGCGCTCGGCGGCGTGTCGCTGGTGATCTGGACCATCACCATCATCGTCGCCATCAAATACGCCGTGTTCGTGCTGCGCGCGCAGAACGACGGCGAAGGGGGAGTGTTCGCGCTCTACGGCCTTTTGCACGAGCGCAAGAAGCGCGGCACGCGACTTTTGTTGTGGTCGTTGATGCTGGGCGCCGGATTGCTGTTCGGCGACGGCATCATCACGCCATCGATCAGCGTGCTCTCCGCCGTGGAAGGCTTGCAGGTCGCGACGCCGTCGCTCGGCAACGCCGTCATTCCGATTACGATCGGGCTTCTGACCGCGCTGTTCGCCATCCAGTTCAAAGGCACGTCGGGTATCGGGATCGTGTTCGGTCCGATCCTTGTCGTCTGGTTCGCGACCATCGCCGTGCTCGGCGTCTGGCAGATCGAACTGCACCCGGAAATCCTCGCCGCCTTCAATCCGCTGTACGGGCTGCAATATCTGCGTCACTCGAGCTTTTTCGATGCGCTGCTCATTCTCGGCGCCTTGATGCTGGTCGTCACCGGCGGCGAGGCGATGTATGCCGATGTCGGCCATTTCGGCGCGCGGCCGATCCGAACGAGCTGGTTCGCGGTCGTCTATCCGGCGCTTCTGCTCAACTATCTCGGCCAGGGCGCTTATGTGCTGAGCGGCGCGCCGGTCGCGGGCGGCAAGCTGTTCTACAGCCTGGTGCCGGAACCGTTGCTTTATCCGATGGTGATCCTGGCCACGGCGGCAACGGTCATCGCGTCGCAGGCGTTGATCTCCGGTGCGTTTTCGCTGGTGTCGCAGGCGATCCGGCTCGGCCTGTTTCCGCGGATTTCGCTCCTGCACACCCATGAGCGGCATGCCGGGCAGATCTACGTTCCGTTCATCAATCGTGCGCTGTTTGTCGGCTGCGTGCTTCTGGTGCTGACTTTCGGCTCGAGCGCGGCGCTCGCGGCCGCCTATGGACTCGCGGTCTCCGGCGTGATGGTCATCACCTCGCTCGCGATGTTTCCGGTCGCGCGCTTTTACTGGAACTGGAGTCTCGCCTCGACGGCGCTGGTGTGGGGCTTGCTGACGGCGGTCAATGCCTCGTTTCTGGTTGCGAGTACGCTGAAATTTCTCGAAGGCGGCTTCGTGCCGCTGTCGGTCGGCATCGCCGTGTTTCTGGTGATGACGACATGGCGTTGGGGACGCAAGGCGACCTTCGCCGCTTATTCGGCCAAGCCCACCATGACGATGGCGGAATTGGTCGAGCTGCATCGCGACTGCAAGGTGTTCATGGAGCGCAACGCCGTCGTGATGTCGCCGAAGCCGCTGCGCCTGCCGAGCGACCGCACGCCGGCGCTGATGCAAATGCTCTGGGAGCGGCACGGCATCCTGCCGCGCAATCTGATCCTGGTCGAAGTCACGCATCGGAAAGTCCCGTATATCAGGGATAATCGCTACCAGGTGACGGTGTTCGACCGCGACAAGTCTCGCGGCAGCATCATTGCCGTCAATCTGAGTTTCGGCTTCATGGAAGAGCCGAATGTCGAGCGCCTGTTGGAAGAGATGGCGCGGCACCATGAAATCGATCTGCCGGTCGATCGGCGTCAGTGGATCGTGCATGTGTCGCAGGAGAACCTGCTGCCGGTGCGGCAGATGGATCCGCTGCGACGCCTGCGCTTCCGGCTGTTCACGTTCCTGCGTCTGGTCTCGCAGCCCGCTTACTACTATTACGGGCTGGGCGACGAAGTGCGGCTTTCGGTCGAAATCATTCCCGCCCGCGTGCATTAGAGCATTTTCCGGAAAAGTGGCCGCCGGTTTTCCGTAGAAAATGCGACAAATAAGGAATCCAAAGGCGCTTTCCGATTCGATCGAATCGGAAAGCGCCTTTGGGATTTCGCCTCCGCGCGATCCAGGCTAGGTTGTTTCTTTTCATCGCAGAGTTCCGAGCAACATGACCGAATATCTCGAATTCGACCCGGCCGTCGTCGACAGACGTCAGGTCTACCGCCTGTTGACGGGCGGCGTCGTGCCGCGGCCGATCGGCTGGGCGTCGACGGTCGGCAAGAACGGCGTCACCAATCTCGCGCCGTTTTCCTTTTTCACCGTGGTCTGCGTCGTGCCGCCGATGATCTCGCTGACGATCGCGCGCCACCCGGACGGCAGCGAGAAGCACACATTACGGAACGTGCGCGACACCGGGGAATTCTGCTTCAACGTGGTGACGCGGCCGGTGTGGAAACAGATGGTGGACTCGGCGAACGGATTTCCGGCGGACGATTCCGAATTCAAGGAGACCGGGCTGACGCCGATCCCGGGCGTCAAGGTCAAGGCGCCGCGCGTCAAGGAAGTGCCGATCCATTTCGAGTGCAAGCTCGAACGCGTCATCGAACTCGGCCCCAACCGCCATCCGCTGGTGATCGGCGAGGTGGTCTATTTTCATGTCGACCCGGCCTGCATGACCGACGGCTATATCGACATGAGGAAGCTCGATCCGATCGGGCGCCTCAACGGTTTCTTCTATACGAGCCTCGGCGAGATTTTCGAGCGCAAGTTCGAGGACGGCCAGCCGCGATAAGCTATGAACTGAAGCAAAAGAATCCAGCGCGTTGCCGGGCCCCACTATTCCGGCTGCATCCGCCGCGGCCGGCCGTAGAGACTGGCGATCAGCACGGCAAGGATGCTGGTGAGAAAAATGCCATCGAAGGTTCCGGCGCCGCCGATCGAGGCGACCGGTGCGCCGAGGCCTCGCACCTTGTCGAGATTGGTGAGGTCGGCGCCGATCAGCGTGCCGAGGCTGCCGGCGATATAGGCGAGCGGGGCGGCGTCCTCGCGCGACAGCAGCAGTGCGACCACCGCGGTAGTCACGACCGGCACGAAGACCGGCACCGCAATGCCGAGGCCGGGGACAGGATTGGCCAGCCAGTGGATGACGACGGCAACGATCGCGGTCGCCAGCAATCCCTTGGTCCATAATCGGTGTTTGGCAAGGAGATAGATCGACATCAGCGTCGGTATGACCGCGCCACCGATATTGACCGCGATCACCGTGCCGGCCCAGTGACTCACGACCGGCACTTCATAGCGCATGCCGAAGAAATCGATGACCTGATCGGACATCACCCGTTCGGGCGGCAACTCCGCAATGGGTATGTTGAAAACGCTGCCGAGCAGCGAGCCGAACAGCAGAAAAATCGCCGCGCGCGAACTGACGCCAAGGCTCTCATAGGCGTATCGGACTGATCGCAGGATCAGGACCAGGAAGAAAAAGCCGACCAGGATTATGAAAAAGCCGGGTGCCAGCGGCAGGTAGTGCATCTGGCTCATCTGCATGGGCAGGGCTCCTGCGATCGTTAGTGGTCAATCGTAGCCTGGATCGAGCGGCAGCGGAATCCGGGGTCGATGTCCGAGGTCGACACTAAGAGTCCCGCATTACGTTTCGCTCCGTGCGGGCTGCAAGAAACCGTAATCCGCCTTGCTGTTCCAACGCGCGAGTCTATAATCCGGCGCTTCCTTCGCGCAGGGGAAATTTGCCGTGGCGCCGCCGGAAGCGAAATCTGTGACCATCACCAAGTCCGTTGCAATCCAATCCGTTGCAATCATCATGGGCAGCCAATCGGACTGGCAGACCATGAAACATGCCGCCGACACGCTCGACGCGCTCGACATTGGCTATGCGACGCGCATCGTATCCGCGCATCGCACGCCGGAACGGCTCTACGCCTTCGCCAAAGGCGCGAAGGCGGAAGGCTTCAAGATCATCATCGCCGGCGCCGGCGGCGCGGCGCATCTGCCGGGAATGACGGCCGCATTGACCAGCCTGCCGGTGTTCGGCGTGCCGGTCGAATCCAAGGCGCTGGCGGGGCTCGATTCGCTCTACTCCATCGTGCAGATGCCGCCCGGCGTCCCGGTCGGCGCGCTCGCGATCGGCAATGCCGGCGCGATCAATGCAGCCCTGCTCGCGGCGAGCGTATTGGCGTTGGGCGATCCGGCGCTCGGCGCGCGGCTCGAAGCATGGCGAGCGCGCCAGACCGCTGCGGTCGCCGAAGCGCCGAAGGACGGCGCGTGAACGAGTCTATCGTCGCACCGGCAGCATCCGCCCTCGAACCCGAGGCCACGATCGGCATTCTCGGCGGCGGCCAGCTCGGCCGCATGCTGGCGCTGGCGGCGGCTCGGCTCGGCTTCAAATGTCATGTCTTTGCGCCCAGTCCCGATTCGCCTGCCTTCGATGTCGTGCATCGCGTTACCGTCGCCGACTACAACGATACCGACGCGCTCGACCGCTTCGCAGCCGACGTCGATGTCGTCACCTACGAGTTCGAGAACGTGCCGGCGGAAACAGCGACCTTCCTGTCCGCGCGCGTTCCGGTGCTGCCCGATCCCAAAATCCTGGCGATCACCCAGGACCGGCTCTCGGAGAAGAACTTCGTCACCGGGCTCGGCATTGCGACCGCGCCGTTCGCCGCGGTGACGGCGCCGGCCGAGCTTGCCGCCGCGCTCGAGCGCGTCGGCCGCCCTGCGGTCCTGAAATCGCGCCGCTACGGCTATGACGGCAAGGGCCAGGCGACGATCAAGAACGGCAGCGATCCGCAAACCGCATGGCGCGAGGTCGGCGGCCAGCCCGCTATCCTCGAAGCCTTCATCCCGTTCCGGCGCGAAATTTCCGTGGTCGCGGCACGGTCGCATGACGGTACGGTCGAATGTTTCGATGCCACCGAAAACGAGCATCGCGACCATATCTTGAAAGTCTCGCGCGTGCCGGCGGCGCTGTCGGAGGCAGGCCTCCGGCAGGCGCGCCGCATCGCCGAAATCGTCGCCGAGAAATTCGCCTATGTCGGCGTGCTCGCCGTCGAATTGTTCGAACTCTCCGACGGCGGCCTGTTGGTCAACGAGATCGCGCCGCGGGTGCATAATTCCGGGCATTGGACCATCGACGGCGCTTCGGTGTCGCAATTCGAGCAGCATATCCGGGCGGTGGCCGGCTGGCCCTTGGCGAAGCCCGTGCGTCACGGCCGGGTGGAAATGACCAATCTGATCGGCCACGAGGTCGAGGACTTCCGCCGCTTCTTGACGCTGCCGGGCGCCGCCGTCCACCTCTACGGCAAGACAGCGATCAGGCCTGGCCGCAAGATGGGGCACGTGACGCAGGTGTTTGCCGACTGATCGCATTTTGCCTCCACTTATGGACTTTCCGGCCCGTTTCTGCTAAAGGCCGCCGCCGGGTAGCCTGGGCGTTGCGCCCCAGCCACCCTGCAATCCCACGAACCGACTGCGAAAGGAGCACGCGTGCAGGTTCTCGTCCGTGACAATAATGTCGACCAGGCTCTCAAGGCGCTGAAGAAAAAGATGCAGCGCGAGGGCATCTTCCGCGAGATGAAGCTCCGCGGCCATGACGAAAAACCGTCCGAACGAAAGGCCCGGGAGAAGGCGGAAGCGGTCCGCCGCGCGCGCAAGCTTGCGCGCAAGCGATTGCAGCGCGAGGGCCTGTTGCCGATGAAGCCGAAGCCCACCACCGGCCCCGGCGCGGGTCCCGGCGCCGGCAGGTCCGGCCCGCCGCGCACGCCCCGCTTCGGTTGAAATCCGCAAAACTTTTGCTGCTGGCGCGGGTTTGGTCCCGCGCCGTTATTTTCGCCGGCCGGAATGCTATCGTGGCTTCCGCCATGGCGCATAATGCACGCGATAGGACGCGGCTCAGCCTGGCGCGGGGCGCGGCGGCGCTCGGTGCCGCGCTCGCGCTTGCCGCCTGCGCGACGACCGGCAATCAGCCGGCCCCCGACAAGGAGCCGCCGCTCTACGCGCCCTCGCAATCGAACCTCACCTCGCTTTCCGAGGTCATCGAAAAACATCCCGAGGATCCGCAGGCCTACAATATGCGCGGCGCGGTCTATGGCGAAGCCGGCCGCAACGACCAGGCGTTCGCCGATTTCAACAAGGCGATCAGCCTCGATCCCAATTACGCGCAAGCCTATGCCAACCGCGCGCTGATCTATCGCAAGACCGGCCAGCTCGATCTCGCGCTCGCCGACGACTCCAAGGCGATCGCGACCGACGCCTCCTACGTGCCGGCCTATCTCGGCCGCGGCATCGTCTATCGCCAACAAGGCCGCCCCGCGCAGGCGCTCGGCGACTTCAACAAGGCGATCGCGCTCAAACCCGACAATGCCGAAGCCTATTACAATCGCGGCCTGCTCTATCAGAGCCAGCACCAGCACCAGTTCGCCATCGACGACTTCTCGACCGCGCTCGGGCTGAACAGGCAGCAGAAGGCCGAGCCCTTGGTCGCGCGCGCGCTCAGTTATCTGGCGAGCGGCAACAACAAGGCCGCGGCCGACGATCTCGATCAGGCGGTCCAGCTCGAGCCGCGGGACCTGCGCGCCTGGACCAGCCGCGCGCTTGCCTATGAGCGGCTCGGCGACAAGGACAAGGCCGCCGGCTCCTACGCCAAGGCGCTCAACATCGACGACAAATATCAACCCGCGCTCACCGGCTTCAGCCGCGTCGGCGGCAAGTTCGGGCAGAGTTACCCGACGTTTTGATTCATTACCTCCCCCTGCAGGGGAGGATGCAGAAATTCGTTCTCGCGACGCGTCTGCGCCCGAGTTTTGCCAAGCCATTTCATTCTCCTCGTCACCACCGGGCTCGACCCGGTGGTCCATGCTGAAGTGCAGCGATGAAAACCGATCGGAAATCCGAACCAGCCTCGTTGCCGCATGGATTGCCGGGTCAATCCCCGGATCAAGTCCGGGGACGGCAATGACGAAGGAAGGAACGAAAGAAAGGGAAGCGGAACGCCGGCAGGCGCATTTGTCTCAATGATCCGCGCCATACGGGCGCGGCGCCCCCTCCGAATGCTCCCGGCCTGCGGGAGGACACGGAGGGGGCTCGCCTGTCGGCGTTCCACCGCGGCACTTGCGGCAGCGACCGAACGCCACCGCTCAGCTCCAGCTAACGCGCTTCCTGGGACGGGACTAGGTAGGAACGGGTGTTACCCGCTCCCGGCCGTCCTTCAGTGCAGCGGGTTGCCCCGCGGACCGGTCATAGTGCCGGCCGGGCGTATTGACCCGGAGCCGCCCGGGAGCGGAGGTGACGAGACCCCGCCCGCGGGAACCGCACTCGCTCCTGCCAGCCGGAGTCACCGGCGGGCGTCCCTGACGTGAGCGAGATGATTCGCGCATAATGTATCCGATGCGGAGACCGATGTCAATGTGGTGTCTCCGTATAAGTGACAGTCTCCAAAATCGTCATATGCGGGCTTGACGTATCCATGACGCGGGGTGTGCCATGATAATCCAGCTCGGTAACAGGCCGAAAAATCGGAGGTCAGCACGGACAGCGAGAATGCGTGGTGGGTATGCAAAGGCACAATCTATCCTACCGAGCTGCCTATTCGGCATTAAAGGTCGCGACATCTAGTGCCTGCGGTCGCACATTACCGTCGGGGACAGAAAAGAGCGTATAGCTCAACTGCGACCATATGATCTCTGTCGATGTATATCTCGTACGCAGAGATTCGATATCTGGGAACTGCGCCGCCGATGTAACGCGAACGAAGGAGCGGCAGTCGCTACGTAAATCGCCCCCAAAAGCGTATTGAATGCGATAAGTACCGTCTGGCACATTAACGATCGACGCCGTGGCGCCTTTCGCGACAAAGAATGACACGACCACTGACGCCGAATAGGCATCGCGGACCTTTATGATCGCATTTCCGCCTGATCCATTCGTAATTTCAATTGAATGTCCTTCGTTGCTCCATTTGCCATGTTTAACTAAGATCTCTCCATTGCTGGGAGGGAACGCGCAAGTGGGAACCGGAGCGGCGTTAGTCGCCGGCGTCGTTTGTGATGAAGGCGCCGTCGTTATTGTCGGGATAGAATAGCTGGGCTGATTTGCGTGATAGCTAGGTGGCGCAGGTCTGGAAGGTAGCCCGTGCTGCGAGTCATTTGAGTAGGCCGCAAGTCCAATAACACTGGGAACGGCCAACAAGAGCGCAAATTGTGCTAATACGGCAAGTGGATTCGCTTGCCATGGGTTTTTCAGCATGGGCGACGCTGCGGGCACGCCCGCCGCCCGAAGATGGTCCATTAACTTCACAGCGCTTATTGCTATTTCGGCATCGTGGGCGGTACGTATCTGTTGAGCCAGTGCGTAAGAAATTGCGAGTTGTCCCTTTCTGAAAAATGCCAATGCGTTATACCAAATCAGTTTTTCGTCAATGTCTTTGGAATGCCGGCCTCCCAGGGCATTTTGGCAGATGGAAGATATTGTCCAAATAGGTCCCCAGGGAAATCCCCACCATCCAAAAAACGCAGAACAAAGAGTGGCTCGGAAAGCAATCGCCCTAGCGCACGCAGAACAGAAAATGCCTTGTATCGGTGTTCGCGTTGTAAGAACCACTAAGCTCACTACGCGGTAGAATACAGTAGAGCGCGGTTGAGCTGTTACCCGTCCGCATTGAGAGCAGCAAATTGGCTCTAGTTTAGTTTCTCGCGGCTGAGATGCAGGATTTGTATATTGGAGGGCGTCATACGCACTTCTGAGGTCTGGATCACTCAGGACGCCATAAGCTTCGTTGATTGCCTGAAATCGCGCTTTCGCGCCTGCGTCACGATCTATGTCGGGATGCAACTTCTTCGCAAGCTGTCGGTACGCAGACTTGATCGCCTCGGCGCTTGCCGATGGTTCAACGCCTAGCCGCGCATAGTATCGTTTTGGATCGTTCCCTGTGGACATAGACGCCCGCCGATACGCCTACCGTGGCGCCAGCATAAATCGTTGAGCGTCGAGGCACAACTTTTCCTAGCATTCCCAAAACCGGAAAGGCGAGCGTTCACCGGACTCCCCATTCTCAGGATGGGTGCCCGGGTCAAGTCCAGGCATGACGGCGGAGCTCGTAGGAAGGGTCGAAAGAAACGATACCCGACATCGGGCGACGAGGCTGCGTGATGGGTTTCGCAAACGCTCAACCCATCCTACAGCAGCGTTAATCCAAATCCCCCGCCAGAAACCTCCCCACCGCATCGAGCGCGCCGTTCTGGTCGAGATCCTCGTGGCCGCCGTCGAGGAAGCGGACGATGTGCTTCGGTTTGTTGGCGAGATCGAACAGATGCTCGCCCATGGCGTAGGGCACGACCTGGTCGTGCACGCCGTGCAGGATCAGAAGCGGCGCGGTGATTTTTTTGATGCGCTCGTCGGAGCGGAACTGATCCTTCATCAGCAGCCGCACC
>Ga0181527_1004785_pt1 | contig 11491 bp, 13 predicted proteins | sample PEATcosm2014_Bin_30_FD_119762 | JGI IMG/M metagenome (GOLD analysis project Ga0181527, IMG submission 119762) | Peatland microbial communities from MTU Mesocosm Facility, Houghton, MI, USA - PEATcosm2014_Bin06_60_metaG | ecosystem: Environmental > Terrestrial > Soil > Wetlands > Peat | place...
CCAGGCGATCTACGAGAACGAGGACCTCGATCTCGAACCGCTGCCCTATATCGTGGTCGTCGTCGACGAGATGGCCGACCTGATGATGGTCGCGGGCAAGGACATCGAGGGCGCGGTGCAGCGGCTCGCGCAAATGGCGCGCGCCGCCGGCCTGCACGTGATCCTGGCGACGCAGCGCCCGTCCGTCGACGTCATCACCGGCACGATCAAGGCCAATTTCCCGACCCGGATTTCCTTCCAGGTCACTTCCAAGATCGACAGCCGCACTATTCTGGGCGAGCAGGGCGCCGAGCAGCTGCTCGGCCAGGGCGACATGCTCTACATGGCCGGCGGCGGCCGCATCAGCCGCGTCCATGGCCCGTTCGTGTCGGACGAGGAAGTCGAGAAAGTGGTGCGCCACCTCAAGGCCCAGGGCACACCGGAATATCTCGAGGCGGTCACCGCCGAAGAGCCGCAGGACGAAGACGGCAATCCGATCTTCGATGCAACCGCGATGGGCGGCGAAGGCGACCTCTATCAGCAGGCGGTGCAGATCGTCACCCGCGACCGCAAGGCCTCGACGAGCTACATTCAGCGCCGGCTGCAGATCGGCTATAATCGCGCCGCATCGCTGATGGAGCGGATGGAAGAGGAAGGCATCGTCGGGCAGGCCAACCACGCCGGCAAGCGCGAAATTTTGGTCGAAGGCGCCCAGAATGATGCCTATTGAGAATCAGCTTTGTGGGCTTTAATCCGGGTGCTGGCCGCGAATTCGCCATATGGCGCGATTAGCGAAAAGCGTGTCGTCCGGGGAAATTGTGTCGTCGGAGTCTGTTTTTCGGGCGTCTGTCTGGTGAGCGTCTGACTTGTCGGCATCGTGGGCGTACGCAGGGACGTTGCAGCGGGAGAGCGATATGGCGGCAGGGCATGCGCCCAAATTCGGCGCAACGGCTACGCTTGTTGCGGTGCTTTGCGCTTTAGCTGTCGCTTTCAGTCTTGCCGGCCTCGCATCGGCGTCCGCCGAAAGCGTGCCGCTGCCGACGCCCGCGCCGCTGCCCAAAACCGGGGCAGGCCCTCAGCCGGCGCCGGCCGACAGCGCACCCGCCGATGCGACGGAGCACAAAGGCTTCTTCCCGTTCTCGTTGCCGTTCGGAAAAGGCTCGTCCGGCCTGTCGGGCCCCGGCCTGTCGACACAGGCCACCGCCTTCGACGCCAAGCAGCGCGATCTGCTCGACCGCATCAGCCTTTATCTGTCGAGCATGCAGACCATGGTCGGAAATTTCGTCCAGATCGGCCCGGACGGCGGGCGGACCGAGGGCACTTTCTACATCCAGAAGCCGGGCCGGGTGCGCTTTGCCTATAATCCGCCGAGCCCGATCGACATCGTCGCCGACGGCTCGTCGGTCGTGGTGCGCGACCGCAAACTTTCGACCCAGGATCTCTATCCGCTGTCGCAGACGCCGCTGCGCTATCTCCTCGCCGACCGCATCAATCTGTTGCGCGACACCGACGTCGTCAGCGCCACCGCCGACGACACTTTCGCCACCGTGGTCATCGAGGAAAAGGAATTGGTGGTCGGCACCAGCCGGCTGATGATGATGTTCGACGCCAAGGATATGACTCTCAAGCAGTGGACCGTCACCGATCCGCAAGGTTTCGACACCACCGTCGCCGTCTACAATCTCGACGCGACGAAGAAGCCAGATCCGAACATGTTCGTCATCAATTACGACCGTAACCAGGGTATCAGCAATCAGTAATCGGATCAGAAAGTTGAACTCGTGGCCGAAACGCATATCTTGCTGGCTTATTACTGACCACTGATAACTGATCCCTGTGCAGCTCACCCTGACAACGTGGAATATCAATTCGGTGCGGCTGCGCATCGATCTGGTCGCCAAATTCGTCAAGGCGGTGCGTCCCGATATTCTCTGCCTGCAAGAGACCAAGTGTCCGGACGACGCCTTTCCGCTCAAGCGTTTCAAGCGGCTCGGCTACGAGCACGTCGCACTCAACGGCCAGAAGGGCTATCACGGCGTCGTCGTCATCTCGCGGTTGCCGTTCGAGGGTTCCAACGTCCAGATTTTCTGCGGCAAGACGGATTGCCGTCATGTCTCCGCGGTATTCGGCGAGCGCGCCGGCTTGCGCGATCCGGTCACGGTGCACAATTTCTATGTTCCGGCCGGCGGCGATATTCCCGATCCGGCGGCCAATCCGAAATTCGCCCACAAGCTCGCTTTCCTCGACGAAATGCGCGACGCCGAAATCTTGCGGCCGGCGCCCGCGGAGCGTGCGGTCCTGGTCGGCGATCTCAACGTGGCGCCGCTCGAACACGACGTCTGGAGCCACAAGCAGATGATCCGCGTGGTCTCGCATACGCCGATCGAGTGCGAGAAGCTCGTCGCCGCGCGCAAGGCCGGCGGCTGGGTCGACAGCATGCGCGAACTCGTGCCCGAGCCGGCCAAGCTTTATACGTGGTGGAGCTATCGTGCGGCGGATTGGGCGACCGCCGACCGCGGCCGCCGTCTCGATCACGTCTGGACCTCGCCGCAGCTTGCCGACCGCGTCGGCAAAATCACCATCGCCAAAAATTATCGCGGCGCCGTTCGTCCTTCCGACCATGTACCCGTGACGGCGACGCTGGAAGTGTAGCGACTGTAGCCCGGATTGCTCAGCGAAATCTGGGAGCGGTGCTCATGCGCTCACTTGCTGCGGCTTTAGCTCGTAGTCGAAGGCCTTCGAGGGGTCGGGTGCCCGAGTCTCCTCCAGGGCCGCAATGTCAGCGTCCGTGAAATCCTCAAGCCCGAGCACCTGACGGTCGCATCGCTTGGGACGATGATGTTCATCAACGGAGGTTATCATGGTGTGCTTCCGATTATGCGGCCTATTGCGGCCCGGTGTTGCGCGCGAGCGCGGCGCGGACTTTTTCCATTTCGCTCGCCCATTGCTCGGCGCGCGCGGCAATCAATTCGCGCAGCCGCTGCGCGGCGTCGGGATAGCTTTCCAGCATTTTGAGAAACATCGCGCGCGAAATGCGCAGCACCGTGGAATCTTCGCGCGCGGTGACGGTCGCGGGCCGCTGCGTTTCCGCAAGCAAGGCCGCTTCGCCGAGCAGCGTTCCCGGCCAGACGACGGTTTCTTCGGTGCCGGCGCGATGGGTATCGAGCGTGAAGGACCCCTGCTGTACGACAAAGGCGCAATCCGCCGCCTCGCCGGCGGCGAACAGCACCTGGCCGGACAGCACCGCATAGCTTTCGGCGCCGATGGCCAGGATGCGCAAAGCGCCGGTGCCGAGGCGGTGCAGCATGGGCACCCGCTCAAGGAAGGCGATGTCGTCTTCGATGGTCATGATGATGCGCGGTCACGGCACAAGTTTGTAGCCGCCGGCTTCGGTGACCAGAATCGTCGGTGCTGCTGCATCCTGCTCGATCTTCTGCCGCAATCGATAAATATGTGTTTCCAGCGTGTGCGTGGTGACGCCGGAATTGTAACCCCAGACTTCCTGCAGCAGCGTCTCGCGCGAGATCGGCCGTTGGCCGGCGCGGTAGAGATAGCGCAGGATCGAAGTCTCCTTCTCGGTCAGCCGTACTTTGCTGCCCTTGGGATTGAGCAGAAGCTTCGAGCTCGGACGGAACGTGTAGGGGCCGATGGTGAAGACCGCGTCCTCGCTCGCTTCGTGCTGGCGCAGCTGCGCCCGGATGCGCGCCAACAGCACGGCGAAGCGGAACGGCTTGGTCACGTAATCGTTGGCGCCGGATTCGAGGCCGAGGATGGTGTCGGAATCGGTATCGTGGCCGGTCAGCATGATGATCGGCGCCTTGAAGCCGTTCTTGCGCAGGATGCGCACCGCTTCGCGGCCGTCGATGTCGGGCAGCCCGACATCCATGATGACGAGATCGATCTGTCCCGCCTTGGCCGCTTGCACGCCCTTGCTGCCGCTCTCGACGGCCGTCGCCTGGAATTCCTCGTGCAGCGACAGTTGTTCCGTCAGCGCTTCGCGCAATTCGGCATCGTCGTCGACAATAAGGATGTTCCGCGTATTCGGCATAACGTCACAGCCCCGATGGCGCTTTGCCGCGCCGCTTGGCGCGAAGGAAACTGCTGGAGCATCATGCGAAAAGTTCATGCTCCATCAAAATGCTAGAGCGCTCATTGCGCTACGCACAATATAGAAGCAAGCGGCGGTTGGACAAAAGGGGGGCAAGCACGCCATGCGACGGGGTTCGCTTCGCGTCATCCGAATCGGTCGAAGGCCGGGCCGGCGCTTGCAGGGCTGGCTCTTCGCCGGCGGCAGAACGATCCCGGTGGCGCTCGGCCGCGCCGGAATCCGGGCAGCAAAGCGCGAAGGCGATGGCGGCACGCCGGCCGGCCGGTTTCGTCCTTTGCGGCTGTGGTGGCGAGCCGACCGGTTGCCCCGGCCGCGCACACTGCTGCCGGCGCGTCGGATCGCCCCGGACGATGCCTGGTGCGAGAACCCGGCGGATCGGCGCTATAACCGCCATTTCCGGCGCTCGGCCAATGAACCAGGCGACCGGCTCCGCCGCGACGACGGCCTCTACGATCTCATGATCGAGATCGATCACAACAGCCGGCCGCGCGTCGCCGGGCTGGGCAGTGCGGTCTTCATCCATGTCGCCCGGGAAGGACTCGCGCCGACGGCCGGTTGCGTCGCGATGCGGCGCTCCGACCTCTTGCAGCTTTTACGAATGATCGACAGAAATACCAGAATCGATATTCATTTCTAGATCGGAGGCCGGCGCCCGGGCCCCGAAAATCGCGGTCCCGATCCGCACATGGGTGGCGCCAAACGCGATGGCGACCGCGAAATCGGCGCTCATGCCCATCGAAAGGAGCTGCAGCCCGTTGCGGCGCGCGATCTTGGCGGTCAGGGCGAAATGCGGCGCCGGCGCTTCCAGGTGCGGCGGAATGCACATCAGGCCGGCGATATCCAGGCCGTAACGATCGCGGCAGGCGGCCAGGAAGGCATCGGCATCCTGCGGCAGCACGCCCGCCTTTTGCGGCTCGGCGCCAGTGTTGATCTCGGCAAAGAGCAGCGGGCGCCGACCCTGCTTGGCGATTTCCTTGCCGAGCGCCTCGGCGAGACTCGCGCGGTCGACCGAATGGATGGCGTCGAACAGGGCGACCGCGTCCTTGGCCTTGTTCGATTGCAACGAGCCGATCAGATGCAATTCGATGGCGCGGGAGCCGTGGCGCGCGAGAAGCGGCGGCCATTTGGCCTTGGCTTCCTGCACGCGATTTTCGCCGAAGACGCGCTGGCCTGCGGCAATCACCGGCTCGATCGCCTCGGCGACGACGGTTTTCGAAACCGCCACCAGCGTGACCGTCGTCGGATCGCGGCCCGCGTCGTTGCAGGCACGCCCGATCGCCTCGCGCACCGCGACAATCCCGCCCTGTTGCGTCATGCTTTTCCTTACGTGCGCGCGGCGGAAGCCTCAAATTTTAGCGACCGCCGGAAGGCCCCTTTTACTCATCTCCGCTAACTTGCGAAACCGGGTCGGGGACGCAAAATGTCGGGCAGCCAACCGAAAACGCAAGCATCGTCGATGCGCGCCAAGCCGGTTCTGAGCATCCGCGCCCGGCTGCTCGTTCTCGCCTTGCTGGCGATCGCTCCCTTGATGCTCGAGCGCGTCCGCGGCTTGGAGAAGGCTCGCGCCGAGCGCACCGAACGCGCCCATAGCGAGGTTGTCGAACTGGCCCGCCGCGGCGTCGAAGCCCAGCGCGAGATCATCTATTCGGTTCGTGCGCTCGTCCAGATCGTGTCGCGCGTCTACGCCAAGCTGCCGACCGAGGCCGGCAACTGCAATCAATACATCACCGACCTGACGGTCAACGTTCCCTGGATCCGCGACGTTTCGGTCGCCACGACCGATGGCCGCATCAAGTGTTCGACCGAACCCACGGCAATCGGATTGAACGTCTCGGACCGCCCGCATTTTCAGGAAGCCTTGAAGTCACGCGAATTCGGCCTGAGCGACTACATGATCAATCGCGTCCATCAGGCGCCGAGCATGGTGGCCACCTTTCCGGTGAGCATGGACGACGGTTCGCTCGGCGGCGTGGTGCTTGCAGTCGTCAATCTGGAATGGATCGGCGACCTCGCGGCGGCCGCGGCCCGGCATTCGGGCGCGTCGGTTCTGGTGCTCGACGGCAGCGGCTCGCTGATCGCAGCCTCGGCCGACCAGCAGCCCTATGTCGGCAAGCGCTTCGCCGGCAACGAGCTGGTGAAAAGCATGCTCGCCGAGGACGAGGGTTTGATCACGGTGCCCGGCTTCGACGGAGTATCGCGTATCTTCGCCTATGTGCGCGTGCCCTGGACGCAAGCGCGACTGGCCGTCGGCCTCGACGAAAGCGCGGTGCACAGCGGCATCGACCGCGAGATCGATGTGGCCTATCTGCAGCTCATTATGTTCGGCCTGTTCGTTCTGCTTCTCGCCTGGTTCGGCGGCGAGCAGCTGGTGGTGCGGCCGATCCGGTCGCTCGTTCGCACTGCGGCGCGCTTCGGCCGCGGCGATCTCTACGTGCGCGCGACGCAGGAGCCGTGGGTCGCCGAATTCGCGCCGCTTGCCGCCGCGCTCGACGACATGGCGGCCAAACTCGCAGCCCGCGAGGAGGAATTGCAGATCGCCAATCAGCACCTGGAGGAACTGGCCAGCCTCGACGGCCTCACCGGCCTCGCCAACCGCCGCGCCTTCGATCGCCATATCGAACGCGAGTGGCAGCACGCGAGCGAGCAGCGGGCGCCGCTGGCGCTTCTGATGGTCGATATCGATTATTTCAAGCCGTTCAACGACCGTTACGGCCACGTCGCCGGCGACACCTGCCTGCGCGCCGTCGGCGAGACCCTGTCGCTGGTCATGCTCGAACAGACGGTGCTGGTCGGCCGCTATGGCGGCGAGGAGTTCGCGCTGGTGTTGCCCGGCCTCACCGTCGAGCAGGCGGCGGCGCTGGCCGAGGACGCGCGCAGGGCGGTCCAAGAGCTCTATATCAATCATTCGGAATCGCCGTGCGGCCACGTCACCATCAGCGTCGGCGTCGAATCGATGGTGCCGGAGAAGTATCAAACCGCCGCCGATCTGGTCGAGGCTGCGGATGCCGCGCTCTATGCCGCGAAGCGGCGCGGGCGCAACACCGTGGTCGCGCATGTCTCGCCGCCGTTGCGCGTCGCATCCTGATCGCTGCCGGGTCGATCACGAATTGCGCGACCTCTTCGTTTTCGCTTTCAGCCGCGCTGCGCGCTTCTTCGCCGGCGGCTCCCAGATCATGCCTTCGAGCTTCATGCCGTCCGGATCGGTGAAATAGACGGCGTAATAATCGCGGCCGTAATATTCGCCGGGCGGGTCGACGACCTTCATCGCATTCTGTTCGAGGAAGGCACCGAGCGCATCGACATCCTGGCGGCTTGCCAGTTCGAATGCATAGTGATGAAAGCCGATATCGCCCTTGCGGTATTTGCGTTTCCTGCCTTGCGCGTCGGCGGCGGCGATCCAAAACAGGGTCTTGCCGTTGCTCCACCCGGCCATATCCCCGTCATCGTGCTTCAGCTTGAATCCGAGGAACTTCAGGAGCTTGTCGTAGAACGCCTTCGAGCGCGCGAACTCGCCGACGCTGAGAACCAGATGATCGATGCCGACGACACGAGGCATGGGACGGTCCGAATTGCAGCCCGCCGCAGCGAACCGAGATGCGGGGTGAGCGCTGCCGCAACTCTGCCTGCGGAATTCGCTTTGCTCAAGGCGGGCCGCGGCGGTAAATACCGGTGAGGGAACGCCATGCCGAGCACATTGTTCGACAAAATCTGGGACTTTCATCGCGTCGGCCAGCGCGCCGACGGCCGCGATCTCATCTATATCGACCGCCACGTGCTGCACGAATTGCACGCGCATCATGCCTTCGCGCAATTGCGCAAAGAGGGGCGCGCCGTGCACCGCGCCGATCTCACATTCGCGGTGCAGGACCATACGGTTGCCACCGCGCCGGGCCGCGACGACCATACCAATCCCTCGGGCACGGCCTTTATCCAGGCGATGCGCGACGGCTGCCGCGAATACGGCATCAGGCTGTTCGATATCGACGACCCGGAACAGGGCATTTCCCATGTGGTGGCTCCGGAACTCGGCATCGTGCTCCCGGGCGCGACGCATGCGGTTCCCGACAGTCACGCCAGCACCGTGGGCGGCGTCGGCGCTTTGGCCTTCGGCTGCGGCACCAGCGAGCTTGCGCATATTCTCGCCACGCAGGTGATGGCGCTGAAGCGGCCGAAACGCATGCGGGTGCGGCTCGACGGCAGGCTCGGCGCCCATGTCAACGCCAAGGATGTGGCATTGCGGCTGATCGCCGAGCTCGGCGTGGCGGGCGCGCGCGGCTTTGTCGTCGAATATGCCGGCTCGGCCATCGCGGCGATGCCGATCGAGCAGCGCATGACGCTGTGCAATCTCAACATCGAAATGGGCGGCCGTTCGGGTTTTGTCGCTCCCGACGACGCAACCTTCGGCTGGCTCGCCGGCCGGCCGTTCGCGCCGCAAGGCGCGATGTGGGACCGCGCGCTCGGCCATTGGCGGACATTGACGACCGACCCGGATGCCGCCTTCGACCGGGAAGTCACGCTCGATTGCGCGATACTCGAGCCGCAGATCACCTGGGGTACCGATCCGAGCCAGGTGGTCGGCATTTCCGGCCGCGTTCCCGAGCCAGCTGCGATCGAGCCCGGCCGCCGCGCCGCCGCGGAGAGTGCGTTCGCTTATATGGATCTCGCGCCGGGGACGCCGCTCGCCGGTCTGCCGGTCGGACGCGTCTTCATCGGTTCGTGCACCAACAGCCGGCTGCCGGACTTGCAGGCGGCGGCTGCCGTCGTGCGCGGACGGCGGGTCGCCGATGGCGTGGTCGCGATGGTGGTGCCCGGCTCGTCGAGCGTGAAGCGCGCGGCCGAAGCCGAGGGACTCGATCGCATCTTCCGCGATGCCGGTTTCTTCTGGGGCGAATCGGGTTGCTCGATGTGCGCCGGCGGCAATGGCGACCGCGGCAAGCCCGGCGAGCGTTGCGTGTCGACCACCAATCGCAATTTCGAGAACCGCCAGGGGCCGAAAGTGCGCACCCATCTGGCGAGCCCGGCCACCGCCGCGGCGACGGCGATCGCTGGACGCATCGCCGACGTGCGACAGATGCTGGCGGGACCGGCATGATGCAGCCATTCATCCGACACTCCGGCATCGCCGCACCGTTGTTGCAGGACGACGTCAACACCGACCAGATCGCGCCGATCCTGCACTCGCGCGGCCTCAAAGACGATTACCAGGCGATGCTGTTCCATCGCGCGCGCCGGCGCGACGATGGCAGTGAAAATCCGGATTTCGTCCTCAACAAACCGCAGTTCCGCGGCGCCGGCATCCTGGTGACCGGGCACAATTTCGGTGCCGGCTCCTCGCGCGAGTCGGCGGTGTGGTGCATGCTGGCGAACAATATCCGCGTCGTCGTGGCGAAAAGCTTCGCCGACATCTACCGGGAGAACTGCCTGCAGAACGGCCTGCTGCCGGTCGCGCTCGAACCGCAGGACGCCGACGCCTTCATCGCGCGCGTCGTCGCGGTCGACGGCGCGGCTCCGTTCACCGTCGATCTGGTGACGCAGCGAATCAGTGGCCCGGGCGGCCCCGATGTCGGCTTCGACATACCGGGGCCGGATCGTACGCGGCTCCTTGAGGGCCTCGACGATATCGGCTTGACGCTCAAGCATAGGGACGAGATCGCGGGCTGGGAACGTCGCGCCGCCGACGCCCAGCCGTGGTTGCAGGCGGCCCTGGACAGCCGGCGCTGACGTTCCCGGCCCGCCACGACCGGCACGCGACGGGATAGGCATTCAAGCTTCAACGGAGGAAATCTGCGATGAACGTGCGCAAGAAGTTCCGGGCGATCATGGCGGGCAACCGCCTCGTTCTGATGCCCGGCGCCTATGACGGCCTGTCGGCCCGCATCATGGAAGCGGAAGGCTTCGAAGCCCTCTGCGCCGGCGGCTATGCCGCCATCGGCTCGATGTTGGCGCAGCCGGACATGGGCCAATCCAATATGCGCGACTATGCCGATCACTACGGGCGTATCTGCGCGGCGGTGGAGATACCGGTCTATGTCGACGCCGATACCGGGTTCGGCGGGGTCAATAATGTGCGGCAGATGGTCCGCGCCTTCGAATCAGCCGGCATCGCCGGGTTCTTCCTGAGCGATCAGGTCTTTCCGAATCGCTGCGGCTATCTGCCGGGCAAACAGGTGATCCCGGTCGAACAGATGCTGGCCAAGATCAAAGCGGCACTCGATGCGCGCCGCGACCCCGATTTGTTCATCGCCGCCCGCACCGACGCCGCGGGCGTGGAAGGCCTCAACGCGGCGATCGAACGTAGTCAATTGTTCATGGCAGCCGGCGCCGACATGGCGAAGCCGATGGGCGTCGACGCCATCGAGGATATCAAGCGGGTGATCCGGGAGGTGGGCGGGCCGCATATGGCGACGTTGTCGCAGGCGGCGGGGTTGAAACGGCGAAGCCTCGAAGACCTGGAAGCGGCGGGCGTGGTCGCGGCGACCTTTCCGTCGCTCGCGCTGTTTGCCGCCGCCCAAGCCGTGCGCAATGTGCTACGCATCCTCAAGCGCGAGAATTCGCTGACGGCGACCTTCGACCATCTGCTGCCGCTGGAAGATTATTACGATCTGGTCGGCCTGAAAGACCAACTGGCGCGCGAGGAGAGCTACGACCGGGCAGCCGCAGCCCTCGTGCAGAAACGCGCCGCGGAATAGCCGTCGAGTTGCTGTTTTCGGTAAAAAAGAGCGCCAAACGACCAAGGAAAATCGTTCGGAACGACCGTCAATCCGAAACGGTCGTCAGAAAAGAAAGGGGCCGGCGCAAGGCCGGCCCTTCCCCCATACAAGATAACGTACGGCAATTAGCCCTTCGTTACCACCGGCGGCGGGGCTTTGCCCTTGCCGGTGTTGGCGCAGCCGGCAATGCTCAGGAGAGCAAGCACCGCGGCCGTTGCTAGAGCGAGCTTTTTCATGAAAGCAACTCCCCCTTGTCATGACGAATTAACCATACAGGCGGGACTTCCAATCCTCTAGTGCAGAAAAGCCACAGTCTCGAACCGATTGCATCCTGATCGAAGTTCCACACAGGGGCGCATGAAGGACTGATTAGGAAATAGCCAAAAGCCGTGGCAGGATAGTTGCGGTACTATTTTACGGGCTAAATCCGCTGGGATTTGGGCATTTTGCGCGGTCCTGATATCGGCTATGGAGCGTCTTCGGGCGTTGCAAATATGGCGCAGGAGCAAAATTCCACAATCCATGCCGAACATTTGCCATAGGGTCGCGGCCAATTATTGGTAGCATTATAGCAGTGGATGCGATGACCGATCCCGAATCAGTGCGTTCCGAACCAGTACTGATCGAATCAGTATCGGCCGAATCAGTGCGGACGGACGGGCTCGGTCAGCGGGTCGGGTGTCTCGACGGCTCC
>Ga0181527_1004792_pt1 | contig 11482 bp, 2 predicted proteins | sample PEATcosm2014_Bin_30_FD_119762 | JGI IMG/M metagenome (GOLD analysis project Ga0181527, IMG submission 119762) | Peatland microbial communities from MTU Mesocosm Facility, Houghton, MI, USA - PEATcosm2014_Bin06_60_metaG | ecosystem: Environmental > Terrestrial > Soil > Wetlands > Peat | place...
CGTAGCGGCGGGGAAGCCCGTGGCCGTCAGCGTGAAGGTGGAAGTAGTGAGGGTCGCGCCGTTCATCGGCTCGCTGAAGGTCGCCGTAACTGCATTGGTCGCGAGCACATTGGTGGCGCCGCTCGTGGGCGTGACTGAGGTGACAGTCGGCACGGTAGCCTTTACGGTGGTGAAGCTCCACGTGTAAGGCGTGCCCAGCTGACCTCCCAGTGAGTCCGTGACGCTGGCGGCTATGGTTGCGGTGTATGTGGCGCCGTAGGCGAAAGCGACAGACGGAGTGAGGGTGGCAACAAAGGTGGTCGCGTTGTAGCTGACAGTCCCCGCCACGGCGCCGCTGGGCCCGGTCAGCGCAAATGTCGAAGGGTTGATCGTGGACGAGGTCATCGCCGCAGCAAATGTGGCCGTGACAGTTTGACCGGAGATGGCGACGCCCGTGGTCCCGTTGAGGGGCGTGACTGAACTGACCTGCGCTACCGGAGGTGGTCCAGTGGTGAACGACCAACTGTAGTCAGCTGCCAGCGGAACCTCTGGAGCCGACGAGGAGGCATAAACTCCGGTGGTGATGAGCGCCGTGTAGGTTGTGTTGTAGGCGAGAGGCGTCGACGGAGTAAAGGTGAAGATCGTGCCGGTGGTATCGGGGGCGATGGTTCCCGTTACGGATGCGCCGCCTCCCGTCAGCGTAAAGGTCGAGCCGGTGACGGTTGACGCATCCATCGCCTCGCTGAAGGTGGCTATGACGGTGGAAGCGATGGCGACGCCGGTTTGTCCGCTCGCGGGCGTCACCGCAGTAACTGTCGGCACCGGAGCTTGCGCCGTAGTGAACGACCATGAATCGACATTGGCCAAGGCGCTTCCCGTCGTACCCACAACTCCTGTGGTGACCGCTGCCGTGTACGTCACGTTAGCGGCGAGTGACGCCTTGGGCGTGAGCGTCGCGGTGAGGGTGGTCGCGTTATAGCTGACTGTTGCGCTCACGGGAGCGCCGCCGTGCGGCGTTAGCGTAAAGGTCGAAGCGGTGATGGTCGACGCATTCATCGCCTCGCTGAAGGTGGCCGTGACGGTTGTGTTCGCTACTACGCCCGTGCTCCCGTTGCTGGGCGTGACTGCGGTGACCGTCGGCGCCGGGCCGGGCGCCGTAGTGAAGGACCAGGTATAGGTCGCCCCAAGCGCGGTTCCCGCAGGATTCTGCACGCCTGTCGTGATGGTGGCGGTGTAGACGGTGTTATAGGCGAGCGGCGATGCCGGCGTAAAAACGGCCGTGGAGCTGCCCGCGCTATAGCTGACGTTTCCAGTTACAGCGGTCCCGCCCGCCGGCGTGAGCGTGAAGGTCGAGGAGTTGAAGGTCGTCCCATTCATCACCTCGTTGAATGTGGCCGTGACAGGCGCAGTGACGGCGACGCCGGTGCTCCCGGTGGCAGGCGTGACCGAAATAACAGCCAGGGCCGTTTGGGACGTTGTCACGGTATTGCTACCGCCGCATCCTGCAACCACCAAACATCCTGCAACCACCAAAGCTGAAGCTATGAGCCACCACGCCCCACGAATTCGCATGATAATCTTCTCCTTGCAAACATTCGGCGGCGCTCCCGCCGACGCACTTTGGTCTAATTGCTGGTGATCGTCACGTTGATCGTATACGGCAGAGACATCTGGTCTCCGTCCCCAACGTTGAGGGTCGGTTGATAGTTGTTATAGATCAACGGCGGGATCACCAAAGTCCCCGTCTGACTCGCGGTGACCGTAACCCAGTAGCTCCCAGTCGGCGTAACCCCGCTCGTTACTGTTGGTGCGCCGAGGGTCGTAGTGCTGCAGGCAGTTATTCCAATAAGAGTGCCGCCCCAGAGCAGTGCGTAAACGATCATCAACAGGTTTCGAAACCGAGTGACCTTTCTACGGAAAGTCAGGCCAAGCAAGCCCAGCCCGAAGATGCCTGCGAAAGCGATGCCGCCCCGATATGTTTTGAGGCTCGAGACGGTGCCCACGGGCACATTGGTGTTAATGGTCATTATGACGTTACCGGGACCCAGGCAGCCATCGCTCGCATTGCAAGGGGCTTTACCACTCTTCCCCACCACAAATCCAGGGGGAGGGCCGATATCGATGGCGCAATAAGCCGGTGCTGCCGCAGTGCTGTTTTGGCATAGCAAACCACCGAAGGGCGGAAAGGCCACGGTATTGTAGGGTGCTGCAAGGCTCCCCACCGGATAGGCGACGGATTGCGGGTCCTGCGGATTGGGAGTCGGATAGGTGAACGAGCACGAGGCGTACGCGGGCAGGCCCTGGCACTGCAAGGCGAGCGGCATGGCATAATTTGTACCCTGGGTTGGTCCGTCGTCGCGGGTAATATATCCATATCCCAGGACCGAAGTGAGGGTGAGCGTGGCCGATACCGACTTTCCTGGGGCCACAATGAGCGCTGCCGGGCTGGAGCTGATCTGCACCACGGGATGCGCCACCCCCCAGATGTTGACGGGCGCTGCCGTCGAGCTCTTGTAGTTCGGATTGGTATCGCTCGCGATCAGATCGCTAAATTCCCCAGAATACTGCGGAGTGAAGGTGAAATAGGCCATGAATACCGGAACCACCGCTCCGTTGATGCCGATGATGGGGGCGCAATCAACTGGAAACGGCGCGGTGTCGACGCCGTTCAATTGCCCCACGTTGATAATGGATGCACTGCCCGCTCCGCTGCCGCAGAGGGACCCGTTCGCCCCGACGTAGTTCACCGAGCCTAAGTTCCCACCAACCGGGCTCGATTGGCCTTCATAGGCGGCCGTGCCAACCATGAGATCGCCGCTGGTCGATGCCACAATCAAAGGATAGTTGTAAAGCCAATACTGGACCGAGCCGTCACTCCCCCAAGAGCCGACGCAGCCGATGCAACCATCAGCCGCAACAACAAGGTAACCCGGGGGGTTGCTTGCAGGCTGGCCCCAGTTATAGCTGGTGGTGCAGTTGCCCGGAGGGCCCGACGTGCAAGGGAGCGTATAAGGCTCCAGTTGTGTCGGGCTGGTGGGAGGCGTGTTGAGCGGGGAGGCATTGATCGTAGGCTCGATGAGCACGGTTGGCACCGCATTGGTGATAGCCACCGCCGCCGTGTTGCTGGAGTTGGCGTAGAGGTAAGTCTGATCTCCGTTGTAGCGTGCCGTGAATGAGTAGTTCGCGATGGGCAACCCGCCAAAGAGCATCCCCTGCGCTGTCGCTAGAGTCGAATTGAACGTCGCCGCGCCATTTACAAGCGGCGCCGTGAGCTGGTACTTGGTTGGCAGGGCTGGGTAGGGGATCGGCACATTGCTGCCGTAGACCACCGTCAGGGTGACGGATCCCGTGGGCGTGGGACTGCCGGACTTGCTGGGCGTTACGGTCACCGAAACTGGAACATTCTCGACGGTGCCGGTAGTGTTCGTCGGCGCCGTCACCGTGACACTGGCCAACGTTGGAGCCACGCCGGTGGCGTTTACTCCCACAGGAGCATTGGACACGTTGCCCTGAACCAAAACTTGCTCTGTCAGATTGCCTCCGTCGCCGGGAGCGGGGCTGAAGGTAATGGTTACTGTGCAGGTCGAGTCGACGGCAATCGTGTTTCCGGAGCAAGTGTCCGCTGTCTCGGTGAAATCGGCCACTGTATAGCCGGCTGCCGCGTTGGTGGGCTGGAAATAGTTGAGCACGCTGTTGTAGCCGGTCACCTTCAACGGCGCGTTGCCATAGTTCAGCAGGGTCGCGGTTTGCGTCGTCGACGAGCCCGCGGCCGGCGGGTCTTTAGCTAATGTTCCGAAATTGATACCCGCGCTTGCGCTGTTGAAGTTCACATCGAGCGCAGAGCCGTCTGCCACGTAGATATTGCCTAGAGAATCCAGGGTCACGGCGGTGGGGATGGTAACGCCGGTGGCCAGTTTTGTCTCGCCCGCGGCGTTCAGGGCGCCGCTCACGTAAGGGATACGAACCGCGCCGCCGGTTGCGGCGACCAAGACGGAACCCGATGGATCGACGGCCAGGCCGGTGACGCCACTTAGACCGGTAAGCACTTGCGTCTGGACTCCGGCCGGCGTGATCTCGTACACACTTCCGCCATCGACCACAAACAGGTCGTTGGAGGGATCAACCGCGATGGCAGAGGGCGCGCTGACCGCGGCGCCCGAGAGCGTGACGGTTTGAGTGGCCAGGACGCCGGGGAGGCTGGTATTCGAGCCGGTGCTAAAATTCTCCAGCTCATACACTTTCTGGTTGCTCACGTCCGATATATAGAGGTCGCCAAGGCCGTCGGCGGCCAACTGGACCTGGGCGCCGAGGCCGGTTTTCAGCGTGATCTGACCCTTGGCATTCAGCCCCGCGCCAGTATCGGATTCCGGCACTTCGTAGACGCTTCCACTATCGGCAATGAAAACATCGCCGGCTCCGTCTACTGCCACGCCGGTGGGAGCTTGCAGGCCCGTGCCCACGGAAGTTCCTGCCGTAGTCGATCCAGAACCCGAGGGGTACAGCTCCACCGCTTTCAGGCCGGAGTCGGCGACATACAGGTTGCCGGCGGCGTCCACGGCCATCTGGCTGGGAGTCTTGAGACTTTTGCTGGCGCCGATGGTCGACTGCGCAGCGGGCAGAACCTGCACCGACGCGCCTGTCCCGCTTCCGTTCAAGGGGATGGAAGCCAGCAGCGCGTTATTCGCGCCCAGCATGACCAGCGTGGCGGAGACATTGCCCACCGCCAGCGGGGCGAAGCTTACTGAAACCGGGCAACTGGTCTGGGCTGCGTATGGAGGCTGCAATTGGGTCGACAAGCAGGTACTTTTGGCGCTGGCGTTGACCGTGAAGTCGGGAGTGCTCTTGCCGGCCTCGATTACTTCAATCTTCGTCGGGGTTGTGCTGGCGTTGAAGGTGAAGGTCACCTGTTCCGAGGCTGGGGCTGCCCCTACCCCTACCGCGCCGAATTGGGCTGCGCTGAATGAGACTTCAGCAACGTCCCCGTAGCCGTTCGATTGCGTTTCGGTGGTTGAAACAACCAGGCCAGTGTTGCCAAAGAATGCGATTCCGCCCTCCGCGGTCACAGTTGTGAGCAGGAAGGCCGAGCTGGAAGATGTTGCCCCCTTGGGATACACAAAAACGCCCAGGGTGTTGTCGCCGATGTAAATGTTGCCCAGTGCATCAGAGGCCACTCCCGTTACTTGAGGCAGTGAAGGATCGATTCGGGTAAGTCCGGAATCCGTCGTCAGCCCGGTTTGCCCGGCGGGTATCTTGTAAGCGCCCGCCAGGGCGCCGGTTCCGTCCTCGACGAAATAGATGATGCCAGACGCGTCTCGAGTTACCGAAATCGGCGCTCCCTTCATGCCCGAAATGATCGTAGTTGGCGTGCCGGCAACCGGGGCAGCCCAGCCACCAGTGACCGGGATGTTGACAATGCTGCCGCCGGCAGTGGCGCCGGCCGGGCTGGTCGGGCTGGTCCCGACCACAAGGCTCGGAGAGGTTGAGCTGGTGTTAATGGCGATTCCCAAGGGCTGCTTTGTGGTTCCGAAATTGTAGAAGGTCTGCGCTGTGCCGCACACGGTCGCGGAAGTCGGGGGGGGGCCGGTATTAAGCAAGGCCAGTGCTGGCCAGGGATTTGCCGTCGTACCGTAAGGGTACATCAGGATGCAGGAGCCGCCCTCAATATATAGGTTGTTCGCAGGGTCGATGGCGATTCCAGGAGTGACAATCGCGCTGGAGGCTGAGACGTTGACGGGGGTACTGGCTAGTCCACTTGCCGCAACGAGAATGACGGCTTGTCCACCGCCGGCAGGAAACTCATACAGCGCCCCGTTCTTAGCGTCCACGGCGAGCACGTCTCCAAAGCTATCGGTAGCCACATTCGCAATGGTGCCCAGAGTCCCGATGGTGCACGATGACGCGCAGCTGGAGTTGGCGGCAGTAGCATGGTTCAACCCGGCGGCGAAACTGGCAATAGCAGCCGGCGCGGTCTGCGCCTGGGCTCCCGCGCAGAGGCATGCGGCCAGGAACACGACCGTCAGCGTAAATCCGGAGAACCGGCACAGCGACATGAATGACTTATTGAACATGATATGTCTCCCTGGAAAACTCATACCAACCTTGCCCGATGATTGAGCCCGCGCCATATATGAACCTGAATTCTGCGGTTTCTTGAGGTCAACTGCCCGACCTGAACGAAACCGGTTGTTCCGGAACAACCCCGGATTACTGAATGGTGACCCCCAGCGTGAAGGGCAGCGATTCAACCACGCCCGTTGCAGTATTCGAGACCTGAATGCTGATATTGTAGGTGCCGCTCGGAGTCGTGTAGACAGGGGCCTGCGGCGTATGGGTGTAGCTGGAGTTGGTACAACTCGTCATGCCCATCACCGTCCCGGCTAAGAACAACACCAGGCAGACGACGTTAAGCAGATAGCGATTGAAGATCGCTCTCCTGCGCAGAGCAAGTCCCAACAGCCCCAAGCCGAAAATTCCCGCCAAATCCAATGGCGGCCTAAAAGATAGAGGCCTCGGCGTGTTGCTCGCACTGGGGATGTTGACGGGGATATTGGTACTGAGCGTGAGCACGGTCGTCGACGGTACACAGGTATTATTGGTGACGGTCGGCGCACAGATAGTGGGCTGTGGGTTGTTGAACGTGCATTCCGAATAGGCCGGGAAATTAGGCGCACCAAGTTTCGAGTAGTTGCAGGTGATGTTGGCCCCGGAGAGCGCCGAGAACCCGACCAGCGACTGGATGGTAATGGTGGTCGCCACCGGCGTTCCGGCCTTGGTTGTCACTGAAGCTGGACTGGCCGTGAGCAGCACGCTCGGAGGTATGAGCTGGAAAGTCACACGCACCGTAGTGGAAACCGGGGAATAGTTTTCATCCCCGGCGTAGGAGGCGATGACACTGTAAGAGGCCGTAGGCAGGCCGCCTGTGGAGAATGTCCAATTCTGGCCCGTGGTGTAGGTGAAGGGGCCCAGGTTCCCCTGCGTCGCATCGATCAAGGTGACGATTCCGGTGGGGGTCCCGACCTTCGAGGACACGTTGGCCACCAGCGTGTTTGGTTGGCCCTGCAGCATGTAGTACACGCCGTTGGTAGCATTCGGGGTCACGCCCACGGGCTCGGAAAGGGTGATGACCGGCGTTGCCGTTTTTATTGTAAAAGTCGCAGTGCCCGCTGACTTTCCCATTAGGTTGAGGACGCTTCCTTGGTATGCGGCCGTCACATTGTAGTTGCCGCCGTCGAGGACCGGCAGATTGCTGAACGTAACGGAAGTGGCTTGACCGGTAGGGCTGACCTGCGTCGCCGTTCCTGTTTCCACGATCGAGGCCTGCGTGCAGCCCGGCGAGGCACAACTCAGGGTCAGTACGACCGTCCCCAGGGGCGCATAGGGGAGTTGGTAGGTGTAGGTGGAGTTAGCTGCCGGCGCGATGTTTACCGTCACCGTTGCGCTCCCCGGATACGTGGCGGAAGTCAGGTTAACTACGACGCTCGTTTGTGTGGTTTCAAGGTTATTGATTGAAGCAGCCTGCAAAGTCGCGGTGGCCGTGCCGCCGCCCCCGATGTTGCTCGCGTTGGTCGGAATCGACAGGCTATCGCTATAGAGATTGGGAGTGAGGTCCGTGCTTGGCAGCGCCGGCGGCGTGAAAGTCGGCCCCAACGAGCAGGAACCGCCGGTAGCCACGGCTGCGACGCCCGTGGTATCGCACTTGGTGCCGCCGCTCGGCGCAGTCAGGGAGTAATCGGCGACGTCCGGCCCCTTAAACGTATATGAATTGGGCGTCAAATTCAAAGGCTCGTTGCCGATATTGAACAGATCGAGGTCCTGCTCGTCGGCGACCTGGGGGGTAAGGCCTACGCCGTAGTTTACGAATCCCTGGGTGACGTTCATCTGGTAGAGGTTCGGGATCCCGTTTGTCATATCGGTGACATAGATATTTCCCTGTTGATCCAGGGCCACGCCGCCGGGCGAAGTGACGTTGGTGGTAATGGTGCAGGCGCCCGGTCCGCCGCAGGATGAGTTGCCGGGCAAAGTGAAGGAGGTGTCAATCAGACTTGCGCTGTTCACGCTCAGGGCGCCGACACCGTTGGTGACGATGTTGGGGATGCGATACAGACCTTCGCCGCTGAGCGCCGCAATCACCGACCCGGAGGTATCGACCGCCAGGCCAGTGACGGTAGCAGGCAGGGAGTTCGTGATCGTAGTCTGCGCATTGGACGGAAAGGCTGAGATTTCATACAAGCTCGTGCTATTGGCACTCGTGCTATCGGCAACGTACACGTCGCCGGAAGAGTCAAGCGCGACCGCCGAAGGCGCGGTAAATCCGGAGCCGACGGTGACGGTGGTTGTGGCGGTGGTGTCGCCGGCAATTTCGGGGTTGACTGCCAGGGCGGCCTGAGCAGGAGTGGGAATCTTTACCACGCGGGCATTATTGGGATCCGCGACAAACACATTGCCGCTGCCGTCGACTGCCAGATTGAGATTGTTGCCGAGACCCATGGCCTTGGTGCTCAGGGCAATCTGGGTACCGTAGGCGCCGCCTGCCTTGGACGTGTTGGGAACCCAGGGGATCTCGTACACCGTGCCCAGCTTCTTGCTCGAATTCCAGTCGGCGATATAGATATCGCCCGCTCCGTCCACAGCAACGCCGGTGGGATCCGAGAGTCCGGTCCCGATCGACTTCCCCGATGCGCTGGAGGAACCCGCGGGGAAATAAAGAACCTGCTTTGCACCGGAATCGGCGACCCAGGTGTCGCCGATCGGGTCGGAGGCCACCTGCCCCGGAGTGTTGAGTGCGGTGGGAGCGGCCAGCGTATTCAACTGAGGCGAGCCGAGCATTGCAACCCCCGCCCCCTGCCCGGTTCCGTTCACATAGACTGAGACATTGTAGGGAGTCGTCCCGGAACCGGAAGCCGCCGGCGTGGTGCCGTACAGCGTAAGCTCGGCGGAGGCGGGGCCGGGGACAGTTGGGTCCAGCGTGACCCATAACAGGCAGGCATTCGTCAACGAAAACGTGCTGAAGGCTCCGCCTACATTCCCTGTCGTACTGTTGCACGGAACCGTGGGAGTGGTGGCCGAAGTATTTGGAAGCGGATTCGTCAGTGTCAATGCGAACTCCGACGCATTGCCCGAAGCGGAAGAGAACTGAAAAGCGCTCGGCGTATACGTTCCGTTGAAACTCACATACAGAATCCCTGCCGGCGATGCTGTCCCCGTCGGCGTGGGGCCTCCGATGGGCGGGGTCTGGTAGTTCAGGTTAAGGACGCCCGGAGCAAACACAGCAATTGCATACACGCCAAGTTGGTTCGCCTCCCCTGACGGAGCATACTGTTGATACGTAGGGACCCAGAAGTAGCCTCGCGAATCGATCGCCAACGGTTGGTTGCTGCTGATTGGAGCCAGCAGCGCAACGTCGCTATCGTCCATGCAGGTGTTGAGATTCGCCGCCGTCGGAGGCTTCCCGCAAACATTCGGAATCTCCCATATCCCGGAAAAGGTCTCGTTGTAGCCCGCGTTCACTTCAGAGGTCATATAGAGGTTGCCGGCGGCGTCGAGCGTCACCCCGGCATACACAACAGGACTTGTACTACTCGCCTGGTTATTGTCGACCCTCAGCAGTTGCGCCTCCGCCGACCCGTTGATTCCCTTGATGCCGGTCGTGCCCGCGGGGATGAACCAGATGCCGGTAGCGCGCTGGGCGTTGGTCAAGGCGTGGCCTTCGACGAAGTAGATGTTGCCCACCGCGTCGACCGCCATATGTACCCCGCCTCCTTCCGTTGTGTTGACAATGGACGTAGCGGTGACGGTCGCAAGGTCCGAATTGCCGAGTTTGTCTACCGGGACCGAGAAGATCTGATTCCCCGTGGCCCCAAAGTACAACGTTCCGCTGCCGTCCATCGCGGGGCTGTTTTCGAACTGAACGTCCACCGTGCCCTGCCCCGCCTCATTTACGAAGGTGGAGGGTGCGTTGTTCGGGTCGATGATGTTGCCGCCCCAAGCGTTGGCCGTCGAAAGATGCCACGTATTCTCTACCGGATCGTAAGGAATCCGCCAGAAGAGGGCGGTCGCGGCATCGGAGGGGGGATACGTATCGGAAATGTAGATGGTGCCCTGGGCATCGATGGCCATGCTTTGGGAGTTGTAGCCACCCCCGAGGAAATTCGAGTTTCGCCCTGGTCCGCTTATGTTATTCCATATCGTTGCGCCGGGCGGCAACTGATAGAGCACGTCGGCTCCGGCGTCGAGCGCCAGGACATTCCCCTTGTAAAAGAGGATCTTGTAAATCTGGTTCATGCTGGTGTTGATAGGAATGGGAACCACCGAGCCCACGCTCACCAGCGGAGCCTGCCCCGCTGCGGCTGCGCAAAATGTCAGCATTCCTGCGAGTGTCCAAACCCCGGCACGCGTCAGCCGGCGAAAGTCCGCTGCAATCCCGATGGCCATGACAACCCACCGCCACAATTTCATTGCATCACCCTCCGCGAGAGGCGTTATCGCCTGCTCGCATTTTGAGGCCAGCCGCACCGGCTACCCTCGCGCTTTCCCCGCCTGGCCGGCAGATTTTCTGCCGTGGATCCATGCCTTCCACGGCCACCCGGCATTGAGCACGCCGGACTGGCGGGGCGATTCGTCAAAACGTAAACTTCGCACTCAGTTCCATCAAGCGCGATCCGTACTTGATATTCGCGATCCCGAAGTTCTTGTATCCCAGTTCCGAATCTGTAAGGGATTGTCCCGGAACTGCGTCCAGCAGATTACCCAACTCCAGATTCGAGGGGTCGTCGTTGTTGAAAGAGACCAGAGGATGATTGAGGAAATTGAAGGCGGAACCCCTGAATTCCAGAATCTTGCCTTCTCCCGTCGGGAAGCTCTTAAACAGCGAAATATCATTTTTCATGTATGCCGGACCGTGAATATACGGGAGGCGATATTGCCCCTGTCCGGTGGGGTTGGTTGAGAGCGCATACGGGCCCGTCGTGGGGCCTCCGGGCAGCGGAACTCCGAACGCCGTTGGATTGATGAACTGATTCTTCTTGAGGCCCGCCTTCGGGTTGCCGGTCACGGTCGGCATCAACTCGTAATCGGGACTGCCCATCCAGACGACCGAGTTGATGTTAAACACGCAATGCGTGCCGCCGTTCTTGTCGGCTGGGATGCCATAGACGTTCGCGCAGGTGTGATCCTGGTTCGAGCCCCCGCCCTGCGTTTCCAGCCAGACCTGAGTGGCTTGAATCGTCCCCGACCCAAACCCGAAATTCTCGCCCTGCTCAGAGGGCAGGTCGGGACCGCTCTGCACAGTGGAAATACCGGAAACCTGCCAGCCGTTGGCGACCGCGGACAGCAGGCGATTGCCGTGCTTATAGCGCTTTCCTAAACTGACAAGGTAATGAATATTGAAGACCTGCGATCGATCGAATGTGGCCGGATTGTAATCGTTGCGCAGATTGAGGGGATCGGCGAGCGCGTTGCTGTAAGACGCGGCCGTCGCCAGATCCTTGGAGAAGGTGTAATTGGC
>Ga0181527_1004801_pt1 | contig 11472 bp, 10 predicted proteins | sample PEATcosm2014_Bin_30_FD_119762 | JGI IMG/M metagenome (GOLD analysis project Ga0181527, IMG submission 119762) | Peatland microbial communities from MTU Mesocosm Facility, Houghton, MI, USA - PEATcosm2014_Bin06_60_metaG | ecosystem: Environmental > Terrestrial > Soil > Wetlands > Peat | place...
GAGACGATATTTCCCGAAGCGGACGTAATGAAACAGTGGGGCCCGACCGGTTTTGCCATACTCGACAGATGCTACTATCTCGCTGCTCTGCCTAGGCCCGACGTCGGTTTGAGTTCGCAGAAGCAGGAGATGATCAAAAGCTTCGGTATCCACCTACCCCCCAAGAAAGTCGCCGCACTCCAGTTGACGCTTCACAAACTCAAAACCGGCGAGCTGGAGAGCGATGAGCTGATTAGAGAAATCGCAAAAGTACTGGATGTCCCCGACGACCGTGCCATACAGGTCTTCGAAGAGGTATTTTTCGAATTCAAGGATTTAAAACCACTGGCTTCCAACCTGACGCTGCGATCGCACATGACTGCCGCCTGGTTCGATACACTAGCTACCGTCCAGAAATACACCGCCGTACCAGTGACGCTTTTCTCGATTGGTCCTCGCTACCGAAGAGAGCAGCGTGAGGATGCAACGCACCTTCGAGTGCACGATTCAGCTTCGTGCGTCGTAATGGACGAGGACGTGTCTATTGATGTAGGCAAATGGCTAGTCGAGGAGTTCTTGCGGCCGTTCGGATTTGACGATTTTCAGTTCAGACAAGTTGCCACCGGCACAGATACTTATTATGCGCCAGGAAAGCACTACGAAGCTTTTGCATATTCTCCCGACTTTAATGATGCAAGAAGCAACGATGCTGGATGGCTTGAAGTAGCCGATTTCGGGCTATACAGCCCCCTCACATTGGCCAACTATGGCATCGAATATCCGGTAGTTAACTGTGGCATTGGAGTAGAGAGAATCGCAATGATCGCGCACGCATTTAAGGACATTAGAACACTGGTATACCCACAGTTTTATGGAGAATTCGTTTTGACGGACGATGAGCTGGCCAGCCTCATCGCCCTGAAACACACCCCCGCAACGCTGCAGGGAGAAGCGATACAACAAGCAATTGTCAGCGTGTGCAAAACGCACGGCGCTGATGCAAGCCCAGTTGAATTCGTGGCGTGGGAAGGCGAGCTCCTCGACAACTTCGTCAGAATCACCGTGATTGAGCCTGAAGAGAATACGAAGCTTTGCGGACCTGCCTTTCTGAATGAGGTTTTTGTCAAGGATGGAAACGTTATAGGGGCTGTAAAGCTCGAAGGCCTTTCGACAGGGATAACGTACATAAAAGCATTCGCAGCCGAAGCTGCGTACGAGATCGAAAAAGCCTTGCAACAGGGGAAGACGAAACTCGAGGTGCGAGTGCGGATCTCTCGCTCACCAAACGACTTAAACCTACGAATAGATCCAATTGCCACACGATACATAACGAGCCGGAACAAGAAGATCGACCTGCGGGGCCCAATATTCACGACTGTCCGTATGCAAGCCGTTTAAATCGACAAGGAAACCTATCCACGGAATAAAACTCAAGAACCCAAAGAAATTGTGAACTGTCGATTCGGCGCTAAACGCAACGCTTCGACCGGTATCTGCGGCAGAAGCGCCACGCCTTCTTGCTGATTTTTCCTGTGTGTAAATTCTGTATCAGTTGGGTCTGAAGCTAGATTCTTTGTACCAAAGCCCAGAGCTCGGCGATGCGCTCACACTGTTTCGCAATCACGGGGGCGCTCAGAGCAAATAGTTTATTATAGCATCAACTCATTATTGATAGGCATATCAATATTGGTGACTCAAGATTCAATGAAAGATCCGCTTCTAGAGCTCGCGCTTATTAACGCGGCGCAAAAACCTATCCAAGTATCAGCTGTTGAGTTTGCTAAGAGGCTCAGAACCAGTCCTATGACGGCCTCGCGAAGACTGAAAGAACTCGAGGACGCAGGGTTGATTGCACGAACGCTTTCAGGCAGATCACAAGCTATTACCATTACGGAGAAGGGATCCGGCGTACTAAAAGAGCAGTATTTGGCTTATAAGTCCATTTTCGAATCAAAACCGGTGATCGAATTGAGCGGCACCATAGTATCAGGCTTGGGCGAGGGCCGGTACTACCTCTCGGTCCGCGGCTACACAAAGCAGTTTGAAGAGCGTCTAGGGTTCATGCCATATGCCGGCACGCTGAACGTAAAATTGGACGAAGAAAGCGCCGCAACTCGCGTGCGGCTGGACAACCTATCCCCCATCTATATCTCAAGCTTCAAGACAAGTAACCGTACCTATGGCGGTATCAGGTGTTATAGGGCTTCGATTGGAGGCATCGACGGAGCCGTAATTGTGCCCGATCGCTCCCATTATAAGAACGACGTAATCGAAACCGTTGCTCGAGTTTCAATCAAACAGACTCTCAACACGGATAATGGCGATTTTATAGAGGTCGCGATAGTATGAGCGTAGCAGAAGCTATTAAGGCAGTTCGAAAAGGAGAAATGGTACTTATTTACGATTCAGAAGACAGAGAAGGCGAGACGGACATGGTAGTGCCCGCCGTCTCGACGACGCCTAAACAGGTGGCGCGAATGCGTGTAGAGGCGGGAGGGCTGATCTGCGTTGCCATTTCTCCACAAGCTGCTGAAAGTCTGTGTCTCCCCTTCATGTCAGACATTTTAAAATTCGTTAGCTCAAATGGATGCAGCTTGAAGCTTGACTCGGTTTGCGAGAAGCCCGGTGATCTTGCTTATGATACGCGCTCCTCCTTTTCAATCGCCGTCAATCACAGGGATGTTGGAACCGGGATAACTGACATAGATCGCGCACTAACGATTACCGAGCTTGGCTTCACTGTAGAGAAGGTGGCGCTTCATCTTCCAGTTGAATTCGGCGCAGCTTTTCGGTCTCCGGGACACGTCCCGCTGCTTCGGGCAGCCCAAGGGTTGATTTCAGAGCGAAGAGGACAAACAGAACTCTCAATAGCCTTAGCTGAGATGGCGGGCATTACCCCAGCTATGGCTATGTGCGAAATGCTCGATGCACAAAGCGGGAGAGCCCGTACCAAGCGAGACTCGATTGATTACGCAAAACGACACCAGCTTACGTTCGTGACTGGGCAGGCAATTGTCGACGCGTACGAGCGTTCGAACTAGCCGCCTATTCGTCCAAGCGACTTGCAGAAACGAGCTTCGCGCTATCCCAACGCACCTCGAATCTTGCTCATCTTTAGCAGGCAGCTTTCGATGAGGCCGATTGAGTTACTTCGTCAACGAGCATCTTGTGTCCACTGCTAACGAATTGGCTTGGCGACGGCTTAGGGTTTCCATCACAGTCACATACAACAAGTCAGGCGCTTTTTTCCAGTCAAGATACTCTGCAAGATATTTTACGTCTTGCGAGACCTGTCGCAATGCGGCTGGCGGAATGAAGTCCTTTGCCACCTTTAGGTTGACGAACTGGTACGCGAACTCTAATCTGAAGAAATGCTCGCATAGTGCTTGGTCAGCGACTTATCTAACAAACCACGCTCGTCAGCTTCCTTACGGCCTCGCCCAGTCCCGATGCTCTCAGGAGGCAGGCCAATGCTATACAGCGCGCCGGTATATTTGATTGCCCGCGCAGATCAGGCAGCGAACTGGTGACCTGCAAAAGTTTCAGTTCAGACGCGAGCGTTTGGTCGTTTATGCATTTAGCGAGGTCAGCAGGCTTCGGAACGTCACGAGAGTGTCCAACAGAACCCTTGCGCGCAAGCCGTTCTCGTTGAACGGGAAATAGATCTGATATGGCCTTAATAGCGTTTATAATGTGATAGAATGTTTTTAAGTAATGCTTCGTAAAGAACCCAATGAGAAGGAGGATTTCGTCTACTTCTTCGGGTGAAAAAAACAGGCGGCGTGGACTTGTATAAACGGGTCTTAATCTTTTTAACAAGCTCCACAGTTTTATGCCGGTCGTAATCATATCGAAGACTCGATTGAATCGTAATCGTCCTCAACCCTGGAAACTCATTTATTAAGTTCTCGGCATTTTCAGGCGTGACGTGCCCTCGAAATAGAAGAGTGCCAGCACGCAAAATAGGGGCGATCGTCAAGTCAAGCGCTTTGCCGCACGAGTAGCACTCCGATATAGCCAGCTTGATCGAAAGCGCAGACGCGACGTGGCCACCGGTTCTTAAAGCGCGCGCGTACAGTCTTACAAGGTGCCAAACACATAGGGACCGACCAGCAAGATCAAAAAAGAGGCGAGTATCACAACTCCGAGCGTCGTCACGAGTGCGCCGGTGACCCGTTCTTGATCCTTGGTATTTCGCAGGATTTTTTCGGTCAGCGATTTGAAGAGTTCCCTGAATATATGTCCGCCATCCAAGGGGACTGCGGGAAGGCAGTTAAAGAGCCCGACGTAGAAATTTAGCCACCCTACCCAAAGGAGCGTGTTTGCTATCCAAAAAAAGCCGTCCCCAAGCGGGGCAGCCCACCCGATAGGCTGGTAGAGGTGCGTTATATTCCCTGTAAAGCCGCCAAAAAAGAGCAAAGGCAGCCCTATAAGGACACCCCACCCTTGAAAAGTGTTGAGGTTACTTGGGACCTGCCTGAGAAGAGTGAGGAGTTCTGAGGCAGACCCCCCTTGGATACCCAGAAACCCCTTGTCGGAGTTGGGATTCTTGTCTAAAACGATACCGAAGCTATTGGAGGTCCCCTGATTAATCACTTTCACTGTAACGATCTGCCCCGGATGGGTCGTGTTCATGAATGCTTGAAAGTCGTTAGCGTCAGAGATCGTAATGCCATCAATCTGAGAGATCGTCATTCCTGGCTGGAGGCCCGCTAGTTCTGCCGGTGATCCAGACACAACCGCTACCACTCCAAGGCCGCCTGTTGCCGTAACAGTTGACAGCACCGGGCCAAAAAATAGCGTGAGTGCGATGAGTGCGACCGCGAAGTTTCCTATTATGCCTGCGCTAAAAACTCTGAGCCGTTCTGGACGCGTAGCAATTTTTTGGCCTTGTTTAGCGTCTATCCCAAGCAGTTGCGATTCGTCAGGCTCCGCGAAAGCTCCGATCGGTATTAGCGCAATCAGCAGGCCGAGTGATTTCACTTTGATGTCGGCCACTCTGCTCAAGATTGCGTGCGAGAGCTCGTGAACCACGAGTGTGACTATCAAGCCGATGAGTCCCCACGTTAACGGAATGAATTGATTTATTCCGGGAAGAAGCAACACGTTTTGTGGAGCGTTATAAGCGGTGGGCGCGGGCTGCGTGACTAAGATCCTGACGTCACCAACAATGAGGATGGCCAACATGAAGAACATGGCAATCACGGTCAAGGGAATGCCGATGTTGGCAAAAAACCTCCAGAACCGTTTTGGGCGCGCTAACTTGTCAAGCAAAGGCAAGCCCCGCGTTGTCCGGAGCATCAGAATAGGACCATATGCGCTAATGCCGTTTCGCGCTAGAATGCCTCGGCTATTCAAGAATATCACGAGAAGCCAATAAGCTGCGAAAATAGCTAATGCAAGAGTATAATAATCCAAGCGGCTTTCACCTTGACTGGTCTCATGATGTTCTCTGACATATACGTAACTGCAGCAACTCTAAAGGAGGCAAAGGGCATCGCCCGCGCCATAGTCGAAGAAAAACTAGGGGCTTGCGTGAACATTTCCCCGATCACGTCATTGTATAGATGGAAGGGTAACATCGAAGAAGACGAGGAGTATGCATTATCGATTAAGACTAAGTCCTCACTAGTCGACAAGGTTACCACCAGGGTACGACAGTTACACAGCTACGAGAACCCTTGCATCATCTCTTTCGCGATAGAATCGGGATCGCCAGCGTATCTCGACTGGATTCACGAAGAAACTTTGTGATCCACAATTCGCGCGGCGCGCTCTAAAAGCATCACTGGCTGACGGACTAGATAACGCTCAGAATAGATTGATGGTTGGTCGACCACCGAGTGCGGCAAAAGGTCCGGCGAATGATGTGGCGAGCGCAATTGACTTAAAGAAACAGCTCTGCTTCCTGCATAAGAGATGGAAGGAGCACATATTCACTGGACGGACGTCGTTGCACACGCCGTTGAAGGACAGCAAGTCATAGCCACTGGAATAACCCCATCTGGCAACATTCACGTCGGTAATATGCGGGAGGTGGTGACCGGTGACGCTATTTTCCGAGCTATTAAGGATGCCGAAAAACCCGCTCGGCTTATATACATCGCTGATACGTACGACCCCCTTCGTACGGTCTACCCTTTCTTGCCAGCTGCGTACAAAAAGTACGTCGGCATGCCATTGTCAGAAATACCTGATCCTTTTGGCTGTTGTTCGAGCTACGCTGAGCACTATCTCAGGCCTTTCTCAGAATCACTAGGTGAATTAGACATCGCTCTTGAAGTGTACCGAGCAGACAGGATGTACAAGGACGGGCTCTACACAGAGGCGACGAAAATCGCGCTCGAACAGCACAATCTGATCGCCGACATAATTGAGCGCATTTCAAAGAGAAAACTACCGGCGGGGTGGAGTCCGTATAACCCGCTTTGCGAGCGCTGCCGGCGAATCAGCGCGGCACAAATCATTGAGCACGTTCCTGAGCGCACTGCTGTACGGTATAGATGCGACTGCGGCGCCGAAGGAGTTGCTGATTATTCAAGGGGACAAGGCAAACTTGCCTGGCGCGTCGACTGGCCAGCACGCTGGAAAATTCTAAGCGTGACTATTGAACCCTTTGGCAAAGACCACGCTGTCGCAGGGGGCTCCTACGATACCGGCAAGCGTATTTCAAGAGACGTGTACGGGTATACCCCTCCCGTTCCGGTTCCTTATGGTCACATCCACCTCAAAGGACGTGGCAAGATGTCGAGCTCCAAAGGCGTGACCATTACCATTCAGGAGATGCTAGAGAGTGCGCCTGCCGACGTCTTGCGCTACATGATTATAAAGACAAAGCCAGAGAAGCTCATCGATTTCGATCCGGGTCTAGGGCTATTGACGTTGGTTGATGAGTTTGATCGCGGCGAAGGTCGCGCTTTTGAGCTATCGCGAATCTCTGAGGGGGAATGCAACGTGCCGTTCAGGCACATGGTGACGGCGGTTCAAATCGCGCACAACTGCGACGAGCTGGTAGAAGTTCTTAGTCGAAGCGGTTACGAAACTACCGACATGACTGCACTAAGGAAAAGAGCGCGGAACGTAAGAAGCTGGCTCGATCGTTTTGCGCCGCCGTTTGTGAAGTTTGAAGTTCAGCGCACGCTTCCAGTTCAAGTTAAAACGCTCACACCTGGACAAAGAAAAGCCTTAGAGATGCTAGCGAAGGCACTCGAGACGGACAATAGCAATCCTGAATGGTTGCACAATGAAGTCTACAACATCAGTGAACAAGTGGGGATTCACTCGAAAGAAGCGTTTAAAGCGATCTACATTTCGCTCCTCGCGAAAACGTCGGGGCCTCGGGCAGGATGGTTTTTGGTTACTCTCGATCCAGAATTCTTAATCGCCCGATTCAGAGAAGCAGCAGGCGATGTGAGTTAACACGTTCAGACACGCCTAAATCGCATCAAGCGCTTGTTTTAGGTCCGCCTTGATGTCCGCGACATCTTCAAGCCCAGCAGACAAGCGTATGAGGTCATCCGTGATCCCGAGCATTTCTCTGTCTTCCTTGGGAATAACCGCGTGAGTCATAAGGCCCGGATGCTCAATCAGAGTCGCTGTGTCGCCGAGACTCACCGCGACCGTACACAGTTTGAGAGTGTTCAAAAACGTCACCGCTGACTCGACTCCTCCGCGAATCTTGAAAGCTAGCATTCCTCCAAAACCTGCCATTTGCTTCTTCAGATTGGGATTGCTCTCGAGGTTTTGGTCGAATCCGGGGTAAAGAACCTGCTTAACGGCCTCATGCTCTTTCAAGAAGGCGGCGAGCTCAGTCGCGTTCTGAGCGTGCCGCTCCATCCTTAGTGCCAACGTGCGAAGTCCGCGCAGGATAAGAAAGGCGTTGAAAGGACTAAGTACGGCGCCCATATCGCGCAAGACCCCCTTTCTAATTGTGACTGCCTCTTCATAAGATGAGACAACTATCCCTCCTAATGCGTCGCCGTGCCCGTTCAAGTATTTCGTCGCGCTATGCACGACAATATCGGCCCCTAGTTCGAGAGGTTTCTGATAATAAGGAGTTAGGAAGGTGTTGTCGACGATCGTTTTGACTCTATGTTCCGATGCGATTGCCGCGACCTTGCGAATGTCCACTAACTTCAGCGTTGGGTTAGCCGGGGTTTCAAAAAAAACAAGCTTCGTGTTGTCTTTAACGGCCTCAGCGACATTTTCAGGATTGGAGGTATCGACAAAGCTTACCTCGAAGCCTAGGCGCGGAGCGCCTTTCTTTAAGAGTTCATAGGTACTACCGTAGAGCACTGGATCAGCGATAAGATGGTCGCCGCATTTGAGCAGGGTTAACATTATTGCCGAAACGGCCCCCATCCCACTGGCGAAACTGACCGCGGCATCGCCCCCCTCAAGGGCCGCCATCTTTAGTTCTAGCGTAGTAAGCGTAGGATTTGAAAGCCGGGAGTAGACGTACTTTCCGCGTTTTATTCCCGATGGAAGGATCTCGTCTATCGCGAAGCTCGACGTTTGGTAAATCGGCGGTGCTAGTGCAGAGGTGTCTGGAGATGGACGTTCTCCAGCGTGCACTAACTTCGTATTGATACCGTACTCATAGTCCATAGGATACCCTCATATCAAAGGCCTTGGTTGCTTATCTTCTGGCAGGACCGGCAGTTTCATCGTGTTGATGAGAATCGGAGTCGTGACTTCCTTGGCTCTCTCGAGGAGGAGCTCCTTTCCCTTTTGCGATAAGGCGAACAGCGGCACCCCAGTACCAACTTGTGCGAGCGCTTTGTTGCCGACAGTTTCTCTGATCACGCGCGACGCACAGCCCGTAGTTATGTCCACAGCGTCAATGAAATCGCTCGCTACGTCCTGTTCCATTCCGGTTACGTGCACGCCGATGACAACTACGGTGGCGCCCGTTTCGCGCTCAATACGGCGACATTGCTGAGCGTCGGAGGGCGTCGCAACGGTGACCGCTACGCGTTCGAAACCAATTTCTATAGCGCGCGCAACGCCCAAAGGCTGATTAATAATGGCGTTTTTTCCGTCAAGCAGAATTCCTCCTTTTTCCTCGACTCGATTCTTCAGCTTCGGAATAAGAGTGGTTTCTATGACGCCGGAAATCCGCGCCCCAATGCCTTGCGTGAGGGCAGGATTGGATGTGATAACGGTGCCAACACCCTCACAAACCGAGACACTAGCGTCAATCAAACCCCGCCGGAGTCCAGTCATCATTACCTCAGACGCACCAAAGCCAACGAAGACTTCCATCTCGATGGCCCGCTCGCCTGTGCACATTCCAAAATCGCGGATCCGGAACTCGATATTCTGCTTTATTATCTCTTGATTAATCTCTTCAATCCCGCGCGCCTTTGCAAAAATCGGACAGCGTTTGATTAACGGTTCTCCGACCTCGACCACGCGTCCGTCTTCGACCACGACGTAAGCTTTTCCCATAGCTTCCATAACGTGTCTATCTTTCATTGTCTAACTCTTGCGAACCAAGATTGATAGACTTAACGATGACGTCGGCGGAGGCCAACACACAACGTTAGGAGCATTTACTACCTTTTGTTTGGGGCGGTAGCTACGTTCACATAGCTGGCAATCAGGGGGACGTCAGCGTTATCGTCTTCGAGGTGCGCCCATTTTTCGACGTGGATAGGATGGTCGGACGTTGCTAGGATCAACGTAGGCCGGCACAAGCCTTGACAGATACGCTCCAAATTCTCATCGATCGTTCGTGCTGAAAAAATAAAATCGTCCCACGCTTTCGCGTAGTGATGTGCGCAGTTATCTATTGCCCGCAGATGTATCATCAGTAACCTTATTCCTTCTAATCTGAACGCTTTAAGTGCCAGATCAGTTATTCTTCGATCGTAATCAATAATCCCGTGAAGGTTTTCCACACCTATGGCGAGATCGACTCGATTTAGCATCGCTTTCGCTCCCAGCAGTTCTATCACGATGCCCGACTTGATTCCGCTATCGCTTGCAATCTCAAGAATCGATTTCACGGGAGTATAGAAGGTGTCAGCTACTTCATAGAGTCGGTGATGCTCTGGGGTGTAGCCAGTCAGGATAGTGCCGACGTTTGGTGTCGTTATCCTCGGAGCCAACGAACGAATCTCAAAAAAGAGGCCCTCTTCAGAGAGAGCGCGAAACTGCCCCAGAGCTCCGTTTAGTTTCTTGTAAAGCGAGGCACCGACACCGTCGACTACTATTAGCAGTATTTGGTCAATGTTCTTATCCTCGCCGTACACGCGGATCTCTTCAATCTCGCGCCCGTCTTTGTCGGGGATCTCGAATCCCAGCAACGAGCTGATTGTTGGAGCGATATCTAGCTGGGTGTACTTCATTTTTTCACTTTAATCGATGCCGCGCTCTCAAATATATCAAACTATCGGATGGTTACTCGGGAACCATTGGAGCATTCTCGGGCGAATCTTAGTTGAGCGGCTCACTGGATCGGTCCTGAATACCGCTGTGTGATGACCCGGCAAGATACTCTTCAACTCTCCCTAGACGGAGCACGGCCGGCTCGGTCCTTCTTATTTTACCGTTAGCCGCTTCGTAGAATCGTTTATTCCCTGCTGCGTAAAGAAAGGGCCCGTGTTTACATAATGTTAGCATGCTTACCTCGATCACACCGCTCGCACCATCGTATACTGCCAGCTGATGGTTGCGTTCCTTGATCGTCCTTAAAAAAGAAAGCAGCGGGGATGACATAGCGGTTTCATTTAGCAAATCAAATACAAAAAGCTCTAGGGGTAGCACCGTACACATTTCTGTCGCAATCACATTTCTGTCGCAACGTGCTAAATCACGCTTAACCTCGTGTGCTGCGCTCACCTAATTGCTGACCTCTCCAGCCTTTTAGTTTGAGTGTAGAGCCTCTGTTAAGCCGGGAACCCATTACTAATGAAAAAGCTCGAAGCCTGCCTTTTTGGATGTGTGTGACTTGTAATCAATTAGACTTTAGTGTAGTGGTGGACAAAAGGAAAAAAAGAAGGGAAGAGAACACGAAAACCATAGATCATCCGTTATGTTCGAGTTTAGTTGATTTGCTCTGAAGATTCCCCAACCCGGGCAAACATCGCTAAGTCCGCAATGTATCGAGCGAAAGATGCATTCGACATCCATAAGGCAATCGCGCTACCTAAGTTAACTATTCTTTCGTCTGTCCTCATGATCGCAACAAGCATCTCTCGGCGATCGACGATCACCAGCCGTGCAAATTGAGGAGAGGACTCCAAACGGTTGTCAAATGGTGGAAGGGGGGTGAAAGACCTTCAAACGGGGATGCAAATAGCCGGACATGGTTTTTTACAGATAGACATGCCTTTACTTTATCGCTCGCGTTCTTAGGCGGTTTGACGATGCGCACGTACACATCCTTCTTTTTTCGCTTATGACCTTCTTGTTAATCCGTGCGATCTAAAAGGTCGACAGAAACGAACCCACAATCGTAATGCTCCGTCTGGCTAGGTACATCATCTC
>Ga0181527_1004802_pt1 | contig 11470 bp, 11 predicted proteins | sample PEATcosm2014_Bin_30_FD_119762 | JGI IMG/M metagenome (GOLD analysis project Ga0181527, IMG submission 119762) | Peatland microbial communities from MTU Mesocosm Facility, Houghton, MI, USA - PEATcosm2014_Bin06_60_metaG | ecosystem: Environmental > Terrestrial > Soil > Wetlands > Peat | place...
GACGCGCACCGGCATCAGCAGATACCGATAGTCGTCCTCGCTCTCGCCGCGCATCGTCGCCGGCTTCGAGGAGTCGATCACTTCGAGGATGACTGTCTCCGCACGTATCGCCTCGATCCCGTCGAGCAGGTAGTTCGGGTTGAACGCGACAACAAGCTCTTCACCACTGAACTGGCCGTCGACTCGCTCCGCCGCACGCCCACTCTCGGCGGTCAGCACGGTGAGCTCCGCTCCGTCGGTCTCGAATGAGATCCGGACGGGAGTCGCCATGTCCTTCGCATCCCGGACCATCAGCCGAACGCGACGTACCGCCGCGCCCAGTTCCTCGCGAGCCGCATGGAACGCGTTCGGGTAGGACGCCGGGAGTAGCCGCTGATAGTCCGGGAACGGGCCTTTCAACAGCCGTGTCGTGAGCCGTGTCCCGTGAACCTCGAACACCGCGTCGAGGTCGGTGTGACGGAACACGAGCGTCGCGTCGTGTTGCTTCTCACCCTCGGCACCAATCAATCGCTGGATCTCGGCGAGCGCACGAGCTGGTACGAGCACTTCCGAACCGGGCTCCAACGCGCTCATCCCTTTCAGATCCCGGAAGGCGAGTCGATAGGAATCCGTGGCAACAAGACGCAGACCGTTGTCGACCGCGACCATGAGTACACCGGTCAGCTGGGGTGCCCGACTGTCATCGTTAAGTGCCGCGGGGATAACTTGGCGCAAGCCTTCGCCAAAAGGGACCGCTGGCAACGTGATGCCTTTGGACTCCACCGGTGCAAGACGAGTGATTTCCGCACCAGTCGCGACTCGGACCACAAACTCCGCCCGGCCCGAAGTAATTCGAACCTCTTGCTCGTTGCCTTCCAAAGTTACCGTGCCTGCATCGAAAGCACGAATAATGTCTGTCACAAGTCGCGACGGCAACAACGCGGAACCGTCTTGTTCCCCACTCACGTTCTGTGTGACCTCGATCACCAAATCAGGGTCCGAACCAGTCAGCTCCAGTTGATCACCGTGGACAACCAAGCGCACACCCTGGGTCCCTAAGCCCATCCCGACGCGGGCGGCACTCGCCCGCCCCGCGGTCACAAGAGCATCGAGGAGACCGTCACGTTCGGTGCGGAATTTCACCGTCTGTGTGCTCCCTTCTTTGTTTTTCTTAAAGAAGAAAGATCAGTAGTAGTAGGGCTTGTGGATTGTGAGTGACGGGTCGAATTTGCAGGTCGATGGCTAGATTCTTTCATCTTGATGATTCACCGGTTCGCACAATGTAGGACGGAACCGGTAGTGGGGTTGTGGACACCAAGCTCACAGTTCACAAAGAAACGCTACTTGTCCCCAGAAAGTGTCGCCTGTCGTGCACAAGTTGGCCTCAGACGCCAGGTCCGTGGCCGTTGCGGATCCGGACGGTGAGTTCGGTAACTTGCTCGTAGATCTGGCGGCGCTCTTTCATCAAACCAGAGATTTTGTCGAATGCATGGATGACGGTCGTGTGGTCACGACCGCCGAATTCCCTGGCGATCGCGGGGTAAGAAAAGTCTGTGAGCGTCCGGAACAGGTACATCCCGATCTGACGGGCGATCACGAGGGGCCGACGCCTGCTTGCGCTGCAGAGCTCCTCGATCGTGAAACCGAAATGATCGGCCGTCGCCTCCAGGATCTGCTGTCCGGTGATGCGTCGCGGCTGCCGATCAGCGACGAGATCGGCGAGAACGAGTTCCGCGGTGTCGCGGGTGAGGCGTTCCCGAGTCAGACTGGCGTAGGCGGTTACACGAATGAGCGCGCCTTCGAGCTCCCGGATGTTGTCCGTGACGATACTGGCGAGGAACTCCAGTACGTCGTCGTCGACAAGGAGATTCTCGTGGTGCGCCTTCGTGCGCAGGATGGCGATGCGTGTCTCCAACTCCGGCGGGTTGATCTCGGTGATGAGCCCGGACATGAAACGACTCCGCAACCGGTTCTCAAGGGTCTTGATAGAACCAGGCGCGCGGTCCGAGGTGAGCACGAGCTGCTTACCGGCGTCGTGGAGCGCGTTGAAGGTGTGAAAGAATTCCTCCTGGAGTTGCTCTTTGCCCTCGATTGCCTGGATGTCGTCGACGAGGAGCACGTCGCACTCCCGGTAGCGACGCTTGAAGGCCGGCATCGCCACCGCCCGGAGGGACTCGATGAACTCGTTGAGCAGCGTCTCGGTCGGAACGTAACGCACCTCGTAACGGGGGAAGTTTTCCGTGACGTAGTTCCGGATTGCCTGGAGCAGGTGGGTCTTGCCGAGCCCGGCCCCGCCGATGATGAAAAGCGGGTTGTAGGCGCTGCCCGGGGATTCGGCGACGGAGAGTGCCGCGGCGTGGGCGAAACGGTTCGAGGGCCCGATGACGAACCCGTCGAAGGTGTAGCGCCCCGCCCGGTTGGGCCCCGCCGGGAGCGGTTCCTCGACGAGGGCGACGGCGCCGTTGGAGGCGACTGGCTGGTCGATGACGACCTCGCCGCTTCCCGGCTCGAACGGCACGGTCACCGAGTCGGGGGCGACGTCGAAGCGGATCGGGAACTCCGAACCGCACAGGTCGATGACGGCGGCACGCACGACACCGGCGAAACGGGTCTCCAGGCGCTCGCGGACGAGGGCGTTCGGGACGCTGAGCACGAACGTGCCGTTTACGAGCCCGACCGGGTGGACTCCGGCGAACCATGTCCGCCAGACGGCGTCGGAGACCTGGGACTGGATGGCGACGGAACAGCCGTCCCACAGCTCCTGAGCGTCGAGCAACGTCGTGCGCCTTCCTCCAGCAAGTTCTCCACAGGAGGGTCCACATCTGTGGATTACGCAACAGACGGGCGACACCTCGGCCCCTCGCCGAGCATCGTATAGCGCGCTCAACAGGATCGCTCCAGGCCAGAAACGATCTTCACGCGAATGAGACGTGAGGAGCGCGCTAGCATGTGCGGTCCTCATTAAGGGGTTCGATGAAGCGGACGTTTCAGCCAAACAGAGCCAAGAGAGCCAAGCGTCACGGCTTCCGCCAGCGCATGTCGACACGCGCCGGCCGCGCGGTGCTGAAGGCCCGTCGCCGTCGCGGGCGGGTGCGTCTGTCCGCTTGAGCGCGCGCCCGGGGCGGGTGCACGGTCGCAAGACGTTCGCCGCGCTCGCCGCCAGTCACCGGCAATCTCACAGCGGCCCGGTGACGGTACACTTCCTCCCGCCGGGGGCTGATCGCCACGAGGTGCTTGTCGCGTACGCGGTCGGCCGGCACGTTGGTGGAGCCGTCGTTCGCAACCGTTGGCGTCGTCGACTGCGTGTGATCGTGGCCGAGGTCTCGCCGGACCTCGCCTTCGGGACGTACCTGGTCGGTCTCGGCCGTGGGGTTGTCGAGATTCCCTTCGACGAACTGAGAGAACGAGTGAGCGAGACGATGCGGCGGGCGAGCGGAGATCCCCGGTGAGACGGGCGAGGAGCATCGCGCGCGCTGCGATGATCGCCCCGATCCGCCTCTACCAGGCGGCACGGTTCAACCGCCCCTCGCCGTGCCGTTTCGTGCCGTCGTGCTCGGCATACGCCGTCGAGGCGATCACGGCGCACGGTTGTCGCCGTGGCGGCTGGCTCGCGGCACGACGGATCGCGCGCTGCCACCCCGCCGGGGGCCGGGGCTTCGACCCCGTCCCGGGCTAGGAGCGCGCCGTGGTCCTCGCCTCGTCCATCGGAGAGATCGCCCACCCGTTCTTTATCCTCTTCGCCTGGCTGATCGAGCGGTTCTACAGCTTGATCCCTAACTACGCGATCGCCATCGCGCTCCTCACGCTCGTCGTCATGATCGTCGTCTTCCCGATCACCAGACGGTCGACACGGTCGATGATGAAGATGCAACTTCTTGCACCAGAACTGAAAAAGATACAGAACCGCTACAAGATGCCGCCGGGGACGCCGGTCGCGGAACGCCAGCAGGCCCGCCAGAGGCTCAACGAAGAGATGATGGCGCTCTACCGGGAGAACAACGTCAGCCCGACCGGGGGCTGCCTGCCGATGCTGCTGCAGCTCCCGATCTTCTGGATCCTCTACGGGACGATCCGCGGCCTCATCCACCTGAAGGGCTTCTCGACGGTCGCGGCGGCCAAGGCTTGGTGCAAGCACCCGGTCAACGGGAATTCCTGTGTGCAGCCGCTGTACATCAGCCACAACTCGAGCCTGTACCACGCGGTGATCCACGCCAACGGGAAACTCATGGCTTTCGGGATCAACATGGCCGACTCGGTCCGCTCGGCGGGCCTCACCTGGGCCGAGAAGGCGCCACTCGTCGCGCTGATCCTCCTCGCGATCGCCCTGCAGTACATCCAGATCAAGCAGATCAGCGGAAGGAACGCTGCCGCCGCGGCCGCGAATCCGCAGATGCAGCAGATGCAGAAGGTCATGCCGATCATCTTCGCTGTGATCTACATCGCGATCCCCGCTGGCGTGAACGTCTACTTCATCGTGTCGAGCCTGTTCCGCATCGGGCAGCAGGAGTACATGTACCGGCGGGACCCACACATCCGGGCGTCGCTGTCCCAGTTGAACGCCCGCGCGAAAGCCGCCCCTCCCGTCGTCACGACCCAGGGCCGGGAGCAGCCGAAGGGGTTCTTCGAGCGGTTGATCACGCCTCCGGCGGCGCTGCCGACGGGAGGAGAGGCCCGGAAGGCGACGACCGCAGCGGCGGGCGGTCCCGACGGGGCCGCGACGCCGCCCGCGCCGCGACCACCAAGTACGCCGCGAACGGTGCCCCCCGGTGGACGCGGTCCGGGTGGATCTCCTCGCCGTCCCCAGTCACGGGCGCGCAACAAGCGGCGGCGGAAGGCCCGCTAGGCGATGGAATGGATCGAGACGACCGGGAGGACTGTGGCGGAGGCGGTCGATGCCGCGCTCGACGAGCTCGGTGTCGACGAGGACGACGCCGAGTTCGTCGTCGTCGCCGAGGCGAAATCGGGACTGTTCGGTCTCGGACGGAGCGAGGCGCGCATCCGCGCCCGGGTTCGCCCGTCGAGCCCGCGCCCGAAGCGTTCCCAGCGAGACCGGTCGCGCTCGTCACGGGGCGGCCGCGCGGGTGGGGAGCGAGCGGGGCGGGAATCCGGCCGAGGCGGTCCGCGCGCCCCAAGGCCCGCCGGGGGCGATCGCTCCGGCAGGGCGAAATCTCCGGGCAGCCCGCCCGTGACGAACGCGCGACAGACGCGGCCCGACCCGGCGGAACCGGCCGCGGCTCAAGCCGGGGCGAAGCGGCCGCGCCGCCGGCGTGGCGGGCGTGGTCGGGGGAATGGGCGGAGCGGATCGGCCGCACGGCCGGAAGGTGTGGCTGAGGAGGAAGCGATGACCGTCGAAGAGCAGGTCGACCTGGTTGGAGCGTTCGTGCGCGGGGTGGTGGAACGATTCGGCTACGACGCGACGACTACGACACGTGTCGAGGACGACCGCCTCTACGTCGACGTGGTCGGTGAGGACCTGGGGCTGCTGATCGGCCCGCACGGATCGACCCTCGACGCCCTGCAGGAGCTCGCCCGCACTGTCGTGCAGCGACGCGGTGACGAGCGGGCGCTGCGCGTCGTCGTCGACGTCGCCGGGTTCCGGGCCCGGCGTGCCGTGGCACTGGAGGCCTTCACGCGGCGGCGGGCGGCCGAGGTGCTTGACACGGGCGTCGCCGAGGCACTGGAGCCGATGTCGGCCGCCGACCGGAAGATCGTGCACGACACGGTGGCCTCGATCGGCGGGCTGGAAACGGGTTCGGAAGGTGTCGAGCCGAAGCGCTACGTCGTCATCCGACCCGCCGCGGCGACGGTCCCGGAGACCGCACCGGACGAGGACTGATCGCGCCGAGGACGGCGACGCGGGGTCGGTGCGGGCAAGGGCGCGGATTCCGAAATGACGGGCGCGACGGGTGGGTCCGATTGGTCGCCCGGCGAGGACCTGCTCGAGGTGCTCGCCGCGGCGCAGGGGCGTGGGGCGATCGGCCCAATCCCGCTCGCCGACCACGTCAGGCACGCGCTCGGGTTCCTCGCGGCCTGGCCGGAACTCGCCGGCGCGACCGACGTCCTCGACCTCGGCAGCGGGGGCGGGCTGCCCGGCCTCGTCCTCGCGGCGCGACTTCCCGAGACGCGGTTTGTCCTGCTCGATGGGCGGATCGAGCGTGCCAGGCTCCTCGAGACGATGGTCGACGGTCTCGGCTGGGCTGACCGGGTCGCGATTCTCGCGGAACGGGCCGAGATCGCGGCCCACCGACCGGGCCTGCGGCGCGGATTCCCGGCTGTCGTGGCTCGGGGTTTCGGGCCGCCCGCCGCCACGGCCGAGTGCGGGACGGGCTTCCTCGCGCCGGAGGGGGTCCTCGTCGTCTCGGGTCCACCCGGGGGGGCGCCCGAGCGCTGGCCGGCCGATCCGCTCGGTGAACTGGGGCTGGAGCTCGTCGACGTGGTTGTGTTGCCGCCGTCGTTCGTCGTGCTGAAGAGCGTCGCGCCCTGCCCGGAACGGTTCCCACGGCGCGTCGGTGTGCCCGAGCACCGACCGCTGTTCTAGGACGTCGAGGGTCCCGTCCGGGGCGACGACGGGGCGGCCCGCGAACCCCGTGTGCCGTGCGCCCGGGAAGTCAGAGCGCGACGGCGCGGGGTGGTTCGAATCCGAGTTCGCGGCAGCGATCCCGGCGACGGCTACCCAGCCACGGCCACATCCTGGCGAGGGCCGCGATCGCGAAGCGGCAGTTCAGGTTGCACCGGAACGTCGGCCGGCGTGAGGAACCGTCGGCACCCGCCCGGGCGCGATACGGCCCGAGGACGCGGGACTCAACGATCTGGGCGTAGCGCCGCACGATGTCTTCATCGGTCAGGTTCAGGGCAAGCCGCAGGTCACGACCACCGTTGATTGTGACGACCGCGCCCGCGCCCTCGAAGATGCCGGCAGCCCACGCCCAATCCGCATCGGAAGCCACGGGAGGAATGTACCATAGCGGAACTTGTTTCCCGTGGAACGTCTCCATCGGGCAGGTCTCGGGATCGGCGGACTCTTCGCGTCCGCCGGTCCCGACCCTTGACCTGTCGATGACGGACGTGGAGGATAGGGGTCCGCATCCGAAGCCGGGCGGCGGCAACGTAGGCGCGCGGTGGAGGGTCCGGGCCTGTCGACTGTGAAGATCGGCGAGCGCGCCAAGGTTCGAGCTCCGGATCGGCGAGATGACCGGCCGGAGACGAAAGGAGCTCGGCATCGCAAACGCACAGACACCGGTGACCAGGCCCGTGACTAGGTCCGCGCGCGGAGGCCGGAAAGTTGCGCGGCTGTTCGCGGTCGCGAACCAGAAAGGCGGCGTCGGCAAGACGACGACGACCGTGAACCTCGGCGCCGCGCTGGCGGATCTCGGCTGGCGCGTCCTCATCGTCGACCTCGACCCTCAGGGGAACGCGACGACGGGACTCGGCATCGAGGCGAGGAACTTCGACAACTCGATCTACGACGTCCTCCTCCACGACTTCCCGATGGAGGACTGCATCGAACCGACGAACCTGAAGAACCTGTTCATCGTCCCGGCGACGATCGACCTCGCCGGCGCCGAGATCGAGCTCGTCGCGGCGATGAGCCGGGAGCTCCGGCTCCGCCGGGCGGTCGAGTCGGTGGTCGGCGACTTCAACTTCGTTTTCATCGACTGCCCACCCTCGCTTGGGCTGCTCACCGTCAACGGCCTCGCCGCGGCGTCCGAGGTCCTCGTGCCGATCCAGTGCGAGTACTACGCGCTCGAAGGTCTCGGGCAGCTGCTCCACAGCGTCGACCTCGTCCGGGCGAACCTCAACCCAGGTCTCGACCTGTCGACGATCGTGCTCACGATGTACGACGGCCGCACGAAGCTCGCCGACCAGGTGGCGAAGGAGGTGCGGACGCACTTCGGCGACAAGGTCTGCAAGGCGGTCATCCCGCGCTCGGTCCGCGTCTCGGAAGCCCCGTCGTACGGCGAGCCGGTGACCGTGCACGACCCTCATTCGACCGGCGCCGCCGCCTACCGGGCGCTCGCAGAGGAGCTGAGCGGTGGCCCGGCGTAGCGGGCTCGGCAGAGGGCTCGGGGCGCTCATCCCGGCCGAGCCGGCGAACGCCCAGGGAACAGGGCTGCGGGACATCGCGCTCGCCCGGATCCGGCCGAACCCGCACCAGCCCCGGACACACTTCGATGAGGAGGCGCTCGCCTCGCTCGTCGACTCGATCCGCGCGGTCGGCGTCCTTCAGCCCGTCCTCGTGCGCGACGCCGGCGAGGGCGAGTACGAGCTGATCGCCGGCGAACGGCGGTGCCGAGCCGCCCGGCGCGCCGGGTTGCTCTCGATCCCGGCGCTCGTCCAGGTCGCCGACGACGCGGCGAGCCTCGAACAAGCCCTTGTCGAGAACCTCCACCGGGAGGACCTCAACCCGCTCGACGAGGCCGCCGCCTATCGGCAGCTCATCGAGGATTTTCAGCTCACCCACGACACCGTCGCCCACCGGGTCGGCAAGAGCCGGGCCGCGGTCTCGAACGCGCTCCGCCTGTTCCAGCTCCCACCGGCGGTGCAGCGGCTCGTCCGTGACGGCCAGATCTCGGCGGGGCACGCCCGGACGCTGCTGATGACGCCCGATCGCGGGTTGCAGGAAGCGTTGGCGACGCGGATCGCCGCCGACGGGCTGTCGGTGCGCATGCTCGAGGAGTTGATCCACGAGGCGGCCGAGCCGCCCGTCCCGGAGGCCCCAGGGGCGTCGGCGACGAGCCGCCCAGCGGGGGGGAGGCCGAAGACGCCGGGGTTGCGCCCGCCCGGGGTGCTCGAGCTCGAGGAGCTACTCGCCGCCTACCTGAACACGCGGGTGCGGGTCGAGATGCGGACGAACCGGGGTCGGGTGACGGTCGAGTTCGCGACCATCGAGGACCTCGAGCGCATCTACCGGTTGATGATCGGGGAACCCTCAAGTCGCGCGTGAGGGTTCGATCTTTTCGTCCTCCGGCCCGCTGTCGAGTAGATGTTGGCGATCGATTGCCAATATCGCTTTCTAACAGGGAGAACACTTCTGCGCGACCGTAAGGCGACAACCGGGTGACGGGCTTGCGACGGGGTGCCGCTAACGCGTCGGTACAAGTTGATCCACAAGCTCATGCACAGCTTGTGGACGGCGACGGATCACTCCCAGGCAGCGCAGACCCAGGCCGTGAGGGCGGAGACGACCACCCGGGCGAGCTCGGCCGTTCTCGGGATGACGAGTTCTGGCGCGCCGAGTTGGATCTCCACCGCCGGCATGCGCGTCTCGCGCAGGATCGCCAGCGCCATGCCGACCGTGCCTCCGTCGTCGAGCCCGAGCGCCGCGGGCAGCTCGGCCTGGACGAGCTCGGCGAGTCTGCGGCTGGCCGCCGACTCGTAGCGGAATCCCCGGTAGTAGGCGGTGGTGCAGGTCCGGACCTCGGGCACGAGGGCGAGGCCGATGAGGCAGTCCACCCCGGTCGCGTTCGCCTCGGCCGCCTGGCGCGACGGGTCGGGGTGCGAAAAGGAGAGCACGGCCGCGGCGCCGGCTTCCCGCAGGGCCCGGCAGACCGCGCTCGCCCCGGTCGCGAAACCCCCCGGTTCGGCGACCGCGACGCGCCGGTCGTGGAGGTCCGCGGCGCCGCCTGCCACGGCGAGCCGCTCCCGCAGCGGCGTGACGAGGTTCGACGCCCCCGCCCGGATCGAGAAGCGCTCGAGCTCGTCGAGGGAGCGCCGGCCGAAGATGCCGTCGGCCAAGAGTCCGGTGTTGCGCTGGAAGTCCATGAGAGCGGTGACCGTCTGGTCGCCGAAGATCCCGTCGACCCGGCCGGTGTCGAAGCCGAGCCGGCTGAGGCGCTGTTGGAGCTCGGCGACGTCGTCGCCGCGCTGCATCGGGGTCTTGCGATAGAGAAGTCGCGAACCGAGCCTGAAGCCGGCCTCGACGATCGCCGACCAGGTCTGGGCGGTGCACTCGCCGTCGGCGGGCAGGCCGCGGTCGGCCTGGAAAGAGAGGACGGCCGCCACCGTCGCGTCACCGAAGACGCCCGGGGGGTCGTCGGCCGCGAAACCGATCCCGGCGAGCCGGCGCTGGAGGTCGGCGACCGCCTCGCCGTCGTCGCCCTTTCTCAGCGGCAGCGTGGAGCCGACGGGAGTCTGGGATTCCGTGTCGCCCACGCGTCCATGCTAGGTGGGCGTGCGTGGGGCGAAGGAACGTCTGGCCCGGCGGCCCCTACAGGTGCGGCTCGATGTCCGCGAGCAGGGCCGACTTTCCCTTCGCGCCGACGATGCGGGCTTGGATCTCGCCGCCTTTGAACAAGATGAGCGTCGGGATGCTCATGACGTCGTAACGCCGGGCCGTCGCCACGTTGTCGTCGACGTTCAGCTTGAGGACGCGCAGGCTGCCTTGCTTCTCGGTGGCAATCTCCTCGAGGACGGGGGCGATCATCTTGCACGGCCCGCACCACTCGGCCCAGAAATCGACGAGGACGGGCGTTTCGGAGTGGGCGACCTCCTCGTCGAAGGTGCTGTCCGTCACCGCTTCTGTGGTCACCGTCACCGTCGTCCTCCTTGGCGATCTTGGTCCGCACAGAGGTCGTTACCGTGCGGACGCCCTCAATAGAACAGCACAACCAGCGGGGGAATTCCCGGTAGGGGGACCGTCTCGGTCGAGGGGAACCTAGTCCTCGTCAGCGCCCAATCGCTCTGTGAGGCGTGTGAAATGCCCCCGCTTCTGGCGGGTGATCTCTCCGCTGGCGGCCTGCTGGATCCCCTCGTCGAGGGACGCGCGAACGACGGGGTTCTGCAGCATCGCCAATTCCCGCTCCGAAATCGATACAACCGGCGTGACCAAGTAATCGCCGCTCTCCAGCCTGACGACGCGGAACCTGCGTTGTGTCGGGCCGACGATTCGTGCCAGCGGAAGGCGCTGCCGCGAATCCAATTCGACCTCAACGGAGTCGGTTTGAGGGGTCATGCCGCATATCCTACCCATTTTGTGCGACTTGTCAAATTGGACCAATGGTCCATTTGCATCAATGGTACACAGACAATATAGTGTGGTTTTGTGGCGTTCTTTCTCCTTTTGACCGAAAACGTAAGGCGACCATCGCAGACCTCGAAGGGTCTGACCTGGGGAAATATCGCAAAGTTGTCCGATGCCTGGCGAAGCTTGAGCAGGATCCCAATTACCCGGGCTTGGCCAGTCACAGGTTCGAGACGATCAAGAGCCTCAGTCCGGACCGGGAGCCCATCTGGGAGTCGTACGTGGAGAACGACGCGCCCTCCGCGTGGCGCATCTGGTGGTTCTACGGACCCGATCGAGGCGAGATCACGGTTGTAAACATCGGACCGCACCCTTAGAGACCAGCCCGGAACTGAGCGACGACCGAATTCCCGGCCCCGCCGGGCGCCGCGGTCAGGCCGAGGCGAGATAGCGGTCGACGTCGAGCGCCGCGGCGCAACCCGAGCCGGCGGCGGTCACCGCCTGGCGGTAGACGTGATCTTGGACGTCGCC
>Ga0181527_1004803_pt1 | contig 11469 bp, 9 predicted proteins | sample PEATcosm2014_Bin_30_FD_119762 | JGI IMG/M metagenome (GOLD analysis project Ga0181527, IMG submission 119762) | Peatland microbial communities from MTU Mesocosm Facility, Houghton, MI, USA - PEATcosm2014_Bin06_60_metaG | ecosystem: Environmental > Terrestrial > Soil > Wetlands > Peat | place...
AACACGCAAGGTTCTCCTCCTTCTATCCCCGCCGCCGGGCAAAGCCCCTCTTTGCCCGGCTCCATCGATTCAATGCCCATACCGTCCCCGGAGGCCCGCGGTTTAGTCCAACCGATTTTTAGCTGAGAGGGCACAGGCGACGTTGAAGTAGAGTCAAAAATTCTCCCGCTGCGCCCTCTCAGCTAAAAACCCTCTGCAATATCTTGAGCTCCAGATATGGCGCATGCCAGACACGCGGTAAATCTTTGGCCAGCGCCAGGACTTTCGCCTTCTGGTCGGATGTGACCACGCGGGCTTCTTGATGCTGATTCAGATTCGGTTTGCGCGGGTCAAATACCGAGGGGCGTTTCTGACTGGACCCGCGGACTCATGGTCCTGAGAGCATGGCGTATCGGATCCTCTCGAACACACGCCGGCACCACAGGTTCCCAAAGAACAACCTTTCAAAGAAATCGACAGGGAAGAGGTATTTTGCAAACACGCGGCCCAGCGGGAAGGGGCGCAGGATTCTTGCCACGCTGTTCTTCATCACTTCGTTTTCCACTGTGTGGCAACGGCGCAAAAGCCGAATCCGGTCCTTCCTGCCAAGTTCGGGCGTCTCGAACACAGGAACCGGTTTGTCCTCCGAGACACAATTGAGATATTCCTCCACGGGCATCAGAAAAAGGTTGCGCTCTTTGATGTAGTCGAACATCTCGGTCCCAGGGTAGGGGATGGCGTTGTTAAGATTCACGCGCGCCACTGGAAACTTTCTCGCCAGCCGGATGCTGTCTTCGATGTCGGCCGAGGTCTCGTGGGGCGTTCCAATAATGATAAATACCTTGACATCCAAGCCCAAATCGCACGCGATCCTTATGGCTTCTTCAATTTCCTCGATCGTCTCGCCTTTTTTCAGGTGGCCTAGCACCCTGTTGTTACCGCCATCCGCGCCGAACCCCACCTCGCGCACGCCGATCTGTTTCATTCTCGCAAGCAGCGGACGATCCACGCAGTTGGCGCGCAGTCCGTTTGAACATCGGATAAAGAGATTTCTGAGGCTGCGCCTCTCGATCTCATCACAGATGGCATATACTCTTTTCTTGTTCAGATTAAACGTGTCATCGTCAATGGCAAACTGCCGATAACCGCGGGCATACCAGTATTCAATCTCATCAACGAAATAGTTGACGCTCTTCGTTCGATATTTCCCCCCCAGGAATTTATTGGGGCAGAAGGTACACTGAAAGACGCAGCCCCGACTGGAGTGCACGGGGATCTGCCGCGAGTAACTCCTCAGGTCGAATCCCTCATAGCGGGGAAAAGAATAGGCGTCCAGATTCTCGAGCGGCGCACGGTCACCGGTGAAGACCGTTTCGCCGTTCTTCCGATAAAGCAGTCCTTTGATACCGTCAAAGGGCGCTTCCTCCTTGCACAACTCGATGATGGCCCTCTCGCCGTCGCCCGCCACCCCAAAGTCTATCTCCGGGCATTCCTCCAGGACCTTTTCCCTCAGGATTGTTGTGTGATGTCCGCCGACCACGATCCTGGCCGTAGGGCATAGCTGCTTTATCTGGGCGATCAGCCGGTACGAGTGTTTGTACTCGAGGGTAATCATACTGATGCCGATGAGATCAGGCGCGAATGCGGCGAGCCTCTGCCGCAGGTGCCGCATCCCGTAACCCAGCCTCATGTCCAGACACTCGTGGCGGATGGAATGATCGAGCAAGGCCTGAGCAATATGACCCAGACCTGCCGGAACGCGAAGTCCACCGTAGCGGCTCGATGACGGCGGGCTAACAAGGAGGACCTTATGGAATCTCACGCTGTGCCTCTCGTGGAGAAATCACTGTCTTGGCAATCCGCATGAACTCAGCCTGCGGCATCAGATTGGCCGGACAGCGCCGGGCGCGATTCGACCAGCGCCGCCGGCTCGCCAACGGCCACTCTGGCCACGGTGGACGTGCCAGCCTTTACTCTGTCTCCGCAAGTGACGAGCACTTGCAGGCCCGGTATGTTGGGGAGGAAGAGGTCAACCTGAGAGCCAAATCGGATCATGCCAATTCTGTCTCCTAGGCGAATTTCGCTGCCCTCCGTGACGTAGGAAACAATCTGGCGCACCATGCGCGAGGCGATCAGCACAACTCCCACTTTGAAGACGCCATTATCGATTACGGTCAGGGCTCTTTCGTTCTGCATCGGAGCCTCTGGTTCTTTCAACGACAGGAATTTACCCGCGATGTGTTGTATCAGACAGATTCTGCCGCCCACCGGAGCACGGTTCACATGCACGTCCAAGAAATTCAGGGAGAATCCAATCAAAACGCCCTCCCGCGACAAAACGTCGGACCTGACGAAGTCCGTCAGCGAGAATTTCCTCCCCTCCTTTTCGGAATAAGGGACGGTTCCTGCTTCGACTTTTCTCACATAAATGATCTTGCCATCGGCAGGAGAAACGATTCCCCCGGCGTCTCCCGGCGGGACTCGCTCGGGATCTCTATAGAACCTCCAGAGCATGAGACACAACGCCAGTCCGCCCACGCAGGCTAGCTCGAGCACCAATACGCCAGGCCAGCTCACTGTTACGATTCCGACGATGCCGCGCACCACAACCCCCCCCAGCAGTCCAATCACAAGGGACGGGAGGACCGTAAGTCGCCGCGGAATCTCCGCCCTGTCTCCAAGAGATAGAAAGACCAGGAGACTCAGAACAAGGCTCGAACCCAGTATGGCCAGCGTCATTTCGGGGCCCCTTTGTCCACCGCAGATGCGGCGGGAACGTTTTGCTTGGCCGAAACCTGAAAGGGCACGTTCGGGACCACCCTCCTAACGATTCGGGCCGGAACGCCTGCCACGACTGTGAAAGCAGGGACGTCTTTGGTTACGACGGCGCCCGCCCCGACGACGGCCCCACTCCCGATTGTCACGCCGGGAAGCACAATCACCCCCGAACCCAACCAAGCATCGTCCTCGATGATGATCGGCAGATGGACATCGCCGAAGAGTTCCCGGATCATAGAGAAGTTTGGATTGGAGGATACGACGAGGGTAACTCTGTCGGCTATAGCCGCTCGGTTTCCAATGGTCACCATTCCCCAGTCATGCCGGTCGTCGCGGATAATCAACTCCTCGCCGATGAACACTTTGGCGCCGATCCGATACCCTGCCATTCTGAGCAGGGCGCTGCGCATGGTGTAAGTAGGCACATCTTTGGCTAGGGTCTTGAGCAAGCGCTTGAAAACGTCTCGAAGTAGCATTGTCACCACACTGACAGGAGCAATGCCGGCACCAGTTTAACGCAGAGGCGGGCTCAGGCCCCCCGCCGCTAAGTCATGCCACTGGCAAAATCACAGCCATTCTATACCATGCATCAAAAGCCACGCTTCAATGCCAAATAAGGCAGCAAGGCGAGCTCCACCAGCCCGGGCATTGGATCCTCTCGACTGAAAACCGCCTCGATATCAAACCCTACCAGCGATTGCAGATAGGATCGCCAGCTCTGCCTGCCGCCCAGAATTTCGACGATACCGGTGGGCACATCGGTGATCAGGCGGATCCAGCGGACGCCTGGGCGACCACGACACGGCTCGATGGGTTCTCCAACTTGGTCAGCATAGAGCATCGCCGGGAAATCGACTCCGGCACCCGAGCCGAGCGTGTGATAGCCCCAGGTGCGCCCGTTGACATCCAGCAGTTTGTACTGCTGGTCACGCGAGTCGAGCTTATACTCCAGTTCCACGAGCCCGTAATAGTCAATGGCTCGCAGAAAGCGCTCTGACAATTCCTCTAATACCGGCAGTTCGACGGTCTCGACGTAAGTGCTTGCGCGACCAAATTCCGGGGGATGTTGGCGAGCCCTTCGTGCCACCATGCTCCCCAGTGCGCGGCCATCCTTGAAAAAGGCGCCGTAGGCGAACTGCTGGCTGCCGCCGCCTGGGATCAAACTCTGCACCATCACCTCCCCAGGACCAACGAATTGCGCGGCGCGGAGAAACAATTCTCGTAGCTCCGCGCGGCTGTTGGCGCGCCAAGCCTTGGCCTTGGTGCTATAGATAAAATGCTCTTTGATGGCGGGCTTAATGACGAAAGGAGGATCGGCGTCAATCTTCTCCAGGTCGGAGATGTTGCTAACATACCAAGTTGATGGAGTGGGAATACCGAGCTGGTGAGCGAGGCGGTAGGTCTGGCGCTTGTCCCAGAACCACTGCGTCGTCTCCCAGGGCGGCGTGGGGACACGGAAAAAGCTTGTCAACATCGATCGGTAGCGCGCAAAAGCGGCAACCGTTTCCTCTCGAGTGGGGTAAAGCACCCAACCTTCAAGGTTCAGCCGGTGGCCGATCTCGAGCAGGCGCTCCACCGTCTGTACCTCATGGCGAAGGCTCTCCACCCGCACGGAATAGGTTGTGTACTTCGAGAAACGCGCGATGGAGCACTCATCATCGACAACACAGACGGGTATCTTCCGCCTTCCGAGGCTGCGAACAATCCCCAGGCCCTGATAATCCCCTCCCACCACTACCGCACCCACGGCTGTTTTTGAGGTTCCAGCCGGCGCTGACGGAGTTTGGGCGGGTGGCGTGAACGCTGCCGGCGTGACGTGCAGATCCATCATCCCTCTGACCCACTCGATTTTCTCCCCGTAATCGAGCGGAGCAAGACACGCGAGGCATAGCGGGCGCCGGAAACAAATTGCATCAGGGGACCAAAACTCCAGGCGGCGGGTGCGCCAAGAAAATGAAGTGCTGGCACCGCGGATTCCAGTCCCTCTTTGAGCAAAGGGTACCCATTATTCCGCCGAATGGAGCGCGTGAACTCCGGAGAAAGAAAACCATACTTGGAAATGTCTATCTTATAGCCGGTGCCCAGAAGAACATGATCGACAGTCCTCTCGCTGCCGTCGCTCAATTGAACTCTGGCGCGCTCGCCGACCACGTCTACGGACACAACCGCACAGTGCAACTTAATGGGGACATCTTTTAGCCGATCCACCAACCAGCGCGCGCCAGCGGGGCGTGTGGCGCGTTTTCGGAGCTTGTCCTGGAGAATACGAGGCAGCCGCCGAATGAGTTCAGGTCGTGCGAGGAGTTGGCTGATAACCGCCGGCCCAACGTCGGTGGGCGCGTAGATAAGTTGCTTGGTAAACTTCCCCAATCGATAGTGGAGTGTTGTGGAGAGCCACCCTTGCAGCCAGTGAATTCGCGGAGCGCGAGTGACGATTTCAACTTGCGCGCGGGCTTCGTGAAGCAGCGCCGCTGATTCAAGCGCACTCTGCCCCCCTCCCACCACCAGGACATCCTTCCCGCCAAAACTCTGAAAGTCGTGGTGCTCCGAGCTGTGAGTTGCCAGACATGGAGGCAAGCCATAGAATTCGGGAGGCCGGTAAGCGAAAGCGCCGATCCCGGCTGCGACGATCATGCGGCGGGCGACGAACTGTTCTCCATCTTCGAGGCAAACGCGGAAGCCGCCGGGGGCCGGTTCAATTCTCAAAACAGCCCGCCGGTCCACTTCGGGAACTGCTTGCCGCTGATACCACAGACCATATTGAACGAATTGGTCGAGCGGGACTGGGGTCGAAAACTGGCGGTGGGTGGCTTCCTGAAATGCTTCCAGGGTCAGCCGCCCTGCCGGGTCGGCAATGTGCGTCGCCGTCCAAGCGGAACGGAGAAACATGCCTCGAGGCATGTTGCGATTCCAGAAGGCCATGGGAATGCCAAACACACGGAACTCCAACCCCTTCACCGTGCGCAAGTGGGCAGCCGCAGACAGGCCGTAAGGGCCGGCGCCGATGATGGTCACATCACACGTCGTCATCGTTGTTCCACTCTAGCCCCCTCATTTCGCCAGAACGAGCAGGCTGTATCCCCCTAGAACTCGAACTGTAAGATCCTGGTGTATCGCGAAACAGACCCTGCGGGGCAATATCGCGATCTTTTGGATCATCTGCCTGGCGAGTTCGATGCATCGTGGAGTGTAGAAATAGTCTAAAATCTCGTAGCCGACATCTTTCAGGGTCTCGAGAGCGGTTTCCTTGGTGAAATACTGGATGTGTCCATAAAGCTCGCGCCGTGTCAGCAGACCCCGTTTTCGGAGCACCGCCTGGACACTCAAGTCCAGTGGGAAGTGGAAGATCTTCAGTTCGCTCTTGGGTAAGATCCCTTTTAGAAAACCGTAATAATCTTCGACGTGCTCGATGACGTCGAGCACCAAAATCATGTCGAAGAAGGTGCCTGCTTCCTGGCTGATATCGGCGAGCTTGAACTGGAGCTTTTCGTTTGCCTTACTCTTGCAAATCTCCAAGGCTTGCGGTGAGATTTCATAACCCCAGAAGCTGCAACCAGTGTCCAATCTCTCTTGCAACAGCTTGAGCACTTCTCCGGCGCCACATCCGACTTCGCATAGGGTCCTTGGGTTCAGGCGGTTCTTCTGCAACATATGGAGGATCTGGGTGACCTTGAAGGGGGATTCGTCGGCGTGCCAGAGTGGGTTCTTTTGCAGATACCCGCCGTCCAAGTACATGCTGTGGTCAAGGACCTTGCCACTGATCTTGTTCATGGGTAAGGTTGTCGGAGTGCCGCAAGCGCGGCAAAGTTGCCCCCGGATGGCTATAGAGCCGCCTTACACTGCGATCTTTCCATTTCGTCCAGAAGACCTTGGCGTGGTTGCGGTCGTCAGGCGCAGGTAGGGTCCCCCGGGACGATCACAAAGGACCCCCCACCGCGGCTTCTCCCACGACCGTATGGATCAGATTGACCAACTAGCCCGAGGTGTGATCACTCTGTCACCAGCCAAACAGTAGGTCACGGTATCGCCTGCCAGCGAAGCGTAGGCCACACATGCACGTTCGCTTCCCGGGCCTTCCACGCGCCATTCGCCATTTTCGCTCACCAGTTGCATCTCGCTTCTTTGCCGCCACCAACTCGCAACTTCCCGAGGCAAAGCGGTCCAAACACCGTCCTTCGTCCGTAAGCACGCCAAGAATTCCAGCAAGGCCTTATAAGTGTCCTGCGCCCTCTCGTCCATGACGTAATCTGGGTGGACGATGAAACTGATCAAACCATGATTCTGTCGGATCAAAGCGATTTGCTGTTTCCACAGGTCGAGCGAATAATCATTGAGAACGCGAAAAAGCGTGTAATCCTGGGTGCATGTAACAGGAAGCTCGACGATCCTTCCAATAAAGAAGGGCATCACGGTACAGCATCCGCCTCGCTGGGGATCGAGATGCGCCACATTGGGGAGCGACATGTCGTAGTCGAACTCGAAAGCGTCGAACCAATCGGCGTTGCGGTAGAGGATGCCGGAGCGAAAACCGTGGGCACCGTATTTCCGCATGTACTCGTTGATTCGCTCGGCGCGGCGCAGAAACTCCAAACGGTCAGCGTAAAGACGGCCATCGTGTTTCAGGTCGTGAACGTTAACTTCGAAGCCCCGGCTGGTAATACTATCCAGAAAGTTTTCTGAGACGATATAGCGGCTCTCGGGCACGAGTTGGAACGTGCTGCGAATGTCGAACGACTCATCCAAGTCCATCAATTTCGAGCAAAAGTCGCGCCCGGCCTCCTCCTCGACGTCATGTGTCATTATGAAACAGCTTTGACATCTGTCCGGCCAGAACCAGATGAAGGGGATCTGCTCCACGCGTTGCGCTTTCAGCGCCAAGGCGAGCAACTTCTGATGGATGCGATCCACGGTGGCATCCACCGGCCATGCGGGGAAGGGAATCTTGTCCCAACCCTTAAGGTACAATCTCTGCAGAAACTGCCGGACGAAATCTCCCAGGAGCGGCCGGATTAAGTAGTAGGTCTTCCGCAAGAGCTCGTTGAAAAATCGCCCCTCCTCGCGGAAATGCGCTGTATAGCGTTCGTGGCGTAAGTTCTCAATCACTTCCCCGACATCGAACGGAAGTTCGATTCCCTGTGGCCCGATTGCGATATGATTCAGGGCATCTTCAAGGACTCCCACCGGACTCTTCGACGCATCGGCACCAGAGAGTCGCCCGTAGCAAATTACGTCCAGACCCAACCGGAAGTACCCCGGCTGGCTTCCCGATTGCGGCGATGTGCGGAATCGCGCACGGCCGGACGGGCAACGATAATAATCACGTAGAAGACGATTTGCGGAATGTATTCCCATCGTACTGTGCCGCTTGCATTTGCCTAAGTGCTTGGATTCGTTCGAAGTATTAGCGACTCAGCTCATTTAGGAGCAATCCTTGCGGACGCAGAGCAGCGGACTTCTTGCCCGGACGCCACAGTATCGCTAGTTCCTAGTCGACAGCAGCGAGCAAGTCCATAGCCACTTCGGCAACCTCTAGCTCGTGTTGTCCTGCCTGACTTTCTGCAAACACTCCTGAACTGCGGCGCCCGCCGTCGTATGAAGGAACTCGGCGTTCATCACGGTCGCGCCAGAGCGAACACTTTAGCAGATAACACGTCCCGTCGTAATCTATTCAGTACATCGCCGGTGGAGTAATCAGAGCTTGCGGGTCATGTTCGAGTGTGGGCCTGCGTTGGCTTCCGTTCATGGCGCACGTCGGCATCGCGATCTGCCGTCTGCGCATTTTGCCGCCGCGTCCATTGGTAGCAACCCATAATGGTCCCGGCTAGGTGCCACACGTTGCGTTTGCAGGTGAATCGGTGCGCTGCCCCGATCGCGATCAGCCATTGAAGTGTCCACCTTGTCAGTCGGCGCAGCAGAGAGAGCGGAACACCGCAGAGGCGCCAGTTGGCATCATGTGGAATTCCGTATGCCCGGATATCAGCACGCCCCTTGTCACACCACCAGGCGAGGAAATACGCTTTCTGTAGTCGGGACTCCGGTACCGCATGATAGACGACGGCCGACGGTTCGTAGCGCAACCGCTCTCCCTCCGACAGCAAGCGACAGGCGAATTCGCTGTCTTCGCTGCGGATTTCGCTGTCGGGGTGGGGGCCTAGATCTGTTCGGAACCCGCCATATTTCTCGAACAGGTCTTTTCGAAAGGCCATGTTGGCGCCGAAGGGCGGTTCGGCAAGCTCACACACCTCCAGCCCAAGGTCGAAAAAAACGCAGGGACCCAATGCGTAGCGGTCGTTGAGCGATAGCCAGGGGGGAGCCGTGAAGGGTTGTTGTGGAAGAATGCGTCCTCCGGTACCTGCCCAGTGGCTATCGTGCAGAGAAGCTGTCAGATTCTGCAGCCAAGTTGCTTCAACTGTCACATCGTCGTCCGTGAAAGCCAGAATATCACCTTGCGCGCTGCGAATCCCGGCATTGAGAGCATACGACTTGCCTTGGTGTGGCTCGAAGAGGTAACGAAAGCGCCCTGGGAAGCGTCGGCAGAAGCTCTCAACCACCTCCCGCGTCCGGTCGCGCGAGTTGTTGTCCACCACCAGTACTTCGAATTCATCTGACTCAGGAAGCCTTTGGGCAGCGACGCTTTCGAGCGCCTTCCCCAAACGTTGGCAGCGGTTATACGTACACAGGATGATCGTAATCTTCATCGCCCTAACCACTCGCCGAATGGTCCGTCACGTGTCGGAGTACCGATCGCGGGACGGGTTTGGTGTCCGGATAAGAAAGGCTAACTCAGAATGACACGTCTGATCTCGGCCATTTTGTCGTTTATGTCGAACACCTCTCGCACCTTCGCCCGTGCTCTCCGGGACATTTCCAGCCGTTCCTGTGGGTGTGCCACCAGGTAAGAAATCGCGTCGGCTACGTCATGCACTGAGCCCGGCGCAACAACTATTCCCTCAACCATGTGAGTAATGGCTTCCGCGTTGCCACCCACGTTGGTCACTATGCACGGCAATCCAAAGGCCATTCCTTCAAGGACTGCGAGCGGTAGCCCCTCCCTGCGTGAAGTGAGTATGAAGGCGTCGGCAGCCCGCAGGTAGGGTCTCACGTCTTCGTGGAACCCTTCGAAGAAAACGTGGCCTGACAAGTTCAAGGCCAGCGCCTGCTCACATAGCTGCTTTCTGAGCGGCCCATCACCTGCGATGACACACTTGCAAGGAACGCCGTCCTGTAGCACCCGGGCTACAGCCAGAAGAAGGATGTCAATTGCTTTCTGTTCACTTAGTCTTCCGACGCACACGAGCAGGAACTCTTCCGGTCGTATGCCCAGCTTGATTCTCACAGGCCCTGAGCCGCTCTCGCCACGATCGAACTTGGACAGTGACACGCCGTTGTGAATGGCAACGGTCTTGTCCTGCGGAAAATGATAATCGGCCACCAGGGCGTCGCGTATAGCATTGCTAACGCAAATGATTGCAGTGTAAAAAGTGGCCGACAGCCTCACACCCAAAAGGTGCCGGATTCGTCTAAGTCGACAGCTGACACTTGGCAACGACCAACCCGCAACCTTGGATGGGAGTGGTGGTGGAGGAAGGTGGGCGATAAAGAATCGCCTGCGGATACCAGCCAGCCAACTGACAATGGGCGTGTACCTTGGATAGGTCCAAAGCACCGCGTTAACAAAGACAACAGCATCAGGCCGAGGATTTCGCAAGACCCGAAACCAGTCCCAGAACGATTCCACGCTCCGGTTGCACCTGATCTGCACGTGAGGGGCATGATTACGGCGGAATCGTTCGGCAAAAAAGTCACTACCCAGGCACAGTACCGAGGCCTCAATTTCGGCCGTGGAGAACGACTGCAGCAGCTCTATCAAATGTTTCTCGGCTCCCCCATATTCGGAGCTGTTGTGAATGAACAACACCTGGCTTCGAACTGAACGCGGAGGTTGGGATTGTATACCAAACGGCATTTGGGGATTGCAAGTGTTTCTACGGTAGCTCCGTAACTCGACCGTGAATCAGCCCCAGCCGTCGCAGCAACGGCTTCAGCGGACGACCTAAAATGATAGGCCGTGCCATGACGGCGTGACCTGCGGTCATAATACTCCTCAAGAATTTCTTTTGCCTCCAGTAGATTCGTGCCACCAGGAAGCGGACCTCGGTGATCACCCATCTCTCGGCGTATTGCCGATCCGAGGAGTGCAGAATCTCGATCGCCGCGTTGAGTGCGTTGGAGTATTGGCCTGTCGCCCACATGGCCCGGATCCAGGTGAGGTATCCTCTGGCGAGAGTACGCCGCTGTGTAACCTCGCTGAGACCTAAGGTCGCCAATAGTGCGGGTGTGATTTCTTTAGCTGAGTTCAACAGATCCTGTTTCCCATCTCTTCTTGACCTGGCAGCGGCCTGAGCGGCCATGGCACAAAACACCTGTTCCCTGCGTTTGCGCAGGGTAACCTGATCCGGATGAATTCGGTACCTCAGCACGACCCGGTTGAGATTGGCAATTTCGAAACGCTCTGCGATCCTCAACCATAGGTCGTAGTCCTCTGATTGAGTGAAAACGCTCCGGTATCCTCCGACGGAACGGAAGGCCTCATTTCGGAGGAGGACCGTGGGTTGCCACAGCGGATTCTCTTCAGGCAGAGCTGATTGGATCTCGCGATTCGCAAGCGGCTGGCGTGTGGTCAATAAGGATTGACCTCGTGCATCAATCCAT
>Ga0181527_1004805_pt1 | contig 11463 bp, 12 predicted proteins | sample PEATcosm2014_Bin_30_FD_119762 | JGI IMG/M metagenome (GOLD analysis project Ga0181527, IMG submission 119762) | Peatland microbial communities from MTU Mesocosm Facility, Houghton, MI, USA - PEATcosm2014_Bin06_60_metaG | ecosystem: Environmental > Terrestrial > Soil > Wetlands > Peat | place...
CGCTTGTGCACTTCGGCCATGGGCAGCAGGCCCTCGTCGCCGGTTGTGGCCTGGCCCGCGGGGGCGGTCAAATGCTCCGGCAGGTCCGGCAGGTCGATGGTATCGCCTTCGCACATCATACAGGCATGGGCGAGGACGTTTTCCAGTTCCCGCACGTTCCCCGGCCAGGAGTACCGGGCGAACAGGATCTGGACTCGCGGGGCGATGCCGCGGATCGGTTTGCCGTACTCGGCGGACATGCGCTCGATAAAGTGACGTTGGAGCAGCGGCAAATCCTCTTTGCGCTCGGCCAGGCGCGGCAGCCTGATCTCGACCATCGAGAGCCTGTAGAACAGGTCTTCCCGGAACTCCTTGTGGTCGACCATCTCGCGCAAATCGCGGTTGGTGGCGGCCACCACGCGGACATCCGTCTTGCGCGGGGCGGGAGAGCCGACGCGCTGGAACTCCCTGGTTTCGAGCACCCGCAGCAGCTTGGTCTGGGTAGCCAGGGGAAGGTCGCCAATCTCGTCCAGGAAGACGGTGCCGCCGGCGGCATATTCGAACAGCCCCACCTTGTCCTGAGTGGCGCCGGTGAAGGCGCCCTTCACGTGTCCGAACAGCTCGCTCTCAAAGAGAGTTTCGACAATCGCGGAGGAGTTGCAGACGGCGAACCGGGCGGAAGCGGCGGGACCCAGCTTGTGAAGCGCCCTGGCCACCAGTTCTTTGCCAGTCCCGGTGGCGCCGGTCACCAAGGCGGTCTTGAAGTGGGGCGCGGCGCGGCGAATCCGGGCGAAGACTTCCAGCAGCAGCGGGCTGCGTCCCACCATGCCCTCGAAGCGGCAGGTTTTCAACAACTCGCCATCGAGTTGCAGAGCGCGCTGGCGCTGGCGATCGACCGCGATCAGAGCCTCGACGCGCTCGCGCAGGCGGGCGATGGAAAGCGGCTTGGTGAGATAATCGCTGGCGCCTTTGCGAATGGCTTCCACGGCGGATTCGGTGGAATAGTGCCCGGTGATGAGGATCACTTCGGTGGCAGGCGCGGCGGCGAGAATCCGCTCCAGGACGGCGATGCCGTCGATACCGGGCATGACCAGGTCCAGCAGCACGATTTCGGGGCGCCGATCGAGCGCCAGTTCCAAGCCGGCGGCCGGGTCGCTGGAGGTCAGGATGGTCAGATCGTCGCGTGAAAGAGCGTCCCGAATCAACTCCAGGCTCTTGGGGTCGTCGTCAATCGCCAGCAGCGTTACGCCTGGTTTACCGGCGTCGCTCATGGGCATTCTCCTTTTCGGGGTGAGCGCAACAGCTCATATACGCGTTTTCGCAGCTTCGCAACATCGATGGGCTTAGTGACATAGGCGTCGAAGCCGGCCGCCAGGATACGGTCGCGGTCCAGTTGCATGGCTTTGGCCGTCAACGCCATCACCGGTAGGCGTGAAAACCGGGGATGGTTGCGGATCTCCAACAGGGCGGCGAAACCGTCCTTGACGGGCATTTCGAGGTCGAGGAGGACGAGGTCGGGGTTGGCGGCATCGAGACGGTCGATGGCTTCCTGGCCGTTGACGGCCTGGACGACCTGGCAATCGGGGCTGGCGAAAACATCGCAAAGCAGCTCGCGGCTCAATCTATTGTCGTCGGCAACCAGGAGGGTCCGCATGGGTCACGTCTCCGTCTGCGCCGTGGCGGCGGGCTCGAGGCCGCGCTCGCCCAGCGAGAAAAAGAAGCGGCTGCCCAGACCGGGAGTGCTTTCGACCCAGATGGTCCCGCCGTGCAAATTCACCAGCCGTTTGGTGATGGCCAGCCCCAGGCCGGTTCCTTCCTTGACCGCTCCGGGCGGGGCGCCCACCTGGTGAAACTCGTCGAAAATGGCTTCGAGCTCGGCGCCGGGAATACCGATTCCGGTGTCCCCGACACAGAAGCAGACGGTGTTCCGGCTGCCGTACTCGGCAATCCAGACGCGGCCATTCTCGGGCGTGAACTTGACGGCATTGCTCAGCAGGTTGTAGAGGATCTGCTTGAAGCGCGTCCGGTCCGCGTTGATGTTGGCACGCAGCGGGAGTTGATTCTCGACGGCGATGTTCTTGATCCTGGCCAACGGCGTGATGACGGAGAGCACCTCTTCCAGGGCGCCGGCGGGATGGAACTCTTCGCGGTTCAGGTCGATGCGGCCGGCTTCGATCTTGGAAAGGTCCAGAACATCGTTGACCATGCGCAGCAGGTGCTGGGCGCCTTCCTGAATGTTGGCCACAAAACGCTTGTAGGTGGGAGGCAGGGGACCGGACGCCTCTTCGCTCAGGAGGTCGGAATACCCCACGATGGCGTTCAGGGGAGTGCGCAATTCGTGGCTGGTGCGCGCCAGAAACTCGGTCTTCATGCGATTGGCGCGCTCCACCTCGCGGTTGCGGATCTCCAGTTGATTCGCCACGCGCGCCAGTTCGGTGGTGCGTTCGGCGACGCGGCGCTCGAGGTTCTCGTTCAATGACCGCAGATCCTCTTCCGCCTGGCGGCGCCGCGCCTCCTGGTCCATGCTCTCAAGCGCGAAGGAGATCTCCGAAGCCACTTCGCTCAGCACGGGCACAAGCTCTTCGTCGAAGAACCCGGGCTCCCCGGCATAGAGGGTGAACACCCCCGCTACCGAGTCTCCAAACTGAAGGGGAAAAGCGGCCGAGGAACGGTAGCCGCGCGCCAGGGCATCGGCGCGCCACGGGAGGAGATGTGGATCGGTGGCGATATCGGGGCACACGAAATGACGGCGTTCGCGCAAGGCGCGCCCGGTGGGGCCTTGTCCTTCAGGGGTGTTGGTGGTGGCGATGTGAATTCGCTCCAGGTAGCCGTCTTCGAACCCGGCGAAGGCCGCCGGTTCGATCACCCCGGTCCGCGAATTGACCGTCCCCACCCAGGCCATGCGGAAGAGACCATCTTCCACCGCGATCCGGCAGACCGCCCGAAACAGGGCATCCCGCTCGCGGATGTGTGAAGTCGACTGGCTGGTGCGGGTGAGCACGGCGTAGAGCCGGTTCAATTGCAGCACCTTCTGCTCCGACTGCCGGCGCCGGGCGATCTCCCGGTTCAGATTCAGGTACACGAATAGCAGGATGCCGAAGCTCAGTATGGAACCCACCACCAAGGTGAGGACGGACCGCTCCGATACGCGCCGCGCCGCCGCCGTCCGGTCACGCAACAGGCGATCCTGTTCATCCTTGAGGGCGTGTACGCTTTCGCGGACCTCGTTCATGAGCGCGTATCCCTTGCCGGTCAGGAAGAACTGAAGACCAGCCTCCTCCCCGCTGTTGCGCCGCAACTCGATCATGCGGCGGTGGAAAGCGAGTTTCTCCCCAATCAGCCGATTGAGCGATTCGAGCTGCTGCCGCTCTCCGGGTTCATCTCTCAGCAGGGTTCGCAGCCGGGCAATGGTGGTGGCCACTTGGTTGGTGGCGTAATAGGGATCGAGGAAGTACTTCTCTCCCGCTATCACGAATCCGCGGGCCGCGCTCTCCGCTTCGAGCACCTCGACCAGCAGCTCATCGAGCCCGTTCTCGACCTCCTGGCCGCGAAAGATGGCGTCCTCGTTTTCGACCAGGCTCCGGTTGCTCAGATAGGAGAGCACCCCGATGAAGAGCAGGATGGCGAGCGCTAGCGCGAAACCACCCCGGGCCGCGGATCGAGTCACCATGCTCATGGACGTCTCCGATAAGGCGACTTTCATATCTTAATACCATCTGGTTCGCAAAAGTGTACGGCCTGTCGCAATTCTGTCCACATTCTTGGGACCTCCCAAGCCGTTCGGCTGGCCTTTTCGGGTGGCTGTCCAGTTGCACCGCTAAGGACGGCACCTCCATGCAGCCAGCAGTTGCGGCACAAAATGCGACAGTTGCGGTCCTCGATTCCCACCGGCAGGTGGAAGAGAGCGTTCGACGGCTCCACCAGTCCGGCATCGACCTGAGCAAACTTTCGGTAGTGGCGAAGGATCGCCGCGCGGAAGAGCAAGTTGTCGTCCACTACGGTGCGAGTGGACAAGCCAGGTATTGGGGTGAATTCGGACCTTTTTGGACCGGTATGTGGGCATCGTTGTCCGGATGGGCATGTCTTGTCATCCCCGGCGCGGGACCGATCCTGGTAGCCGGACCGCTGGGCGGTTGGATTGTGGCGGCGCTCGAAAACCAGGCGGTCTTCGGCGGCCTGAGTGCGCTGGGAGCGGCGCTCTACGGACTGGGGATTCCGAAAGACGCCGTGCTGCGATGGGAAGCAGCCGTCCAAATGGACAAGCTCCTGCTGATCGCCCACGGGGCCGTCGACGAGGTGGGGAAGGCCAGGGAGATACTAGCTTAGACGACTTGCCTCCCGAGGCAATACCTGCACTCGTAATGGCAGATCCTGCACGCACCCTCCCGGCAACTGTTGAAGTCAAAGCTGTCTGGCAGCCTGGAATCAGGGTTTTAGGTCTGATTATCGTGGCCTGGATTTGAATGGACGAGTAATTGCTAAAGAATCGTGCTATGAGCGAATCAGGTCTGTTTGCTACTGAAACCGGGGCCGAGATCCATCTCTACGGATGGAACGACCAGGGCGGGTTTTGGCACGGGCCCACCGAAATCGCGCCGGCATCGAGCGGGACCGGCTCCGTTCTGCGGAAGTTGCGAAACGCGACGGGGACGTTTCACGGGAAACTCCGCTGCACTGTGCGCGGACTTCCCGGCGTGGACTTCCACACCACGGTATACGACTTGACGGATGCCGGCTTGGCCATGGTGCATCTGGAGGGGGATCTTCACGCGCCGATCGGCGTGGTGGCCGTCATTCCGGCGCAACGGCGCCGGCATCTCAGGCCGGAATTCGCCTTCGGGTTTGTGTCGTTCCTGAGTTTTCTGGGTGCGGCGGCAAGTCCCGACTCGGAACTCGCGATCCACGACTACGTGGAGGACGTTTTGCGAACGGATACGGCGTCCGCGCTGGTATTCACGGTGGAAGGGTCCCAGTTGGATTCGGACACCAGCATTGTCACGTCGGCATATTTCGAGAATCTCGCGGTCGCCATGCTGCAGTGGTTGTGCCCGAAACATGCGGAGATGGAAGCCGGCGATGACGACATCTCCGAGGTGTGTCCGGCGACGGCGGTCCGCACCCCGGCGGCGGCATGACCGCGCATCGCGAGATGACCGCTCTCTGACGTTCGCTCTCGGCGACGGTGAATGCTTCGGGTCTGGCGGCCGGCGAGTACCAGGGATACCTGCAAGTGACCGGCACGGCAAACTCGAACGTGACGACGATCCCGTATTGGTTTGCGGTGCCGGGCTCTACACCGGCGCGCTCACGCCGCAGATCGCCATGGCCGCGGGCGGGGGCAGCATTCGCAGAGCCTACCTGGCAGGGGACATCCCCGGCACGTATGCCGTGGATATACGGGCCGGCACCAGTACGATGCAGTTGAATATCTCGATCACCGGCATGACGCAAACTGTTTGCATCGGGGTCGATTGAGGTTCAGGGACCGGGGGACCGGGGGCCGGGGGCCAGTCGAGAGTATACACTGAAGCATGGATCGCATGAGTATCGGCGAGCCGACTCGGCGCGCCCTGTTGATGGGCGGCGCGGCGCTGGGGATGGCGCGGTTAGCTGCGCAACCGAGCGGCGCGGCAGGGGTGATTTGCGCTTACGTAGGCTGTTACACCACGGCGCGGCGCTACGCTCGGGGCGATGGTATCCACGTCTACCGCGTGGATCCCGGGACCGGAGCCTGGACCCACGTTCAGCACGTGGGCGAACTGGTGAATCCGTCATTCCTCGTAGTGCGCCGGGACCAGCGCTACCTGTACGCGGTGCACGGCGACGAAACCTACGCCACCTCCTTCTCGGTGGATCGCAAGACCGGGTTGCTGACGCTTTTGAACCGCGTCGAGACGGGCGGCCGCAACGGCGTACACCAGGCCATCGACCCGAGCGACAAGTTCATGGTGGTGGCCAACTACGGTACCGGCAATGTCTCAGTGCTGCCGGTGCGGCAAGATGGAACGCTGGGCGAGCAGGTGCAAGTGGTGGCGCTGCCGGGTCTGCCGGGGCCGAACCGGATTGAGCAGGCCAGCTCGCACCCGCACCAGATCGTCTTCGATCGATCCGGAAAATATGTCGTGGTTCCGGACAAGGGGCTGGACCGGATCTTCATTTTCAGCTTCGACACGGCCACCGGCAGGCTGACCCCGACGGAGCAGGGCAGCGCGGTGGCACGGTCCGGCTCGGGACCGCGCCACGCGGCGTTCCACCCGGCGCTCCCCGTCCTGTTTGTGCTCAACGAAATCGGCAGCAGCATCGCGACCTATTACCTGGACGCGGAGCACGGCAGTCTGCGGCCGGTTCAAATCCTCCCGACACTGCCCTCCGACTATACGGGCGAAAACACGGCCGCGGAGATTGCCGTCTCAGCCAGCGGCCGGTTCGTGTACTGTTCCAACCGCAGCCACGACAGCATTGCGATGTTCGCCGCGGATGCGGGCACAGGCCTGCTGACTTCTGTCGGTTGGGTATCGAGCCGGGGCCGGGTGCCGCGTTTCATCGGTTTCGATCCGTCTCATCGATTCCTTTACGCCGCCAACGAGCAGGCCGACACGGTGGTAAGCTGGCTCGCGGATTCCTCGACCGGCCGTCTGACGCCCACCGAACAGGTGGTTCGGAACGCCAGCCCGTGTACGATAGCCTTTGCATCCATGTGAGGCTAGCCGCGCGCGGAGTTGATGGGCCTGCAAAAAACAATTTACACTTGTAATGTTTTTTGATATGCTGGAATCGCTCTGGCACTTGAATAACCGCGCGAGGAGTATGGACACAGCCGCACAAGGCATTCTGACTCGCGATGAAATGGAAAGCAGGCGTCTGCTGGCCGCGCAAGACCTGCAAAGGGGGCTGCCGCAGTCCGATGTGGCCCGGAAGTTCGGGGTGAGCCGCACCACGGCGTCCCGCTGGAACCGCGCGTTGAGCGGGAAGGGACTCGAGGCATTGCGCAAGCGGCGCGCGCCCGGGCGTCCCAACCGCCTCAACCCGGAACAGCTCAGGAGCGTGGCCGAGATCTACCTGACCGGCACGCGGGCCGCGGGTTTCGACACGGACCGCTGGACCACGGCGCGTTTCGCGGAGGCGATCTTCCTGCGCTTCGGGGTGCGCTACGATCCCGATCACGCGGGCCGCATCCTGCACCGGCTTGGCTTGCGCGAGCGCACCCGGCCGCGCAGGCAGGCGCCCGAGGTGCTCTACGCCTCGCGGTACTCGCCGAACGCGCTTCTGGGCCGGCCGGAAGCCACGTCCACCGTGGCGTAGGCATCTGCCGCACCCCGGGATGGGCGGTGTCGGGTCGCTACCCGTGTGCGCGGTTCACGACCGGGAAATTCGACGCGCGCGCAGGAAAGAAGACACACCGTACCAGGCCATTATGAAAGTGCAGAAACCGGCCATGGCCAAACGGATCAGTTCACCGGTTCCGCCTTCGGGTGCGGCTTTCATGTAATCCATGCCGTAGCGCACCGTCTTGAAGCCGAAGATCACCGCGAAGGACAAGAAAAGAAAGCCAATTACCTCATTCCAGAGGGTCCGGGCAGGTTTCAGAATGGCGGGGACGATGTGCTTGACGAACTCGCGTCCGTAGCGGACTCCGTGGCGGACGGTGACACGTTTCCACACGCCCTCCATGGTACCAAACCTGCGATTGCGGAAGTTTTACTATGGAATATGGCCCGTAAATTGCCGATATTAGTACTGAGCCTGCTTGTGCAGCGGAGCGGCGTCCATTACAATCGGAACGAGTGGATGCGGGCCCATGGGTGGAACGTCGGTTGCGTCCGGCGCATCCATTAAGAGGTAAGAGGGAGTAACTCGGTGGAAGAGCCATTGAAGCACCTGATGCAGGAATTGGGAAACGCGATCAACGATTCCCTTTCCGAGTCCGACCGGATCGCGGAGGCGATCGGCGAGATCAAGAGAGCCGGTTACGACGTTTTCCTGGTTCTGGAGGCGACGATCGGCTTCAACCGGAGGGACGACAGCAGCACCGACGAGGAACCGGAGATCGAGGCGACCGAGGAGCCCAGACGGGGTTTCGATGCCACCGGCAAGATCAAGTTCACCACGCAGGACCACCGTTTTTTGCGCGCTCTCAAGATTGCGGTGGATGACGAGAACCGCTGATCGCGCGAAGCGGATCAGCCCAGCACCTCCCGATAAACATCCCAGGTTTCGCGAACCGCTTTCTCCCAAGTGAAGAGGCGCGCGCGCGCCATGCCGCGCGCGGCCAAGTCCCGTCTCAAATCCTCTTTCCCAGCTAACAGGCGCAGTGCCGCGCCGAGGGCCTCGGTGTCCGCCGGATCGACCAGGACCGCGGCGTCGCCGGCCACTTCGGGGAGCGCCGAGCGGTCGGATGCGACCACCGGAGTCCCCGCCGCCATGGCTTCCAGCACCGGCATTCCGAAGCCTTCGTCGAGCGATGGGAAAGCGAAAATCATGGCCCGGGAAAACCACCGGGCAAGCTCGTCCGGTGAGACGTAGCCAAGAATCGAGATACCGTCGCGTGCGGGGCTACTTTCGATGCGCGCCAGGATCTCCGCCGAACCGTATCCGAAGGAGCCGGCCAGCACCAGCCGCCAGCCGGGTTCGAGGGTTTCGAAGGCTTCCACCAAGCGCGCGATGTTCTTACGCTTTTGGATGGCGCCCACGTTCAAGACGACTTTTTCGCGGGCGGTGGGGAGATAGGGAAGGTCGCGAACACCGTGGTGGACCACGCGGACTTTCGAGGCGTCCACGCCGAGCAAAGAGACCACCGCGTTCTTGGTGAACGCGGAAACCGCGATGATGGCGGCCGAGCGCTGGGCCGCGTCTCTGGCCTGCGCGGCGAAGCGCGCACGGAATTCCTCGGTGGAGTACTCGCCGGTGAGAACGAACAGATCGTGGAATGTGGCGATGGCGCGCCGCAAGGGGATTTGCGGCAGGCGCTGGTTCAGGCCATGGAAGAGATCGGCTGCGCGCGGACCGAACGGCTCGGCGAGCAGGCGCCGGCGGGCATTGGGCGGGAGCGGAGCGGCCCGGGAGCGCCAGTAGCGGTGCGGCCGGTAACAGAAATCGAAGCGCGCTTCCGGATGGGAAGTAGCGAGGCCGCGCAGCATCTCGTGCGAATAAAGGCCGACACCGGAGAGGTCGCCTCCCACACTATAGGTGGCATCCAAGGCAATTCTGGGCGATTCGCCCAAGAAATCGGACATAGATCTTTGGTTTCCGCTGGCAGTTCGGCCACGCCGCTACAGTCCGTATTCTTTCACTTTTCGGTACAGAGTGGTACGGCCGATGCGCAGGAGGCGGGCGGCCTTGCCGCGCTCACCGTTGGTGGCGGCCAGCGCGCTGGCGATCGCCTGCTTTTCGCTCTCGGGGATGGAAATGACGGGCGATTTGGGAGCGAGGGCGAAGTCGGGCATCCCCGCCTCGCCATCCGGGTTCGCTACAGCGCCGGACAGGCTCTGCAACCCGCAGGAGGCGCGCTGGTATTGCAGGGCGGAGGGCAGGTCGGCCATCTGTAACGCGCCTTCGGAGTGAAGGGCGGCCATGCGGTCCAGGCAGTGCTGCAACTCGCGGACGTTGCCGGGCCAGTCGTAGGCCAAAAGCGTCGCCAGAAGCTCTTCGCCAAAACGGAACGGGGGTAAGCCCGAGGCATGCCCCCGGTCGAGGAAGTGATCGATGAGCAGCGGGATATCCTGCTTGTGTTCGCGCAGGGGTGGCAGGTGAACCACCACCACGTTGAGGCGATAGAAGAGATCCTGGCGAAAACGGCCGGCGGCCACCTCCGCCCGGAGGTCGCGATGGGTGGCGGCCACGATGCGGAGATCGACCTTGCGCCAGTGCAAAGCGCCGACGGCGCGGAACTCGCCTTCCTGGATGAGGCGGAGCAGCTTGACCTGCATTTCGAGCGGGAGATCGCCGATTTCGTCGAAGAAGGCGGTGCCCCCGTCGGCCAGCTCGACGAGTCCCTTCTTGTTCTCGACGGCGCCGCTGAAAGCGCCCTTGACGTGGCCGAACAACTCGCTTTCCATGAGCGTGCCCACCAGCGAGCCGCAGTCGATGGGGACGAACTCACCGCGCGGGTTGGCGTTGTGTACGGCCCGGGCCACCACCTCCTTGCCCGTGCCGCTCTCGCCCAGCAGGAGCACCGAGAGCCGGTTGCGCGAGACCTTCGTAATAAGCCGCCGGAGGGCGCCGATCTGCGGCGACTGGCCCACCAGATCGTGAGCGCAGCCCGTCGCGAGCCGATTCATGGGACACCTCGACTACATAGAATCAACTCGTACAACGAAGGCGGCGAACTTCTCACCTAATTCTCCACGAATCCGTTCAGCCAGGCTGTTGGCGCCCTCCTCGGTGGCCTCCGAGCCGGCCACCACCCGCCACAAATCGGGGCTATCCGCGCGCTGGACCAGGCGTGCCGAGCCGTAGCGGGACTCCATTTCGGCGCGCAGGCGCTCGGCGTTGGCGCGATCGCGGAACGCGCCCACCTGCACCGCGAAGACGGCGGGCGAGACGTAATCGGGAATGCGAATCACCTCGAGGCGAACGCGGGCGATGCCCGGACCGAGCATGTCGATGGCGCGCGCGGCAGCGTGGGAGAGATCGATGATGCGGCCTTCGACAAAGGGGCCGCGGTCATTGATGCGCACTTCCACAGTCTTGCTATTGTCGAGGTTGACCACCCGGAGCCAGGTGTCGAAGGGGAGAGTGCGGTGGGCGGCGGTGAGCTTCTCCATGTCGTAGATCTCGCCATTAGCGGCACGCCGGCCGTGGTAAGGGTGGCCGTACCAACTGGCCATACCGGTTTCGGTGTGGCCCGGTTGGGGCGCGGCCGATGGCGCCGGCGGTGGCGGCGTGCGCCGGGCGTGCTTCCTGTGCGCGCAGCCGGCCAGCAGGATGGCCACTAGCGCGATCACAAGAGAAAATCGTAGGTACATGTTTACCGGGGACTTAAGTCATCTTATCGTAAAGGAGGCGGGTTCAGCCGCCGATAGAGCAAGTATGCAGGAACGGCGCACGGAAGTTCGCATGTTATGCGCAGACATGGTGGAGGTCTGCTGGAGGGATCAGGCGGGCAGGACGCGGAAGGCCACCGGCCTGCTGGAGGATATTTCGGCATCCGGCGCCTGCCTGCAAATGGAAACGGCCGTGCCGCTGGAGGCGGAGATCCACTGGGGATCTCCCCAGCAGGCATTTACCGGGCGCGTGCGGTATTGCGTCTACCGGGAGATCGGATACTTTGTCGGGGTGGAATTCGAACCGGAATCGAGATGGTCGAAGGAGACGTACCGACCGCAGCACTTGTTGGATTTGCAGCGGCTGATGGGGCGCGGAAAGAAATAGGCCGCTCACGGCCAGAACTTGAGGTAGGGCTTGTTCTCGATTACGCGCAGGAGGTATAGGCCCACCTCGCGGGCATGATAATCGCCCCACATGGAAGACTCCGCGGCGGGCACG
>Ga0181527_1004814_pt1 | contig 11449 bp, 7 predicted proteins | sample PEATcosm2014_Bin_30_FD_119762 | JGI IMG/M metagenome (GOLD analysis project Ga0181527, IMG submission 119762) | Peatland microbial communities from MTU Mesocosm Facility, Houghton, MI, USA - PEATcosm2014_Bin06_60_metaG | ecosystem: Environmental > Terrestrial > Soil > Wetlands > Peat | place...
CGAGCTCGGGGCGGCGCAGGTTCCGGCCGCGGAAGGGTAGATGCAGGTGTTGGTGGCGCCCACCGTCTGCTGAACCGTGATCTCGGTCGTCCCGCAGATGTTCGAGGCGGAGTCTTGGAGCGGCCAGTACGAGGTGGGGGAGAGCTGGCCCATGTCCAGCATGAAGGCAGCTGCGCTGCCGGCGTTGTAGAGGGTGGAGATCTGGGCGGAGGAGAGCTGGCTCGGGATGATCGCGACCTGGCTCAGCGAGCCGGAGAGGAAGCTGCTCGTCGGTGCGTCGGACCAGGTCGCCTCGTCGTTGCCCCAGCCGATGTGCCAGTAGCCCGTGAAGCTCTGGGCGGAGGTGACCGACGAGTTCGAGCCGACCTCGGTCCCGTCGACCCACAGCTGCTGGCCGGCCGAGCCGATCTCGGCTGCGGTCGAGTAGCAGTCGACGGTCCCCACCGTCGCTTCCAACTGCAACCTGGAGGATGAGAAGGAGTCCTGGCTGGGAATCAGGGTCGCACTGAACCCCGTGGCCCCGGCTGCTGTTGCGAGGACGAGCAGCGACGCGGCCAGCACGCCCAGAGAGCCGAGCCCCCTGAGCGCAGCCCGCCGCGCAGCTCCGAGTTGGACTGAGTGCATGATCCCGTTTTTCGGGGCTCTCCCCAGGGCCCGGCAGCGACGGGCCCCGGAGAGCCCTGGACCCGTCGCTGTGTGTGGCCCGGTGGGTTACTGGCTGATGCTCCAGGTGAACGGTACGGTCGCGGCCAGGCCCTGGTCGGCGTTGGTGGCCGAGCTGTCGAGCTGGGTCGTGACGACGTAGGTCGCCGACGCCCCTGCCGCGAGGGTGGACATCGGGACGGCGCTGAAGGTCGTGCTCGCCAAGCCGGCGAGGGTGTTGCTGCTCGACAGCGCCGGACACGCAGCTGCGAGGGTGGGGTACACGCACTTGTCGGTCGCGCCGGAGGTGGTGTTGGCGACCGTGACGTCGACCTTGCCGCAGAAGCCGGCGGTGTCAGAGCCGGCGTAACCGCTGTCGTCCGAAGCGTTCCCCACTGTGCAGGCCCCCGTCACCATCGAGGCGACGCTGGCGTTGTGGTTGCCCACGTTGGTGAACGTGAGAGTCGTCGTAAGAGCCGTGCCGGCCGGTACCTGGTCGGACGTCCCGACGAGCGCGTTGATCGAGCAGGAACTGTTCGTGTTCGTCGCCGTGACCGTGCCGCCCGCTCCTGATCCTGTCGAGTAGCAGGTGGTCGAACCGTTGCTCTCTTCCAGCTGGATCGTGGCGGAACTGAACGAGCTGGCGCTGTTGGAAATTCCGGCACTGAACCCGCCGAGTGTGAATGTAGCTGTCATCACAAGGGCTGCCACCGCCGCCAGTGAGGCGACGAGCCCTCGCGTATTGGCACGGATGCGGCCTACAAGTGACATGACGTGACCTTTCAATCAATGAGCCAATGTTCGTACTTGAATCGACACGTCATGCCGGAACTTGAGCGCGGATTGGCAACTCGCGGCCGTCGTGGTTGTCCGGCCGACCCGCCCGGTCCAGGTGAGTAGCTCTTTCAGTCGGCCGAGCGCCGCCAAATTGACGCCCGTTCTCAAGCAAAGGGGCGCCACTTGTTCTCGCTATCAGTGAACTTGTTGACGCCCCGGACGAGTTGATGCAGGTCGCGCAGAGGATCCAAGGCGTAGCGGAGCACCGAGCGAATCGGGTCGTGTCACTCGAAAGGCAGCACAAGAAGCTCACACCGGTGACCCAACGCGACTGTGATCCCTGCCGACTGCTCAGCGCGCTCCGCGCCCGGGGCGACGTCGGCACAAGCCGTCGTCCAGCGGTCCATCATCCCCCTTTCAACAAGTGCTGACAGTCGACCGCCGGCGACCGCCGGTCGAATTCGGTAGCGTTCCAGTCGAAAACGGCAGTCCGGCGTCAGAAGTCATGCGGTGCCGGGATCCTGGCCCACAGCCGCCGGGGCCGGCGGCCGGCTCTGGCACGGCTGAACCCCGGGAAGACGAGTTTCGAGCAGCGGCGCGAACGCGGGTGGGCTTGATGTGATCGCGGCCGACGCTTTCCACCGTGGCGAGTGCCGTCGAGCTCGAGCGGCACCGGTGGTCGGTCGGCGTCGAGCAGCGGACCGCGCAAGCGGGCGTGGAGATTGGTGTGTCGGCTGGCGACACTCGTCGTCGGGCTTGCCTCTTGGCGTCCATGCCTCGAGCGGTTAGCGTCGAATCGGTACAGCAGAAGTGTCTGATCGTCGTGGTAGAGACGGATCGAGAGCCCGGTGCGAGGAGGAACGATGGGAAACAAGAAGCTCTGGGTGGCCATGGCAGTGATACCGCTCTTGGCCGCTGGCCAGTGGGCGGTGTCCACAGCCTCGGCGCAGCCGAAGGCGAGCTCGGGACTGGCGCCCTTGACGTCGTTCCAGGCGGCTGTGCTGTCCACCAACGTGACCAAGAAGGTCATTGTGGTCTTCAAGAACCAGGTCACGAGGGACCCGGCGTCGCGTGGCTTGGTCCAGGCCAGGCGTCGTGTGGAGACCCAGGATCAGCGTCCGATCCTGAGCGAACTGAGCGAGACCAAGGCCAGGAACGTCCACTCGTACACCCTTATCAACGCGGTGGCTGCGACCGTCTCTCCCGGAGAAGAGGCCCGCCTGAGGGCCAATCCTGCGGTTGGAGAGGTCGTGCCCGACCAGATCATCCAGCTGGCCAGCCCCTTCGACGCTCCTAGGACGCCCCGGCAGGGGAGCACTCCAGCCGGACGCACTCCTCCGCCCGGTACCTGCCCCGCACCGGGCGCTCCGCCGCTCCTGGAACCCCAGGCCCTCCAGGCCATCGGCGCCGACTCGACCGATCCCAACGCCAAGACGGCCCGGTCGCTCGGCATCGACGGGTCGGGCGTGACCGTCGCCTTCATCGCCGACGGCCTCGACATCAACGACCCCGACTTCATCCGCCCGGACGGCACTCCCGTCTTCGTGGACTACAAGGACTTCAGCGGCGAGGGTACCTCGGTGCCGACCGGCGGCGGTGAGGCGTTTCTCGACGCCAGCTCCATCGCGGCCCAGGGCAATGAGGTCTACGACGTCAGCAACTACAGCTCGTTGCCATTGAACCGTCCCTGCGACATCCGCATCGAGGGCGTGGCCCCCGGGGCCAGCCTGGTCGGCCTGGACATCTTCGGGGCCGGGGACGCCGGGTACAACTCGTCGTTCCTCCAGGCAATCGACTACGCAGTGTCACTCGACCACGTCAATGTGCTGAACGAGTCGCTCGGCAACAACTACTACCCCGACGACCAGGCCAGCTTGGATCTCATCAAGCGGGCCAACGACGAGGCGGTCGCGGCGGGAACCACCGTGACGGTCTCCAGTGGCGACGCCGGCGTGACCGACACCATCGGCACTCCGTCCACCGACCCCGACGTCATCTCCGCTGGAGCCACCACCACATACCAGGTCCCGGCCCAGCTCGGCTATGGCGGCTTCCAGTTCCCAGGAGTCACCGGTTATCTCAACAACAACATCAGTGCCCTCAGTTCCAGCGGGTTCGAGCAGGACGGGGCGACCATCTCACTGGTGGCCCCCGGTGAGCTCAACTGGGCGCTGTGCTCCACAGACACCGCGAGCTACGGCGATTGCACCGACTTCGCCGGAGGACCCACCCCGATCGAGGAGAGCGGCGGGACCAGCGAGTCTGCGCCCCTCACCGCCGGCGTAGCCGCCTTGGTCATCCAGGCTTACGCCAAGACCCATGGTGGCACCCTGCCGAGCCCCGCCCTTGTCAAGCAGATCCTTACGAGCACTGCTGAGGACATCCAGGCCCCTGCCGAGGAGCAGGGTTCCGGTCTTCTCGACGCGTACCGTGCGGTGCTCGCCGCGGAGTCCTACCATGCCCCGGCACCGGCGAACACGCCCGACACGCTCCTCGAGAACGCGTCGCAGTTCAACTCGGTGGCGGCGGGTGGGACGCCCGAGACCTTCACAGAACAGCTGACGAACCTCGGGTCGGCTCCCGACACCGTCAACGTCAGCAGCCGGACCCTGGGCGCCTACTCGATGGTCAAGACCGCCACTGTCACCTTGGGCGACTCGGCCAGCCCGCAGAGCGTCGACTACCAGGGAGTGACCGACAACTACGAGACGGTGAACTTCTATGTCCCACCCGGCGTGGACCGGCTCAACGGCTCGATCGCGTACCAGGGAGTCACGGGCGCCCTGGCGGCGCGGGTTCGCCTGGCACTGGTGGACCCGGAGGGTCAGCTCGCCGACTACTCGGTGCCACAGGGTATCGGCAACTACGGCGACGCCCAGGTCGCCGACCCGCCTTCAGGCGTCTGGACGGCCTACATCTGGAGCCGTGACAGCGCCAGCGGCGGCACAACCGGCCCGGTGGTGTTCGGGGCGAGCGTCGCCAACTACCAGAGCTTCGGCTTTGTCTACCCATCAAGGCTGACTGTTCCGCCCGGAGCGACCAGGTCCGTGACGTTGTTCGTGCCCACCCCGGAAACGCCAGGTGATGTGGCCGGTTCGCTGGTCGTCGACTCGCCGTGGCAGCCGGGCCTGGCCATCCCGGTGACGCTCCGGACGCTCGTGCCGCGCGGCCCGACCAGGTTCTCGGGCGTCCTGACGGGAGGCAACGGCCGGACATCGTTCACCGGAGTGACCGAGTACTACCAGCTCAATGTGCGTGCCAACACGCCCGAGCTCAACGCCTATGTCACCCTGGCCGACAACCCGAACAACCAGACCTACGTCTGGCTGATCGACCCCTCCGGGCAGGCCCAGGCCTTCCAGAGCAACGGGGTCATCACCGAGGCCGGCGGTGGGAGCCTCATCTACACAAACACCCTCGGGACCAATGTCCACGTGGTCAACCCCGTTGCCGGCTTGTGGACCCTGATCATCACGTTCGCCCCGACCGTGTCGGGGACGGCCCTCAGCGAACCGTTCACTGTCAACCTCGACGAGAGCCCGGCCCAGGTGACGGCCTGGGGGGTGCCGCGCGGCAACCAGATCCACGCGGATCACCCTGACACCGCCTTGATCAGGGTGACCAACACCGGGACCGGGCCCGAGGCCTACTTCGTCGACGGCCGCACCGACGCCCTGACCCAGTACTCCCTGGCGACGGTCGACTCACCCGACACGACTGTTCCGCTCAATGCCACGGAGAACGTTCCTGTCTATGTCGTCCCGAGCGAGACGACGGCCATCGAGGGCACGGCCTCGACCACCGGGACCGAACCGATCCAGTTCGACATGGCCGCTCCGACCGGCGACCCTGACGTCGTCTCCGGCCAGGGCTTGTCGGTAGCGGCGGAGGTGACCGGGAGCCCGGTCACGGCAGGGGAGTGGGACATCGCCCCCGACGTGGTCGGCCCGTTCGGGTCCAGCGGGGCTGCCTCGTCAGAGCCTGTCGACACGACCCTGACGGCGACTACCGAGGCCTTCGACCCGGCAATCAGCTCGGGCACCGGTGACCTCTGGCAGACGGCCGTCGGCGGAGGGCTGACGGTGACCCCGGTCGTCGTCGAGCCGGGCCAGAGCGCCACCATCCCGGTGACAATCGCCCCGAGCGGCACCGCGGGCACGGTCGTCTCCGGGGTGCTGTACCTCGACGACGACAGCCTGTGGTCCCTTTACGGAGGCCCGGCTATCGACGCCGACACCGTGGCGGCCATCCCCTACAGCTACAGGATCCCGGGATAGCCAGAGTCCAGGGCTTTGGGGACCAGGGCGGAAACAGCTGGCTGGTGCCCGCCGGTGCATATGCGCCGGTGGGCACCGGGGACGGCCGGCCTCGGCCGGCTCTGAGCGAGTGGCCGGGCACCGACAAGGCCTGCACATGGATGACACCGCCCCGGAAGTGGGTTTGCACAGCACCGCCCCGGAAGGCTCTTGTGCAACACCGTCCCAGCCGGGCAGAGCCAAGACCTGACCACTCAGGTGGGGCGCGCACATTCGTGCCGCAGTGCGGCAGGGCGCTTCAGGGGTCCGAGACAGCCTTTGCGGGCGTCAGCGGTCACCCCGGTCGGCCACGACGAGGATCTTGACCTCGCCGCCCGAGGCGATGGCGGCGAAGGCCTCTGCCGCCTTGGAGAGGGGGAAGGTGGCAGTGACGAACCGATCGGCGTCGAAGGTGCCGCTGGCGATGATGTCGATTGCATCATCGAAGTCCTCCCAACGGTATGTGGCCGCTCCTTGGATACGGATCTGGTACTCCTGGATCACAGGCAAGTCGACGGTCGCTGGCTTACGCGGTCCCCCCAGCACCACCACGGTGCCCCCCTTGACGGCCATCTTCACCGCCTCTGCGAGGGTGGCCTGGTTGGCCACGCAGTCGAAGACGACGTCGACGCTTTCCCCCAGCTCGCCTCGGACCACCCCGGCAAGGTCGTCAACTCCCGCGTCGACCACGGCGTCGGCCCCCAATGTCAGAGCGAGCTCACGCTTGGCGGCCAGGGTGTCGGTGCTCAGGACCTTTCCCGCCCCGGCACGGCGGACGGCGGTGAGGGCCAGGAGCCCGATGGTGCCCGAGCCAAGAATGGCCACCGTCTTGCCGGCCAGGTTCCCGGCCAGGCGCACGGCGTGCACAGGGGTGGCCAAGGGCTCGATGAGGGCCGCTTGGTAGTCGCTGAAAGTCTCGGGCACCTTGTGCAGCCGTCGGGCCGGTGCGGAGAAGACGTCGGCCATCCCACCTTCTCTGTACCCGCAGCCGAAGAACTCCAGGTTCTCACAGAGGTTCTCTGCTTGGCGCCGACAGGGCTTGCAGTGGCCGCAGACCAGGGTCGGCTCGACGGTCACCCGGTCTCCGACTGCGACATCGTCCACGCCATCGGCGACGGCGAGCACCACACCGACCACTTCGTGTCCGGGGTAGTAGGGCGGTGAGAGAAAGGCGTGCTCGCCGTGGGCGCCGGCTTTGTCCGAGCCGCACACCCCCGACACCGACATCTCAACCAGCGCTTCACCGGGCTCCAGTGGCGGTACGGCCTCAGTGACCACTTCGACAATGTCGGGCGCACTGACAATGACACGTCGCCGGCTCGGCTCATTGGTCATGGCATCTCCTATCGCTGCGGAGCGGTTCCCGCTCGATCGTTCACAGGTGGGACGGGACTGCTGGTGGGAGTGGTCAAGACAGGCCAATTCCCGAGGCGGAGGACTGCCCGGTGGCCCTTGTCGCACGGCATGCCGCCGCGTAGACGCGAAGCACGTCGCGGACGGCTTCCAGCGCCAGGGTCCTCGGTACGGGATCCACTGCGCCGCTGGCCACACGTGGATAGAGCTTGGGAAGGAACTGGCTGATCAGGGGCTCCGGGATGTCTGTCACGGTCAGGCGGTCCAGGAGTCTTTGGACCGCTTCTTGTGACGCCGGGGACGCCCAGTAGTAGCGGATACGGTCGCTGTAGCTGTAATGGCGGAGCACACGCTGGCTGCCCGGCTCACCCCGGTAGTGCGACTGCCAGTAGCCGGGGTTGGCGAGCATCTCCCCTTCCATCGTTGCCATCAGTGAGTGCTCGCACCAGCCGGGGTCCAGCGCCGCCGCGATCTGGTCGAGCGCATAGAGCGCTTCGCGCAGGGCAAAGGTGAGACCGGGCCCGACCTTTAGGATGGCAAAGCCGTCGCCCACCAACCTGGCGAGGCTCTCCGGGGGCTGATAATCCGTGGAGTGCGCCTCGAACACCAGCCCCGGCATCTCGCCCAGCGCGGCACTGAGCTCACGGGCACGCTCCGGCCGGTAGACCACGACGTTCCGGTCGTCGAACTCGACTCCGGGCTGAACCACCAAGGCGATCACCGCCTCGAAGCCCGCCTCCGCCCCGGCGGCAGCGAAGGCTCGCCGATGCGCCTCCAGAGTGGCGGCGACGGCCTCTGGTCGCGTCACCTCGAGATGCACGATCTCCGCCGCCGCGCCGCCGGGGACGGGCACCTCGGTGCCGATGACGTAGCGAGGCGCCGTTGAGGTGTCGGCCGCCACGGCTTCGGCGATCACAGCGAGGCGGGCGGCGCGCTCGGCCGTTACCGAGTCCGACAGGTGGTCGGGCTCGCCCTGACAGCCCATGGAGGTGTCGATGTGGATCTTCTTGTAGCCGGCGGCGACATACGCGGCCATCATCGCCTCTGCTTGGGCCAGCGCGGCCTCGGCGGGCAGGTGGCGCCACGGGCTCGGGCCGAGGTGGTCGCCTCCGAGAACTATGTTTTGGCGCGGGAACCCGACCTGATCAGCGATGCGGTGCACCTGGTCGCGGAAGGCGACCGGGGTCAGACCTGTGTAGCCGCCCTGGTGGTTGACCTGGTTGCAGGTCGCCTCGATGAGCGCCGTCGTCCCATCGGAGGCGGCCTGGCGTATCGCCGCCTCGACCACCATCGGGTGTGCCGAGCACACCGAAGTGATTCCGGCCGGCCCCACGCCGGCACCGCCGCTGCGGAGGGAGACGAGGGTCTGCAGGCGCGTCATGCGGCCTGATTCCCGGGCGCCCGACCTCAGGGCGTCGAGCTGGGCGAAGCTCGAGGTACCTTCCATCGGGCCTCTGATGCCCACTGCCCGGGCACCGCTGGCGTTGGCGTAGTCGAGGCTCTCCTCCACACTGCGGCCCTGCAGCCGGCAGGTGACGAACGTGGCGCCGAAGCAGTCACCGGCGCCGGTCGGGTCCAACTCGTCCACGGGATAGCCGGGCGCGCTCACGCTGCCGGTGGCGTCGTGGTAGGTCGCCCCGTTGGCGCCGTTCTTGACGACGATGGCGCTGACCCCCGAGCCCAGGATCTCGCGGATCGCCGCCTCCGGGGTCGTGGCCTCGGTCAGCAGCGTCAACTCCTCGCCGCTGGGCAAGAACGTGTCGCAGCGTGCCAACATGGCCTCGAGCGCTGCGCGCGCCTCCGGGTCCGAGGTCACCTCCTTGCGGATATTCGGGTCGAAGGAAATCGAGCCGCCATTGCTCTTCACGAGCTCGACTGCCCTCATCGCCATCTCGCTCAAGTGGGCGGAGGAGAGCGAGGCGCCGGAGACGTGCAAGTGGCCGCACTCTCCCAACAGCCCCAATGCTGCGTCTGTCAACCGCAGCTGACCGCAAGCGCTGTCTCTTATGTTGTAGACGAAGTCCCTGTCTCCACTTTCCCGGTAACGGACAAAGGCGCTGCCGGTCACGTACCCCGGGAGAATCTCGACAGCTTTGACGTCGACGCCGTCGTCACCGAGCCGTTTCAGGTTCAGCCAGCCGAAATCGTCGTCCCCGACGCAGCCGATGATGCCGCAAGCTTGACCGAGCTTGGCGACTTGGTCGATGAATATCGCCGGAGCACCACTGGGGAATGGGCCAACCAGCTGCACGGGCTGGCGAAAACCACGCCCCCGCTTCTCCGCCACGATCTCCACCAGGATCTCACCGAGAGTTACGACCTTTGCCACTTGTTCCTCTCCCTGCGAGGGCTGCTCGACTCCCGCTCGCGACCTTCCCATGCCCATGACAGCAATGTCCGCTTTCCCTCCTGCCTCAACTCCCGTCACCAGGAGGTAACCCGGTGCCCGTCGAGGTTAGCGCGCCGCTGTCCGCCGTCTCTCCTCTCCGGAGGCGTTGCCAACCCGCTGCCGCACGACGAGAAACGCACCGGTGCCTGGCTCGAATTGACGGGCACGGTCTCCGGTGGCAGCTCGTGACCGAACACCTCGTGGGTGGCAGCGATGTCTCCTTCCGCATCTGCCGCGAACCTGACAACGCCTTGCTGAACGAAGTCACGACCATCGGTGTGGCAAGGATTCCGACACAGGACATTGGCCCTTTCTAGAAAACGATTTACCTGCCACCTCCTAAGATTCCAAGAGGTTAGGATGCCCCGGTGTAGGGACTTTAGGCCCTAATAGTTAGAGCCTTTGGGTCAGTACTCGCGGCGAAGAACCGCCGCCAGCGTGTGTCGTTGTGGGTCTTTCGGTAATCGTGTACCACGATTGCATTCCGATGTCAAGCCCTCAAGAAGTCGATGTCGCCTCAAATGACGTGGACGCCGGGACCGATCACTGAGGTCGGGTCATCAGGTGCCTTTCGGCGTGAAGAACCATCAACACATCGGACGAGACGCCCGAGGAACCCGTGTCCAGTCTGACCTCGACGAACTGCTCGACGCGGTCCGCGCTGGCGACGACGACGCGCTTGGAACTGTGCTGGGCCTCGAACGACCCAGCGGAACGGCCACAGTGAGCGACTGCTCTCGACTGAGGCCGTTGCCGGAGTGGGCGGCAAGCCGGAGGTGATCTCCCAGCACTACCTAGGTAAGGCGGCCGACATCGAGGCGGCGATGGCCGGCGCGACGGTGATGCCGGACCGCACCCGGCACCTCGCCGCCACACGTCTTCCCGGGCTGACGGCCTTCGAGACGAGAAGAGTCGTGTTCGGTGTCGAGCGCCTCATCGTCGTCACCACTCGGAGTACCTCCGTGCCAAACAGGACTGAGGCTTCGAGCAGACGCTTTCAAAGGCCTGCCAGCAGCTGAGCGCGCTCGCGGCCCGTCTCGCCAGGGGAAAGACCCGCAAGTCGAGAGAAGAGGCCGTAGCCGAGATGGCTGCCATCTTGAAGCCCTGCTGGCTCTCCCGGGTGATCTCCCCGTCGCTGGCGGGCGATCTACTGCCCGGGCTACGGCTCATCTTCCGCACCACGGCGAAGGCCTGAGAGGCTTTCGAAGAGGAGCTGTTCAGCGAGCGGATCCTCTTCAGCGACACCGACCAGGAGATCCGAGTGCACGTCTTCCTCGCCCTTGTGATCGCCCGGTAGATGGTCCACTAGGCCGACCGCCGTGGGGTGCACGTGAGCGTGCACAAGTCGCTCGAGACCCTTGCCGGCATAGAAGAGATTCCCAGGGCCACCACGGGTGGCCGCACGTGCGCCGGATGCTCACCGAGATCGACGTCACTCGGCAGCACCTCTTCGACCACTTCGCTCAAAACGTCTGCGCACCGCGAGACTGACACACCAGCTCGGCTCAAACAGCAACGCTTACCTGCGGGAACGTTACGTCGTCACGCGATGGCCAGGAAGGTACCGCTCGGCGGTCAGTTGGCTATGCAGGAGCTGTTGGACCAGGTCGAACGCCCCGAAGCGGTGTTCGTGACCAACCACCTCATGACCGTCGGCGTCCTTCAGGCCATCGCCCAGGCGAAGTTGGCCATTCCCGCCGACATCGCCGTCGTCAGCTTCGACGACATGTCCTGGGCTCCCCTGCTGCAGCCCCCACTCACGGCCGTGGCTCAGCCGGCTTACGACCTGGGAGTGGAGAGCGGCCGGCTGCTCCTCAGCCGGCTGGAAGGTTACAAAGGCGCCGCCAGGACGGTTACCCTGTCGCCCTCGTTGCAGGTCAGAGGGAGCTCGACACCGAAACGCTCCGTTGTCGCCTCGCGCCGCTGAGGAGGCCTTCCGATAGACAGGGCCGTTCCAGACAGGTTCCAGAAAGGAGCTGCGAATGCTGAAGAA
>Ga0181527_1004821_pt1 | contig 11441 bp, 10 predicted proteins | sample PEATcosm2014_Bin_30_FD_119762 | JGI IMG/M metagenome (GOLD analysis project Ga0181527, IMG submission 119762) | Peatland microbial communities from MTU Mesocosm Facility, Houghton, MI, USA - PEATcosm2014_Bin06_60_metaG | ecosystem: Environmental > Terrestrial > Soil > Wetlands > Peat | place...
CCTGGAGGCGCACAGGGTCGCCGATGGTGCGCCGCGCCGCTTCCTCTGGTTTCACGCTCTGCCCAAGCAAACTCACAAAATCTCTGACGCGGTGCGTTCCCTCCCGCCAGTCGCGCGTGATCAAGTACTTCGTAAGCAGCCAAGACTGTGCGTAAAAAATCGAGTTCCTGTTCTGCTCGTGGTAGTAAGGCGAAGACGCGTCCACGGCAGACAGAGTGCCGAGCGGGAGCAGCTTGGTTCCGCTCAGAACGTCGAGATTCGTGCTGCTCGGCGCACCGACGACGATCTGGTGGCCCTTCACTTCCGCGCTGCCGAAAAACTCCGCCAACCCCTCCACCATCCACAGCGGCAGTTGGGAGGGCAGGCGGCCGGCGAGGAAATGGATGTATCCGTGGTGGACATTCTCGAAGGGGTCGTCAGTACGACGGCCGAGGGCCTCCTGCGCCTCATGGGCCGAGATTCGGTCGAGCCGGAGTGCGATGTGGTCCTTGTCCGGCCCGGCCACGTAGACGCCTGCCGGGAGGCTCGTTTCCGACAATAACAATCCCTTACTGGCCCAGAACTCCGGCATCAGGCGTTTCAGGCCGTCCTCGTCTTTAACGGCGATGATCGTGATGATCGGGTCCTTCGCCGCTCCCGGAAGATTGAAGAATTCGCGGAAGACGGCGCGGATCAGTTCGAACTCTAAAGCTACGTGCCGCCCTTGGGTTTCGCTGCCATCCGTAAGAAGGAGAAAGTTCGGACTGCGGACCTCGGTCCACGTTTCTGTCCGCGCCGCGAAGGAGCGCTCCGCCGCCAGGATTAAGAGGATAACCACCAAGCAAGTGCGAATAGATGGACGCGACATCGAGTTCAGTCCGGCTTGATGACGGACTCGACCCGGAAGAGCCGATAATCCGAGTACTTGTGACGATTGGAGAACACTTCGGGGCCCAACCCCACCTTGACTTCCACGTCTTTGGGAAGCCAGAAAGCTGTGGGGCTGCCTTGAAATTGGTTGCTTGCGAAGAGCACGACTGTCGTCACCCGGTCGAGTGGCGGGAGGGGGGCAAGAAGGTCCGTCCGCATCTTCAGGATCTGGTAATCGCTGGTACGAATCCAGGCCACACCCTGGACAAGAATCGGTATGGATGCTTGGCCAATGCTGAAGCGGCCCATAACCGCCACGGGCCAATCGTGCTCGGCGAAGGCCACCACCTCGGTGGGGCTGCCGCCGATCTTCTGGCGGCCCAGGTATCGAAAGTCAGACCAAGGCTGTTCCAGGGGCCCGAAGAAAAGCGACATCGAGGCAAAGCCTGTCGTCTTGATGAAGCTCTTGGTTAATTTTTGAGCAGATTCTTCACGCCCATGAAGATCAGTACGGTACTCGATAAGATTGAAAGCGTTCTCCTCCTTCCTAGCCAGCACCAAGTAGCGGAATTTCTGCGAGGCGGAGGCCGACGCAAATCGCCCCTTTTTGGTCTCGTTGATGGTCTCCAGCGCAGTGATATTGACGAAGTTCACAACGAAGTTCTGGAGATTCGCACTGACGCCGCGCAAAATCTCGGGAAGCCGAGACTGGTCTGTGGCCGGCTTGAGTCCCTTGAGTTCCGGGACCTGATGCCGCACTTTCTTCAGAGGCCATTTGGTGATGGGGTCGCTGCGGCGGTAGGCGTCAAAGAATGGTTCATCCGCAGGAGTAACCAGTTGCGCCGCCAGCGGTGGCACAGCCCACAGGAAACACAAGGCACCGGCGAGCGAAACGAGCAATGCTCCGGCTCTCATTCGGCTAAGAAGGGCGAGACTTTCCGAATTCCGGAGTCCGACGGACCTCATCAGAGTCCAAGCATCGGACCTGGGGGAGTTTACCGTGAGCGAACTGTGGAGCTCCTTCGCTGCGCGCAGAATGCCAGCGAATCGCGCTCGGGATGGCACGCGGGCAGTCGCGATCTCATTTCCATGCTGTTCCCTGCACCGGGACAGGGCCTGGAAGATCAAAGGACGGAGTGCTTCCGGAGGGCTTGCAACTTGGTGCATCAGCGTGCCTCCTTGTATACATTGACTATGCTATTAACTAAAAGGTTTCAGCAGTGCGACCGTTTTTCAATCTCCGCCTACGTTTATCTCCGGACTTTCTGGCGCCCGAGACCCGACACCTCACGCTTATTCGTACCTCAGCGCTACCATAGGATCGACCTTCGTCGCCCGGCGTGCAGGAATGTAGCAGGCAAGCCACGCCACAACGAGAAAAACCAGCGAGACGGCAACGAAAATCACCGGGTCAGTGGGCTTAACGCCGAAGAGCATGGTTTGCAGGAATCCAGTGAGTCCGAACGAGGCCACCATGCCAATCCCGATACCGATCAACGCTGAGCGAAGCCCTTGCCAAACCACGCTCTTCAGCACATCGCCGCGTTCGGCGCCCAAGGTCATGCGGATGCCTATTTCATGCGTACGTTGGCTAACCGAATAAGACACCACGCCATAGATACCCACAGATGCAAGGATCAGGCCCAACGCTGCAAATGCGCCGACCAAAAGCATGTTGACTCGTCGTGGCGTGAGCGAGCTCGCCCGAAGGTCTTCCAGGGTCATCAGGTCGTGCGGAGGTTGATTTTTGTCGACGCTCGCAACCTGGGCGCGCACGGCTGACGCCCAGAGCTGTGGATTTCGGGCGGTACGGACGAGCACTGTCATGTAAGGTTCGCTTGCCTGCGAGAAAGGAAGGTAGACCTTCGGGCGTGGCTCCGCCTCTGCCGAGTCCCGAGCATTGGCCACGACCCCCACGATGGTCAGCCACTCCTTCCTGCGAACCCAACTCACGATCCTTCCGCCCAGACATCTCCCGCCGGCGCAATAACGGCGAGCGAAGGACTCATCGACGATGGCGACGCTCGGTGCGGTTTCGCGGTCAGCATCCGTAAAATAGCGCCCTTGGGCGAGGGGGATACCGAGGGCGCGGAAATAATCCGGTGTGACCGCTGCCGTTCTTGCGTCCGGTACGTCTACGCCCTGTCCTTCGACTACCACAGCGGTCGTCACCGAAGTCTCGCGATTTCCCAAGGGAGGACAGCTACTGCCCGCCACTGCTTGGACACCTTCGAGGCCCTTAATCCTATCGATCACTTGTTGCAAAAAACCTGCTTGGGCTTTTGGCGTGGGGTATTCGGAGGGGGTGAGATCTATCGTCATGCTCAGGATGTTCTGGGATTTGAATCCCATGTCGATGCCGCGCGTCAGGAGGAAGCTCTTAAGAAGCAACCCCGCGCCGACAAGAAGCACCATGGCTAGGGCGGTCTCGCCGATGATGAGCAGGTTGCGGAAGAGCAGGCCGGAGCGAGACTCGGAGGCGCTGTGGCTTGCTTCCTTAAGCACCTCGCTTAATGAAACGTAGGAAGCCTGGAACGCAGGAACCAAGCTGAAGGCCAGTCCAGTAAGCACCGCCAAAGCCAGGCTGAAGCCTAGGACTCGGTCGTCGATGACGATGGGTCCAAGAGCCGGAAGGTTCGGCGAAATGAATGTTATCAGCAGGTCCTTTGCCGAACGCGCCAAAGCCAAGCCGAGAAGCCCGCCCAGCAAGGCCAACAGCGCGCTTTCCGTGAGAAGCTGTCGGACGATGCGCGTTCTCCCCGCACCCACGGTCAGCCGAACAGAAATCTCTTTTTGACGCGTTGCCCCTCGGGAGAGCAGAAGGTTAGCTACATTGGCGCAGGCGATGAGGAGGAGAAAGCCTACCGCTCCCAGGAAGAGCAACAAGGAAAGCCGGGAATTCTCGGTGATTTGCTCTTGCCAAGGTGAGAGCACGATTTTCTTTTTGAAGCTGCTACTCCACCGATGCCTCGCGATCGCATCTTGCAACTGAGCCTGCGCGATCGCGTCCAAATCTGCACGAGCTGCCTCCAGGCCCACTCCGGGCTTCAGCCGGCCGATGATTCGTACCGTCCGAATGGTTCCGGTCCCGGGTTCGCCTTCGGCGAGTGGCACCCACAGGGCATACTCGGTCCTCATGTGGTCGGGTATGACGAACGTAGCAGGAAGTACCCCCACCACCGTGTAAAGCTTGTCATCCAGCGTGATCCCCCTGCCGACGATGGATCCGGAACCGGAGAGTACACACCCGTTTGTTTCCAACCGATACCCGGAGCACTTCGCCGGACGTGCCCTGGATCGCGGTCGTGATGGCGTAGCCGTGCAGCCGCGGCCGGCGCGAGAGGATTTTCAACACGAGCAGATCGAGCGAGCCTTGCAGAGAGTCGGGATTGGGCATACCTAGACCTCACAATACATAGACGTCTGAGTGGGTAGCGCGGACCACCGCCTTTGTGGTCCGCGTCTTTTCGCTAGCCGTCGTCCCCAAGAAAAACCGCGGACCACAAAGGCGGCGGTCCGCGCTACGGCCTACCCGCTTTGGCTTCAAGTGTGGGATGGCCCGAGGAGGTTTCTTCGCTGCCGGCCCACCGCTATGCCGCTTTCAGCCGGATTTGACAGCCACTATTAGTTCAGCCTTCCTCGCGAAGGGTTTCGACAGGGTCCAGGCTGGCAGCGCGCCGGGCGGGAAGAAATCCTGCCAGGAGCCCGATCAGCGCGATTGAAACGCAGGCGACGGTGAGCGCCACGGGGTCGAGCGGCGAGACTTCGAACAAGAGATTCTTCATCACTCTGGTCAGGGCAAAAGTCGCGAGCAATCCGAGCCCAAGCCCCACCGCCACCATGCTCAGCGCGTTCCGCAACACATGCGAGAGCACCTCAGTCGCCCCTGCGCCCAGCGCCATTCGGATGCCGATCTCCCGCCGCTGGAGCGTTACAGTGTGCGAGAGCACGCCGTAGAGGCCGATGCCGGCCAACAGCACAGCGATGGCGGCGAACGCGCCGATGAGCCCGGCCGGCCGGCTGGCGCCCGAAAGCGTTCGATCCCGCACCTGCTGCATCGTCTCGACATCTCCCAGCGGCAGGTTAGGGTCGATCTCGCGAACCGCTTCACGAATGGCGGGCATCGCGACGGCCATCTCCGCGCCAGTGCGAATCAGGAGTTTCACCTGCGGCGAAGGCGCCTGCGCCAGCGGCACGTAAACCACCGGCGGGTCGGAATCGCCAGGCGACGAGACTCGCTCGCTGCGGATTACGCCCACAATCTCGACCTCCGGAATAAATACCCTCGTCTCCAAATAGCCGGGAGTCGACACACGCACTACCTTGCCGACAGGATCCTTCATGCGGGCAACTTCCGCCAGACGCGCCGCCAGAGCCTGGTTGATGACCATGACGCGCGGGGTTCCATCGTTGTCCTGGCCGGTAATGCCTCGGCCGGCTAGCACGGGAATGCCGAGCGCGCGGAAATAACCCGGATCAACACGCTTGAAGCGCACGTGCACCTGTTCCGGAATTCCCGGGACGAGTATTCCCTCTCCATTGCTAATCCACTGGAGAGGTAAAACCGTTGAAAGACCCACCTGTGAAACGCCCGGAGCGGCTTGCAGCCGCTGCGCCATCGCCCGGTAGAAAAGAGCAGCCTTCTGCGGCGTCGGATATGCGCCTGGTGGCAGGTCCACGGACATCGTAATTACGTTTTCAATGCGGACCCCTGTGTCGAGTTGCTGCAGTTTGAGCAGGCTCCTGAACAACAGGAGTGCGCCGCACACCAGCACCAGCGAGAGTGCGACCTCACCGATGACAATGGCGCGCCGCAACCGGGCGTGCGCGCCGGATGATCCGCGGACCGACCGGTTCAGCGACTCCGCCACATTGCTGAAGGAAGCCCGCAGAGCCGGGAACGTGCCGGCCAGCAAAGCAACTCCCAGTGCGACAACTCCGGCGAACGAAAGCACGCGCAGATCCAGTTTGACGTCGGCTGTGAAAGGAAGCGAGTCCGCCCATATCGGCGTCGCGACGCGGATCAGGAGGGCGGCGAGTGCGATCCCCGCCACGCCTCCCAGCAGGCACAGAACCATGCTCTCCGTCAGCAACTGCGCAATCAGGCGGCCGCGGCTTGCGCCGAGGGCGGCTCGAACGGCAAGTTCGCGCCCCCGCGACGCGGCCTTGGCAAGCAGCAGATTCACTGTGTTCGCGCAGGCGATCAGCAGCACCAGGGCAACCGCTCCGAAGGCAACGTAGATTGAGCGTTGCAGACCAGCCCCGACCAGCAGACGCGCGAGGGGCGCAACGACGATGGTCGCTTTGCGATCTTCGATGGACCGGGTCTCCGTCAGAGCGGCGTGAATGGCCTGCATGCGTTCGCCGGCCTGGGCGGCGGTAACGCCACCCCGAAGGCGGCCATATACCGTGAGCCAATGAATGTCGCGCACCTGTTGGTCAGGAGTAAAGACCAGCGGCTTCCAGAACCTGGTCTCATCGCGATCGAAGGCGCCCGGGGGCAGAACACCGATGACTTGGTGCGGTACGCCATCCAGGATCGGATGGCGATGCAGAATGTCGGGGTCGCCGCCAAAGTCGCTCTGCCAGGCGGCGTGACTGAGGACAATCATCGGGGCGGCTCCCGGCTGGTCCTCCTCTGGTGCGAACGTGCGGCCCAACTGGGCCCGCGTGGAGAATACCTGGAAATAATCTGCCGTCACGGCTTTGCCGGAGAGCCTTGTCGCTCCGTCTTTATCGGTGAGCGCCACCGAGATCGACTGCTCTGCCGACAGAGCCTCGAACACAGTATTCGCAAGGCGCTTCCAATCGAGGAAGTCCGGAGCGCTGGTGGCGTTGAGCACCCCGGGCTGCGGCGCTTCCCAAAGGCGAACAATCCGGTCCGGCTGAGGGAAGGGAAGGGGCTTGAGCAGCGCTGCGTCCACCACGCTGAACATGGCAACATTGGCGCCGATGCCGAGCGCCAGCACGCTGACGACAATAGCGGTGAACCCGGGTGCGCGCCGCAGCGCCGCCAGCCCGTAGCGCAGGTCTCTCAGCAATGTTTCAATCCATCGAAAACTGCGCTGATCGCGATGTTCTTCCTTCATTTGGTCGATTCCTCCAAAGCGGCGGCGAGCGGCCCGGCGGGCTTCCTCAGGGGACAGGCCGCGCGCCATGGCGTCCCTTTCGGCTAACTCCAGGTGGGCGAGAATCTCGTTCTCTAGTTCCCGGTCAAGGCGCCGTCTGCGAACCAGGGCCAGCAGGCGCTCCACCGCACGGCGGACGGTCATGACATCGACTCCAGGAAGTGAGCCACCAGGGCCGTCGCCTTCTCCCAGTTCGCGACCTCCACCAGCAGTTGTTTCTTTCCCGCCCTGGTCAGTGAGTAGAACTTCACCTTGCGATTGGTTTCCGAAATGCCCCAGTCCGTGCGGATCCAGCCTTCCTGCTCCAGGCGGATAAGGGCAGGGTGCACCGAGCCCTGGCTCAGTTGCAGAGAATCGCCGGAGACCTGCTCGATGCGTCGGGAGATGGCGTAACCATGCAACGGCCCCATTGCCTCCAGGGTCTTCAGGATGAGAAGGTCCAGCGTCCCGTAGGGCACTTCCGATTGTGGTTTCGACATGTCGATAGCCGACATCTACATCATCATAGATTAGCCGTCAGGATCGTGTCAATAGGTTTGAGTTGTTTTTGAGGCGAGCCTTGTTCAGTGGCCTGCTAGCACAAGGATGCATTGCTGTTTTGACATGAAAGGAGGGCGCATGCCGTTACGATTCGGTCACGCCGGTGACTTTCACCTCGATGAAGACCGCTACTTCGGCGACACCGCTCAATGTGCCGTTGCTTTTCGCGGCGCTTGGCGGCCAGCGACGGGAACGCCTACGGCAGGGGGGCAACCCAGACCTTCAGTTTCTCTGTGCGGAGGAAGGCGCTCGCTAGGCTCTTAGCCTGATTCTTATTCTGTACCAATAGCCGAACTCGATATAGCGTTTTGCCGCGCGCCTCAACCGGAGCAACCAGTGTCTGAAGTCCGTACTGTTCAGAGAGTCGGGAAGCCAGAGCCTCGGCGTCTTCTCGCTGGTCGAAAGCCGCGACCTGAACAGCAAAGCGCGGTCCTTCGAGGCCGGACTGAGCGGGGGCGGGCGCCTCAACCGGCGCAGGCGCCGCGGCGGGTTGCTGCGAATGCTCGTCCTTTGTCAAGGACCGGGATTGAAGTGGAGACGCATGCTTGCAACCAGCCACCGGCAGGAGCGCGAGCAGGGCCACGACTAACGCGGGTTGAGCGTAAAACTGTCCTCGCTGCTTCCGTGGCGTTCCGGTGCCTTTCATATTGTCCTTACGTTGTCGGCAAGATTACCGGGATTCCCACGAGAATCTCCACTGCGATTGGCTTGTTGGATCTTTGCGCGGGCCGGAACTTCCAACGGCTGAAAGCAGCCAGGGCGGCTTGATCGACGGCCTCACTAAGACCTTGCAAGACTTTCAGTTCACCGACCGACCCATCTTCCCGGATGACACCTTGCAGGATAATCGTCCCTTTCCGGCTTGCATCCGATTGCGCCCCGGGAGGACGATGAAAGTCGAATTGTTCCACTGCCGAGGGTGGGACGATGCCGGAGTCAAGTCTGAGCTCAAGACTGTTTGATTGCAGGACTGGGCTGGCGGCAGGGGTATCGTGCATGCAGTACTGGAGAATCCAATTCTTGCCTGGCATCGGAAGGTAGACTGTATATATCTTCCCACCTTTCAAGACCCCGTAGACCTGGAGACCGCCTCCGCCTGTAGGCCCAGCAGTGACAACCACCCCTGGTCGCCGAGGGCCGGGTGGCGCGACGGGGTAGACCATGGCTGCGGCATAGAAAGAGGGCAGCACGCCGTCCTTATTTCCGTTGGCACCTCCGCTGATACTGACATTCCCACCGGCAACTGAGTTGGCTACTGCGCTGCTGCCTCCACCACCGCCCTTATCCCCGGGACCAAGACCCGTGCTCGCGTCGCCTCCCGCACCGTTCCCCCCCATCCCACCTCCTCGCGGATCGCCAGTGGGGACGCCGCCGGGCGAGCCCTCCTTGCCGCCCGCCGGAGAAATGGAAAAGGCTCCCTGACGATTGCCCGGTGGGAGCGCCGCGGTCTCGGCAGGAGACGTGGGTTCAACGCTAAGGCTGAGCAGTCCAGCAGCTTCGGAGGGAGTGGCCTGTTTGTCTTGTTGGTCGTTGGTTGTCGCCTCCCTTGCGCTGGAAGACTGGGTTGGTGGAGCTGGTACCGGAGGCGGGGAGACCGGCAGTGCAGGGTTCGGCAAAGGGTTGGGAAGAGGGACAAGAGCCAGCGCAGGAGCAGTTGGCAAGGGTGCAGGAGCCGGAGTCGGGGGTGCAACAGGACCCTCAATCGCGCTTGGCTTAGGGGCCACCGGCGGGGCGGGCCGCTGCGCGGGTGGTGGGGGAACCACTGTACTAATCAGGATGTTGGGCAGCCGAAGCTCGATCGGAATCTTCAGTTCAGGCGGCGAGGTTGGCTGCCTGATTGTCTGGCGGTTGTTGTCGGGGTGCGGCGGGTTGGAAATGATGGTGAGATTCGGTTGGAAAATCGTGCTGCCACGCGCCGGCAGCCGATCCGGACGACTCCCTTGCCCCGGCTTTCCGCCGGGGCCGCTGGGTTTCAACGTGGGGAAATAGTCCGCTAAATTCAGGGGATGCAGCACGTACACCACTTGGTCGGTGCGATGCTCTCCTGCCTCGCTTGGTTGAACCAAGAAGGACGAGACGGGCAGACGAGCCAGCAACAAGACGAGGGAGAAATGGAGGAGGAAGGATGAGAAAAACCCTGGGACAGAGCGGTGGTTCTTCGGCCAAGCCCGTGTGCAATGGAGACCAATCGATTGGACTGGAGGATCCGTCTCCCAAATGGCCACCAGCGCTTGACCGATCGAGCGGTGACTGCGGCCCTTGCGGACCAGGAATTGCGGTGCCTGCTGCTCCATGGTCCTGCGAACCTTTCCCGGTGCAACTGCGAAGTTCTGCCCCTCGGCAACTCAAAAGAGGCTCCTACCAATGAGGAAACCGAAAAACGATCCCCGTCGAAACCCGGATGTTATCCTGTCTCAAGCCTACAAAGCGAGTCACCATGTAGTCAGCCTGAAACACTCGGAACGCCACCCTGTCGTTTATCCTGACGTCTATTTCACCGCCCAATGCCATGCCAAAATGAGTGTCCGGCTTGGAGATTCCGTCAAAGCCCGCGCTTCCCCGCACGGCTCCGAACAATGCGTGAGCAGAGGGCGTCACCACCTTACTCTTTCGATAGGATAAGCGAGGTCCATACATGATGGATTGCATGTTGACGTTAAGGCCGGCGCGCGTTCCATAATGGGTGCTGAAATCGAGGACGCCACCTACCCAACTGTTCAAGTTCTCGGCTGCGGAGATATGGAATCCGTTCAGATTGAAGTTCGTATCATTAAGGTCAGCCGAAAGGTACGAGTAACCGCCAAAAAGCTCAACCTTGGGCGTCTGCTGGGCTGCCGCAACGACAGAGAAGAACAGAACCAGAGCGAGCAAAGAACCAAGCTTCTGCATCATCAATTCCTCCAAATGTACGCGACGGTCCGCCAGCCTCCCTTTTCACCCATCGGCGGTGCACCTGTCTTCCTGGAATGCCGCTCTGACCCTGCCGGTTTGCCGAAGGCCTCACCCACGCCCGGTGACGCCTCTACGGACGGCGCGCTCCAGTCCTCGTCGCAAACGGTCACTTTACCGTCAGGCTCGCACTTACGTTGCGCGTGACGTTGCCGGAGGTTCCGCTCAGCGTGAGCGTGTAATTGCCCGCCGGCGTTCCGTTGGGGACGTCAACTTGACTTCCACCACCACCGCAGGCCGCCCAGAGCAGCAACAGACCCATGACTAGGGCGAGGCGCAACAGGGCCCGGCGCCGACGCGCCATCGCTTGGCATGTCAAGACGGTCAGGAAGAGCAGCAGCCACAAGAACCATGTGGGCCTGACTCGCGTAACGAGGCGAGGCAAGTTCAGGTTCGGCCCCGATCCAGGCGGCGCCAAGGAACGCTGGCCGGTCGTAACAGTAACCGTGGCCGTAGCAGGATTCGTCCCGTTCGGCGTGACCGAGGCGGGCGACACTGAGCAGGTTGCATTTCGCGGCGCACCGGCACAGCCCAGTATAACACTGGCGTTGAACCCAAAGGACGGCGCCACGCTGAGAGTGTAGGCAACCGAATCTCCGGCGATTACGGTTGCCGAAATTGGGGTGACAGAAACTCCGAAGCCCGCTCCGCTTCCGCCCAAGTTCACCACCTGTGGGCTGCCCGGCGCGTTGTCGTTGATGGTTATGGCGCCGGTTCGGCTGCCTGCCGCCGTGGGGGCAAATGTGACGCTGATGGTGCAGCTCGCTCCCACAGCCAAGCTTGTTCCGCAAGTGTCGATTTGTGCAAAGTCGCCGGTCGCTACAATGCTCGTGATTATTAAAGCGGCCGTGCCTGTATCGCTCAACGTGACGGTTTGCGGCGCGCTCGTTGTTCCCAAAGCCTGGCTGGGGAAAGTCAGGCTCAGAGTGGACAAGCTAGCGACCGGAGCCGGCAGGCCGTCCCCGGCCAGACCGA
>Ga0181527_1004822_pt1 | contig 11441 bp, 11 predicted proteins | sample PEATcosm2014_Bin_30_FD_119762 | JGI IMG/M metagenome (GOLD analysis project Ga0181527, IMG submission 119762) | Peatland microbial communities from MTU Mesocosm Facility, Houghton, MI, USA - PEATcosm2014_Bin06_60_metaG | ecosystem: Environmental > Terrestrial > Soil > Wetlands > Peat | place...
TTAAAATGCCCCGCTATGTGCAGGGCATTAGGTATGTCTAATTAAAATGTTTTGGCTAATTAGGGCTAGCCCTCAGTCAAGAGCGGCGGTTAATTATTGTTTTCATCGTTTTCGTCGTTATCGTCATTGTTATTAGTATTGGCTTGGTTGAAGGATGGACTTATGGACGAAATAAAAATTTGGCGGGGCGCATTGTTGCGTTGTTGATTATTGTTCGCGTTTAAGCTTGCGGGGAATTGAGGGCGAGGATTATGCTGGTTATTGTTGTTTGAGATCTCTTGGTTCGCGTTTGTATTGAACATCAGATCATCGTTTAGAGATTGAGAGGCAAAGAAATCAAGTCGTTTAGGGGTTGTTCTTTTGTTTTCCCCAGAGATATTTTGTTGTGCTCTTTGTTGAACAGCTCTTACAGCTTCTTCTGCTCGTTCACGACGCTCTTCTATCAAACAAGCTGTCATCCATTCTATTGCGTTGACATTTGATGGAGTCTCAATGATATCTTGCTGAGCCAGGTCTTCTTGGGCAGCTTTATTAAAAGAATTATTATTATTGTTATTATTTTCCATAGCGAATGATGCAGGGATTGCTAGGGTCGATGATAGGGCGAGCAGTAATCTAAAATTCATAACTAATTTTTCAGGTTAAAAGGTATTAATTGCATCAAAAGCGATGCGGTATTTCATTGGCTACATCAAGTTTAGTTCTTTTTTTAATAATGGCAAATGGGATAACGCAATTAAATGATTATTTTTTGAGATAGGTCTGATGTCTGGTTCAGCTCATACGTTTTAGGTTTAAAGGAATAAGGGGAGGTTCAGGGTCCTTTGGGGGTGCATTTTGGATGATTTCAGAAATTGATTGTGCTATTTTTTTCTCTTCGGTTGCAGGAGGACGACTCCCAATAGGCTCGTTATAGCATATTTTGATTGTTTTATGATTTTCTATGCGATATCCAAAGCCTTCACGGGGTTTGGGCGGCGCTGGTTTAAAGGCATTTAAGATCTTATCGGTATATTTTTCGAGAGTGTGCGCAGTTGATGCAAAATCATTTTGAAAGACATTCAGGGTATGTGTAACAGTTCGCCCAAAAATGTGCGTTGTAGGGAAATGATAGATAAAAGACTGAGTTCCGAATGTGTATGCAACCAGGACAAGTACAAGGACGAGTGAGTATATACAAAATAGCTTTTTATTCATGGGATGAATCTTTTTATTGTTGTTTTAAGGGTTCTATCCAGATTAAATTCTGCTTTTTTCCAATTGCCCATGTTTGATGGACTGCATGCATTCCGCCACGAGGATTTTTGAGAAATTTCATGATTTCTTGCAAGAATTGTTCGCGAGGCGGGAAGGGCACTTGCTCCTGACAGAACCAAGAAACGAGCAAGCGTTCTTGCATAATGGGGGGTAATGTTAGGAGTGACTTCAAGTTTAATCCTCTTTTATCAAACTTGTAAAGAGCGAAGCTTTGCAATGTTTGTTGAGCTTCCTGCTCCAAATGGTTTTCAAGAGCCTGTAATCGAGAGATGGTTGCTGCAAATGAGCTTTCAAAGCGTCTATCGCATGCTTTCAAGGAAGGCAAAACGTATTGACGTATGCGATTACGTAAAAAATCAGTGGAGGTATTGGTTGGATCTTCTAGATACGCAATGGAATTCGTTTGCAAATAAGATACAATGTCTTCTTTTGAAATAGAAAGAAGGGGGCGGATAAAATTCCCATGGCGCGGCCGCATTCCAACTAACCCAGACAGAGAAGTGCCTCGAATAAGGCGGATAAAAAATGTTTCCTGTTGATCCTGCAGATGGTGTCCAAGAGCAATCGCTTGTGCCTGATGCTGAGTGAGGACTGTTTCAAAAAAATGGCGGCGAGCCTTGCGGCCAATCTCTTCTAATGAGCCATTAAATTTTAACGATAGGCTAAGATCAGAAAGTTTTTGATGAACTAGTGGTACCCCTAAAGAATCTGCCGACTTTTGGCAAAATTGAACGTCTTTTTGAGAATCTATCCGCCAACCATGATCCAGGTGAGCAGCAATCAGCTTAAGGTTCAAGGAGGTTCGGATTGATGCCAAAAAGTGAAGCAAAAAGAGAGAATCTGGGCCCCCTGAAAGGCCAATAATCAAGGTGTCATCAGGTTTGATCAGTTGTTCCTTTTCAATTGCCGCATGAATTTTAGAAAATAATGTATTGGTATTCATAATGGATAGTTTAATCGGGTTTAAAATAAAGTAAAAATTTATATTTTTAAGATAATACTGCTCTTTTGATCGATTTTCTCATTCGACTTTGTCTTTTTATGAGGTAGAATAAGAAATATGAATAATATGATTTTTAGGGTGCGTACAGCGCTTTTTTATATATTTTTAGTATTTTGGTCATTGCCGGTATCCGCGGGTATTATCCAGTATATCATGCATTGTGAATTACCTACCATGGGTAAGACGATTTATATGTTTGGCGAAACGCATACAGATCCTTTTGATGCTGGGGCTGTGGCACAGCGTCAAGAGCTGGAGCTCGCAATGGACACGATTATGGACCAATATCATGGGCCGATGAGTTTGTACTTAGAGTGTAATAATAATCTTCAAGAATGGGTTCGTGAATTATCTTGGCTTGAGACATGGGATCTTTGCAGGCGAGGTTCTTTTTTCGAGCAATGGTATATTCCTCTGGGTTATGCCGACGGTATGGAAGTGCAATATGGGCAACTACTGCTTTCCAATTTTGATATTCGAGACGATCAATATACGCAATTTAAATATGCATTTATTGAGCTTGCTGAGGATGTAATAACGTCTGAAGCGATAGATTTTGAAGCTCTGCATCATTGGGCGGATATGGTTGTGGAACCTACGATAAAAACATTGTTGGGAAATATAAAAAAAGTATACCCCAAAAAATTAGCATCCTACGTCAGTCGTGATATAGGGCGCAAAAAAAGTAGATTTTATACAATGCTGAACGAGTACAGACAAGAAAAAACAGCATATTGTGGAACTTGTGCGCTCAATGATTTTTATGATTTTACTGATTTGCTTCCCGAGTTGACCATTCTTAATAAAGTAGCGAGCGATCCTTGCGAAGCTATAGTTGTTAACGCAGGAGCTGCGCATACTCAAAACCTTTCTCGTTATTTCAGGCAGTTGTAAAAGTCCTATACTGCTGCTCGATCTACTGAGGCCATAATTGGTGAACTATGATCACCGCCGGCAATATCGGTGCTGGATTGAGTGACATTGCAAGGGAAGGTTTGACGGATGGCATAGTCATGTAAGAGCTGTTATGTGATTGTAAGTGATGTTGGTGCGATATGCTTTGTTGGAGCATGGGCTTTGCGCAATTTTTTTCCTGGCGCTGCGTTTTTTCGGTTTTGTCTTTTTTGCCTTGATTATGAGCTGGATTGTAATCATTTTTTTTTAATAAAATGTGAGCAATACGAGCCTCTTCCTGTTTGGCTTTGTGATATGATCCTTTATAGTGATGATTTAGTTCATATTGCCGAGCTCGATCTTTTTTAGCGATATAATATTCATGAATGGAGCATTCGGAATATTCAGAAGTATCATCAGATATCATTTCACTGTTTTGTATAACATTCGTTCTTCCTTTTTTTATCGCAGATTCGTGCATTTTTTCTTCATCAGTATCTACATCGTCTATGATGACAAAGCCATCATCAGGATGTTGAGTAACGGTTAGTGGCACTTGTTTCCATATGGTTTTTATATTTTCAGATACATGAACAAAGTCATCTGCAGTAGTCAAATCGGGAAAGTCTCCTGCAGATATGCAGTGAGCATAGAGTGACAAGAGAAATACTGTATGCGTTTTGCGTGCGATCATAATGGTTCCTTTTTTAAAGAGTGAGAATGCAAGGGTATTATAGTGCATTTTTGGATATCTTACTATGAGGTCTGGCGTCTCCTTCTTCTTACGAAAAAAAAAGAGACTCGATCAAGAGATGATCGAGTCTCGTCATATCTACTCTCAGAGTAGTGCTTCATATTTAATGGTTATCATTGTTGTCTTGCTTATGTTTAGCGAGGAAGCCTTTGGAAAATTTAGGAAGTTCATCATCAAGAGTTTTCGCGCAAGCGATTGGGGAGTCTGGAGATAAAAAGCCATTCATCGTCGGAAGAGTGAGGGCTGATTGAGTTCGTTGTTGAGGTGAGGTTGTCTCGTTACTCACGGGAAGCGAGGGGCTTATGGTTATGTTGCGGTGATTGCTAAGAGATGGACTATATCCCCCAGTAGCAGCAATTGCTATGGCTGGAGAGACTCCAATGAATTTTCCAAGGTTATCGCGCTCATCAGAAATATTAGGAACTCGTTTAGGCGCGGCATTGATGACAGTGGATGTGATAAGTGCGATTAACACTAAATGATAGGTTGATTTCATATGATACTCTGTATGTTTAATAATTGATGATTTTGTTCATTTTGGACTTTTTTTTAATGATAGAGCGCTATATAACGATATCCCTCTTCCTTTCTTATCCTTCAATGTTATTACTTGTCAATTAATAAATGCGTGAATCTATTATAATAAATGTTTTTGCGAGTATCTACTTATTTCATAAAGAAATGTTGCGATGTTCAAGTAGATGCATGTGAGCGCAGTGTGATGATCATATTGCGAACACATGAAATGAAGCGCAACGGTCAAAGCCCGTTGTATTGCGTTGAAATTACGCCATAGCGCAAAACCTTCTTCGTTGCCCTTCGATTCTCATTCATCCGCGAGCTAACGCACGCAGTTTTCGCGACCTAGAATAAAAGAAAATGGCACCCTGTGTTTTCACACATGATGCCATTTTCTTGTTCTTATAATGATGTATAAAAAAACTCTCTTTATACGTCAAGATTTTTTACGAAATGACCGAATTCTTCTATGTAACTCTTTCTGCCGGCAACATCATCACCCATGAGTGTTGCAAACCAAGTGTCAGCCTCAAGAGCATCTTCGATAGAAACTTTTAGTAATGAACGTGTTTTGGTGTCCATTGCAGTTTCCCATAACTGTTCAGGATTCATTTCACCAAGACCTTTATAACGTTGTACATAAAGATACGGTTTGCTGACTTGCGCAATTGCATGAATCAAGAGCAGAATATCATTGCCTTCAAGGAAGCGATCCTTGCCCGTTATTTGCAGGAGCCAAGGTTGATGGTGAATGCTTTTGAGTTCATCAAGGAGCGTTATCGCATTTTTGAGTTCAATTGAAGAGAAGAAGGATAAGCTCACTGGCCATTCTTTATTTAAAATACTGAAAAGTACTACAGATGGTGAAAGTGGCGCTTCATTATTATCATCTTCTGCAGTACGCACATGTTTTCTGAGACTGACGACATGATTTTTAAAATATGCATTGAGATTTGCAATTAAATCATCGGTGCCATCTTTTTCATTCCATCGCGTGTCATACATGCATGAAACAAGTCTGTGGCAATGCTCATAGGGAATACGATATTGTGCGCCAAGCTTTTCAACCAGTTCATCATATCGCATTATTATAGCAAGTGTTTCTTGCCACGCTTCAGATCCAAGTTCTTTGCCATTCACGGAAAGCGTTGTTTGTTCTTTAGCCCAATCAAAAAGGAATGATTTTAATGCCAGATCATCTTTGAGATATTGTTCTTTGCGTCCGATCTTTGCTTTATAGAGCGGTGGCTGCGCAATGTAAAGATGGCCATTTTCAACCAAAGGCTTCATATGCCTAAAGAAGAAAGTGAGCAATAGGGTGCGAATGTGTGCGCCATCGACGTCAGCATCGGTCATTAAAATGATTTTGTGATAGCGTGCTTTTGCAACATCAAAATCTTCACCGATTCCGCATCCGATAGCTGAAATAAGGGCCTTAATTTCTTCATTTGAGAATACTTTATCAAGGCGTGCTTTTTCAACGTTAATGATTTTACCTCTGAGAGGCAGAATTGCTTGATTATTGCGATCGCGACCTTGTTTTGCAGAACCACCCGCTGAATCCCCTTCCACGATGAAGAGTTCGGTTTGCGTTGGGTCTTCATTCGTGCAATCGGCAAGCTTACCAGGAAGTAACGCTGCTTCGAGTGCTGTTTTTCGGCGTGTTAAATCACGTGCTTTACGTGCAGCTTCTCGAGCATCGCGTGCCGTTTCAGCTTTTTGCAGAATCTTTTTTGCAACGGTTGGGTTTTCTTCAAAATATGTATCGAGGAAAGAGAAGCTCCAAGAGTCCACCAAGCCTTTAACTTCATTATTACCAAGTTTTCCTTTGGTTTGCCCTTCGAACTGCGGTTCGGGAACTTTGATGTTAATAACGCATACAAGCCCCTCGCGAACATCTTCGCTTGAGAATCCTTCACCGGTTTTAATCATGCCAAGAGCCATAGCTTTTTTATTACAAGCCTTGGTGAGTGCTGATCGGAAGCCAGAAACGTGCGTTCCGCCTTCGATAGTATTGATGTTATTCACAAATGAGAAGAGCTGTTCGCCATACCCATCATTGTATTGAAGTGCAATCTCAAGCATGTATTTTTCATCGCTTTCCTCGAAATGGAGTATTTCAGGAAAAACAGGAGTTCTCTTGCTGTTGATATGCTCGATGAAGGAGACGATGCCGCCTTCAAAATAAAATTCATGACTTTTTGCCGTTGCTTCTTCAGTGATTGTGATGCGTAATTTTTTGTTGAGGAACGCAAGTTCGCGCAAGCGGGCAGATAGTGTTTCAAAACTAAATTGTGTTGTTTCTTGAAAGATTTCAGGATCTGGCATGAAGCGCACAAGAGTTCCACGTTTTTTTGTGGTTCCCACTTCAACCAGTTTTCCAAGCGGTTTGCCGCGTTCATATGATTGCGTGTATATGCTGCCATCTTTAAAAATGGTCAAATCAAGACGCGTTGAAAGAGCGTTCACTACAGAGGCGCCGACGCCATGTAGTCCACCAGAGTATTTATAAGAATCTTTATCGAATTTACCGCCGGCGTGCAGCTTTGTGAACACGACTTCAGCAGCGGATATTTTTTCAGTGGGATGAATATCGGTAGGAATACCGCGCCCATTATCTTCGACGGAACATGATCCGTCTGCGTGGAGAGTTATATTAATCGTATCGCAATGTCCTGCAAGTGCCTCATCGACGGAGTTGTCAACGATTTCATATACGAGATGATGGAGCCCTTGAGGTCCTGTTGAACCGATATACATCGCGGGACGTTTGCGGACTGCTTCGAGTCCTTCCATAACGCGAATCGATTTCGCTGAGTAATCTCCATTATTTGATGAAGAATTTTTGCTCATACCTATCTCCTGACCGACAATGGTGGGTTTCTTTAAAATTATGTAAAATTATGTGAATTGATTGTTGTTAAGTTTACCGTATAACAGCATTTTTGCTACTTTTTCCTCGGTTATTATGTATACTAGTACCGATGTAAAATGAAAAAATCTAGTGTTTTGTTCTACGGTGCCAAAAACCACTTAGTATAGCCAGACTAGGCATGCAAAGAATTATGACGGAATCAAGAAATTTTTCAGACATTTTTCAGAGATGTATAATACTTCTAAAAATGGGTATATTATGGCAGTTCCTTTGAAAAGAAAAGGGGATGAATGGTATATGCAGCAGGCACTTGAGTGCGCACGCGAAGCTTTAAATGCAGATGAAGTGCCCATAGGGGCGGTGATTGTTGATGAGCAGGGCGAAATTATCGCGCGTGCCGCCAATTCGATGGAGCATGACTGCAGCCAGGTCTCGCATGCTGAGCTTAAGGCATTAAAACAAGCAGGGATTGTGAAAAAAAATTGGCGCCTTGAAGGGTGCTGGATATACGTAACACTTGAACCTTGTGCGATGTGCATGTATGCTTGTCTATTCAGCCGCGTTGCGGGTGTTGTATACGGAGCCGAGTCGAATCTTTTTGGATATCATCTTGACAACGCTCTTTTATTTCAGGTATACAAAAAAGACTCTTTATCTGTGATTAAGGGGATCTGTGCAGAAGAAGCACAGAATTTGTTAAAACATTTTTTTAAACATAAGAGGAAGGATAACCAGCCATGAAGCAAGCGGGCAATCCAAATGCTTTTGCTCATGTTAAACGTGAGTTAGAGGAACGAAGGTCGCTACTCGAAGAAGAGATGCGACAATCAAACGAAGAAAAAGTGACGGATGATCAGGTTCAGGATCCAGGCGATCAGACTGTTTCATCTACGATGGAGACCTTAAAAAGCTCCATGCAAGATAGTCGTCTTGCAGAATACAATCGGATTACAAAGGCGATAGAAATGCTCAATGAGGGCACCTATGGCATTTGCGTGGATTGTGATGGGCCAATCTCAGAAAAACGGCTTAAATCATTTCCTAATTCAACGCGTTGTATCTCATGCCAAGAGGCTTATGAGGAACAACAACGGGAATAATAGTTGTTTCCCAGATAGGGGACTCATACAAAGGGAAAAAGCTCTAAACATAGCTGATTTAGCCGAAAGGCCTGCCACGCTGTTCGCTGGGGGCTTCCAAAAATTATCTATAGACACTTTTGTGGCTAGGTCCCCAGCTGGTATAATACTGCGGTAGGCGGGGCCTGTCTGGCTGTGTGCGAAGAAGTCGTTAGGTGTAGGCACGAAGGAGAGCCGTCACGCCATCCTTCGATACGCTTTCGGTCTTCGCCCCCTTCGACGCTCAGGGCGAGCGGATCCGGTCATGGTAGTCCTGAGTGAAATCGAAGGGTCGAACCACGTCGGACGCGTCGCTACTCAGGATGACTGAGAAAAGGCACGTAGACGGAATCCCGTCACGCCGTAGCACGTTAGTGCGTAGGCGGATTGACTTTTTTCTCTAATTGAGTAACCTATAGAAATAAACTCATATTCAGTATCATATTGTGTTCCAAAAGGTTTTTTGTACATATGGAAAAGAAAACTGCTCATACTCCGAAAAAGAATGCTCCATTAGGTCATGGCGTTGGTCGTAGAAAATCGGCTGTCGCTCGTGTATGGTTGCGACGGGGAAGTGGAAAAATCGTTATCAATGAAAAGCCAGCGGATACTTACTTCCACACTGAAGTAACCCGACAGGAAGCCGCAAGACCTTTCTCTGTAGCCCCAATGAGTGCATCATATGATGTGTTTGCGCGAGTATGTGGCGGTGGACTTTGTGCACAGGCAGGAGCAGTTAAGCTCGGTATCGCACGTGCATTTCTAGATGTGGATGAAACTCTTCGTCCAGTTCTTCGTAAAAATGATCTTCTCAGCGTAGATCAACGCGTTAAAGAACGTAAAAAATACGGCCAAAAAGCTGCTCGACGTAAGTTCCAATTCGTAAAACGTTAAAAACTGGTCTCTTTTTGTATCTGTGATATAACAGATACAAAAAGAGATTGTTTTGTTTTTATTGTTTAAGAAAAGGCTCTGTTATGTGCGGCATTGTTGGTTATATCGGTAAAAATTACAGTAGATCTTTTGTGCTAGAAGGATTGTCTCGATTAGAATATCGAGGCTATGATTCTGCAGGGTTTGCGTGCATAGATCCTAAGGATAAGCGGCTCTTTTATCATAAGGCTGCGGGTCGCTTAGTAAATCTCGTTGCAAAATGTGATAAGTCGCTCATTGATGGGCATTTGGGCATCGGCCACACACGGTGGTCAACCCACGGAATTTCTTCAGAAGAAAATGCTCATCCTCAATTTGACTGTAATAAAACAGTCTCAGTCATTCATAACGGTATCATAGAAAATCACCTTGAGCTTAAAAAGCAGCTTGAAGATACCGGTCATATCTTTCATTCCCAAACAGACACCGAAATTGTTGCTCACTTGCTTGAATCATATCTTGCGAGCCATAAAACTTTTAAGAGTGCCGTTGTCGATCTGGTGAACCAGCTTGAGGGTGCATATGCAATAGTCGCTATTCTGCAGGAATACCCGGATGTTATGGTGCTCATTCGCAAACGCTCTCCATTATGCGTCGGTATTGGCGATGATGAAATGTTTGTAGCCTCTGATTTGATGGCATTCGCGGATAAAACAAAAAAAGTTCTTTTTCTTCCCGATGAAAGTATTGCATTCGTTAAGAAAAATAGAATAGAACTGTATGATTTTTCCGGTAATGTTCTGCCTATTACTATTCAAGAAATTACGACGCAATGGTCTGCATTTGAAAAGAGCGGCCACGAGCACTACATGCTCAAAGAAATTTATCAGCAAAAAACCGCTATTCATGACACCATTACTTTCTTGCATTCAATACGCAATCGCATATGGGATCATTTAGGATTGACCGTTGATCAAGTGCTTAATCTTGATCGATTACATTTGATTGGGTGCGGCACTTCATGGCATGCGGGGCTTATTGCAGAGTTTTTCTTTGAACAGATTTGTATGATTCCGACGGAAGTGCATCTTGCATCCGAGTTTCGCTATCGTCATTTTTTTCCTGATCAACACGGTGCTTACATCATGATTTCTCAATCAGGAGAAACGGCTGATACCCTTGAAGCATTGCGTATGATCAGCTCTGTTAAGCTTCCAACTATTGCATTAACCAACGTTGCTTCAAGTACCATGGTGCGCGAAGCTGACGGCTTTTTACTGACGCAGGCAGGACAAGAAGTAGCCGTTGCATCTACCAAAGCATTTTCTACGCAAGTAGCAGCATTCTATTGGTTGGCTCATCGTATTGCACTTGAAAAGAAACTTATCACTGAACAGCAAATGGATCTTGCCGAAGAAGATTTATTGGTGGTGGCTGAAGTGCTTGAAAATGGTATTGAAAATTATAAAATCGACATCGTGCAAACCATTGCGCAGCGCTACGCACAATACAAAAAAGTTATTTTCTTGGGCCGTCATATTAGTTATCCATTTGCTATGGAAGCAGCATTAAAACTCAAAGAAATTTCCTACATTTTTGCACAATGTTATCCGGCAGGAGAATTGAAGCATGGAGCGCTTGCGCTGATTGATAGTGAAACGCCAGTCTTTATATTCTCGCACCAAGATCCATTGGTATATCAAAAACTGGTATCCAATGCCCAGGAAGTGAAGGCCCGTGGCGCTCATATCGTGGTGTTTGCCTTTGATGGGCAGGATGAATTATGTTCGCTTGCAGATCAGGTGTTTATTACCCCTCGTGTACGTCCACTACTCGGGCAACTGGCAATGACCGGACTCATGCAATTCTTGGTCTATCATATGGCTAAAGTACTTGGATGTCCGATCGATAAGCCGCGCAATTTGGCAAAATCAGTAACGGTTGAATAACCCAAATTAAATAAAACGAACCCTCAGAAAGCCTTATGGTTCTCTGGGGGTTCGTTTTTATTTATATATTGCTTATTAAGAGCTTATCCGAAAATTCATAAACATTAGAACCTATCCCAAAATTAATTTTTAACGTGAAAATAAAAGATTTTCATCTCCGTTCGCCCTGAGTGTTTTTTATTTCGTAAGAAATCAAAAA
>Ga0181527_1004830_pt1 | contig 11426 bp, 10 predicted proteins | sample PEATcosm2014_Bin_30_FD_119762 | JGI IMG/M metagenome (GOLD analysis project Ga0181527, IMG submission 119762) | Peatland microbial communities from MTU Mesocosm Facility, Houghton, MI, USA - PEATcosm2014_Bin06_60_metaG | ecosystem: Environmental > Terrestrial > Soil > Wetlands > Peat | place...
CTGGACTGCCCGGTCTTTTTGCTACTCACCAAGATTGATCTCGTCGCCAAGGACCAGCTTCTCCCGCTGATCGACACGCTGACCCGGCACTTCGGATTCGCGCAGGTCATTCCGGTAAGCGCCCGTAAGCGCGACGGCCTGGACCTTCTTGTCCGCAAGATCGTGGAGGCGCTACCAGTTGGCGAGCGCTACTACCCCAAGGACCAGTACACCGACCAGCCGCAGCGCTTCATGGTCGCCGAGCTGATTCGCGAGAGCATCCTGGCCGAGACCGGCGAAGAGGTTCCCTACGCCTCTGCCGTCGTGATTGAGCGCTACGAAGAGGCCGAGCCGCCGGCTCCGCCGCGTAACAAAAATCAGCCCCCAGCTCGCCTACCGCTCACCCGCATCACGGCGGCGATTTATTGCGAGCGCGACGGGCAAAAGGCGATTCTGATCGGCAAAGGCGGCTCCAAACTGAAGGAGATCGGCACCGGCGCGCGCCGCAAGATCGAGTCGCTGATCGGCACACGGGTTTATCTGGAGCTGCACGTGATTGTCGAACCCGGCTGGCGGGAGTCGAAGAGCTTTGTCGAGTCGCTCGACTGGCGGAATCAGTTGGAGCGGCTCGCCGGAGATCAGATCACTACAAAGCCGCCGGAAGAATAAGATTTACTTTGAAGCCGGGTGCCCCAGGTCTCGTATTTGGGGCCAGGGAAACGACAAATTCCACTGCCCGTTTATCAGGAGGACAGTAATCAATGTCCATTCGCTGGATGAGTGAACAAGACGCCCGCGCCTTTCTTGCCGATGGGACGGAAGGCTGTCTGGCTACCTGCGACCATGCCGGACAGCCATACATTACTCCGCTGAATTATCTCTATCACGAAGGAAAAATCTACTTCCATTGCAAGCAGACGGGGCGCAAGCTCGACAATCTCGCCGAGAACAATCGCGTCTGCTTTGAAGTGAGTCATGCGGTCAAGATGACGATCTCCGAGGATCGTCCCTGCGGCTGCGCCACGCGCTATGCTTCCGTGCTGGCCTTTGGCGCGGCTCGCGTGGTCACCGATCCAGCCGAAAAGGCGGCTCTGCTGAATCTGCTGGTGGAAAGATATGCCGCCGGCAAGCCGCATCAGCCGGTCGAGGAGAAAGATGCCGCCGGATGCGCCGTGGTGGAGATTCGCATCGACGAAATCAGCGGCAAGAGGAACGTCGATCCGGAGTAGTTTGGATTCGCGGTCAGCCTGAAAGCGAAGGAATGTCTACCCGGCAACCGTAGGCTTTGCTGCCGAAGGCGTCTCCGGCGGCGGCGTGGCCATGGGCAGAATCTGCACCAGAGATGGTGCGGCAGGTGCGATTGGGACCTGCGCGGCCTCGTGCTGGCGTTGGCCCGCCGCGCCCAGGTCCACCGGAATGCCGCCCGGCACAATCACCGGCGCGTTATATTTGTAGTCCAGCTCGCGCGTCAGGCGGTAGACCACCGGCAGCGCGATGAGCAGCGCAACGAAAGCTACCCAACTGCCGTCCAGTCCAAAGCCTCCGCCGGTGAGCCAGAACGGCCCCATCGGATTGCCCTGCACCACCGGCGAGTGACCGTTGACGCCGCTGATGGCCAGCCCGAAGACCAGCGCGCGGCTGGCTTTCCAGCCGAAGTTGATCCCCCAGCTCACCCACAACGCGCGGCTGCGCAGGTAAGCCGTCGAGAGCACCAGGCTGAGCATCACCGAGACGGCTATGCTGGCGTGGTTCGATCCGGGCAGAAGCGCCTGCACAATGGCATAAAACGCCGCAAAGCCCAGCGCCGCTCCCAGCGGACCAACTGCGCGCTCAAATCTTTGAAAGCCATAACCACGGAAGGCAATCTCCTCTGCCAGCGCTGCCAGCGCGAAGAAGGCCGCGTCGGCCACGAGCCATCCCCAGGCCAAATGCCCTAGAACCAGCACAATGGCGATGCCGCCGCCCACGACCATCGGCAGAACGCACACCACGGCCAGCGCCCAGCCCACAGCCACGCCCATCCCCGCCTCGCCCGGCCAACCGATTCGAAAGGGGAGCCCCTGTGCGCTGACTGGATGGGCCTCGCGGTCAAGCCAAAAGCCCATCACCGCATAGCCCAGCAGAAGAAGAAATACCAGTATCGCCTGCTCCACCAGCGGCACAAACGGTTCGGTCGCTTCTCCCAACGCCAGGCGATGAGCCATCCCCCGCGCCAGAAAGAACCACAATACTGCGGCAATGAAACGCAAGTAAGCGCGCAAGCGGTCAACGGTTGGCGAAATTGTGCTCATGCTCATCAACCTTCCGTATAGAACTGCGCGATGGTGCGAAATTTGTCTTGGCGCGCGGCCACCAACTCGTCGACCGGCTGCGCCTTCAGTTCGTCCAGGTGCTTCCTGAGCGCTGTGCCCACTAGGCCGCAGCCCGTCACGCGGTCGGTGTGGATCCCCTCCGGAGGTTCCATAATAATTTCGTCCACGCAACCCAGCGCTGCCACCTCCGGCGCCGAGATGCGCATCGCTTCCGCGGCGAGTTGTTTGTGCGCCGCGTCGTGCCACATAATCGCCGCGCACGACTCCGGCGTAATCACAAAGTAGAGCGCATTCTCCAGAATCAGCACACGATCTGCGACGGCCAGCGCCAGTGCGCCCCCCGATCCGCCTTCACCGCTGATCACCGAGATCGTCGGCACCCTCAGCCGCGACATCTCCAGCAGATTCCGCGCAATCGCCTCGGCCTGCCCCCGTTCCTCTGCGCCCAGCCCAGGAAAAGCCCCTGGCAAATCGATGAAGCTGATCACCGGCCGCCCAAACTTCTCGGCAATCTTCATCGCCCGGAGCGCCTTGCGATAGCCTTCCGGATGCGGCATTCCGAAATTGCGCCGCACACGATCCTGAGTGCTCCCACCCTTGCGGTTGCCAATCACCAGCACCTCTTCGCCCTGCAGGCGCGCCATTCCGCAAGCCACGGCCTCGTCGTCGCCATAGGCGCGATCTCCGTGAATCTCGCTGAAATCCGTAAAGATGCGCTCAATAAAATCCATCGGATAAGGCCGTTGGGGATGCCGCGCCCGCTCGATTCGGATCCATGCCGGTGATGCCGTCTGTGCCTGAGGGGAAATTGCCGGTTCGCTCATCAGCTCCTATGCGGCTCCCAGCGCGTATTCCAGCGCAACCCACCGCTATTGCTGATTCTACGGGGCGCAGGCCGCTGAAACAAATCGTCAACACTCCGAGGGCGGGTTCCCGGCATACACGACGCTGTTTTTGTAGATTGCCGAAACATTTCTCGATCGAAATACATCCTTCGCTTCACGGCGATTACTTGTTCAGGCCTTCTGTCAGGAGGGACAATAGGAACTAATATGAGAACTCGCCACTTCATCAACTTTTTCCAAGTGGGTTCGCTGGTGATGCTGCTGGTGACGACGGCCCTGCTGGCGGCCATTGCCACCATGCACTTCGCCATTCACGGCGCGGAGGTGCAGGTGCCCGCGCTTAAGGGGATGACCGTGTCCGAGGCGCGCAGCCAAACCTCGGGACTGGGCCTTGATCTGGACGTGGACAACCGCTACTACTCGGGAGACGTAGCTCAGGGACATATTCTTACGCAGTCGCCCGCGCCGGGAACGGTGGTGCGGCGGGAGTGGCGCGTGCGCGTCTCTGAGAGCCTGGGGCCGCAAAAGGTGGAAGTGCCGGAGACCGTGGGTTTGGATGAGCGTGTTGCGGCGCTTGAGCTGCGGCGCGTGGGCCTGGAGGTGGGCGTGACGGCGCGGCTGCCCTCCGGCGCGGCCGAGGGAACGGTGCTGGCCCAGGATCCGCCGGCGCACGCTCAGGGCATTGCACGGCCCAGCATCAACCTGCTGGTAGCCGCTGCAAGCGACGATGCGCCCGACGGCTTTGTCATGCCCGATCTGGCTGGCTGGCCGGTGGTCAGCGCACAGGCGGAACTGACCAGGGTGGGCATCCAGTCCACGACAAACTTCGTGGATGTGCCCGTCGCACCGGTCGGCAACGGGGACGCACTCCCCAGGCCACCAGTGAAGCCGGGCGCGGTAATGGCGCAATGGCCGCTGGCCGGCGCGCGCGTCGAGCAGAACACGCCGGTGAAGCTGACGGTGGCGAAGTAGGCAGTTACAGGTTACAAAATCAAAAACCAGTCACACGGCGAATGGTGGGATGAGAACAAGCGTCAAATGAGTCTTCCGTACGGTCTTTTCCAGTCTTTTGCGATGATCCGGAAAGCAGCGGATCCATTGGCCCTGATGAATTCCAGCGATTCTTGATATTTTTTGTATTTGTAGCCGTTTTTCCCGTGAAAATCCTGAAGAATGTTACAGCGCTGGAAATCGCTGCAATTCGCGCAAGAGCAATGGCTTCCCAGCTTGCCGATGCAACATACTTTTATTTTGCATCTGGCTTTTGTAAAGTCTCTATCACCTGTCTCGTAACCCGCCGTGCAACCCGGACATCTGCCCTCAGTCCTTTCCCGGCAGCCTCCGCAGAAAGCGCCACAACAACCAATTGCATCTTCAGACATAGAGAATCCTCGAACACAGCCATGCAAAGCCAAAAGAGATGAAATGCAAAGCCGAACCGAATTGGTCATTCTGATGATCCTGGCGCCAACTCGATTGAGATTGAACTTGGATATTATCTTTACATCGCCCTCTCAATCATCGCAATGAAAAATCCATCAGTATGAAATACGCCGGGCAATAAGCGCAGGCAGCCTTCAGACGTGAGGCTGGCCTGCACGCGCCCTGCGCCTTCGGGCGAGAGGATGCCTTCCGCAAGCAGGGCTTCAATGCGGTCAGCCAGCGGAAGCAGCCGAGCGAACGGCGTCTCTGCCAGCACCGCGGCAACCACCTGTTCGTTCTCTTCCGGCTCCAGCGAACAGGTGGAGTAGATGACGCGCCCGCCAGGGCGGACGGCGTGCAGTGCGGCTGTGAGAATCGCGCGCTGGCGTTCGGCCTGACGAGTGAGATCGTCCAGGCGCAGACGGTGGCGAATCTCCGGGTTGCGGCCCAGTGTTCCGGTGCCGCTACAGGGCACATCGGCCAGCACAAGATCGAAGACCGCCTCTTCCGTGAGCGCGGCTGCGTCGGTCAGGCGGCATTCGATCCGGTCGCTGAGGAAGGCCAGCCGCTTCCCCATCTGCTCCAGCCTCGGCGCGCTGGATTCGCATGCCACGATACTGGATTGCGGATTCCGCTCGGCCAGGATCAGCGTCTTGCCGCCGGGGGCCGCGCAGGCATCAAGGATGCTTTTTACATCTAGGCTGGAATGCTCGCTGGCCAGCTCAGCCACCAGTTGCGAGCCTTCATCCTGAATGCGCACGCGGCCCTCGCGGAAGGCTTCGGTCGCGGTAACGTCGCCGGAGACGACAGTACACGCGGCGGTGAGTAGCTCACCGGCTTCGAGCACGATGCTGGCTGCGCTGAGTTCGGCTTCGACGGCACGGCTAGCTATCCGTACCGTCAGTGTGGGCTGGCTCTGGTCGTGGCGGCAGATGGACTGCGCCGTCTCCCTGCCGAAGAAGTTGACCCATCGCTCAACCATCCACGCGGGGTGGGCTTCCATCTCCTCCGCAGAACGTCCCTCCGGATCGTGTTCTTCCAAAACTTGTTCAGCCTTCGCCAGATTGCGCAGCACGGCGTTGACCATGGCGGAGGCGAAGCGATGGCCGGCCTGCTTGGCCAGCTCCACGCTCTCGTCGATGGCCGCGCGCGCCGGGATGCGGTCCATGCGCAGCAACTGAAATGCGCCCAGGCGCAGGGCGATCAGAATCTCCGGGTCGAGTTTGGCGTTGGGCCGGGCGAGCAGCTTGTGAAACTGATGGTCGAGGAGAATCTGCCAGCGGAGCACGCCCAGCACCAGCGCCGTAGCCAGGTTGCGGTCGGGAGCCGAGAGCGCATTGACAGACTTTCCGCGTAGCAAATCGTCGCTGTGGGAGCGCCCGCGCTCGACTGCTAGAAGAACGTTGAAGGCGACTTTGCGAGCGGGGGAGATTTCTGCCGAACGATTCTTCGGCGCGCTCTTCACCGCGCCTGCCTTCTTCCCGGCGTTCATGGCGTCGCCGCCCCGAGTCGCGTTCCGTCCACCAACGCTGCCCCGCGCAGAAACTCGCTGGCCGCGAGGCGCTTTTTGCCTTCAAGTTGAACTTCAACCAGTTCCAGCCAGGTATTTTGAGCGCATGCGACAAAAAGACGATGGCCTTCCACGTGAATATGGCCAGGTTCAGCGGCACTCGCCGTTGCGAAAGTAGAAGTGTCTACGACACTCATGCGATGAATAATCAGCTTCTTGCCTTCGAGCGCGGTAAATGCGCCCGGCCAGGGCTGAAAGCCGCGCCAGCGATTCTTCAATTCCGTTGCCGTGCGCGCGGCAAAGTCCATGCGCCCGTCTTCGCGGTTCAGAATCGGAGCCAGTGTTGCTGCCGCATGGTTCTGCGGCCGTGGCTGGATGCTTCCATCTTCCAGGCCGGCCAGCGTCTTCACCATCAGCGTTGCGCCGCCCCAGGCCAACTCATCGAGCAACTCCACCGCAGTCAACTCCGGAGCAATGCCGAAGGCCCGTTGCAGCAGAATTGGACCGGTGTCGAGGCCCTCTTCCAGCAGCATGGTGGTGTCGCCGGTGAAGACATCTCCGTTGGCCACGGCCCACTGAACCGGCGCTGCGCCACGGTAGCGGGGCAGCAGGGAGGCGTGCAGATTGATGCATCCCAGACGCGGCAACGCCAGCATCCATGGCGGAATGAGGCGTCCGTAGGCCACGACAACAATGGCGTCGGGGGCAAGGTCTTCCAGTTGCGCGCGAAACTCCGCGTTCTCTCGAATCATTTCCGGCTGAACGACTATAAGGCCGGCTTTCAGCGCGGCCAGCTTGACGGGTGGCGCGGTGAGCTCGCGATTTCGACCCACAGGCCGGTCGGGCTGTGTAACCACCAGTGCGATCTCATGCTCTGCCTCGCATAGCGCTTCCAGCGCTGGCACGGCAAAGCGTGGAGTTCCGCAGAAGACCAGCTTCATCGCTCTACCACTTGCCTTCGCGGATCAGCTTCCTGATCTTGCGTTGTACCAAATCGCGCTTGAGGGCGCTCATGCGAAAGATGAACAACATTCCGTCCACGTGGTCGATCTCATGCTGGAAGCAGCGTGCGAGCACGTCTTCGCCATCCTTCTCGAACCACTTACCATTCTCGTCCTGGGCGCGGATACGCACTTTAGCGAAGCGCACCACCTTCTCGCGAATATCAGGAAAGCTCAGGCAGCCTTCTTCTTCGTAGAGCTTGCCGTCGGTGAAGATGATTTCGGGGTTGATGAGCACCAGCTTGTCTTCCGGCACTTTGCCCACGCTCAGATCGATCACCGTCAAGCGTTTGGAGACGCCCACCTGCGGCGCGGCCAGGCCGATGCCCTGCTCGGCGTAGGTCGTCTCGAACATATCACCGATCAGCTTGCGCAATTCGGCATTGAACTCGGTGATGGGTTCACCGGGCCGCGAGAGGATTGGATCGGGATATTTGACAATTTTAAGAATCATCCGTCAGCTAGAATCTCCGTATCTGTTCGATGTATCCGTCAAAATTTCGTCGCAATTCCAGCGCCGAATCGCCGCCGAACTTCTCCTGCGCCACGTGCGCAATGGTCAGCGCAACCATTGCCTCGCCGACCACGCCCGCTGCCGGAACAACGCAAATGTCGCTGCGTTCATAGCTGGCGCTGGTCTTCTCGCGCGTGTCAAAGCGCACTGATTCCAGCGGCTTGCGCAGCGTCGAAATCGGCTTCAGGTAGCCGCGAACCACAATATCCTCGCCGTTTGAAACGCCACCCTCAATGCCACCGGCGTTGTTCTGCGGACGAGTGAAGCGCGTGGGCCTGCCGGTCTCTTCCGCGGCGTAGTGAATCGGATCGTGAACCACGGAGCCGAAGCTCTCGGCCGCCACCATGCCTCGGCCGATCTCAACTGCCTTGACCGCCTGAATACTCATTATCGACTGGGCCAGCAGCCCGTCCAGCTTCTCATCCCAGTTGGCATAGCTTCCCAGGCCGACGGGCGCGCCATGCACCACCACCTCAAAGACGCCGCCTACTGTGTCGCCGGTCCGCGCGGCCTCCTCGACCTCTTCCTTCATGCGAGCCTCGGCCGCCTCATCCACGCATCCCAGTACAACCTCGTCCTTGGAGGCCAAAGCGGTGATTTCATCCCACGCGGCGGCGCGCTCCAACTCCACGCGGCCCACGCGGATCACGTGGCTCGCCACTTCAATCCCCAGCGTGTGTAGCATCAGCTTGGCAAAGGCTCCGGCAGCCACGCGCGCCGTGGTTTCGCGCGCAGAAGCGCGCTCCAGCACATAGCGGGCGTCGGGAAAGTTGTACTTGAGCGCTCCGGCCAGGTCCGCGTGGCCGGGCCGGGGCGATGCAACCGCCTGATGCAGCGCGGGATCGCCGGCGTCAACAGGCAATTTTGATTCCCAGTTCTTCCAGTCGCGGTTGACGATCTCAATCGCGATCGGCGAGCCGATGGTCTTGCCGTGGCGCACGCCGCTCAGCACATGGGCCTTGTCAGTTTCAATTTTCATGCGCCCGCCCCGCCCATAGCCCTGCTGACGCCTCCACAACTCGCGGTTGACGAACTCCAGATCGACCGGCACGCCAGCCGGCAGTCCGGAGAGCAGCGCGATCAGCGCCTCCCCATGCGACTCCCCGGCAGTTGAAAAACCAATCATAGCTTCTTCATTGTAATGGGGATGCGAGGAAGGGAACAGGAAATAGGGAACAGGGAACAAAAAAACGCCGCCAAATCGAACTTCTCCACCCTTTCGCCAAGACTAGCAAGGACTGGTTAACCATATAGCTAGTTAGCCCTACACCGGCTTCGCCGACCCGTGAGGAATGAAACCGCGATGACAACCGAAGCCTGCTAACTTGCTAACTTGCTAACTTGCGAACTTCCGCGAAGCGGGTGCTAACTCGCTGCATTTGTCCAAATCCTCACCTCCTGCTTTCCTCTTGTTTTGTTGAACTTGCATCTTGTTTCTTTCTAGGAGGCGTGACCAACCGCACCGCCGTGATGCATCTGTGCGAGCCTGGCAGTTACGATGGCCTCGGTGGCGGCGATTACCTCATCCAGCGTCAGGTGAGTCGAGTCCAGCAGAACGGCGTCCTGGGCCGGCTTGAGCGGCGAATCGGCGCGGTTGCGGTCGCGTTTATCACGGGCGCGCAGGTCGCGGATTACTTCTTCGGGCTGAATGGCGGGAGCGGGGCCGAGTTGGTCGTAGCGGCGCAGGCCGCGCACTTCCGGAGCGGCATCGAGGAAGATTTTGACCTCGGCGTGGGGAAAGACCACGGTGCCGATGTCGCGGCCCTCCATGACCACGCCGCCTTCGGCGCCCATCTGCTGCTGTAGGCGGACGAGCCAGGCGCGAATGGCGGGCCATACGCTAACCTGGGAGGCGGCATCGGTAACCATTTGATTGCGGATCAGGCCGGTAACGTCTTCGCCGTCGAGCAGGACGCGATTGTCCCCTTCGCCGGGTTCCAGGCGGATCACGGTTTCGGCGGCAAGGGCTTCCAGGCGCTGACGATCCTGCAAAGGAATATCCGCGCGCAGAGCCTTGAGGGCAAAGGCGCGGTACATGGCCCCGGTTTCCAGGTTCAACAGATTAAAATGCCGGGCCAGGTGGCGGGCGATGGTGCTCTTTCCCGCTCCGGCAGGGCCGTCGATGGCGACGATGATCTTGCGGTCCGGAGGGAGAGAGCTAAAGGAGGAGGCACTCATCCGCGCTTCTTCGTCCCCTGCTTGGGCCGGGCCGTAAAGCCATATCGCTTGTTGTTTCCCGCCTTGGCGCCGGTAGCTAGTGCGGGCTTACGGCTGCTGCCGTGCGGGACGCTGGCGCCGCGGGAGGTTGCGACGGGCTTACCGGCGGGTTTGGAGCCATTGGAGTGGACTTTGCGTTTTCCCCAGGCGGAAGCGGGAGAGTTGGCGTAGCGTGTTCCGGAGGCGCCGTTTGCTGGGCGAGCTGCCGCGCGGCCATTTCCATTGGAGGGTTTACCGTTGCCCGAAGCTGTGCCGGCATGGGTGCCGTTGCGCTTGCCGTTGGCGCCGGCGGCTGCCTGGGGGCTCCAGCGGGCGGCAGAGGACGGACGTGCGCCACTGACTGGCCGCGCACCTGCGGGTCGGGAGTCGGAGGCGGCGCGGCGCGCCGGACGGCTGGAGGAGGACTGCGCCGGCTTGCGATCGCGGGCTAAGGTGGCTGGGCGACTGAAGTGGGGCCGGGCAACTGCGGATTTCCCACTGGCGGCCGGTTTGCGGGTGGCCGCGGCGCGGGGAGTATGAGCCTCGGCGGGCTTATGCGGTGCTGCCGCATCTGGCAAACTCTGCTTGGCTGCCGCGGGCTCTGGCAACTCCTCTTCATGTTCGTTGAAGCGCAGGAAGTACGCGGAGGCCGGCATCGACGAGCTGGCATAAACGGTGGGAGCGACCGCGAACTCCGGCAATGTGCCGGCTACATAGAACAGTGGAGCGTGCCCCAGCGAGATGGTGTGGACCTGGCGGGTGGCGACCAGGCCGCGCAGCACTTCACGCACCTTGCTGCGGGCGGTGAGCGGCGCCAGGAAGAGTTCAACCTCTTCCATGCCGGCGGCGATCACCGCTTGCAGGTAAATCGAGGCAAGCACCGAGATGGCGGTCACCTGAGAGGTGGAGGCGCCTTCGGCAATGGCTTTCTGGAAGCGCAGGCGGAGCAGTTGCCACTGAGCGGTCTGGCCGGGAGCGGAGACAACCGGAATGATGCGAAGCTGTTGCCAGAGTTCGGTGATGGCGCGCAGAACAGCGGCTTCGGTGACTTCCCTGCCCAGGGCGTGAGTGAGCTTGGCAAGGGTGGTGTCGCCCGCCTCCAGCAGCTTGTAAGCCTCAATGGCCAGTTGCGAAACCTGGCGCGAGCCGGTCAGTTGCGGGGTGCGGCGCCAGTCGCGGTCGCCGCGCAAGGCATAGACGTAGGGCAGAACCCAGCTTGCCACCACGAAATCAGGGGCCTCGCCGGGCAGACCCAGCAGGTTCAGGCGCACGGCCACGCCGTCTGTCTCCAGGCGGACCAGCAACTCTTCAGCTAAGGCAACGGTTGCGCGATCAGGGGTGGTGTCGCGCTTGCCGGCGACAGCCTCAACAAACGACGGCGCTATGGAGGAGGAATACTGCCTTCTGGGCAGGAAGAGACACAATCCAGTCTCCTCAATCCACGTCCGGGCGTCCTCAAGTGTGAGTGCCCCATGTCCGTCCAGGCGCATCCTTTCGGCGCGCGATGCTTCCAATTGTTCCGATGTCAAAGAAAAACCTCACTTCCAGGCTGGCATTGGCGCCGGGCAACCCCGTCCCCTAAGAGGAGGGCTGTCACCTTCCACGCGCTTCAAATTCGATGGAAGGCCCGCTGGATCTCCTTCCAAG
>Ga0181527_1004840_pt1 | contig 11408 bp, 7 predicted proteins | sample PEATcosm2014_Bin_30_FD_119762 | JGI IMG/M metagenome (GOLD analysis project Ga0181527, IMG submission 119762) | Peatland microbial communities from MTU Mesocosm Facility, Houghton, MI, USA - PEATcosm2014_Bin06_60_metaG | ecosystem: Environmental > Terrestrial > Soil > Wetlands > Peat | place...
CCTGGTCAATGGCCCCGGGCCCCTCTGGCAGGACCGTCTTGTCAATTCCTCCCAGCATCTGGAGGGACGGATACTGCGCCCGCACCTCCACTACGTCCATGCCGGCGCGCACTTCAAAGGGATAGAGGCCGGTCACACCCGCCCGCAACCAGAGGGGGATTAACCCGCTGACGTCGCCGTCACTATCGAGCAGGACAATGTCAATCCCGCGCTGGGTGAAGAAGCCGTTTATGCGCTTGTAAACAGGCGTGAGAAACTCCCGGAAAATGGGCGGCGACACCATGGCGCCGCCCTTGTAGGCCATGTCCTCCCAATAGTAGGCGAAATCAACATCGGTGTGCGACAACACCTCTTCGAACAGTCCCATCCACAACGCGGCGAGGTGATTCAAGACCTCGTGAATAAGCTGGGGATCATCAAAGAACAGGTACATAAGCGGATCGAACCCAAACAGCCAGCGCAGGGATGAGAACACGCCGAAGGGCGGGCCGCCGATCGCCAAAGGCCAATCCCGGTTGCGATAAGCGGCCACATGCTGGGGCCAGGCCGCTGGCAGGCGCCCGTGTAAATCAATGCGCAAACGTTCTTCCTTCAATCGCTCCCAACTCTGCCGGTCCTTGACGGGTGAAGCAAGCACGTGCGGCAAAGTTGAGGAGTCCTTGCGCACCAGCACGATGCCTCCATCAGGATCGCGGCGTTTGATATTTTCGTCGTCTTCCCAGATCACTTCTCGTTCGAACGGCGGCCACGCACCCCATTCGCCATCCACCTTTTCCATTCCCTTATCGAAGCCGAGACAGCAACTGACGGAGTAATCTTTGGGTTCGCTGCGGCGCCAAGTGAATTCACCCTTCACACCCGCGCCGGCAGACAACCCGGTGGGCGAATCAGGATGCCGTGGCAGACCTTCCTTGTACCACCGCTCCAGAGTATCCGCCCAATAGCCAATTTCCCAGGCTGGAACGCGGTCGACCGCGCCGGAACGCATACAAGCCAGGAATCGTTCTCGAGAATTCATCAAGGTCCCCTGAGCCTGCGCGGCAGTAACTTCGTCGCCTTACCGCAGCCGGGCCAGGGCCTCCTTCCACGTCTCGGGTTTGTGGTACGCGGTGGCGCTCATCGCCACTGAGAACTTTTCACCGGGCTTCAAGCTGAGGTGGATTTTTCGTTCGTATGCCTCGGCAAGAGTGACCGCCTGGCTTGTCCAAGGCTCCAGGATTACGTGATGAAAGCCACGAAATCCCCCATAATTGAGCCACAGCCACAAGCAGGGACACTGCTCGAGCGGGAAACGCAAAAGAAACCCTTCGCCTGTGGAGCTATCCTCAACCGCATACCAGCCGTCTTCAAGGTCAACGGCATAGTGGCCGAAGCACACGTTTGCCTCAATGCCTCGAGCCTTGTCCATTTCCACCCTGCCAGCTGCTTCGGTTTCGAGAACCGGCCAGTCGTAGCGCTGCCCCGGCTGACCCCACCCGGCCTGGCTGCAGTATGTGGCGATGCCGTGCCTCGCCGGAATGCGCATCACCGTCTGCGGGTTGGCTGCGAGCGCAGGGTGCGTGCCCCAGGTGAATTCGATGCTCATCGGCCCCAGATTCGTGATTCGCCATTCCACTCGAACAACCGGAGACAAGCCTTCGAGTATCACTATCTTATCCGCTTTCACCGGGCTGATGGGGCCGAAAGCGGAAAGCCGCGCTTCCACATCATTACCCCGGCGGCCCGCCGAATCGACATTCCATCTCACCGAGCGCAATTCCCCTATGCTCGGGTAGGGTTGGTTGCGGAAAACGCATTCGTCACACGTAGGGAAGAAGTCGTCCCACCCCCCACACCAGTAAATGGCGAAATCCGATTCCACGGGGTAGGTCTGCGGAGGAACCCTCGGGTTATGCCACATGAAGTTCTTCCCCGTCGGCTTCCAGATAAAATCATAAATCTTCGCGCCCAGGTCAGGAAGCACGCCAACCTTCAGCCAGCGGTTTTCCAGATCAAGCGTTGTTAAGGACTCAATTGCGCCTCTGTGAAGAGTGTGCCGCGCCATAGTGATTCTCCCTGAGTTTTCGATAATGTGCCGTCGCGAATGCGAAGAGACTGTACTCTCTGTTTCGCTCAGACTGACAGGGTGTCGGCAATTTTCCGTAAGCTGCTGGGTCTCCAAATCCGGCCGATCGGATGACACCGTGTGATCTTTCCTTTCCCGTGCTTCCAATTCCAGTTCCGTCGCAGGGGCTCACGCCAGGCTTGCCACTTTGTCTGCGATGTAGCAGACCCGGTCCCACTCCGCATCGGCCGTTACCATGTCACTGACACCCAGAACCAGATGGCTCTGGTGACCATAGCGCGTCACCAGATCGTCAATGAACTGTTTGAATTCCGCAAAGCTGGCTTTGTCCGGACATAGCAGGATGGAGGGAATGCCACCCCAGATTGTGGTTTGATCGGCAAAGGCGTTACGGATCTCGTCCAGGCGGCATCGGGTCATGGGGTATGGACAGAGCGAGTCGGCGATATCGAAACCGGCTTCGCGATACAACGGCAACAGAAGACGGTTCTCGCCGTCCGTGTGGGTCAGCAGGTATTTGCCGCGGCCATGCAGTACCTCAGCGTATTCCCGCAGGGGTTGCAGGAGGTATTTTCGGAAAAAGGGAGGCGGCGTGAGAGACTCGTCATAGTTGCTTCCCAGCAGAACCACCTCCGCGGAACAGTCTGCCGCAATGGCTTTGACGGCCTGGTAATAAGGTTCCATCTGCTCCGCCAGCTTTTCAACGGCGGCGGGGCGGTCGTGCAGGGCGTAGAAGAACTCTTCCATGGGCATCAATTGAGCCAGGATATGCTGAACAGGGCATGCGTGGCCGCTGGCGAGGCCAACCACAATGCCGCGATCCCCTACCCTTTCCCGCATGGCTTCGTAGCCGCTGAATTCCGGCTCCACCTTCAGATGAGAAAAGATGTAGCCCACCACGTCGAAATCCCGCACGCTGCGGATGGCATACTCCGTCATGTAAGGGTCGGAGGCTCCCGCAGCAATCATCTCATCGGTGAATTCGCATGCGGTGCGGATGCTGCCGGCCGGGGAACGGTATTCGACCACTGTTCGCCGGCCATAGCTGAGAACCCGGCGCTCCACGTCCTGCAGAGACACTCGATAAGGCAGAACAGACAGATTTGCAAGCCCCAGCGCCCGATCCACCAATTCATCGCCGGAGTAGTCCGTATAATCAGGAGTATTCGAGTAATAACCTACGCCCAGCCGGTCGGCGATTTCCATGACTGTGAGCGAGCGCAACTCCGGCGGCAGGGAATCGTTCAAACGCCGCGCCCGATACCAGAACTCGAGCCGGGGCACGAAAACCAGGCGGTCGGCCGGTTCGCCCTTAATCGCCGCTAATATGCGCTGCTGGTCATTCATGTCTTTCCTTTTCCTAATACAATAGCTTGAGCGAGAGCTGACTCTGCCGTGAAGGTCCGGCGGTCTGGCTGATGATGCCGAAGCCCGAGCCAACCACCACGTTCGAAGGCAATCCGAAGTTAACTAAATTGAAGACATTGAAGAACTCGGCGCGGAATTGAAGCGTGACCGGTTCGCCGCCGCTGCGGCGAGCGAACTCCGTGTCCTTTGTCAGAGCCACGTCGAGATTGTGAAAACCCGGGCCCCGGAACGTATCGCGGCCGAGGGTCCCAAGCCTTCCCTGGTTGGGCCCTGTGCCGTTTGGCAGATGGATGGGGATGAAAAAGAACGACGAATTCGCGCTGCCCAGCCCGAAGTAGTCTTCGCGGATTCTGCGGCCGGTGGAGAGGAGCGGAAGCCCCACCTGGTCAGGCCGGTCCGTTCCATTCTCCCCCGCGCCGGTTTGTTGCACCCCGGAGTATACCGTGAAGGGCAGGCCGCTGGCGATCGACGTAATGTTGAGAAACTGCCAGCCGGAAGTCATCTTGCGTCCCAAGGGTCGCAAGAAGGTGAGGCGGTCGAAGGGAAGTACCTGGATGAGGCTGAGCGAGAACCCTTGCGAAATATCGAAGACAGAAGGCCCCTTATCCGCGCCAGGATTGAACGGATCCTGCGGCGGCTCCTGGAGGATGGTAGAACCTACGGTCGAGCCTCCCGGCATTGAGTTGCTGGAATCGTCGAGCGATTTGGACCAGGTGTAGTTCGCTTGAAAGCCCAGTCCCGCGCGGACCGAGGTCTTTGACAAGCTGGCTTCCAGGGAATGGAATGTGGAATGGGTGCGCGAGGTCATCACGGTGAGGGGGCCCACTCCGCCCATCGCTTGCCCCGCGGCGTCGAAGCGCGTCAGGGGAGCAAACGCCGCCGTGGCCCCCCCGTAGCCATTGACATAAACCGTGTTGGCAAGGTGCACCCCGGCTACCCCAACGTAAGATGCGCTCAATTTGAGGTCGCCGAACGAGTGCTCCAAACCTGCCATCGCTGTCTCGATGTAACCGTTCTGGAAATTCTGCGCTGTAGCGATCAGCGGGTAGGGGCGAAAGGGTTGTCCGGGTGTCGCCGCAGCCAGGTCCTCAGCCAGCCGTACCACGTCCAGGACGGTGTTCGCTGGCACATCGTCGCTGGTCTGCCCCGGCGGGTAGATGGGCTTCCCTGCGGGTGTAAGCATCACCGGGAGTTTCAAAGGCGTTACCTGGTTTTGAAAAAGGACCGGCACATCGGGCAGAGCAGTCACTAATGGATTGATTACGAACGGCGTGCCGCCGCTCACTTCGTCATCCGCATCGGGATTCAGCAGGATGGTGGTAATGGCTCCACCGGCATGAAAGGCCGTCTTGTCCGTGGCGCTCCAGTCAAGTGACAGCCGTGGTCCCCAGCCGTTCCAGTCGAACCGATAGGGCGGATGGGGATTCACGAGATAATTGAGTTGCGTCCCGGGATCCCACGACCGGGCAGGCTTTCCATCAGGACCGACAAAGGCCAGCCCGGAGATGATGTTGTGCGCAGCTCCGAAAGGAGTCGTCACCTCGTAGCGCAGACCGTAGTTAAGCACAAGGCGAGGAGAAATCTTCCAGGCATCCTGAAAATAGAAATTGTAGGCCGCTCGCCTCGCCTGCTCTTCTCCCATGTGCTTCCCCTGGGAGAACATGGGCGGAGCAACGGACCTCCGGTAGGAGTACGCGGCGCCGGTCAGCAAACTGGTCAGCGTATCCGGCAGTTGTGCTCCGGCAGGAATATCGTGCGCGCCACTCAGAGAGGGGATATTCTCAACCGCGTAGGCTGGCCCCCCGCCAAACGTGTAAGCGCCACTAGGGCTCAATCCCCAAAAAGAGGTATCGCGGTCCCAGCGCGCGTGGCCACCCCACTTGAAGGTATGGGTGCGACGAGCGTAAGTGAAATCCTGTCGTCCCTGAAAGAGGTTGCCAAACCACCCGAAAACCGAGCCCGCGGAGGAGTTGAACGAGAGGTACAAACCGTCGGCGAAGTTGAGTCCTGGCTGAGTCTCATTCAAGGTGGGGTAGTCGGGAGTGGCGCGCATGAACCCGACGGATGATTCAGACGTCAGGTTGGCTGATAGCGAGCGCGTGTAACGCAGGCCGAGATTGCGCTCGTGGTTAAAGAAGGTTACGGCAAAGCTCGGATCGAGCACTGTCTGGGCGGGGTTGGTGTCGGGTCCGGTGATGTCGTCAAGACTGAAGCGGGCGAAGAGCCGGGCCTTGTCCGAAATGCGATAGTCAATGCGGATGGAGAACTGGTCGCTGTCTGTCACCACCCGGGAGGAAATGGCGTAGGTGCGCCCCCCGTAGGGTCCCCCGGGATCATCCGGCAAGGGGTAGCGCGCCAGGATTTGCGCCACTTGAGGGTTGACCGGAACCTCCAGCGTGTCGCCAGGGAAGGCGGTCGTGTCAAGGCCTCGGCGTTCAGCCATTGTGGGCACAGGAAAGACCTGCGTGGTTCCCAACACCTGCCGGAAACCCTGGTACTCGCCAAAGTAGAAGGTTCGGCCGCGGCCGTCGTACAGCCCCGGCAGCAATACCGGCCCCCCGTTCGTAAAACCGAACTCATTGCGGGCGAAGGGCGGAATGCGGCCGGGCTGAGCGAATGAGCGCCGGTCAAAGAAGTTGCGCGCGTCGAAGGCCGCGTTGCGCACAAATGAGAAAGCCCCGCCGTGGATCATCGAGCTGCCCGTTTTGGTGACCACATCGGTGTAGGATGCAGCCCCCTCGCCGATCTCCGCCGGCATTATACCTGAGCTGGAACGAATCTCCTGGATGGCTTCCACATTGAAGTTCGTGAAGCTCGCCCCGCCCATGGCAGGGTCACTGGCGAAGATGCCATCCATGGCAAAGACTGCGGTGGTTCCGCGCTGGCCATTGACGGCAAATTGCTGAGTGAAGTTTGACGAGCCGTTGGTGTCGGTTTGCGTACCGCCCGCGAGCAGGAGAAGTTGGCTGAAGTCACGGGTGTTGAGCGGAAGGCTGGAAACTTGCTTGCTTGAGAGCGTCTCTCCTCCGCTACCATGCGGAGTTGCCGCCGTAACTGGAGTGGTTTCGGTAGCCGCTTTTGGAGCTAGCAGATGTGTTTCATCCTCGGCGTGTAACACCAACCGCCGGCCGTCCGCCGATAGTTCGAGCCAAGCCGCGACCTTCTCGCCGGCTTGAATATCCAGCCCGTGATTACTCGTAGCCGCACCGGCGCTACAACGCGCGGACACTAAATATCTGCCCGCGGGGATGCTCCTAAAAGCAAATTTGCCGTTCGCAGCCACATGGGCTCTAAGGACTGGCCCCCCATCGAAACCGTGCAACTCGATTTCCCGCTCTTGCAACGGCCTCTGGCCGTTCGATAGTGAGGATCCGGCGCCGTTCGTCCTCACCTCGGGGCTGGTGATGATAGTCCCGTGCCAGGAGGCCGTCTGGGGCGCAGCGTAAAGTGCGCCCATCATCATGGCCGCTGCCACCACGGCGCTCGCTTTCAATAGGGCCTTAGCGGTCTTCCTGGACAGGGAGTTCACTAGCTGCTCATATCCAGCGTGGAATCTGAAGCCAACATCCTATCACGCGTCGCCGCCGAATAACTGACTATTTTGAATATCCGCGTTTGCTGCCGGAGGCCCTCGGTGCGCATGGAGCTATAGCCAGCGACAACATCCCCAGGGCAGCCGTTTGAAAGGCATGTTCGCGACACCGGCATTACTGCTTGACAAGACATTATTATTGATCAATTGTTTTGCTCGCGCGTTGAAACCGCAAGGGACAGAGAGGATTGCATCACCATGAATGCCCCGAATGAACACCGCAGGTCATTTTGCTATTATTCGCTCGCCGGCGCACTGGCCGTCATGCTCGCGACGGCTGGCGTCGCCTGGGGCCAGTCACCGCCGCGAAACGAATTGCCCGTACGCATCACCTGGGGCCACACTTCGCCTCAGGCGAGAGCGTTCTATGTAAAGCTGATACCCACGAGTGGAGCGGAGATCCTGAAGGCGCGCGGGGAATCGCTGGAGCCCGGCGAAGGGCTGAAAGATGGCGCGTGGCAAACGCACGCCGGGGCGGGTGACGTGGGCGGTGTCAGCTTCACGGTTAGTTACCCACAGCAGGCCCCGGAGCGACGCCAGAACATCGAGGAACTTTGGGCCTACCTGATTGCCCAGAGCGACCCGGACACGGCCCGGCGCCTCCTACAGGATGCGGCTTTCTGGCTCGATCCGCCGCGCTTCACAGTGCAAATGAACGCGGAGGGTACGCAGGGGTTCACCATCGCCATCCCACAGTTGCTCGAGCAAGGGGCGATGTGGGTACCGTCGCTGGACGTTTACGTCACCGCAGGGCCTACCGCTCCCGCTTTTGCCGATCACCAGAAGGAGTTGGCAAACTGGAAAGGAGAGACGGTGCTGGAGACCATTCATTCCTCTCCGGAAGCTACTTACCAGGAGTATGCATCGTTGTGGGAAGACACGGGAAATCCGAACTCCGAGCATCCGAACTTGCCTGACCCGGGCCACATTGTGTGCGTTACCTGGGACAGCGCCATTCCCAAATTCGGCATCGACCGCCGGGCACGCGTGCGCAACGACTACGGCAACCCCGATCAATTTAGTTTCTGGTTAAGCTTCGGCGACATTGGCGAAGGGCTGAAGAGACAATGGAAGAATCAGAGTCTCACTAACGGTCTTCCGGTGGTCGTAACGGATTTTGAGAAACAGGGATTGAACTATCGAGTGGAGCAATTTGCTTATCCCTTGAACGGTCCACCGCCGGAACGGCGTGGTGATATCCCGATGGTGCTGCTCCAGAAGGTAAGGGTTGCGAATCCGGACGCGGAAGCGCACACCGTCTCCATCAGCGTGAATGAAGAACGGCAGCTTGCGCCCTATTTCGAGACCAAAGCCGTTACTGAGACGCGCGAGGGCGGCACGGTGTTCGAAGTCAGCGGTTCTCGTCAAGTCCTTTTCACCATCCAAGGCAGCGATCACAAGGTCCTGTGGAGCGGGGTGAAGGAACATAAAGAAAGGCAAGAGAGGGTGGAGGCAACTGTCTTCTTGAGCGTCGCCGCGCACGGCTCGAGAGAGTTCGTCATCAAGTTGCCCTCGCCGATGACAGAACCCTGTGATCTGGAGACCCTGCTGCACATCGACTATGACGCGGCACGAGCCGCGACATTGAAGTACTGGTCGGACTACGTGGGGCGCGGCGCGCAGTTCAAGGTGCCCGAACCCGTGGTGAACGATCTGTTTCGGGCAACGTTGTGGCATGCTCTGCGCTTGCCGCGCCGGCACGGAGGGACAGGCGATAACATTCAAATCGATCTGCCTTACTCGAATTTCGCTTACACGCAAACCGGCACGCCCTGGCCGGTTAATCAGGCTGTGTACGTAGACTACATGCTTTATGGTCTCCGCGGCTATTGGTCCATTGCCCGTGAGGAGATGGCCGCCATGTATCGGAACAATCAGGAAGCAGATGGTCACGTGAACGGCGCAGCGAACTGGGGCTCTTATACCCCGGGAATGCTGTACGCGGTGGCTTTGGATTACCGCCTGTCGCACGACCGGCAGGCGCTGGATCGATTGATGCCCCCCACACTCAAGGCGCTCGACTGGTGCCTGGAGCAACTGCGGCGCGGGAACCAGCGCACGGGTCCCGGGCAGGGCCTGTTCTATGCGCCGCTGAATGACGGGACGGGCGAAGGCGCCTGGGCCTTCAATCAGGCCTACATGTTTGCCGGCCTCGAGGCATTCGGGCAGGTTCTCGATGAGATTGGGCATGCACGAGCTAAGGACACCCTCAACGCCGCGCGCGCGATTCAGCAGGCCACCGAGCGCGAGTTCAGTCGCGCCGCTATGCTTTCGCCGTTGGTGCAGTTGCGCGACCACACCTGGATTCCTTACGTCCCCGCAGAGGCGCTCACCCCGAGGCGGCTGCTCGAGCAATGGTACCCCACCGATGTCGACACCGGAGCGGTGCACCTTATTCGACTGGAAGCGATTCCCGCCACCGGACCCTTGGCCACCGCCCTCGTAAATGACCAGGAAGACAATCTTCTTTACAAAGGTTGGGGGATGGCGGATGAGCCGGTTTACGTCCAACAGGCGCAGGCCTACCTGCAGCAGGATGACCCCAAGGCGGTGATCCGGGAGTTCTACAGCTTTATGACCTCCGGGTTCAGCCACACCGCGCTGGAACCGCTCGAGCATCGTTGGCTTCACGGCGAGTACTTCGGCCCGCCGAGTGTCGACGGGGCCTGGTTCGACGTTTACCGCCACATGTTAATCAATGAGTTAAGTGATGGCACACTGTTTATCGCACAGGCTACTCCCCGGCCGTGGCTCGAAGATGGCAAGAAGATCGAAGTGGAGCACGCTCCGACCTATTTCGGTACCGTGTCCTTCACGCTGGAGAGTAAGGCCGGCTCGGGGAAGATTCTGGCGACGCTGGCCATGCCGGACCACAACCATCCCTCGGCACTGAAAGTCCGCCTCCGTCATCCGGAGAGCAAGCCCCTGCGCGCTGTGACGGTCAATGGTCAGAACTGGACCGACGTCGACGTCAAACAGGAGTGTGTGCGAATCGAGCATCCTGCCGAGTCGCACTACATCATCGAGGCCTCTTACTGAGCCGCGGCGTTTGCCACTTGCTTGCCGTCGAGGGTCTCGAGATGACATAGGAGATCAGCATGCACCATTCGACTAGCCGACGTTTGTTCTTCTAAGCGGTCAGTTGCCTCAGCGCCGTCCTCGGGTTGTGCCGGCCGGCTTGGGCCCAGGAGAAGCAACCGATTCCAGGTTTTGGGCAAACGGCCCGAGATTCGACCGTCTCGGAAGGCTGGAATCCTTTCTCCGACCGTAAGCTTCGCGTGGGCCTGGTCGGGAATGGCTTTTGCCAATTCGCCGCGGCGTTTGGTTTCCAGGACCATCCGAACGTGGAGGTCGTGGCGGTCAGCGATTTGATCCCGTGGTTACCAAAAACCTCGTCCGCATTGAATCAATTGATGTTGGCCCCGTCCCCCTGATAAGCTCTCACTCCTATGCTCGGTCTGTTTGTTTCCGTTGTTGCGGTTCTCCGTTCTTTCCTCCGGACTCGGGCGGCTTTGCAATTGGAGATCCTGGCTCTGCGCCACCAGATCAATGTGCTGCGGAGGTCGCAGCGTGGGCGGGTTCACCTGACCTCGGCGGACCATTTGTTCTGGACATGGCTGATGTACCTTTGGTCAGGCTGACGCTCTGCCCTCGCCATCGTCAAGCCGCAGACGGTGATCGCCTGGCACCGCCAGGGATTCCGGCTGTACTGGAGTCGGAAGAGCAGACACGGTAGGCCGGGAAGGCCGGAAGTGTCTCGCGAAGTTCGAGACCTCATCCGGAAGATGAGCTTGGCGAATCCGCTCTGGGGAGCACCACGCATCCATGGCGAACTCCTGAAGCTCGGAATAGAACTATCTCAAGCCACCGTTGCCAAGTACATGGACCGTCCCCGCAAGCCACCCTCCCGACGTGGCGTACGTTCCTCGAAAGTCACCTGAAGCAATTGGTTTCGACGGACTTCTTCGTGGTGCCGACCGTGAGTTTTCGAGTTTTGTTTGTCTTCCTACTTTTGGCCGATCATCGGCGCCGCGTGATTCATTTCAACGTCACCGCCCATCCTACCTCGGATTGGACGGCACAGCAGATTGCCGAGGCCTTCCCTTGGGACACGGTCCCACGCTATTTGCTCCATGATCGCGATAGCATCTATGGCGATGTCTTCCGGCCAAGAGTCCGAGCGATGGTGATTCGCGAGGTCCTGGCGGCCCCACGATCGCCATGGCAGAACGGAGTTGCGGAGCGTTGGGTCGAAAGCTGCCGACGAGATCTCCTGGATCAGATTATTGCCGTGAATGAACGGCACCTCAAACGCTTGCTCTCCGAATACATCCGCTATTATCACGAGGACCGCACGCATCTGGGCCTCGGGAAGGGAACGCC
>Ga0181527_1004845_pt1 | contig 11399 bp, 5 predicted proteins | sample PEATcosm2014_Bin_30_FD_119762 | JGI IMG/M metagenome (GOLD analysis project Ga0181527, IMG submission 119762) | Peatland microbial communities from MTU Mesocosm Facility, Houghton, MI, USA - PEATcosm2014_Bin06_60_metaG | ecosystem: Environmental > Terrestrial > Soil > Wetlands > Peat | place...
CCACGCTCCCGCGCTGGTGACGGGCATCTCGCCGTTTGCTGCCGTTCTCTCGGCCGCCGGGTGGCAACTGAACGCAACATCTTGGCAGGCAACGTGTTACGCCGGCATCCCACTGGCGTTGACCGCGCGGCGATTGCCGGCCGACGTATGATGGGGTGTTGGCTGCCTGATCGCAGCCTGCCGCGCACCGAGCGCGGTAAGAACACCCTTCACACCCCCAACACTGGCGAGCCTGGTCATGTCTCAGTTCCCACCCTTGCGCGTCGTTGATTCTTCTTCCAACGCCGACATCTCGCGGCGTGGCTTCCTGAGAGCCGCCGGTGCGGCGACCGCCCTGGCCGCCGCACTGCCTTCGCGACTGATCGCTGCGGCCGAGCCGGCGGCAACCAAGCCGGCATCAGAATCGCTCGTCAAGCTGCTCTACGACTCGCTGACTGCCGAGCAGAAGAAACAAGTCTGCTTCGGCTGGGGTCACGTCGCCGAACGATTGGGCTTGCTGCGGACGTACGTCTCGGCCAACTGGCATGTTACCAAGCCGGTGATCGCGAGCGACTTCTACACCGCCGATCAGCAGAAGCTCGTTCGCGAGATCTTCGTCGGTTTGATTCAGCCCGAGTGGGTCGCGCGAATCGACAAGCAATTGCAGGACGACGAGGGCGGTTTCGGCAGGCAGAGCATGGCGATCTTCGGCACGCCGGGGAGCGGCCAGTTCGAGTTCATCCTGACCGGGCGGCACATCACCTTGCGCTGCGACGGCAACTCGACCAAGCACGTCGCCTTCGGCGGCCCAATCGTGTATGGCCATGCCGCCAGCGGCTTCGTCGAGAAGCCGGGCCACCCCGACAACATCTTCTGGCCGCAAGCCGTGGCGGCCAATAGCCTCGTCAAGATGCTCGACGGCAAGCAGCGGGCCGTGGCCGTGATCCAGACGCCGCCGCGGGAAAACGCGATCGCCTTCCAGGGCCGAAAGTCCCCGCTGGCCGGCATCGCCGTCAAGGATCTGTCTGCCGACCAGAAGGCCCACGCCCAAGCGGTGCTGGCGAAGCTCATCGAGCCGTATCGCCAGTCGGACCGCGACCGGGTGGCCGCCTGTCTGAAGGCGCAAGGAGGGCTGGACGATTGCCACCTGGCGTTCTATGAAGAAGGCCGACTTATCGCGGGCGAGTATGACATCTGGCGCCTGGAGGGTCCGGCTTTCGTCTGGCATTTCCGCGGCGTGCCGCACGTACACACGTGGGTCCACGTGGCCGACGATCCGTCCGTGCCGGCGAACGCGGCGGAGACGTAGCCCCCTGCCGTTGCATCATCTGCCGGGGCGGAACTCGTCGACCACCTTGGCGTACTTGCCCAATTCGCTGTAGTTGTTGGCCCAGGTGGTGTACATCACCCCGCTGACCTTGGGATACTTCACGGCCATCCGCAGCCAGTCGGCCATCCGCTCCGAGGGCGCGTCGTAGTAGCCGCAAAGGATCTGCTGGTGCCCTCGCCCGGCGAACCAAGCCAGCGTCTTCTCCTGGGCTGTCCAGTTCATGATGATCACGTCCTTGTCGAGCCCTGCCCACGAGCCGGCGAAGGGCGCCTCGCCGCGGACGAGATAGTATTTGCCCGGACCGGCGTTGTGGTTCGGGTCGAACATGTCGCTCCAGACATAGATCGGCTTGTGCGGATCTTCCCGGCGGATCATCGCCGTCGAGCGCCGCACGTTCTCGGCCAACATCTGCCCGCACGTCTTGCCGGTCTTGCGGCACGAATCGTCCCAGCCCATGTGGCGGATTTCGTCGTGCGTCATCATGTATCCGTCGGGCTGCATGACTTCGTGTACGCTGCGGAGGTTGCGGCCCAGGATCTGCCACATCTTGGGCTCGTTCCAGCAAGCGAAGATGCCGTAGCCGAGCGTAATCATGGCATGGCTGTACGAGGCCAGCACCCGCTGCCCCTCCTTGAGCCGGCTGGCGGCGGGAAGTGTTACCGTGGGGCCTTCGTACCAGGTCTTGTAGGCCCCCGGCCAATCGGTGTTACCCAGCTTGGGATCGACCGCCTTGGCGAAATCGCGGCCCTCTTGGTAAACCGTCTTGCCGTCCTCGCTGGTGATTTGGAACTTGAGGCTGTCGCGGCGGATGAGGTTCACGAACCCGCCGGGCTCCAAGCGGAGGTCGTCCAGCCAAAGCTTGCCCTTGTTGCCGCCCCAGGAGCCGACGTAGATGCCCACCTGGTCGTTGTCCAGGGTGTTGAAAACGACGTCGTACTTCGTCCAGTCCTGGGTAGGCTTGATGTCGAACGCCTGATGGTCCAATGCCTGGCCGGTGCCGCCCTTGACCAGTGAGAGGGCCATGAAATTGAACGTGCCCGGGGCGTCGAAGTCCTCCGTCTTGACCTGGACCGACATGTGATAATAGCGGAACGGTTTGACCTTGACGGCCTGGTTGATGCGGCCGTTGCCGTGCGGGCTCTTGGTCTTGATCTCTTCGAAGCGGATGGAGTTCTTGCCTTCGATCTTCACCTTCGTGTCGACATAGCCCAGCGAGCCCAGCTCGTCGACGTACCAACCCGGTACCCGCCCGTAGGCATCGGCCTCCAGGCCGGGGTTGAGGAGTTTCAGCTCATCGTCGGCCGGCACGAGCCGCCGGCCCTTGACCAGGAAGGGAGCATCTTCCACCGGCATCCCCTCGGCCAGGCTGGGATCGTTGCTCAAGAGATCCGCGCCCTGATCGCACACGCAGGCGATGAACTGGAGCTTCAAATCCCGGGCGGCCTGCCGCAGTCGCTTGACATTCGTCTCGTAGCGCGGGCGATCGACGGTTACCTTCTCATCCCAGCGGCTGAACTTGCAGTCGGTCACCACAACTCCCGTATAGCCGGCGGCGGCCGCCTCCTTCATCGTCTTCACGCAGCGATCGACCTCTTCAGGGTGCATGTAGTTGCCGCCCAGATAAACGAGCTTCGTGGCGGCGATGGTTTTCGGATCACTCATGATCTTGGAGTCCAGGGCCAGCCCGTGCGACGCGACCACGACAACGGTCAGCAACGAAGCAGCAAACTTCATAACATGCTCCTTGTCTTGTAGAGGAAACGGAGGTTGCCATCCTACCACGCGGCGCCGAGGGCGGCCAGTCAGGGTGCTGGAGATTCGCGGCGCGGACGTGAAACTGGACTTCGAGGTCGATCCTGGTGTTCCCGTCGAATGACACGATCCGGGAAAGGAACTCCGTCAGCGACCGTAGCCCCCGTCTGCTCGCTGGCCGGACACGGCTGCGCGGCCTCACTGTCGCTTTGCGATAGACCTGGCCAGGAGGTCCAGCGTTTCGCAGGCAAGGCCGGACGACCGCGGCACCGCGGGATGCTCGAGGCCGGCCTGTGTGGCGGCGCGTCTTGCAGGGAACCGGGCCAGACGCAGCAGGGCCTCGTCCGTTGCCTCGCAGGAGGCGGCCGTGCCCGAGGCCGCAACTTGGAACGCCGCAGCCGCCGCCGGCTGGCCGCCGGGCTGGCCCGGCACCGCCGCGTCAGAATACGGAACCGCGGAAGCGAACCATGACGCGGACGCCAAAGGACCACTTAGAGCGCTCACGGCGGAGAGCCAGGCGGAAGACAGCCGGGAAACAGCGGAAGGCCGGTCAGAAGGCAACGGGCTGACCGTGGAGGAGGGAATCGCGGCAGGAGCGGGATCGAGGGAAGCCCGCCCGGGCTCCGCAGCGGTAGTGGCCACGACCACTACGGTTGTTGGGGCCATCGCAGTCGCTGGGGGCACCAGCGGTGCTGGAACTGCCGCGACCACTGGGGCCAACGTCGGCGCTAGGGCCGCCGCAGCCGTTTGGACCGCCGCGGCCGTTGAGGCCGCTGCTGGCGCCGGGGCCGCCGCAGCCGTCGTTCCCGCTGTATCGGGCTGCTGGAGGCCGCCGGCGCCTGTCTGGGCCAACGCCAGGGGCTCACTGGCGGCGGGATCGCCGAGCACGACGCTGCCGTCCGGACCGACCGACAGCGTCGAGCCGCTGGGAATCGCCGCGCTATTTTCGGCCACCAGCACTCCCTCACTGACGAACGTGCCACCGGTGTAGGTGTTCGGCAGGGACAAGGTGAGCGAACCGCCACCGGTTATTATCAGGCCACCGCCTCCGCAATAAGTCAGGCCGCCAGCCGGGATCGGGTTGCCATTGCTGGAGTCAATGGTGAGGTCGCCGGTAGGAGCGTCAGGTGCGGCGATGACGATGTTCCAGACGCCTGCCGGCGGGCATGGCGGGACCACATCGCCAGAGAGCCCCGTAACGTACAGATTGCCGGCGCCGCCCAGCGCCAGAGTTAAGCCCGCTGAGGTCCAGTCGGCCGGGGGGACGACCAGCGTCTTGCTGCTATCGATTACGATGTCCGCCGCCGCCAGACCGTCGGTCCTGGTGGCCGGCAGGGTAAAGTTGGCCGCTTGGCCCACCACATTCTCGATCGTGCCCCCGTTCAGGGTCAAGGCGGCCGTCGAGGTGTAGTCCAGCGGGGAAGTCGCGTCGCCGGCCGCCACGGCGTAGTCGAACGTGAGGGCGTCGGTTCCCGAGCCGCTCACATAGGTGGCTGCAGCCGTGGAGTTCGCATTCAGCGCCAACTGCGGCGTGCCCCCCGTGGTGTCCACGGTGACCGGCTGGCTGAAAGCCACGATGATCGGGACCGTGGCGTCCATGCCAAACTCGGAATCGGCGGCCACTGAAGAGAAGACGTCCGTGATCGTGGGGGGGCCCGTGTTGATCGTCACATTCAACGAGGCCAAGCCGTCGGTGCAGGTGGCCGGCAGGCCCAGCACGGCCGCGTTGCCCGCCAAGTCCCGGATGCTCCCCCCGTTGAGCGCCAGCGCGTCGGTCGAGGCGTAGTCCAGATCCGACGTTTCCTGCCCCACCGCGACGACGTAGTTGAATGTCAGCATCGCCGTGCCACTGCCGCCGGCGTAGTTGGCCACTCCGCCGTCGTTGAGCGCCAGTTGCAAGGTACCACTCACGTTCACCGCTTGGCTGAAAGTGACCGCGATTGGAACCGTCCCGCCCAAAGTGTACTGCGCGTCGGCGGCTGCCGTTGAGGATACCCCGGTCACGGTCGTGAGCGGGCACACCAGAATGTTGTCGTAACCGGAATAGGTGACCGCATACATCACATCGCCGGCGAGCAACGTTTGGCTTTCTCCCAACGAGAGAGAGACGCCGCCCCATACTAAGGCGCCATTGTTCTTCGAGATATCGATGATCTCGTCGCCGATAATAACCTGTCCACTGTCGTCCAACAACTCAAGCGTGGTACTCGCGGTGACGGTCTGCGGGTGGTTCCCGTACACCAAGTTCAGCACCGGCCCCTGCGACGCCGTGGCGCCGTTGGCGGCGGCCATGGCCGCCGCGTGGCCGCGGAAATACGCCATTGCGTCTGCAAGTGACGGCTGCGAGTCCAAGAAGGCGTCCGCGGCGGCCACGTCGAGGTAATCGGAGGTGTCCAGCGAGTAGGCATTGCCTGCGTAACCTTGGCCCGCAAGATAGTCCAAGAAGGCGGTGTGACTGTACGCCTGCAGCGCTGTTCCGCCGCCAAAGCGGCCGCCCACGTCGCGGTCGGCGATGAATAAATTGTTGCTGATGCTGGAAAACGAAACGCCTGAACCGTAGCTCATGAAATAGAAGGGATCGTAGGTGACGATCCCGTTCGTCCAGCCCTCCGCAGCAACAACGTTGTCATCGACCTCCGTTCCCGTGGCGACGACGGTATCGTAGTCGCCCAGGACGCCATAAGCGCCGCATGCAGTAATCTCCAGGTACGAATGGTCGAGTTGCTCGTCGTTGCTGTCGCCCCAAAGCATCCAGGCCCAGTCGTTCATGCCTTGGGCAACCACGCCCTGCGCCAAATAGGGGGCGTTGATTCCGACGAAATTGAACATGTGCCCAGTACCCCATACCATCGGGCCGAGCTCAGCCCCATAACTCACCACGTCGTAAACGGTGTCGGACCCTTCGGTGAGCGACATAGAGGACCCGCTGAGGTCGCGGCCTATAAAGGTATCGCGAATCGTATCGTGCCCGCCACCGCTCCCGTTTATGTAGAAGTCGTGGACATACCGGCTTTCCTCATAGACTCCAGACGATCGCAGGAGGGCGTCGCCACCGAGGAAGTCAAAGTATCCCTGTTCAAACAACGAATTGGATATGTTTGCCTGGATCGCACCGCCAAGCATGGTGAAGTTGCTGAAGGTGCAGTCGGTTGCAACGCCGCGGATGTTGGTGCCCCAACCAAACGTGATTCCCTCGATTGTGACGCCCGTGGCAGGCGGCGAGACGGCGCTGAGCCAGAAATCGGAATACTGCCCCTGCTTAACCCAGAGTTGCGTGTCCGGGTCGGTGATCGGGTTGACTTCGTTGGAGCGGAAATAGACGACGAGGTTCTGCCAATCGAAGTAGAACAGGTCGTAGAGCAGCTTGTTGGTGCCGTTGTCGTTGTAGTACGTCGTCAGCGCATCGTCGCTATTTTGGGTCTGAACGGGAAAATCGGTAAAGTCGGCCGGAATCCCGGTCATATCGGCACGCGTACATTCTATAGTACCGCAACACGCCCCATGCGGTTGGTACTCGCTAGCCGATTGCGGATCGGTTTCCCCCGTGTCGAGCGACCAGTAGTCCACCACGTCGTCGGAAAGCGTGTTGCTGATAACCCACTTCGACAGGGCTGCGTTCCAAAACAGATAATAGTTTGCGCCGCTCCCAGGGGAATCGTCATTGGAGCACACAAAATACCGTTGGCCATCGTGAAGCTCCCGGAAAAGGGAGAGGTACGTCTGTGCGGGATTGGTTCCACCGGACGCTCCCTCCAGGCCAGAAGGCGCTGTTGTTCCGGCGACGCACGTGGCACGAGGATAGATATTAGTCGCTTCGAATCCGTCGACGACGTGAGCTGTGACGCTGGTTAATGTGCCCGCCCAGTCAGACCACGCCCCCGTTCCCGCGAACTGCGGCAAGCCGGATACGTCGGCGTGCCAGGTTGTGGCCGTATCTTGGATCCAGGGTAACTGGTAGGCGCCATCAAAACGCACGTATTCGCCGGGATAGGCCGCGATGGTAAGATCCGTGACGCCCACAGCGACGTTTGGGCCTCGGGTGGTCGGCTGAAAAAGTTGGTAGGGAACATCATCCGCTGGATTCGTGGAACCCCCAAGCGCTTGAAAGATGTCATACGGTTGCGGATTGAGCGGGTCCGTCGAACCACGAAAGTAGATGGTGTCACCAGTCGCGCAAACGGAAAATGCCTTAATTGGCGTTTCGAAGGGACTAGACGAGGTTCCGGGATTAGAATCGCTTCCCGTGGGGGATACGTAATAGACGCTCAGGAGCCAACGGTTCTCTAGCGCCTCGAAGCGAAGTTGACGGTGTCTCAGCGAAGGAAAATCGCAGCCACGGTGTCGATGAAAAGCCCCGGCTGCGGCCCTGCGGCAACGACGATAAGCACTGGTTCGAGCTAGCATTGCCGTAGCTCCTAATTCTACTGTGCAGGATGAGAAGCTGCGGAAGGTTTGGCCGACGTAAGTCCTATGCTGAAAATGGGCGGAGATTACCTATCCTGCCATCCTGCGCAGTAAAACTAAGAAAATGGGTTTTCATCCGTTGGGGCACCGCCCCGTCATGGGGACTCAGCGTGCAACGAGTTGGTCTGATTGCAGGCGCAGACACCATGTCTACTTACTCCCTAAGCTAACGCGGGGAAGCAGGCCAGTCAAGACACCCGATCTGGGGGCACCCGATCTAGGGAGAGGGGTTTCGGGGCGGGCCGACCTTTCCGGGGCTTCGCCGCAGGCGACTTACGCCGCCTTTCGCTTCCGGGGCTTCTTCTCAGCAGGCACCGTGCCCGGAGGCCGCACAACGCGGGGCAGGGGCGGGGCTTGGCAGGTGGTGGCGCGGCTGGAAAGGGAGCCCAGTGGTACGGCCCCTATTCTGGCCCCCCCACTTGACAGCGGGAGTGGGGCCAATTAGGCTAGCCCATCAGTTCAGCCCATTCGTCCCCTGGCGGCTTCGCCGGAGGCAGCGTCGCACGTTCTTAGGCGCGCGGTAATCGACCCGATTCTCCGGGCCGGTTGTACCCTGTTTCTTGCGGCGGGGATTCCCTGTCCGGGCCGATACGTTGCCTGCAAAATGAAAGACGGTGTCCGATGAGAGGCTTGATTGGGAGTTTAGCAGGACTGATGGTTGTGTTGGCGGGCGTGGCCGGGTCGGAAGGGCAGGCCCCTAACGTTTTCAACATGTCCAACGGGCAGACGAGCTTGCAGTTCGTCACCGTGGGCGAACCGGCGTTCTGGTAAGTCAGGCCCGTCGCCGAGGTCATGGACCCGCTGGCGAAGGCGCAGCCCGCGCCGAGATCAATCTTCAACGGACCGCTGCTGGGCGAAGGCTCCGAGATTACAACCGCGCGCGTTGCCCCGGGCGTGCCTTCCGTCAAGCCGAGCGTGCTTCCCGCTCCGGGCCAGGTCAAGGTCACGGCCAGCAGGCGGCGATCTTCCAGCGGCTCCAGGCACAAGCGGCGGAATGGGCCACCACGGCCAAGGCGACGCCTCCTGCGAGAGTCCAACGGCGACTTCCGGCGCAGCGATCTTCCAAGAGGCGCGCGCAATCCCATGCCAGATACCCCTTTCAAGAAGCAAGACGTTTCAGGAGCGGTGGGCGTAAACGATCGAGACTTCCAAGACGCTCCGCACACACCGTGTATGGGCCACCAGTGCGTGCAGCAGCGACACCCCGGCAAGGGCCGCCCGAAGGTGGCAAGGAACTCTCGTTCTTTTCGCACGCCGTACACAAAATTTCCATAAGCCGGGTTAGGGGGTATCCTTCTGGGTGCCCAATCGCTTGAGGGTGCCGGGTCCAGTTAGAGCCGAGAGGTGCCGCAACGCGGCAGGCTAAACAATCGCGGAAAGCGGAGGCCATCGATCCGGCTACGGTGTACGCTGGCCCAGGTCGCTGTCGGCGAGGTTGGGAGACGGATCGTAAGATGATGTGCTCATACTCCAGGGCGGCACTGAGCAGCGTCCCCTCCCATTAGGACTTCCCCGTGCGATAAGTTCGCCCAATTCCGGATCACGGCACGAGGCAGGCAGTCCGTCTCAGCGGCCGCCGCCGGAGGGCTCTTCGACCACAAGTTTATCGCCCAGCAGCCCGGCCAGGTCGGGCAAGTCGTAGGTGTCCAGCGCGGCGTGGACGATTTCGTCCATTTCGACCCGCGTCAAAGGATCGGAGACCACCTTGGACCAGCTTCGCAGCGTCCGCACGAGTTTCACGGACTGGAACAGGCCGGGTTCCAGCGCGGCGGCGTGCAGGGCGGGGATGCCCACCTGGCCGACCGCCACCAGCCGCACTGACCGAGCGCCGGCAGCCGGCGATTGCTCCGCGAGGTAGCGGGCCGCCACCAGCACGTCCTCGGCCCGCAGCCCCACGTAGGAGCGGCCCAGCAGATAGGCCGTCCCCACGTCGTTGCCGGCGGAGGCCGATTTCGTCTGGCCGGTGCCGCGGAGATCGACCGCCAGCACGCGCCGGCCCTGGCGGACGAGCTGCTCGATGGGCCCGCCGGGGCTGGCGTCAGCGCCCTTGCCTTGGTCGTGAACATACAGCACCGCCGGACCCGCCTCGGGCCTTTTGGGCAAGAACTGCAGCGCCGGCATCACCATCTCGCCTTCCATGGCCAGAAGCAACGTCTCGACGCGGTAGCCGGGCCCCTCGTGGGAGCCGATCGTCTCGACCGCCGGCTTGGGCAATTCCGCCAGGGGGCGAATCCCGGCAAGCTGTCGCACCTTGGCCAGTAGCCCGTCGCGCGGGCCGCTCTTCCATGCGGCGGCCCGGCGGCGGGCCAAATGGCCCTCGTATTCCGCGTTCAAGTCGTAGGTCGATCGCGCGCCGGGCAGCCGCATGACCAGACCGTCCGGAGTGCAGCGGAATTCCTCCGCCGAGAGCAGCCGGATGGCCGGCTCGACGATCGGCTGGTCCTTGCCCAAGAGCCACCGCGACATCCAGCGGACCACGCCCTCCCGCTGCAGCTTGTCGTAGTTGTGCGGGGCGTCGTTCTCCAGGATGGCCAGCCGTTCCGCAAAACCCAGCCGGGTGAAAAGGCGATTGGCCTCACGGAAGACGTCCCAGGCGCCGTGGATGTCGAAAAAATCCTTGGTCGCCGTACACATCAGGATCGGCGTGGGGGCACGCATCATGACATAATCCCCGTGGTCCATGCCGAAGGCGAGCTGGCCGAAGATGTTCTGCTCCGAGTCCTGGGGCCCGATGGTCCGCAGCAAAGCGGCAAAGCCGCAAAGATAGCAGCTCGGGGCAGCGGCGCGAATCCGCTCGTCCAGGGCCATCAGATAGCTGGTCTGGGTGCCGCCGCCGCTGTTGCCGGTGCAGCCGATCCGCTGCGGATCTACCTCCGGCCGCGATTGCAGGTAATCGATCGCCCGCATGTTGTCCCAAATCTCGAATCGGGCGACGTTGCGGCCCAGCAGGGTCGTGCCGATGGCGATGTGGAAATGCGATTGCACGCCCCAGCGCTGCGGCCAGCCGCCCGGCCCGAGATACTGCCCCCGCTCGCCCTGGTCGATCGGATCGACCACCAGAGCCGCCATGCCGGCCAGGGCCAGCGCCGCGCCGACGGACTGGTAGTCGCCGTGGCCCTTGGCTTCCTTGGCATGGCCGCAGGGCACCAGCACGCCGGGATAGGGCGGCTTGCAGCGGCTGCCGTCGGGGAGGAAGAGCAGGGCGGTGACGAAGTGCTTTGGCTGGCTCTGGAAGACGATCTTTTCCACGCGATAGCCGTCTCGCGCCACCGTACCGGTGACTTGGGCGGCCAGCGGGGTCCGCTCCGGCAGGCCGCCGATGGCCTCGAGGAACTTCTGCCGCAGCCGCGCCTGATACGCCGCGATTTGCGCGGGGGTCCTGCGGGCCTCGTACTCCGCTTGCCGGGTCCGCAGGGCCTCGTCCGCCTGCCGCAACCAGTAGCGGGTCATCATCGTGCCCGGCCGTTGGCCGGGGATCTTGCCGGACGGCACCTCCAAAGCCGCTTCAGCGGCCCGGGCACCCGCTTGCCGGGTACCCGCTTGTGGATAGCCGGCCAATATCGCCAAGACGCAGAACAAGAGACTTCGATGGGTGTTCATGGCCGTGGACTCCTGTGGACCTGCTTTGGGGCGTCTGACATGGTCCCCATTCTACCGGCCGTGGCGCGACCCTACAACGCCGCTCCAATGATGGGGGGATTCCGGCACGGCTGGCACCTATTATAATAGTATCTACTACTGGTCCGGTGGCGGGGTTGGTGCATGGCGATCACCGTCGAGCAGTTCATCGCGCGGCTGAGCGAGAGCGGCCTGATGTCGGCGGCCGAGGTCTCCCAGTTTCAGGACAGCCCGCCCCCCGACAAGCGGCCCAAGG
>Ga0181527_1004848_pt1 | contig 11398 bp, 9 predicted proteins | sample PEATcosm2014_Bin_30_FD_119762 | JGI IMG/M metagenome (GOLD analysis project Ga0181527, IMG submission 119762) | Peatland microbial communities from MTU Mesocosm Facility, Houghton, MI, USA - PEATcosm2014_Bin06_60_metaG | ecosystem: Environmental > Terrestrial > Soil > Wetlands > Peat | place...
CGTCAAAGTCCTTGGGAGGGACAAGGAAATGATCAAATGCTCGGGGTTCAGCGTATTTCCTGCGGAAGTGGAATCTCTTCTCCAATTGCATCCCGCGGTCCGTGAGTCGGCGGTCATCGGCGTGAATGATGCCTACCGAGGAGAAACGCCAAAAGCATTTGTTGTTCTAAGGGACAATTATGCGGCGAATGTGACGGAGAAGGATATGCTGGATTGGTGCAAGGAAAACATGGCCGCGTACAAGGCGCCGCGATTCATTGAGTTCAGACGGGAACTTCCGAAGAGCGCGGCAGGGAAAATCATGAGAAGGATCCTCGCGGATGAAGAGAAAGCGAAACATGCCTATGGCTCGTTAAAGGCTTAGCGCCCTTCCGATGCTGAATTGGCGCGAACGAGAAGAAGAACAAATAAAGGGAGGGGATTATGGAAGAAAAATGGGCATGCGCCGGACCGACGGGTTTCAAAAACCAGCGGTCCTTATCCGTCATGCGTTTCGTCAGTTGACGGGGCAAAACGCGAAAAGGACCGTAGCGGAAATGTGATCGCGCAGAATTGGTGCATCGCACCTTTGCCAACAAAACAAGGGGGGAATTTTTATGAATGTTCGAGAAGCTATTGTAAGCCAACCTATGAGCCGGTTCCAAATCAGCGTCGTCGCCACCTGTCTCCTCATATGCATGATTGACGGGTTCGAGATTCTCGTCATGGGCTTCGTTGTGCCGGCATTGGGCAAGGCCTGGCATCTTAGCCCAGTCCAGGTGGGCTACGTCCTTTCCGCCGGCATCTTCGGCATGGCCGTGGGCGCGACATTCCTCTCGCCTCTGGCCGACAAGTTCGGGCGACGGAAGCACGTGCTCCTCTGCATGTTCCTTATCGTCGTCGGCATGGCCGCGTCGGCGGCGGCGCCTAATCTCACCTGGCTTCTTATCGCCCGGGCTTTCGCGGGTGCTTTCATAGGCGCCATCATCGCCAGTCTCAACGTGACCGTCGCGGAATTCTCCTCAGACCGCCGGCGCGGCACAGCCATGGGCGTTTATGGCATGGGGTTCCCCATCGGCTCGTCCCTCGGCGGTTTCGTCTCCATACTCCTCATCGGCGCCTATGGCTGGCGCGCCCCGCTGTGGTTCAGCGCCGGCGTGACCTTCATCCTGTTCTTCGTCGCTCTCGTGATGCTGCCGGAATCGATCAACTTCCTCGTCGAGAAGCGGCCGGCCAATGCGCTGAAGACATACAACAAGATCGGCGCCAGGTTAGGAATAACCCCGGCGTCCGAGCTGCCGCCGCAGACGCACTACGAAGTCAAGGCCACGGTCGGCCAGAGCATGTTTCAAGGCGTCATGCTCAAGCGGACCCTCCTGCTCTGGTTCGGCTACGCTTTCCTCTGCGCTTCATTCTACTTCGCCAACACGTGGACGCCTAAGCTGCTCTCGGACGCGACCGGCATCCCGATGCTTGGTCTCCGCGTGGGCACCATCATCTCGGTCGGCGGCATTGTCGGCGCCATCGGCTTCGCCTTGTTGTCCTTGCGCATTCACCCACGCGCTGCCGCCGTGTCCCTCCTGTGGTGCGGGATGATCGCATTCCTTCTCTTCGCGAACTTCTTCCGCGCCGGTTCTGCCGCGTTCGTGATGGCCTTCTTCGTCGGCATGTGCGCCAATGGCGGCATCGTGGCTTTCTTTGCGATCAGCCCGCCCATTTACCCCACGGCCGTCCGCAGCTCGGGCGTCGGATGGATGATGGCCTGTGGTCGCTTTGCGTCGTTTCTCGCCCCCATTGTCACCGGCTACATTCTCGCCGCGGGCGTGACCCCTAAGGCAACGTACCAAGGGTACGGTCTCGTCATTGCTCTCGCGGGCGTTTGCATTTTTTTGCTGCACCGGTCGTACAAGGGGGTCCACGCCTTCGACGCCATGCAGCAGGAGTCGAAGGCAGCATTACAAGAGGCGCAGGCATGACAGAAGCGCCTGCCAGCCCCGGTTGTTGACGCCCGCAGTTCCCTATGAACGAAGGATGGGACAAGGTGAGTGCTCGCCTCTTTGAAAACAAACGCGCGATGGAGCACGAATAACGAGAGGAGAATCATAATGGACTTTCAACTTTCAAAGACTCAGCAAGACATAAAACAGGCAGCCAGAGAATTTGCCGAAGGCGAGTTCCCTAAAGTTGCGCAAGAGTGCGACCGGAACGAGGCTACTCCTATGGAGCTCTTGAAAAAGGCGAGGGACCTGGGATTCGTCGGTATCTTCGTCGACGAGAAATACGGTGGAATGGGACTAGGATTTTTTGAGACTGCCCTGGTCATGGAGGAATTCTGGCGGATCGATCCGGGAATCGGAAGTCAGATATTGTGTCAGGCGTTCGGTCTCGAAATGTTGCTTCTTTATGGCACGGAAGATCAGAAAAAGCGCTACGTCACCTCGGTCTGCCAGGGGGGCAAGATCGGCGCTGTCGCGGTTACCGAGCCCGATGCGGGGAGCGATGTTCTCAATGTATCCACGAAAGCGACCAGACAGGACGGAGGCTTTCTCATCAACGGCTCCAAGATGTTCATATCGAACGGGGACATTGCAGATTTCTTTGTCACCCTCTGCCGTACCGACATTGAAGCGACCTCGAAAACGGGCCATCACAGCGTTATCGTCATCGATGGGGATAGGCCCGGCATAGAACGGAGCAAGATACACGGAAAGCTCGGCATAAGGGCCCATGATACAGCTGAGATCACCTTCAACAATGTCTGGGTGCCGGAAGAGAACCTTGTCGGGCAGGAAGGAAAGGGGTTCGAATGTTTTATGGCTTTTTTTAATCGGTCTCGAACCTATATCGCAGCCCAAGGGGTGGGTATAGCCCAGGGTGCGCTCGATTTGGCCGTGCGTCACACAAAAAAGCGGAAGGTTTTCGGGAAGCCGCTCGCGTCAAGTGAACTTGTTCAGGTGAAACTGGCCGAGATGGCGACGTTGACGGAGGCTGCCAGGAATCTTGCGTACAAGGCCGCATGGAAGATCGATCGGGGGATCACGGACCCGGCTCTTACATCCATGGCGAAATGGTTTGCCGCAGAAGTTGGTGTTAAGGTAGTAGACGAGGCCCTCCAGCTCCACGGCGGCTATGGCTATATTGATGAATACGATATTAGCAGGCTTTACCGTGACGCGAAGATCGTCGAGATTTACGAGGGGGTAAAGGATGTTGAGAAGCTGATCATCGGGCGACAGTTGGTGAAGGGGAAGATGTCGCTTGTTTAGACGTCCCTCCTCATGAAGAGCGAAGCCATGATGAAAGAATACTGGCAGATGCCCGAAGAGACGGCCCTGAAGCCGGGAAAGGACCGGGGCGACCATGGGATGTGGGGGTTCACTGAACACGAATTGGGGGCGATATCGTAGGGTGCAAGTAATCCTGATGTCATGAGGGTAGACCGGCCTTAAACGCCGTAGATGACGGCGTAATTCAGAATGAAAAGGGGGATATAATGGACAGGAAACCGTATTCTTTCAACGCCTTGAAATGGCCAAAGACGTCGGTCAAATGGTTCGTGGCGGGTTTATGCATCAGTATCATCGGCGCCATGTTCGTCGCATTTGGAGGACCGGACTGCGCCGCCGCGGATGGAGTTAAGTCGGGGGCGGCATACCCTTTACCGTATGCAGAGAAAGACCTCCCAGTGATAAACGCAGAGCCCTGGATACAAATCGACACCAGCGAGGGCGTCCTGATTGAGGGGCCGGCTTTTGACAGGAAGGGTAATCTATTTGTCAGTTCCATCTTTGATAGCCGCATTCTGAAGATATCTCCGGATAAGAAAATAACAACAATTTTTCAGCGTGAAGGTCTCCTGCCCGACGGTATTGCGATACACAAGGACGGCAGGTTATTTGTCGCTTGTCTGAATGGGAGTGTGGCGACTCTGAACCCTGACGGGAGCAATTTTACTACAATTGATGTGAAATACGAAGACCGTCCTAAGTCTTGCAACGATTTGGTGTTTGACGGCAGGGGCAACCTCTACGTCACCGATTTCACCGGCGATAATGCCAACCCAACGGGCGGGGTATACTGGTACTCCTCGGATTTTAAGACCGTGAAACCTGTCATGAGAAATATGGCCTCAGCCAATGGTGTCGCCCTTGCCCCCGGAGGGCGCGTGCTTTGGGTGTCCGAGACAAGTCGCAACATTATTAACCGGCTGGAACTGCTCGAGGACGGCGTCACTGTCAATCCCCTTGCCGGCGCCGGGATTCCTTACCGTTTCACGGGAGCTCCCGGAGGATGCGACTCTTTACGCGTCGATGAGGCGGGCAACGTCTATCAGGCCCTCATATTTCAGGGGAGGTTTCTTGTCCTTAATCAGCACGGCATTCCGGTTGCCAGTATACTAATCCCGGGGAGAGATCAAGGGCGACTGCTCCAGACTACCAATTTGGCTTTTAAACCGGGTACTAACGAAGGCTATATTACGACCTCCGGAAAGGGAGGGGCCTGGATTTACAGATTCAAGGGTCTTTCCAAGGGTCTGACGCCGTTTTCGCATCAATGAGATAGACAAACAGAACAAATGCAAAGAGGTGCCCAAAACTGTACCTAATTTCCTCAAGAATCTGTGAGGGCACCTCTTTGGGTCTGCTCACGAAACCGAATAAATCGTACGCTAAGATTTCCCCCTCACCCTCTGCCGCCTCTACATGTCAGAACTGAGTATACCCTAACATGACGTCAGGCATAAGGCAGATAGCACGTCAGAATAGGCTCGATATTCTAATTTATTGACAGCGGTGCGTGATCGTTATGGACTTCAACCGGACACTTTCTGGGAGGATGCCAGTGAAGGGACATACTATCGGTTACATCAGGGTAAGCACATTCGAACGGAATTCTGGTCGGCAGCTTGAAGAGGACAGGCTACATTTTCGGTCCGCGCTTGCCTCTAAAGTCCCAACACATGCATTAGTGATAGCCACCAGAATGTATTGCAAGAAAAACGTTCGGCCTGCTCTCTTCCAGGAAGATAGGCAGGAGAGGTCTTACCCGTTATGAGAGATCAACTCCCGCCCCCTTGCATTACCCGGAAAGCTGCCGGGAGATCAGATCTCCTTTTTCTCCAGCATATAGGCTCTGCCATCCTCCCGGTCATGCTGGTGCACCCTAAGTTTCTGAAGCACCTCGTCGAGCTGCCCGGCCAGTTTCCTTGTCCCGGAGGCTTCGGCCTTTGCCTGGAGATCCGAAAGTTGGCTCCGGATCTGGCTCATGGCTTCCTCAAGGGTATCAATCCTTGCATTGATGCCGGGGATGGCCGGGGTGGGCTCGCTCGCCTCTACCTCTTTTGCCCGCCGTCTCCTCGGCTTCTTTTCCTGTCCCTCCTCCTGCTCGGTTGACCAGGGGAGATTCCAGGTTAGATTGTATTTTTCGAGGATACCCGATTTTGCCTTTGGCATTATCTGCTGAAGCAACTCGTCAAATTGTTCCCGAGTCTTTGCCTGCCGTATCACCGTTGCCAACTTGTAAAGCTCCGTATCGGCCGGAGCGCGGTCCTCCCCGGTTCTGATCTTGGTAAACGACAGGCCCCTCGCGAGGGTTGTTGCGACCTTCAGCCGCGCTGCCTCATCTTTAGGGTCGGCAGTTGTTGCCTTGAGGATATTGGTAATCTCTTTCGGGTATTGCTGAAGAATGGAACCCCTGTCGTATGCCATAAGACCCTCCGGTTTGAAGTATGGTTTAAAAGACGACTATAAAACAATAGCATATCCGGCAACTGTTTAAGAAATGATTTGTGAGACTGCCATGGTGAACGATTCCGGAAATATCCGGAGCACGATGACGAACCGGAAGACAGGGGGAAGAACGAGTTCAAGACAAGATCGGGAGCGGCAGGAGCCAGCCTCAAAACCGATGCTCATTGCGAATTTTAATGTTTGCTGAATTCGTGAAAAGACAAAGGCTCGGTCGAGGAAGTGATTCCGATGGCATTCCAGGCAAAAGAATATTATTATACTGGGGAGGATGTAACCGGTGCCTCTCGTGGAAATTAGTGACCTCTTCCGTACCTACAACATTTCGCCTGCCATGTCTGCCTCAATCATACCGCTGAAAGAAGCTGAAAGCAGAGGGCTGTTTTTGGACCCTGAAGAACCTCCCGAGCTGGCTTCTCGCATCGCAGGATACGATGCCCTGCTTTCCACCGGATTATCAAAGGACTACGTCGACAAGCGGGAGTTCAGCCTGTTTATATCGATAAGGGAACTACTTCAAAATGCCTTGGACGAAGAGGAGATGGTAAGGGGCCGGCCTGATGTCCTGATCGAGCAAGACGCTCAAGGGACATGGATCGTAGATAGAGGGCGCGGGATTACGGTGAATGCACTTCGTATGGGTGGAAGCGACAAGGAATGTTGGATGCGAGGATATTATGGAGAAGGATTGAAACTGGCGGCTTCCTACCTGACGCTCAATCGAGTTCCGGTCTATCTTTTCGCAGGGCAGATGGTCTTCCGATTCATCGCTCTCCCACGAGATGAGCAAAATCCCGGGATCTTTATTCTGCTGGGAAGGTCTAGAGACGCGATCAAGGGGACGAAAATTCTCCTCTTCGGCTACAAGGCAGACCAGGATTTCATGAAGAAGATAGTGCGCTTCCGGAACAAAGATCTCGTCACTCAACTGATCGCGGAAGAAAGATTTCCCTCCGAGGATTGCCCAAGAGAAATGCCTTCCGCTATTTTTGACTTCCCTAACCAGCTCTACATAAGAAACATGTATGCTGGAGAAATGAGCGAGGTATCCAGAAGAAAATCTCTCCTCAGCTACGATCTCTGGTGGTTCCGGTTCGATGTGTCGAGAAACCTGATGACTCAAAGGATGCCGCAATTATTTCTGGAGATTGCGAAGTTGCTCGAGAGATCCGCAGCAGCGCGAAAAAAGTTTGCCGAAAAGCTCATAGAAGCGGGTATGCTCAAGACAAAATCTGTGGGAGAAGGGCTCGCGATTGAGTTTAACCCGATATTCACTATTGTTGAAGGACACCTTTTTGTGTACGCTTTTCCCAAAGGGATGTTGGACGAGTTTGCAGAGGGCTTGGGGTTTGGGGCCAAGGGAGACCTCATTAGACGGGTTTCCACAAATGAAGAAGCGAAGTCGGCTATTGCAAAGGGTTTGATCCCGATACTGCTCCCGTATGAACTCTCAGAGCAATTCAGCGGCATCCCTTCTTTGTAAAAACCTCACTTGATTATTTTCGATTTTATGAAGCTCCCTTGTTCATTTGTTCTCATTGCTGCCGCCTTCGCGTGCTTTGAGGGCCCGGTAGATTCTGTGCGCGTATCGCACTTTTGTGTTATTTGAAACTCCATTGTAGCAGCCCACCGCGGTCCAGGTATATCCGTACCTTCTTATGCACCGGTCCAATATCCAGGCCCCCACCTTCGCGTTGTAGCATGCGTCCCTCAGGTTCATCCATCTCTCACGTCCCAACTCTTTGTACCAGGAGGAATTTATCTGCATAAGGCCATAGTCAAAGGAGCCGTTCCTGTTGTAGTTGACGGCGGTGGGGTTGAAATTGCTTTCAGTTTTTGCGATGGCCCAGAGAAGCTGCGGCGATACCCCGTATTTTTCGCCCGCCTCTTCGAAGCAGAAAGCATAAACATGCTGAGAAGCGAGGATCATAAGGGCGATGGCAAAGAGATACTTTTTCACAGAAGTAACATCCCCAGGAAAAGCAAAGCAGCCAGTGTTAACGAAAAGAGGTATTCCTTTGGTGACCCCACCGTGAAGCACCGGACCCCAATTCTCGTGCGGGGGTTAAGCGAAGGAACATGGCCGCAGAGGGCATCTTCGGCGATGTGGAAAAGACAACCGAGGGCAGAATAGCCGAGGAGGGAAAGAACGTACCAAGACGCTCCCTTTAACAGGTGAAACACCGATGACGCTATGACGATGGCGGCGACCATCGCATATGGCAGGAACCAGTGAGAGACTCCCCGATGTACGGCCTGCCACTTTCTGAGTTTGTTCTTATCTTCCGGAGGCCTTCCTTCCAGCATGTCAGGAAATAGGCCGCCCGCCATGGCTGCGAGAGAGGAGGAAAGATCTCCCCCAGTAAAGCCATAGACGAAGGCGCCTGTCACGATCTCATGATTCAGCCACTTCATCGTCAGAGTATTACTTTCTCCGTGGATGAACAGGTGTATATAGAGAGAAAGCCCGGGCACCTTCTTCATGGGCTGTGGAGTAAACAAGTACGTTAAGGGGTTTGGCGAGGGGCCTTCACGAATTGGTCGGAAGGCCCCTTTCGTCAGGGTTATTTCTTTTTGGCGGGCTTGGCTGGCGCTTTCTTGGCCGCTGCCTTTGGCGGCGCTTTCTTTGGCCCGTTGAGGCCCTTGCTTAGCACACTGGAGGCGGAGAACTTTACCGCTTTTCGGGCGGGTATCTTGATCTCCTTGCCGGTCCGGGGGTTTCTCCCCAGTCTTGCCTTGCGGTCGGCCACGGAGAAGACTCCGAGTCCCGGAAGCGCAACACGCTCCCCGTTTTGTAACGACGTCGCGATCATTCCGACAAACGCCGAGAAAATCTCATCCGCCTGTTTCTTGGTGATCTTTCCAGCTTCTGCCAATTTCTGGACGAATTCCCCTTTGCTCATATGTGCCCCCCTCTCGTGGATTTAACAACCATTCGCTCGTTTATACGCCATATTCCCTCGACCAGGCAAGAGAAAAGTACGTGGCGAAGTAATATACTGACAGTTCGAGTCTTTTTATTAGGTTTTCCGAAGATGTGCCACAGTCCACGGCCTGTCATCGTGTCGATGTGTGGCCTTTCTATTTCATCAAAACCATGCGAAAGGAGGAGTACCTAATGTACGCGGAGATAGAGTTAATCGGCCGCTTGACCAGAAAGCCCAACCTTCAGTTTTCTCCAACCGGCATGCCCATATGCAACTTCAGCGTTGCGGTGAACAAGAAGGTAAAGGGCGAAGCAAGCGATAGCGTGACGTATTTCGACGTGATCGCCTTCAAGAACAAGGCTGAGCTGTGTGCGGAGCATCTCGATACCGGAAAGCTCGTGTTCCTCAAGGGAGATCCACAGATACGGAAATGGGAAGACGGAGACGGCAGGAAGCACAGCAAGTTCGAGATAATCCTTCAAAGAATCCAGTTCCTTTCGCCAAAACCGGCCTCTGTGCGACCACCGGACGGGACGGACGATTTTGTCCCCGAGTCCGGTGAGGATGATATCCCGCTGTAGGGAGGTGACCATGCGAGAAGACATACTCAAAGAACGCTATTTTCGGAAAGACTCTCGCGGAAACGTCATCGAGGACTGGCCGAAGCTCTGTGAGCGGGTATCGGAGGCAATTGCCACGAACCCGCGGCAAAGGCAGGAGTTCTTCGACGTGATGCGGGATTGCCTTTTCCTTCCGAACACACCGGCTCTCACCAATGCAGGCCGGCCGGACTTCACCATGTCGGCGTGCTTCGTGCTCCCCGTCGAGGACTCCATCGAAGGGATCTTCGATGCGGCGAAACAGGCAGCGCTGGTACACAAGATGGGCGGAGGGACAGGCTTCAGCTTTTCACGCCTGCGACCTGCCGGCGACAAGGTGGGAACCACAAACGGCATAGCGAGCGGCCCCTGCTCCTTCATGAAGATCTTCAACACGAGCACCGAGGTGATGAAGCAGGGTGGCACCAGGCGCGGCGCCAACATGGGCATGCTCCGTGTGGAGCACCCCGACATTCTCGATTTCATCGGCCTCAAGTCGCATGACGGCGACTTCGGCAACTTCAATATTTCCATCGCCGTCACCGATGAATTCATGGACGCGGTAAAGACCGCCGGAACTTTCGCCCTCCGGTTCAACGGAGAGTTGAGGAAAACCGTCAAGGCCCGGGAGATATGGGACAGGATTGTCGAGATGGCATGGCTGAACGGCGAGCCGGGCGTCTTCTTCATCGACAAGGCAAACCGGTCCAACCCCACACCTAAGATCGGCACATACGAGGCGACGAACCCCTGCGGGGAGCAGATGCTGCTTCCTTACGAGGCATGCGTGCTGGGGTCGGTGAATCTTGGCAAGATGATCAAGACCGACAATGAGATCGATTGGGAGCTACTTCGCTCCACGGTGAGAACAGCCGTGGTCTTTCTCGATAACATCATCGACCGGCAGGCCTACCCGCTCCCCGAGATCGAACATATGCACAAAGGAAACCGAAAGATCGGCCTCGGGGTCATGGGCTGGGCCGACATGCTGATTCAGCTATGTGTCAGTTACGCCTCGGACGCTGCCGTTACCCTCGCTGAAAGGGTGATGGCGTTCATAGCGGTAGAGGCGATGCAGATGTCGATGGAGCTTGCGAAAGAGCACGGATCGTTTCCCAACTGGGAGGGGTCGGTGTGGGCCAAAGATATCATGATCCGCAACGCGACCCTTACCACCATAGCACCCACCGGAAGTATTTCAATTATCGCCGGAGTAAGCAGCGGCATAGAGCCCGTCTTCGATTTCGAGACGGAGCAGAAAAGGGCGGATCGGACTTTTACGGTGAGCCACCCTCTTTATGAAGAATGGCGGAGAGCGAACCCGGGAGAAGAGTTGCCCGAGTATTTCATCAGGGCCTCCGACGTCCCGGTTGAATGGCATATCCGGATGCAGGCGGCATTTCAGAAACATACGCATAACGCGATCTCAAAGACCGTGATTCTGCCGCGTGACGCAACGAGGATGGACGTGCAGGAAGCGTTTATGCTTGCCTATGACCTTGGCTGCAAGGGACTTACCGTGTACCGGGACGGGAGCCGCAAGAACCAGGTCATCTCATCCCGAGGCAACACCAACGGGACCCGCGTTGAGCCAGTGGAACTGCCAAAGATCAGGGACCAGAAACTGGTGGAGGTGGATACCTCTGAAGGGAAAGTCTTTGTCCATATCACCATGGCGGAGAAAGAGCCTTTGGAAGTCTTCATCACGTCGCCGGTCGAATCGAAACACGCGGAGACGTATGAGGCCCTCGCTATGATCATGTCCGATGCCCTGCGCTGCGGCCGTGCCCCGGAGGCACTACTAAAGCACATCCAAAGGGCGAACTTGAAGCATGGCAGCGTCGTGTCCCCCACCTATGCCATACTGCGCGCCTTCCGCATGCTCGGCGTCAACGGTTCGTCCGACAAATGCGATGAGTGCGGCGGTGTTGTAGTGCTCCAGGAGGGATGTGAGACGTGCCTCAGTTGCGGGGCGAGCAAGTGCTGACCAGGGACGCAAGAGACGGCTCGGCTATGATACTACCTAGTGTACTGTCTCAGTAACGGCTTTACAACGGGCCACCTTCTTGGCGATATCTTCCGCCTTCTTTGTCCAAACAAAGGGCTTGGGGTTCTCGTTGTAAAGTAGGATGTACTCTTCAATGGC
>Ga0181527_1004849_pt1 | contig 11397 bp, 7 predicted proteins | sample PEATcosm2014_Bin_30_FD_119762 | JGI IMG/M metagenome (GOLD analysis project Ga0181527, IMG submission 119762) | Peatland microbial communities from MTU Mesocosm Facility, Houghton, MI, USA - PEATcosm2014_Bin06_60_metaG | ecosystem: Environmental > Terrestrial > Soil > Wetlands > Peat | place...
ATGGGTGGTCACGAGGATGGTGCGGCTGCGATCGAAGTAGTCGTTCAGCAGCGAATCGTAGAACTGCTTGCGATACAGGATATCGAGACCGAGCGTCGGTTCGTCCAGCACCAGCAATTTCGCGTCAATGGCCATCACCAGAGCGAGGTTCAGTTGGGCCACCATGCCTTTGGACAATTCCCCCACTTTGCTGGCGCGCCGGATCGTCGTCTTTGCCAGAAAGCCTTTCGCTTTGGCGCGATCGAATCGCGGATGCACGCCTGCGACATAGTCGACCGCCTGCCGAACCCGCATCCAGCGCGGCAGCACGGCGATATCGGCAATGAATGAGACATCGCGCATGAGCTGGTCGCGCTCGTTCCAGGGGTCGCGCCCGATCACCTTCAGTTCTCCCTGGTAGGCGGTGAGTCCGAGAATCGCGTTGAGCGCGGTGGTCTTGCCTGCACCATTGGGACCGATGAGGCCGAGAATTCGGCCCTCTTCGACACGCAAATCCACGCCGTCCAGCGCGATGGCGGAGCCGAAAACCTTGCGGAGTCCGCGTGCTTCGATGACGGTCATGGCTTCGGCTACTCCTCGGGAGCCTTCGACGGCCGGTGAGATTTGGCAGCATCCAGCAGTTCCTCCGGCGTCAGGCCGAGCCGCTGAATGGTGGCGTGGATTCTGGGCCATTCGTCCGTAAGAAACTTCTCTCGTTCGCCTTTCAGCAGCAGATCGCGAGCGCCGGCATTGACGAACATGCCGCGGCCTCGCCTGCTCTCCACAAGCTGCTCGTCCACCAGTTGTTGATAGCCCTTCAGAACTGTCAGTGGATTGACCCGATATTCCGCTGCGACATTGCGCACGGAAGGCAGCGGGTCGCCTTCTTTGAGCACGCTGTCGAGGATCATGGCGACAACGCGATCGCGAAGCTGGCGGTAAATCGGCTGACTGTCGTTCCACTCACGATCCATCATGTGTTCCTGCTAGCTCTTACGCGGGTCTGCCGCACTGTGACTCCTCGGTTTCGTCGCCATGCATGGCGGCACCTCTTGAAAAGCTGTCGCATGCCACATAGTGATATACTTAACTACAACACTATATCAAATGCAAGTGTTTTTTTGTCTTTTTCCGGGCATGTACGCTGCTGTCCGTTATGGGTTTCAGAATCAATGGTTTGCAAAACCCGACATTAAAGGGAGCGGCTGGTATATGCCTCTAGCGCGCAGCTTTAGAGTGCGGCAGCTTGCTGCCGCTTTTCCCCCAGCCAGCTTGCTGGCGGCAAAACGTGCGCCGATTCGAAATCCCCGCGAGCAAGGTCGCGTGGAGGAAAGCGGCAGCAAGCTGCCGCACTCTAACGCTGCGCACTGGCGCACGGGACTGCCGTTCGATTCCTCATGGATCTTTTACAGGGGTTTATCAGTGGTGGGGAGCCGAGGTCGCAGGAGGTGCCGATAAGTCTTTCGCGAGGGCCGGGGGCAGAGCTGCTTTGAGTTCAGGGTTGAGGCGAATCCCCGTCTCGATTTCAGACCGCGCTTCGGCTGGCAGGGTCGGTTTACCGGAGGCCAGGAGCAATCCCAGTTCGAAGTGGGCAACAGCCAGATCGGGAGAGAGGATCAGGGCGTCGCGCAATTCCTTCTCCGCTTGGACGCTCTGCCCTGTTTGCGCCAACGCTAATCCCAGGCTGAAGTGGCCCATGGCAAACCCCGGCTCAAGCTTAACCGCAGTCTGGTAATGCTCGATGGCTCCCGGAAGATTCCCGGCCACCATCAGGGCGTTGCCGAGATTATTGTGAGCCTTGGCGAATTTTGGATCGGCGCGGATGGCTAGCGTAAATTCATCCGTCGCTTCCTTCACCTTCTTCTCCTGCCAAAGCACTCCGCCCAGATTGTTATGAGCCTCTGCGTAAGCCATGTGGGCCGCCACGGAAGTCCGGAAGGCTTCCTCAGCGCCCGCCAAGTTGCCATCGTTCCACATTCTGACGCCGTTATTATCCTCTCCTTGCGCTCGCGCCATCGCCTGGACCATTTGCAACATATCCTTGGCCTTGGCAAACTGAGTCGCCGCCGGCGCGGTCTCGCCCAAGTGCCGCAGCGTGGTGCCCAGTCCGTAGACGGCCGGAATGGCGTCGGGCTCATCCTTGATCGCATCTTCAAAGGCCTGACGTGCGCCCTGCCAGTCCCCAAGCCGCATAAGGGCGTTTCCCAAGTTCTGCTTGGCCTCAGGGAACCGAGGTCGTGCCGCAATGGCCTTGCGAAGGTTCTCGACCGCAGGCTGAAGTTGGCCCTCCTGCAACTGAAGGTAACCTAATCCCCCAAGGGCATTAGCATTTTGGGGGTCAAAGCGCAACACGGCTTCGGTTTGCTCTTGCGCGCCCTTAAAGTCGCCGCTTCTGAAGAGCATTGCTGAGAGCTCGAGCCGCGCACCGACGCTTTTGGGATCGTACTCGACTTCCTTCTGGAGATAGCCGATTGCGGCCTTCAACGTGCCACCATTGATTGAAATCAGGGCTTTTTGCAACCACGCCCCTGGGAGCCTCGGATTGAGCGCCAACGCTCGATCTATAGCCACCCTGGCCCCCTGCTGGTCATCGCCGGAGCTAAGCGCGATGGCGAGATGAAGGTAACCTTGCGCCGAATCCCCCTCTTGCCGAATTTCTTTCCGCGCGGCGGCCACCGCGCTAACGATCTGTTCGGGCGGAACCGTCCCCAAGTCAATTTCACCCGTGGGACTCACATCCTCCGAGGCCTCTCCTTGTCCTAAAACAGGGGCTACGCAAGAAAGGAAGGCCGCGAGGGCTGCGGTGGCAACCACCAGCCCGCGCCTAGGCCTTTTCATTTTTGTCCCCCTCCCGGAAAGCGTGTTCCCGGTTCACGGCCAGCCTTTCATACTTCTCTACCTGACGGTCGGGCCAGCGGATTTCAAGTCGATCAATGGACTTTGCCTGACCCAAGCCGAAGTGAAGCCGAATGTCGTTGGTGCAAAGGTAGCTGTCTCCGCTTCGAACCTCATTGGTCTGCGTGAGCTCACCCGTCGTTACTCGTACCCGAGCCCCGATGGCGCTGCGGTTCGAGCGCGTGCCAGTCAGCCGGATCCGAACCCAGTTGCCAGCGGTTCCGGAAGGCTCATACAGAAAGGGTACCTGATCGATGTTATTCACCACCACCCAAACACGTCCGCTATTCGCCAAGTCGCCAAAGGCGGCGCCGCGGCTGGACCATGCCTGTGTAAATCCGCTCTGGCTTTCGGGAAGGAGTTCAAACCGGCCGTTGCGAAGATTGTGCCACAAGTGGTTGTGCTGAAAATAGGAATTTCCGGCCTTCTCCGCCTGCGGATAGAGGTGCCCATTGGCCATGAAGATATCGAGCCAGCCGTCATTGTCAAAGTCCAGGAAGCCAGTGCCCAAAGTGAGTTTCGAGAAGTCCGTCCCAAGGCCGGCTTCAAAAGTGACGTCGTCAAACATCCCCTTCGAGTTGCGGTAGAGCGTATTGTAGTCCTCGGAAAAGGAAGTGGTACAAATATCCATCCAGCCATCGTTGTTATAATCACCCACGGCGACGCCCATGGACGATTGCGGGCGCCCGTCCGCAGTCACGGCGCATCCCGCTTCCATGGCTACTTCCTCAAAGGTCCCGTTGCCCTTGTTGCGCCACAGGAAATTTGGCTCCGAGTCGTTGGCAACATATATGTCAAGGAATCCGTCGTTGTCGAAATCGAGAGTGATCACCCCGAGGCCGAAGGCCTTGTCGCTGTCACGAATGCCCACGTCGTTTGAGACTTCTCGGAACCTCCCATTGCCCTCGTTGTGGTAATACAGATCAGGCAGGCCGGTCAAACCCAGGGGGCCGCAACACACCGGCACACCTCGATAAAGGCAATATTTCGCTTCCCCTGGGGAGGGGATTCTGGCGCGGTCGAAGTCAACATAGCGCGCGACATAGAGGTCCAACCTACCATCGCCATCAAAATCGCCCCAGGCGCAGCCGGAGGACCAGTTCCCGCCTTCGACCCCGGCTTCGTGTGTGACATTAGTAAACGTCCCGTCGCCGTTGTTATGGAACAGGGCGTTTGTACCGAAATTCGTGATAAACACGTCGACATAGCCGTCATTGTCGTAGTCGGCTGCCGCTACGCCTTGGCCCCACCCGGTATTAATTAAGCCGCTCTGCCGTGTAACGTCCGTAAAGGTGCCGTCGCCGTTATTGCGGAACAATCGGCTCATCGTTCGGGGAAGCTTGGGATCATCGAGCAATTGGAAGGTCGATCCGTTGACCAACAGGATGTCCATCAGGCCATCGTTGTTGTAGTCGAAGATAGCGACGCCCCCGTTCATGGTTTCCACCAGGTAGTTCTTCAAGAGCGAACCACAGGTGTCGTGGAACGTTGTGAGGCCCGCTTTATTCGCCACATCTATGAACCATGGCCCGCCAGAGGCGAGGATCGGCTGTCCCAGCTTGTCATTGGCCAGGACAGGAACAATGAAGCACAGACCGGACAGGCTTCTGCGCATCCAGTCGCGCCGGGTGAGGAGGTGGGAATTGCTCTTGGTCATGTAGGCTCCACTCAGTGCTCCGTTTGGTCGAGAGCTTGCCGCTCCTTCTCCATGGTTTGAAGTACGTCCTGGCCGTGTTGCGATGAGGCTTGGCGAAGCTGGTTAGATGCTGCAAATGCGGCGTCCGCCTTGGCGGAATAACCCTGCTTGCGATACAAGAGAGCGAGGCGATAGTGAATTTCTCCATCCTGGTCCTGTCCGGCCACCCGCACGAGATAATCAATAGCTTGCTGGGTGTGCCCGAGGCCCGCCTCAGCCTTGGAAACATCCAAGCACGCTTGGTAATTGAGCATTGCGTTCCCCACAGCGGGTTGGAGGTAGGGGAGGGCCTGTTCCCATTGTCTCCTCTGGATGTACACATCGCCAAGCTCATAGCTGGCGTTCACCAAGCTTGGCGACAAGTCGAGCGCCTTGCGCAGCGGCGCTTCCGCTTGATCCCAATCGCCGGCCTCCCAGTAAACGGTGCCAAGGCCCAGATGCAGGTCCGGCAGGTCCGGTGACAGTTTAATCGCCGCTTCGTATTCGGCTACGGCGTGCGCAGTTTCGTGTTTGTCAGCATAGTATTTTGCCACGATCTGATGTAATCGCGCGGAGTTGGGACTTAACCGCGATACTTGGCCAAAAGCGGCATATCCCAGCGCTTCATAGGACTTCACTAGCCAATACATTGCCCAGCCATCTGAGGGCTTGGATGCGAGCGCGCGCCGGGCGGCGGCCTCAGCATCGTCCAGTGATCCCTCGCGCAGTTCGGCTTCCGCAAGTTTAGCCAAGTCAGATTGCCCAGTTCCCTTCTGCTTGTGCAATCGGTCCGCAAGTGTCCGGTAGCAAGCTACAGTAAGCCAGGTCCCAGGCGCGAGTTGCGGCGGGCCAAGGGCTTCAGAACATGTCTTTGCGGGGGCAGCATTCAACGCGGACAGGTCCACGTCAGACTCTTGCAGCCAGTTGCTCCACGCTGCTCCCTCCGGTGTTTGCGCGAACTGAATGGGAATCGTTATCTGCTTTTGCTGTATGGCCTGGCGGAGCAAAATGGGGGGAGATGACTCAAATAGCCGCGACAATTCCTGGGGATTGGATTCCGCCAGGGACCGCAGATTCTCGCGAGCGCCGTCCCAATCTCCGCGTAGCGCCATGACTGCCGACAAACCCCAGAGGGCGTCCGGCGAGTGAGGGTCCCGCTTCAGTTCCTTCTGGAATTGGGGCTCGGCGGTTTGAGGGAAACCCAAGTCAAGCAACGCGGTCCCCAGGTCAGCGTAAAGTCCGGCCGGGGGAGTGTCCTGTTTCAACATCGCGAACAAGGTTCGCAAGGCTTCCGGGTAGGCCGCACGCGAAATGCTTCCCTCCGCCTTGAGTTGCTGACCGACAGGGTCGTCTGGGTACCGCTCCCAGAAACCGGCAGAGGTCTGCTTGGTCAAGAAGGTGTAAGCGAGCCCCAGCTTGTACCATGCTTCGACTTCGTTGGGTGTGCGCCGCAGTTGCTCCTTATATTGATCGACGGCCGCGGTAAGGTTGCCCTCGCGAGCCAAGGCGTCCCCCAGCGCCAGGCGGGCCGTGCCACTGGCAGGGTTCAGCTTTAGGGCTTCACGCAAAGCCCGGATCGCCTCGGTGAGTTGGTTGAGTTCGAGCTCGTCCAAACCCTGCACCATCCAAGCCTGCTGAGGCACCGGGACGGATGAACCTTTGGCGCTGGTGAGGGGAGTGACCGTGCGAAGGGATTCGCGGTATTCATGAAGCAGAAAGTAAATCGTCGCAAGCCTCGTGCGCACTTCAGAGTTGGCTTGCGGATTCATTTGGGCCGGTTTTACCTTGTCCAGGAAATTCTGAAAGAGCTTCGCGGCGGTGGGATAATCCCCGGCTTTATCCGCCGCGGTTGCCGCCTGCAATTCCTCGGCGGGGGTGGGGGGCATTGTGGATAAAGGGCAAATGCCCGCTACTGCTCCGAATTGGACGAACGGCAAACACAGACAAAAAGTCATTGTCCGCCAGCGCTTGCCGCAAAAGCCCCAATTCCGAGGCTGAACCATCACCTTGGCTAGCTCCCGACCCGACACCGAATCTACTGATAGCATACGCCACGGAAAAATGGCAAGCCTTAGGCGACGCCTTGGGCGACGTATTGGGAATGCAGCTCTCTGCACCTGGGACTGGGACTCTCGTGCCTCGGCCGCGGCACATTATGGCTTGCAGCGAAAGTGCGCAGGCGGCTACAATGCTTCCCCATGAAGCTACAGGTCGTGCCGTGCCTGTCCTGCGTGGTCCTTCTGGCCACGATGACATTTTGTCAACAATCCTCACCGGCGGTCAGGGCGGAGCTCCAGCAGGGACTTGCGGCGCTGAGTAACGGTGATTTTGTCGCTGCCGAGCAGCACTTCTCCTCCGCCGTGAAACTCGCCCCGAACCTTGCCGAACCCCACGCCAACTTGGGAGTCGCATATTACAGCGATCATCAGTATGAAAAAGCGATTGCCGAGTTCAAGGAAGCCCAAAGGCTCAATCCCTCCCTCGTTATCGCCAAAGCCTATCTGCCCCTCAGTCAGGCGGCCGGGGGCGATTGCCCTGCCGCTATGAACGCCTTGGTGCGGGAGTTCGCGTCTAATCCCGACCCCAAGTTGCGGCGAATCCTCGGCCTCAGTTTGCAGCGATGCGCGGACCAGCAGGGGAATGAAATGGAATCGGTGCAAGTGACGCAAAAGCTGATGGCCGCTTACCCGAATGATCCTGACGTTCTTTATGCCGCGGGGGAACTTTATGGAAGGTTGTCTTCCCAAGTCTATTTGAAGCTGATGAAGGTGGCGCCGAAGTCCGCGCGGAGCTATCAGGTGATGGCCTCTTTTGCTGCCACCGATGGCAACTGGAAAGCGGCATTGGACGCCTATCGACAAGCGGTCAAGCTGGACCCCACTCTGGTGGGAGTACACCTGCAAATCGCCATCCTGCTCCTGACGAATTCCCCCGATCCCGACGCCTGGCACGAAGCTCTGTCAGAACTGCAACAAGAACTGACGCTAGATCCGAGGAGTGCTCAGGCCGAATACGAAATCGGTGAAGTCTACCGCAAGCATGGTCAACTCAATGAGGCGGTCACCGCCTTCCGGAAGGCCCTGGAAATCAATCCTTCCGCCACGCCTGCTCGACTGGGCCTGGCGAAGGCGCTCCTGCAATTGGGGCAGAAAACGGAAGCTCTCTCAGCCTTGGAGCCGGCGGCGAAGACAGATCCCGATGATCCTTCCGTCCACTTCCTGCTCGCGCAGATTTACCGCGAGCTCGGCCGAGCGGATGACGCTGCGAAGGAAGAGGCTGAATTCAAGAGGCTAAAGCCCGCGGCGTAATGAATCCGGCCTACGGCGAGCCGGGAAAAACACCTCACGCAGAGGCGCAAGGGTGCAAAGGCGCAGAGAAAACTGTTGTTCTTTTCGAGCCTCCATGGCTTGGCGCCTTTGCGTGAAACTGTTTATTCTTTCACACCCTCCGCGCCTTTCCCTCTACATTTTCGAAGGCGCAAACTAACCTGGAACGCTGCGGCTCTCCCCTCCAGCGGGCCGGAGGGGCCACTTGCCACTCCCCGGTGGCACATTCTTTTTATCCGCGCGACCCTCCGTGGAGCGGGGTTTTGACTTGCTCTCCGAGTTGCCAGCGAAGCCGCGCGCACTGGAGCGGTTATGGCCGTTATACGGCCAAGTGAAAAGGACCGCGGATCCAAACATCCCAAAACCCCGTATCTCGGGAGTTGGGATAGTTACTGGTGGGAAGGGCTGTTATCATCAGCTATCGTAACCCTTACGCCCCCTTTCGGCGGACAGTTTGGGATTTGCCCTTGGGTGACCGGTCCGTACCCTAAGTCCAAGAGCTCCCTAATTTGCGTTTGAGTACCGCTGGAGAAACTCTGTCACACTGGGCTGCTGCACCTTCTTGTAGGCGATGCAGAGATCAATCCGTTCCAGCGTCTGAGCCAGAAAGCGCGGCCCTCCAGTGTACTTCGTAGAGCGTGCTGTGAAGAAGCTCGCGGCATCCTGGCGATGCTGCTCGTCGCAAAAGCCATTCGCTGCGGTGGGCAGGATCGCTCCCGTGCTGAAGATGAAGAAATTAGGCACCTTGGTCACAATCTTATCCGCGTTCTGTTTCACGAAATCGTAGGCCAACTCGCGTGTTCGCGGTGACCCGCGAGCCCCCTGGAGAATGCCGAGGGACTGCCGGGGATCGACTTCGTTTGTCAGCACGATCGAAAAAGCTTCCTTGTCGATTTCGGGTTCCGGGAACAAGCCCATAGAAGTGAGCAGACTCCACTGAATATCTTCATTCTTCTCCTGGTCGGCCGCCGCGCGCATCCGATCGAATAGCGCGCGGTCGCCGTGCCGCGCCGCCGTTTCGAGCACCGTGGAAATCATATCCGGATCCAGGGCCTTGTGATCGGCCAGCCAGTCGAGCGCCAGGGCCTTCGCCTGCGCAATCAACTTTGCATCCTCAGCCTGGTTGGCCACAACCTCGAGAACCGCGGGGCGGAGCAGGCGGTCGTCGTCACGCTCACCAGGTTTGGCCTTCCAGCCAAGTTGGTGCGCTCGCGCGCCGTAGAGGTCTTCGAGATACCGGCGGTAATTTGGCAGGAATTCGGCAGCAACCACGCGGTCCTGAAGGTCAGTCGTGATCGTCATAGTCTGGGTGACCACGTACCGGTCAGAGTCTCGAGCCAAAGCAGGAGTTAGTGCCAGCGCCTTGCCGAGCGGGATCTTGCCGTTGCGAGTCAGGGCCAAGATGTCCCCAACGAGCGCCACCTTCTCCGCAAGGGTGAGTGGACGGGCCTCATCCTTAAGCAGCGCGTTGAGCAGGTCTCCTTGGTAAAGAACACGATAATACCCGTCTGCACCCGCGTTGGCCTCGAGCCAGACCGGGCACCCGCTCGCTTTGGAGAGCGGCATTCCGCTGGACGGGCGATCCAGCAGCGTGCACTCCCGCGCCTCAGCCGAGGCGGCGTGGTAGCGTACGCACACCGGAATTTTCCAGAGGTGGGCCGCCACGTCCGTGGACCCAAGCGGGAGAAATCGCTGCTGGGAGAGTTCCAACTTTGGCGTCCCGCCGCTGCAGTCTAGCCCCGCTGTGATCAAAGGCACTCCCGGCTGGTCTAGAAAACTTGAAAAAGCCGGGAAGATAGTTGTATCGTCACCGGCCAGCGCAGTCAGAAAGTCGGCGGACGTGCCATTCTTCCACGCATGTTTTGCAAGATAGCGACGGACGCCTACGCGAAATCGCTCCGGGCCCATGTACGATTCGAACATGTGAAGCAGTGCCGCACCCTTGTTATAGGTAATCTGGTCGGCGGTGTTGGCGATGTCATCGTTCGACTCAATTGGTTGCCTTACTCGGCGCGCGGTCACCAGGGCGTCGTTCCCCATCGCCCCCTGGGTCGCGTTTACAGCCTCAGCGTTCGTTCGCCACTCGGGGTGGTATTCGGCAACGATCTTGTTCGCCATCCAGTCAGCGAAGCCCTCGTTCAGCCAGATGTCGTCCCACCAGGCTGTGGTGACGAGATCGCCAAACCACTGGTGGGCGAGTTCGTGCGAGGCGATGCTCACCCAGAGGCGCTGGCGTTCGAGTGAATCTTGCTCAGGCTTGGCGAGGATGACGGACGCCCCATAAGTGACCTGCCCGGCATTCTCCATGGCGCCACCGAAAAGCGGAACGGCAACCTCATCGAGTTTTTCGTAAGGATAAGAAATACCGAAATAATCCTCGAGCAGGTTCAGGATGGCAGGAGTGGTCTCAGCAGCGTATTTAGCTTCGGCGCCCCGGCCCCGGGGAACGGCAATGCGAATGCGAGTATTCTTCTTTCCCGCCGTTCCGGCGTCCACCAGGTCCAGATCGCCCACACTCAGGGCCACCAGGTAACTGGGAAGCGGCCTGGTCTGGGCGAATTTTACCGTCTTCATGCTGTCCCCCGAATTGGTCTCGGAGGTGATGGACGTGTTCGAAAGTGCCACCTCGTCCTTCTTGACGTGCAGGGTCAACTGCCAGGGAACCTTATAACTCGGTTCATCGAAGCACGGAAATGCCCGGCGGGCGAAAGTCCATTCGAACTGTGAGTAAACATACCAGCGGTCACCGTCCTTCACCTGGAAGATGCCTTCCATATCCTTCCGGCTGATCTCACCCTGATAGGTGGCGCGGAACGTCGCCTCGCCTGGACCGACGGGATGCTCGAAAGCAAATCCGACGTAATCTTTCGCCTCCGGAATGACCTTGGCTGCCAGCCTCTCGCTGTCCACCGTCAAAGTCGCTTCCTTCAGCGTGAGCTTCTCCGCATTAAGCCACAAGACCCGCGCGGATTTGGCAAACTGCAAGTCGATCTCGACCGTCCCGGTAAAGGTGTCCTGGTCGGGGATTACCGTCAGATCCAACCGGTACCGCACGGGACTCACCACGTCGGCAGGCAGGCGCAACCCGGGCGGCGCCACCGAATCGTCCGCCCAAGCACTCGAGACATGGAGCGCCCCCAAGGCAGTCGTTACGACCAACGTTGCTGCGATAACGCGCAAAACTCGCTGCATGATACCTCCTTCAAGGCGGGTCAGGACGGTGCTTGCCCTCCGGCGCACACATCACGAACTCGGTGGGGTTTCCAGGCAGTCAGATTCGACACGGGGACCTGAAAATGTCGGGTTATCAAGTTCGCGACTGAAAGGTCCCTCGTGCCGATACCTTACCAGAACGCATATCCGTACACAACACCTTCGCCGGGGGCACATTCGGCATAACTGTTGGGAAATCATTAGGGCTGTATCGGCAGTGCTCCGGCCCGAGAGTCGTAAGGTAGCTGGACCAGGTTGGCGGGCCGGAGCATTGCCGATACGGCGATTTCCAGTAAGCCGCTAGCGCAC
>Ga0181527_1004850_pt1 | contig 11397 bp, 20 predicted proteins | sample PEATcosm2014_Bin_30_FD_119762 | JGI IMG/M metagenome (GOLD analysis project Ga0181527, IMG submission 119762) | Peatland microbial communities from MTU Mesocosm Facility, Houghton, MI, USA - PEATcosm2014_Bin06_60_metaG | ecosystem: Environmental > Terrestrial > Soil > Wetlands > Peat | place...
CATCTATTGACACTGCGTGACCTGCGGCGGAGGTTTAAGCAGGTTAGACAATGACAGGAAACGACAGGAAAGAGTATGAAGATTGTCTCGATAATGGTATTTGCCCTCGCGGTCCTCACCGCCAACGCCCAGCCGACCAACACAACGCCAGCGCTGCAAACCCAACTGATCAACCGCCTAAGCAAAGGGAACTCCATCTTGCTAAACGAGGCGAAGCTGAATGAATTCGTGAAGGGACGCGTCACGTACAGCGGGCTAGCCGTGGAGGTGGCGAAGCTCAGTAATCCACTCCAACTCGTCAATCCGGCTGCGCCGGCCAAATACGGGTCCCCTGGGGACAATGTGCTGCCGGACCCATACAATGGGAGAAATCTAGGTTGGAAGATATTCTCGCTCGCGTTTTGATCCGGCCCGCTCTTTTGCAGAACTGAACGCTCAAAGCAGGCATAAAGGCCGCTGTCCCGCACCTGACTGGATGGTGAAGCCGGTTCCAGTCTCGATTGGAGAAGTGGTCGGAGCGACAGGATTTGAACGCCGGCCTTTAGCGCCGCGCGGCTGGCTTGAATCGGGGTTCATTCGGAGCAACCGGTTCGGCCCTTACTTGCAGATCTAGCGGCAGCGGCACGCGTTCATTGTTCTTGGTGATTGCCCCGAGTGAGGCTTTGAGCAGTATCACGCTGAGAGCCGTGGAATTAAGGCCGCACTTGCCCGCCACCCTTTGCAGGGTCTCGTAGCCGTCCAGTTCCAATCTGATATGGATTACTCGCGTTTCCATGCCCGAAGCTTGGACGAGAGAGAGGGTGGAAAGATTGTGATAAAAAGTTATTAATTGCTATTGACTGCAAGTGCGACTGTACGCTATTATTCGTAGCGTATGAGAACAACACAGGCCATTCTGGCCGAAATCAGGCGCCTCAAGACATGCAGCATACAACAGCTCTACCGCTATTTTGCTGCCTTCCACATCGAACCCGTAGGGGTGAGACAACGGCCGCAGCTCTATCCCAATGATGCCGCGGAGAGGATTCTAAAGCAGCTCGGATTGATCGAAGGCCGGAATTACGGCACGCATTCCTGGGATTCGATCAGCCCTGCGGAGCCGGCCCGACATAAGACCGCGCTCGTCGTCAAGAGCCGGCGCGCGCCCACGGCGCTGGTGTCCATGCGTGAACTCCGTAGCGAGAAGGCGAACGCCGCAAGGAGGGCAGCATGAAAAAGGCGGCCGCTCAAACTATCTTGCCCTGGCTCAAGCACAATGGCATCCCGCTGGGCGCGTTAACCCATCACGACGTCGCCGCTCTTTTTGCGGCCGTGCAGATCGCCGAGCTTTGGATCAGGGGCGACTATGACTATCGAAATCTGTCCAGAGTTGCCTTCTACAGTGTCGTGATGCAGATGCAGGAGAGCACCCGCCACATGGCGTTTCATGCGATCGCCCACGTGGGCGATTGGTGCCATCGTCCAGAACTTTGGTACGAGGCAGGACTTTCAATACTCGCAAGCGGCTATCCCGAGTGCACATTCGCGCCAAGGAGGGCAGCGCACTACAAGAACAATCCTCCACCGCACCATCCGGAAGGCCATGAAACCGCTCCCAAAGCTCAGCTTCGATCTGAACCTGGTTGACCTGTGCGTGACCGGCTTCTGGTTTTGCCGGAGCTGCTACCGGGTCACTGAGCCGACCGAAAATTACGCGGGCCAAAACGTGTGCCTGTTTTGCACCAGCCCGCGCATTAAGTGGAATCCGCCAATCTTTGAACCGCAAGAAATCAAGAACCGTTATGAGAATCAAAAAGCTACTAATCCAGTTTGAGTATGACCACATCCAAACGCGCTGGCTTTACCGCGATGCGGACCTCGCGCACTACGTCGAAGTCCTCATGAAGACGGCGGCCGAGGCGCACACAGCCGGGCCCGTCCCGGCCGTAACCGTCATAGAAGAGGAAGAAACCGAATCCTCCACTCCCCATGACGAGCACGCCTAACGAACCTCTTTTCACGTATCAGGACCTGGTGGCCAGGTTTCAAGTCAGCTACAAAACCATCTGGCGCTGGTTTCACGCGCGCTGTCGCTTCAAGCCGACCAACGGCACGGTGCGTATCACTGAAACCGAAGTCAAAGCCTTCATCCAGGAGTCCACCACCCGTGAAAAGAAACGCAAACACGGTTGACCTTAAGCAAACCAGAGCCAAGCGGGTTTGGGCCGCGATGGAAGTCGAGGGGTTGCCACCACACGATCCGGGCTCAGAGCTTGGCGCTTTGTCCTGCGTCCTGCAAGCAGGCGACAGCGGTAGCCAGCAGGAAGTGGAAGCCCTGCTGACGCAGTTGCGGCTGTCCTTCTTTTACCTGCTGCCACACAGGACCATCTTCCACGAGCTGGTTCAAATGCGGATGGCCGGCCATGCCGTGGACATGGTCACTCTGGTCAGTTGGCTGAAAGCGCAAAAGGGGGACAACGGAACGGACTGCATTGACCTCGCAGGCGGCTACAACTACCTGACGCATAACCTGTACGACGCCGCCCCGAGCGCGGCCAATTTCCACTACTACCTTCCGACGCTCAGAGAGTTTGCCTTGCGGCGCTGGTGTCTGGCCAAGACGACGCGCCTGGCAGAGCTGGCCAAAAGCACGGATCTGACGCCCGAGCAGCTCAAAGAGGAGTTTTCGGAAATTTGGGAGCAGTCGGCCGCCATCGGCAACGCCGTTCCCTTGATCCGGTTTATCTCGCCCAAGCAGGCCCGCGTGTACGAGCCGGATCCGGGCGATTTCATGGTGGGCCAGGGGCTGATTAACCGCGGCATGGTCGTGACGATCGGCGGCGAGCCCGGCGTTGGCAAGTCGCGCCTGGCCATGACGCTGGCCGTGGCCGGCGCGCGCGGAAACAACCGCTGGATGAACTACCCGATCCGGTGCAAGTGGCGCACGGCGATTATCCAGAGCGAAAACGACAGTTGCCGCCTCAACGAAGAGTGCCAGGCCTTTCCAGAGCAGTTTGATGAGTCCATCCGCATTACGGATTTCCTGAGCCACGGCATGGCGTTCGACTCAGTTGAGTTTCGCCGCGAGCTGCGGCGCTTCTACGATAGCTGGCCCTTCGAGATGCTCGTCGTTGACCCTTGGAACGATGTCAGCTTCGAGGAAGGCCAGGGCGACTACAAGGAAGCGCTGCTGAACATCAAGGCCGTTTTCCGCGACCTGGCTAAGAAGCCGGCCATTGTCATCGTGGCCCACTTGCGCAAGCGCGGCCGCGACGATGGCAAAGCACACCGCAAGAGTGGCCGCGAGCTGCTGCACGAGCTTTCAGGTTCACTGGCGCTTGGCTCTGAGAGCCGGACCGTCTTCGCCATACAGCCCGCGGCGCCGGGCATGGATGATACCCGCATCGTCTTTGAAGTGGCCAAAGCCAACAATTGCTTGCCCGATTGGCTGAAGGAACACGGCGTGCGCTCGGCTTGGAACCGGGCCAACGCAGCCTTTGAGGCGGTAACCGACTTTGATTGGCAACGCTGGGACAATCCTGGCGACCCCGAGCGGCAGAGGATCACCGAAGACATGATCCTCCAGGCCTTTGAGGGCGAGAGCGATCTCAAGCCGGCCCGACTGGCCAGGAAACTCAAGAGCATGTTCGAGGTAGGTGAGAGCACCGTCTATCGGGCCATCGGCGAAGACGGCTACTTGCGCAAGATGATGACCCGCACGGGCACTGGCACGCTCAGGCTCAAGGAATGATTTGGTCCGCAGTGGGCCAAAAACAGAAACAAAAAAACAAAAAACAAAAAACAAAATGAAAAAGACAACCGCAAGAATCCTAGTATCAATCACCGCGCTTGCATGCGCGGCACTAAACGTCCTGTCTCAACCAGCAGAACAGGCAGCTAACGAATCGGGCGAGGTCGTGATGGTTCCCATGACGGGCCTCGCGCCGATTGACAACCTTCCCAATCTCCAGCTTAAGAGCATTAACGGGAATGGATACTCATTCAGCTACGGAGAGCCGCTGATCCATCCAACTCAGCTGCCATGCGTCAGCAACTTCGTCTTCACTGAAGAATACCAGACTGGGGGAACCTGGTACGAAGACGACCTCGTGGGCTGCGATATAACCGTCGCGACCAACCACAGCGGCGACATTTCCTTCTGGGGGCCTTGCCAAGTGGGAGACAGCAATAACGGCTGCAGGGGCTGGACGAATGGCACGATCTGGAGCTACTACAGGAATGTCCCTTATAGCGGAGACACGGTCATCGCATCGGCAATTCTCTATTGTAACAATGGGCCGAGTAAGCCGCAGTATGTCACAATGAAGGGCGGCGCAACGGGTTGCACATGTGTGGCTTATTCTGTTCCGTGCGAAGATACCAACAATTGCGTGCTTTCGCTCTGCGTCACGAATGGCACGACAAATTAACGTTCCCCGACGATAATCATTGGGGGCCAGGCGGCAGCCGTTCTGGGCCCCATTTTTTTCGACTTTTAGCTTGCAACCCTTAAATTGCGGTCCCACTCTCACGTTTATGACAGCGACACCTGTCAGGCATCGTCATCACCGGCACCGGCACAAGCGGCGCTATCCGCCTGAGGCTTTGGGAATCGGATACGAGAATTTCCCGATTCGGCTTAGCCCGGGATCCCCGGCGCCATGGAGTCCGCCGCCTGCTCCTCAGGAAGATCTCAAGGCCAGCCCACAAGAGGAGCAAGTCCAGGAAGCGACAGGCGAGAGGGACTGCATGCGGCTGAGCACGGTCTGGTGGCTGATTTTGGGATGGGTGATAGCGATATGCTTGATCCGAAACTGGCCCGCCGCCTACGTGCCAAAGTAGGCAATCGTAAAGCGAAACGGCGCTGGTGGGCCTGGGGGCCTGCCAGCGCCGTTGATTTCAATTCTGGTGGAATCTACTTGTCTTTGCCCTCCGGTCGCATCAGGGCCAGGCAGAGGATGAAGATGGCCACTAGAAATACGAGTCCGAGGACGCTTGCCCCGTCGAATCCGCCGCGGGCGAGGAAGCAGGGGCTGACCAGGTCACCGAACATGCAGTGGTGCCACCGGAAGTGGTGCCAGGTGAAGTGGTGCCAGGTGAAGTGATGCCACGTGTAGTGGCGAAACGCAGGATGGTGAAAGAATGCTCTCATAATCGTGGGTTCACGCGGTGGGAACCTGTTGGAGGGTCAAGGGGAAGGTGATGCTGCATTCGTCTTCCTCGTACATGTCCAGGAAGGCGTGGAGCACGATCTGGCTCAGCTCTTCCCCGCTTCGCAGCCCAAGGGCCTGGGCTGTGATGTTCATCTGGCGCCCGGTCTCCAGGTCAACCTCGATCGAGGCGCCATGGACCATGGATCTCGATTTTTGTTCTGCGTCCACCTCGAGCGCGGTGACGCGTGTTCCGATGTCCTCACTTCTGCCGTCCGCCTTTTCAAACGCTTCGACCTTGCCTTCGACTTCTGCGAGGTGCACGCCTATGTGCTCCTCGAAGGCGTCCATTCTCCGTTCCAACTTCCCGATGCTTGGTTTGCCTTGCGCATTGAGCTGGATTTCCAATTCTTCCATTTTCTGGAAGAGGCTGCTCATTTGGTCTTGTACTGTCTTTGGCATTGGTATTGCCTTTCTATCCCGCTCTACGGGATCAAACGCGCGCCAGAAGGGTAGAGCCCTTGTCAACTCCCGGCACCACCCGGGTGGTCTATCTGACGCGCGTTCGGGGTTCGTTTTCGAGCACCTGCGGTTGGTCTCCGCTACGAACGGTGGCCCCCGCTCTACAGGGACAAAAATTGGACGCCTTTCCGGGGGGATTATTCAATCAAAAAGTGGCCTCAAAAGCGACCTTAAAAGTGGCCTGGAAATCCGGTCCGGTTTTGGGGGGTGTTTGGGTCGGTGAGAGGGGATTCTCTCTCTCTCGGTTAAAAAGTGGTGAGAGGGTGAGAGGCAGGTGAGAGAGAGAGAGTACTCTCAATTTCCACATCCGGACCACCCCCCTGAGATTCTCTCTCTCTCTGTCCAGAAAGAGGACAAAAAATCACTCTCTCTCACCCACACCCCTAAGGGGGCGCAAGTGAGAGAGAATAGTTATATTCAATTGGATGGACGGTAAGATAGCCGCTGTAGCGGACATTTTTGACTGAGAGAGAGAGAATGCAGGACGTGCGAGGCGTCCCGTTTCCACGTAAAAAAGGGTGTTTTGAGTGAGAGTGAGAGTGAAGTGAGAGTGAAATTGAGGGGACTGCACGTCCAGTCGTCCAACGCGAAAATGTCCGCTTTTCGGAGGCTCAAAACACCTGGCCCGCGAGGGTGGCGCGGGAGAGGCGATTCAGGGCCTGAAAACTGCCCAGCGGGAGGGCCTGGATTTGAGCGGGATTTGCCCCCAATTCGGCTACCCGGTCCAGGGCGAGCCGTTCATCCAGGCGGAAGCAAATCAGCTCGGTGGCTTGTCCGGTGATGCTGGCGTGGACCTTGTGCGGCAGTTGCGTGGCGCACATCAATTCGAGGGTTTCCGCCCGGCCCATCTGGGCAATGATGGCCAGTTCGCGCGGAATGGCGTTGGGAGAGCACCAGCGCCAGACTTCGTCCGCCACAAAGACCTTTTTTCCGGGGCCGCGGCGGGAGGCGTCGAAGGACCATTGGCAGAAAAAGGCAAAGGCGGCGGTCACGTCGCCCGGAAACATCCGGTGCGGATTGAAGAGGACCCACTTGGAGGCGAGCGCGGCTTCCAGCTCGGAAGCCGTCCCGGCCTGGGGACGCTTGAGTCGTGCCGCGACCTGGCCGAGATCATCGAAGACGAAGCGGCAAGCGGCCGTGACATTCAACAGGTAGCGGATGGCAAAGGTGGTCTTGCCGCTGCCGGTCATGCCGCAGACCAGGGTGGAACAGGGCGCTTGTGACCAGTCGCTCAATTCTTTGCGGCGGCCGGCGCAGGCGGCGGTCCGGGCTTGACGGGGACATTGGCCAGCTCGATGAGCTTATTGAGCCGGCGCAACAGGAGGGCGTGTCCGGCCAGGATGCTGGCCAGGGCGGTGCCACAAACCAGCTCGGCCTGATTCTCTGAGCTGATGCCGAGCCGGTTCAACCACTTGGCGGTGGCTTGCGGGCCGGCCATTTCGAGAGCTTTCTTGGCGGGCTTGCTCCATTTGGCTTCGGTCTCGATTTCCTCGATGATGTCAGCCGGCAGCCGGGCCTTGACGGCGCGGTTGGTTATTTGCTCGACGGATAGGCTCTCCGCGGCCGGGAGGAGCTGTTCAAAGAGCGGTTTGAGCATCTCCGCATCCCAAGGTATAGGCGCAGGGCCTTGCAGCCCTGGATCAACAGGAACAGCACCAGGCGTCGCAACAGGCGCACCTGCCACGGCGCTAGGCAAGGCGGCGGGCTCGCGGGCGGCGGCTTCCCGGTCGCGCTGGCGCTGTTTACGCAGCCGGTCTTTTTCGCGGTCGGCAGCAATCGCCTGAGGCGAGCCAGGAACGAGCCCGTCGTTGCGGGGGCGGCCTCCCCTGAGCCCGCCAAAAAGTGAAGCTGTAGTAGAAGCAGCAGGTGAAGCGGCAGCAGTTGGAGGCGGGAGACCGCGCCCGACCTCCGCCACTGGCGCCGGAGCCGGCGCACTCGCTTGCGGGAGTGATGGAGTATCAGCCATGACTTAATCCTCCCATTCATCGAAAAAGGTGTTGCGGGACTTTTTCGGCTTTGGGGTGGGGGGTAGCGAGAGCTGGATTTCTTTCAGGCGTCGCGCTTCATCCCGAGCATAGGCGGCGTCGGTCTCGGCTTTGCGGCGGGCGGTGCGCTCGGTTTCCAGATCCGTTTGAAGTTGGATTTCGCGCTCAGTCTTTGCGCCTTCGACGACGATCCGTGCGGCAGGCGGCGGCGCAAGGTCCGGGGCCGGCGCGGGAGCGGGAGCGGGAGCGGGAGCGGGAGCGGTAGCAGGTGCTTCGTCAGACATAGTGGCGGTATGGTAAAGGGCGGGTGAGAGAGAGGGAATAGACAATCATGGACAGTTGTGGCCACGGGTGGCCACGGATGGCCGTGATTGACCGTGAGTGTCTATTGCGTCTGGTTTTCGATTTGTGGAAAGTTGGAGCAGTTGAAGTTCAAGCGAACGGAAACGCAACATGGTTGGCCTTGTCCGGCTGCGGTTGCCTGGAAGTCGCTAACGAACTTCGCGAACTAGCGGGCCGTCCGGCCCTTGTCACCATGAACAAAATCAAGCCCTATCTCGTTACCGCCGCGGTCGTCATCGTCGTCATGATCGTCGTCAACGCCGTGTTGAAGCCGATGCTGCCGGCCTCGATCTCGCAGTACCTGTAACACGGCCAGGCAACGCCGTTCAACCGCAACATTCTCACCTCGCACCTATGGACAGAATCCAACGCCAGTGCAACCCCGTGCAGGGAGTTGCCTATGGACAAACACCCACGCTCGATTTGCAGCTCGGGCCGCGCTACCGCTATCTGCTGCTGGAAATAATCGCCGCGGCCGCCGCCGCGGTCGGCGAGGGCGCGGCCCCGACTCTCGTGCTTCCCGATGTGCTGGGCGACGTTATCGTGAAGATCGGCGGCAATCCACAGCGGACGCATTCAGCCGTGCAGCTCGACGCCATCAATAGGTCATACGGCGCCCAGTATGGGATGAACGCCTATAACTTTGACGGTGGCGCACTCACCTATGTTAACGGCGTGCCGCAAGGCCCGCAGCCCGGGAAGCAGACCGTGTTCTACCTGCCCATTTTCTTCCGCGAGCCGTGGCGCCAGAGCTACGCCGCCAAGGAGATGATGGCTTGGTATACGTCCTGGCAGGACGGCTCGGTGCTGCCGAGCTTCAGCCTGGCCCTGACGATCCCGCCTGCCAGTCCTAACGTGCTGGCCGGGAGCGCCATCAGCATCAACGCCTACGCGGAAACGGACAACGCAGTCGGCCCGCTCGACGCGAACAAAAACCCGGTGGCGATGATCACGAAATGGAAGCGCCAGCAGATTGTCTATGGCGGCGCGGGCGACCTGGTCATCACCACGCTAAACAAGCAGGAAGTGTATAACCAGATCAGCCTGTTCAGCGCATACCTGGTCGGCGCAGTCGGTGCATACATTGGCCCGATTCCCGGCAACACGCCGGCCAAGATCATCACTGACCAGAACGACCCCACGAAGTTTGACGCCATTTCCCATGTCAAGGTCGAAGTGGATAACCGCACCGTGCGGGACGTGTCGAAGATCGTCAACGATCAAGAGTTGCTTGATGACGACTTCAACGAGTCGGGCCTGCCGGCTGACCGGTTCGACGTTTGCTTCGACAAGTCGGATCTCCCGACCGATGGCCTCGTGATGCAGTCCGGCGGTTCTACGGTGCAGGACTTCCGCATCACAGCCACGCTGGCCGCGGCTGCCGCGCAAAACAAATCGCTGCAGGCCCTGATGCAGATCTACGGCGCAATCGAACGTTAACCGCTGGCGCAGTCCTGTCAAAAAAAAAGATCGCCGGTCAGCTCCTTTATAGAGCTGGCCGGCCCGTTTCTCAAAAATCCTATGGACGACGACGACGATCTGCTAGATGGCGACGGCTCGGAAGCCGACTCTCTCAACTCGAGCGGTGGAGGCGCGGCCTACATCGCGAATCAGTCCCCGCTGGACGTGATTGACAACGGCCGGGTGACCCAGAGCGGCGGCGCGACCACGGTTGCCCCGCCCAGTTGGATGACTTCGTTAACCAGCTTATTCAGCGGCGGGGCCAGTGCAGTGACAAATGCAATGGGGGCGGTGACTGGAACTGGCACGACTCCCGCGCACACGGTGACCACACCGGGAACGGGCACTGCGGCCTCTACCATTGGCGGAATGAGCACGACCACGCTGATGATTATCGGCGGCATCGTTCTGTTGCTGGGCGCGCTGTTGTTTTTCCGCAAGCACAAGTAAGCCATGTCAATGCTCGCCGGACTTGTAGGCGGCGGCGGCGGCAAGAGCAGTCCCGTATCATCCTCGACCTCTTCCACCGTCAGCTTTGGCAGCCCTACTTACGCGATGCCAACGGCAACGCCGGTTAGCTCCGCCACGGGCTCGAACACTCTTTTAATCGTTGCCGGCGCGGCCCTCGCGGTGCTGGTGGTCGTGCTGCTCTTACGCAAGTGATATGAGTTTAGGACTTTCAGGCTCTGCCTCCAACACGACCTCGACGCAGCAAACCACGGGGCCGGTGGCGTTTGGCTCGGTGAACATCGCCCCATCGGGCAGCAGCTCCAGTTCCTCGATGTGGATCATGCTCGCCGCGGCAGCGGCCGCTGTGGCCCTCCTGTTCCTCAAACGAAAGCAGTAACATGGGCTTTAGCGCTTCCAGCACCAGCAACCCGCAGACCACGACCAACTACCAGCTTACGGGCTCGGGAGCGTCGGGCAATGCCTCCCCTACGGCTGTAGCTGGCGGCAACGTGGACATCACCGATGCCGGTCAGACGGCCAACGCCATCAACGCCGTGGCGTCAATCGCGAGCCAGGCGATTGGATCTTCGCTCGGCATGCTCTCCACTTTCAACGCTAACCAGGCCAATACCCAGGTCCAGCAGACCCAGGACGAAACGGACCTGCTCTCCACCCTGCTCTCCAATAATCAGACCCTGGCCGAGAACGTCCAGAGCGGCGGCGCGACGACGGGCATGGATCTCACGACGAAAGTCGTTTACGGCGCGCTGGCTTTGGGCGCCCTGTTAATCGCGTTGCTCATGTTCCGCAAATGATCCCGACCACTTCACAGACCGTCGTGCTGGCGCCTTACCAGGTTCTGCCAATGGCCGCATCGGGCATGGTGTTTTCATGCGCTCAGGCCACCGCGCAGTTCCAGATCAGCTTTGACGGGCAAGGATTCATCCCGATGCAACAGGGCTGGACGATGGACAATCGGCCCAACGTCTTCAAGTCCATCATTTTGCAGAACCTGAGCGCGGTGCAAATCACGGTAACCTTTTACACGGGCGCATCGGCCATGTTCTACAGCCCGCCGGTGACCCTGGCGCTGGTCACTGAGGCACCGACATACGCCAAGGGCGGCGGGATTGTGGCGATTGGCGCGGGCGCGAGCCTGAGCTTTACAGGCCTGGATGGCACCAAGACGCGCAAGCAGATCATCGTCACGAATCTGGACCCCACGGCCGAGCTATACATCCAGGACGGGGCCGCCAACGTCCTGCTGCCGGTCTTTGCCGGCGAAAGCAAGACGGTGGAACTGTCCGGCGCATGCAAGGTGAACAATCCCAACGGCGCTGGGGTCAACGCCGTAGTCGGCGAAATCTTCTACGCGTGATGAATCCGGCCATCAATCTCTATTGCCAGCCAACCCCGAGGATGTCCGGGCAGATCGGCTTGCCCATCCAGCTCCAAACCGACGAAGCCGGCCAGCCGCTGGAAGACGAAGCCGGCGATTTCCTAAAGCC
>Ga0181527_1004855_pt1 | contig 11387 bp, 15 predicted proteins | sample PEATcosm2014_Bin_30_FD_119762 | JGI IMG/M metagenome (GOLD analysis project Ga0181527, IMG submission 119762) | Peatland microbial communities from MTU Mesocosm Facility, Houghton, MI, USA - PEATcosm2014_Bin06_60_metaG | ecosystem: Environmental > Terrestrial > Soil > Wetlands > Peat | place...
GTTTGGATTAACTTCCAAAACGATGGCCCGCGCCTTTTGGATCGCCGCCATGGTGTAGTCGGCAGCAAGACCGAGAGAGAAATAGCCGTGTTCCCCCATAGGCGAGGCCATGCTGAAGACAACATCGGCCGGGATCAGATTGCGATTGATGAGTGTGGGCAGTTCCCAAAAATATGCAGGGATGAAGTCGATCCAGCCCGCTTGACCGCCTGTCCGCGACGGACCGCCGAAAAAATAGGCCACATGCCGGACGTTCTCAACTGTTTCCGGATCAAAATACCCATACTCTCGAATAGGCAGAACCTGGGAAACCTTGACGTCGTGGAAGTCCCGGCGCTGTTCCGAGAGTGCAGTTAGGAGCGTCGGAGGCTCACCAGCTCCGGCTGGAACCACGATCGTCTCCCCGGTTTTTACGTTGTGGACCGCATCGAAAGCAGACATGCGCCTCTGTGCGTACTGTTCTTTGTTTGACATCCAAACCTCCTCAAAACTGGCCTGCCTGATCGTTTGTATCAGCGCGAGAATTAGTGTAGCGCAGTTGGAGTGCCCGGCAAATTCTGTACCAGTTGTGATGAGACAAACTGGTATCTTGACAAAATTGGATACAGTGGACAAGGCGCGCAGCGCTACTGAGGTCGCGATTGCGGCAGGCACAACGCCGATGGATTTGGTTTCAGAATCGATGGTTCCGGCCATGGACGAAGCAGGTCGGCTGTTCGATGCTAAAGAATATTTCGTGCCCGAACTTCTTCTGTCGAGCCGCGTCATAAAAAGTGCAATGAAAATCCTGCGCCCGCTGCTGGCTGCGGCAGGGCAAGAGATGTCTACCAGGGTAGTCATTGGATCGGTGATGGGCGATTGGTACGATATTGGCAAGAACGTCGTCGCATCGATGCTCGAATGCGGAGGATTCGAAGTGATCGATCTCGGCACCAATGTCTCGCCGGAGGCCTTTGTGGCCGCGTGAGGGAGCAGGACGCGAATCTTGTGTGCATGTCTGCACTGCTGACAGTGACGATGCCTGCGATGAAGACGACGATCGACGCGTTGAAGACCGCTGGCGTGCGAACCAAGGTAAAGGTGCTCATTGGCGGAGCGCCAGTGACAATGCAGTACGCCAAAGAGATTGGCGCGGACGGCTATAGCGAGAATGCAATCGGCGCCGTCAGCGTTGCCAGGAACCTGCTCACCGCAGCATAGAAGCTGGAAAGGGCCATGGACCGTAAGTTTTATCTTGATCTTGCTGCACGCGGGTTGTGCATGCCGATTGGCGCTGACCTGGTGCTAAATGAAGAAGCTGAACCAGAGAAGGCTCGTAACGATGGCGCAGCGCTCGGCCGGGCGATTGAACGGGAAGCGCGGCGCTGGAACACGCCCCTGGCAGTGCCGCTAATGGATCTTCGCATGGAGAAGATTGATCTATTGGCTCTAATTGGAATCTCCGCAGAAGAGGCGCAAAGCGCGTGTTGTTACGGCTTGCGCTGCAAGCCTCGTTCCGTAACGATGAAGTCCATGGGCACGTCGTGGGGTTGCGGATACACCGTATCAAGGCGTGCCAACTCAAAGCCGACTCCTATGGTTACGGGCCGCCTCGGCGCCGCTTGCAGCGTGTAATCGTAGTAACCGGCACCATAGCCCAGCCGGAAGCACGCGGCATCGAAACCAACCAGCGGAATCACCAGCGTCTGCGGTAGGACGCGTGCGCCGTACGCCGGGAAAGGAATACCGAGCACTCCCTTTTGCAACGCTTCGCCCCGTTTCCACTCACGAAACTCAAGGGGCTGTCCCTTGGCGACGACCACGGGCAGCGATGTCGATCCTCCCCACGTTCTGACCTGTTCGACAAAAGGCATTAGATTGATCTCTCCGCGAAACGGAAAATACAATCCAACCGCGCCGGAGCAATGTTCGCGAAAGTTGTCGATCAAACACTCCAGGACGCGTCGGCTCAATTGCCGATACGCTTCCGGAGCAAGCTCTAAACGCGCCTTGAGCAACTCGACGCGCTTCGCCTTGCGCCAGTTCCTGACCTCTGCTGAACTGTCCACAACACCCAAGATTACCCAATCCCTGCTTTCAGCCCGCTCCTTGAACATTGCTTTCTCTTAACAGCTTGCCGGGACGGGCGCGGTGGCCGCTTTGGTCGGCTTGTTCTTATCCGTTTTTCTATCTTCCAGCTTGGGACCGATCTTTCCGGCCCGGAAGGCGCGGCTATATTGTGCGCAATAGGCGTCGTGTCCCAGGACCGCATAGGTCGCATACATGGTTTCTATCAATCCGCGATCGGTGGGGTCAATGATCGCAGAGTCGAGGCCGGCTTCGATCATCAAGGTCATGAAAGCCCGGTTCAAAAGCGTGCGCGCCGGCAGCCCGAACGAAACATTGCTCAGGCCAGCGGTAAGGTGCGCCTTGGGAAACTCCGCCAGGATTGCGCGCGCGGTCGCCAGCGTGGTGCAGCAGGCTTCGCTGTCCGTTCCCACTGACATAACGAGCGGATCCACGTACATGTTTTCGTCGGGCACGCCGGCTTTGCGGGTCTCTTCGAAAAGGCTGCGCACGACGGCCATGTGGCCCTCGCAAGTGGAAGGAATCGAGTGCCCATCCAGCGCCAGAGCCAGAACACGGCACCCATACCGCGCCACAAGAGGCAACGTCTCCCGAATCCGATGTTCTTCCATGCTGATGGAATTGATCATGGGCGTTTGCCTGGTTGCCGAGATTCCGGCCAGAAGCGCCGCCGGGTTCGGGCTGTCGAGGCAAAGCGGCTTGTCGACCACCTCCTGTACCGTGTTGATCAGCCAAACCATGTCTTCCGGCTCGCGGTCGGGCGTCGTGCCGGCATTGATGTCCAGCGCGTCAGCACCGGCTTCAACCTGAGAAATGGCAAGGCGGCGAATATGGTCTGCGTCGCGCTCCGCGACCGCTTTATTGACCAGCTTGCGAGTACCGTTGATTTTTTCCCCTATGATCAGCATCCACGATTCCTTTCAGATTTCGTGCGGTTACTTCTTCTTTTTGCTTGCGAGGAACCTTTTCAATCCCGAGCTGCGGCGCCGAATGATCGCGCCCAAGATAAAAGTCGATCCAGGAAGAGGTCTGTTCCAGCTCGTGGACGCGGCCGCTGGCAGCGGCTTTCTGGGCCGCCTCGATCAGGTCCTGCTGCGTCTTTTCAAAGGCTCCGCGACCGGGAACAAGCTCCCAGGTAACACTGAAGGTGTTCGCATCATATAGAGAAAGCTCGAACTTACTGGCATGCGCGAATGCAGCCGAATTGCCTTCTGGAGCAATCAACGTATACCCAACCTTATAAGGGCGATATAAGCGCTTAGAGGGCTCTACCCATATAAATGTATACTATTTCCAAGATTAATTTTCGTTGCGAAGTATATCCTTTCACGCTAAGGCAAAGCCTCACTTGCTCTAGTCGTGACCCCGAGCTGAAGGGCGCGCCGACGGGATTGGTCGTGCCCATCCGCGACATTCGCGCCAGTGCAGGTGCGGGGTTTATTTACCCGCTGCTGGGCAAGATGAGCACCATGCACGGCCTGTCGCCCCGTCCCGGCTATTACGGATCGATATCGATACCCGGACGGGGCGCGTGATTGGACTCTCATAGAATCTGTCGGAGAGCTTGAAGTATTGAATGGGTAGGTGCCATTTTCGGGCCCAAAGAGTTCCCATTCCTGGGTGCCGTATAGTTGTTGATGGAACCAGCAGGACCAGGCCTTCTGGCCGCTGGCCAGAGTTGCATCCGGGGTCCCGCAGGCTGGGTTCAGAGCGCGGCGTTCACAGGGAGTTTCGCCTATGAATCGAAATCGAGAAGCGATGCTGGAAAGAATCACACGCGGCGAGGTTCTCATTTCGGACGGAGCCATGGGAACCTACCTGCAGGCTGCGGGACTGGACAGCCGGGAGTGCCCGGAATCCTGGTGCCTCTCGCATCCCGAGGTCGTCAGGGGAATCGCGACCGCGTATGTCACGGCTGGGTCGGATATCGTGGAAACTAACTCCTTCGGCGGCAATTCCTTTCGCCTCGCGTCGTTTCATCTTGCCGGCAAGGTGCGCGAGTTTAACCTGGCGGCGGCGGCGCTGGCGCGTGATGCCATGGGAGACAGGGGCTATGTCGCCGCTTCGGTCGGCCCAACGGCTCTGCCGGGGAAAGGCGAGGGCGGAACGATCTCTGCCGAGCAACTCTACTCGAGCTTTGCGGAACAGATAACGGCCCTGGCCGAAGGCGGCGCCGATGCACTGTGCATCGAAACCATGTCTTCGCTCACCGAGGCGACCCAGGCCATTCGCGCCGCCAAAGAGAACACCCGTCTGCCGGTCATTTGCACCTTCACGTTCGGCGCTACGCCGCGAGGGTTCTTCACCCAGACGGGAGTTACGCCGGAACAGGCGGCCACCGGAGCCGCTGAGGCCGGGGCCGACATTGTGGGCGCCAACTGCGGAATCGGCATCGAAGATATGATCCCCATCACGCGCCGCATGCGCGCCGCTTTGCCCGGAGTTCCGATCCTCATTCATGTGAACGCCGGCATGAATACCGTCATATACGGCAAGGTCGTATTCAACGCAACCCCAGAGTATATGGCCTCGCATGTCGAAGAGCTGATCCGGGCCGGCGCAAATATCATCGGTGGCTGCTGCGGCACGACTCCAGACCACATCGCGGCGATGGCGAGAACGGCGCGGAATTTTCTCACGATGCCCGGGCATCCCGGGGTTAGCTTCCGCCACCGGGTCTAAGCCGATAAGACTAGAGCGCTGCTCACCCGGACCGGTGTGCCGCTCCGTGCCCCACTTCGCGCACACTCCGCGCCAACGCCGGCCGTCCTCTTCTTGGATGGAGAAGCCGAAGTTCAGTTAGGAGAAGAGTAAGCGTACGCCGAGTTCCCTCTGGTGCTGGGCGACGGTGTGGCTTGAAGATCGCTGCATGGGACAAGCAGATGAGGCGGGTTCTGGTGGGCGGATTCGAAGGTGGCGGTCGGTTTCAGAGAAGCGTCAGATTGTGCAGTTGACGCTGGAGCCAGGCGCGAGCGTGGCCGAGGTGGCACGAGCGCACGGTGTGAACGCAACCAGTGGCGCCGCGCCTTCGAGCGAGGAGAATTGTTCGAGCCCTGTGCCCTGCTTTCCGTGTCGGTCGCAACGCCAGGTGAACTGGCCAGTGAGACGCCGGACAGGTCGGCGGAAGAGCAGGCAACGAGCGGCGGCACGATCCACATCGAGCTACCGGGCGGGGCGATGATCTGGGTTGAGAGTGGCTCCGATCCCGCCTTGTTGCGTTCCATCCTGGAGAGCTTGCGCCAGTGATCGAGCTTCCTTCCGGGACCAGGATATGGTACCCGAGGGTCTAGGTACGCTACATCAAAGACCTCGCTGATAAGAGGCCCATGGCAAATCACTCAAAATTGGTTCTTGCCGAAGGACTAACCTTCAAAATGGATCAGTTCTAGCCGTGCCCATCAATCCCGCGACCTGAATTTCAGCGTTGAATTTCGGTTTGCTTCATCGGTTGTCAACCCCAATTCGCGGGGCCGTCTGATATCAAACCGTGGGCTCACTCCAGGTCGGGCGTTGGCTTCGCTAGCAGGACGCCGAGGGCGCAACTTGCCGCCCGAGCCTGTTCTCCGTCGGCGCGGCCGGTGAGAACGATGGGAACCCTAGCTCCTACAACAACTCCTGCCGCCAGCGCTCCGGCCAGGTACTGAAGCTCCTTGAAGAGGATGTTTCCGGCTTCCAGATTGGGAACCATCAGAAGATCCGGTTCTCCCGCGACCGGCGATATGATTTTCTTGATACGTGCGGCATCGCTCGAAATGGCATTATCGAATGCGAGTGGGCCATCGACGATGGCGCCAGTAATCTGTCCGCGCTCGACCATTTTGCAGAGAGCGGCGGCATCAAGCGTCGATGGAATGGTTGGGCTAACTGACTCCACAGCCGACAGTATGGCCACCTTCGGGTTCACGACCTCAAGCGTGAGCATCATGTCGATAGCATTCTGCAGAATGTCGATCTTGGCCACCAGGTCCGGCTGGATGTTGATGGCCGCATCGGTTACGAAGAGAGTCTTGTGATAGGAAGGTACATCCAAAGCAAATACGTGGCTGAGGCGCTTCCCTGTGCGCATCCCTCCTTCGCGCGAGAGGACAGCACCCATGAGTTCGTTCGTGCGCAGGGAGCCCTTCATGAGCATCTGGACCTCGCCTCTACGAGCCATCTCCACGGCCCGCAAAGCGGCCGTGCGACTATCATCGCTGTCAACGATCTGCACTGTTCCCAAATCAAGTTGCATAGTTCCGGCGAGGTTGCGGATCTCCGCCTCCGAGCCCACAAGAACCGGAACAATCGACCTATCTTTGAATGCCTGGATGGCGCCTCCGAGAGATACCTCGTCGCACGGCCAGACAATCGCAGTTCTCACAGCCGGTTTGGAAGTCGCACGCGCCATCATGTTAAGGTAGTGGCGATAGGGATTGTTCACAATGAGTTTGGGTACGGGGAGGGTGGACCAGCGCAGCTTCTTCTCAGGTGCGATGAGCTGGGCAGTACCGGAAAAGATCGGCGCACCAACGCCATTGCTTGCTTCGCAATCGAATGTAACCCTCTTTGTAGAATCGTCCTTGGCCGTAACCTGCACCTTGACGAGAATCTGATCTCCGACATGGATGCGATCGTGGAACGAGAGTGATACGTTTGTCAGTGTGCATCCAGGCCCGGGTATATTCATGCTGAAAAGACCCGAGATAAGCGAGGCGCACCACATATTTGGTCCTGTCGGAGGTATGCCCCCGGCGCGATCAATGCGTTCATCGGAGTCTAGAACAGAGTGGAATCCGGAGATTGAAGCAAATGCCATCGCGTCATCCGTGGTGAGGACGTGCTCTGTCCTGGCTGTGTCGCCAACTGAAATTTCGTCGTATGTTTTGCTGTCAATAAACCCGAGATTCATACAAACTCCTTCCCCATTCAAATGTCAGTGTATCGCTATCGAGCCGGGATGTCTTGGCGCGATTTACCGGAGGGCTTCGGTGATTTCCGCGTCGTGCACACACGGTTCAGGCGTTGGGCCAAACGCGGCGTGTGGAAGAAGCTGTTCGCGCATCTGGCCCAGGACGCAGATAACGAATACGCGATGATTGACTTGAGCATCGTGCGCGCCCACCAGCACAGCGCCGGGGCGCTGAAAAAAGGGCGCAGACCAGGCCATCGGGCGCAGCCAAGGCGGACTAAGTACCAAGATCCACGCTTCGCCCCAGGAAGATCCTTTTCTTTCTTCCACTTACGCCTGTGCCGGCGTTACTGTTTGAGAGGCAGATGCGTGCCCCGAAAAGTCGAGCGCTTCGCCTGGCCGAAGCAGGGCAGAGGGGTGGCAGGGCTTGGTCTTGCTTCGTTTCCAGACCCTCTTTTGTGAGAGCAGATGCTCAGGCAGCTCAGATGCATCCTGTTGTCTTGCAAGCCCAACAGAAAAGTCATACAGATAAACCTGCTCACCCTTGTAAAGCTCGCGCTATAGTGAGTCATTCTCCGGGATTCTCTGCTGTCGGCGTGCAATGCGCTGCCTGAAAGGATTCCTATGACTCGCCTTCCTGCTTTTCCTCGTGTGCATTTCCGCAAGCTCCCCTTCGCGCTCTCCTTCCTGTTTGTGCTATTCGCAGTTCCCAATGCCTTCCACGTACAGACGCCTGAACTGCAGATCCACTACACCGCGCGGCTCTTCGGCTACTACCGTATCGAGCCCCGTGAAGATCTCCGTCTCTCGACCGTCCGCAAATTCCTTTGGTCGCTCGCGCGCACCAATCCCCGCACAGATACTCTGCTTCTCGGCATGGGCGACAACTTCGGCCCGGAGTTTGGAGCCAGCATACAGCTATCGGCTAAGCGGGGGGTCGGTTGTTTCTCGGATCGCAGAGTCATGGGGCGACGAGTAACCTGAAGAAGCGGCATGGCATTCCCGAGGCATTGGCCGGCTCTTTGGATACGTTGGCGAGCCTGCTGAATGATGTTGTAAAGTACCAACAGCCAGAAACGGTTGCAAGTTAGTCGGGCGTAACCTATGCGCCTTGTCATATATCCAAGAACCAGCAAGGGGGATATCTTTTGGTGGCAGTTTCTGCTCTTCGATCACTTCTGCTAGAGGTAGCAGCGGTGCACAGGCACCTATGCCCGCGGCAGGTCCTGGGCGTGCGCATGGGCCTATATGCCGGAGAATTGCTTCGCCTAGAACTGCCTCGGCATGACAAGCGGCTCTACACGTTTGTCGAGACAGATGGGTGCTTTGTTGACGGCGTTACGGCAGCCACGGGCTGCTCCGTTGGGCACCGTACACTGCGGCTCATGGACTACGGCAAGGTCGCAGCGAGCTATGTTGATACGGAGACGGGAACGGCGATTCGTGTCTGGCCCAGTCATCAGTGCCGTACCCGTGCTATGGATTATGCACCCGCCGCTGCGAATTGCTGGCGAGCTCAGCTTGAGGCGTACCAGAGCATGCCGGTATCGGACCTCCTCTGCGCACGCGAAATAGAATTGGTTCTGGATCTAAAGGCTCTGATCGCGAGGCCTGGTGTTCGAGTGAATTGCGGCATCTGCGGAGAAGAAATCCTCAACCAACGTGAAGTGATTCGAAACGGTCAAGTGCTTTGCTACGGTTGCGCACACGGAGGCTACGGTCGATTCCTAAGCGACTGCACCAAGGATTGACGAGGGTTGGGCAAGATTTCACGGTACGGTTCTATAACAAGCGGGGGACGGCGGAGCAATGGATCAAGGAAGGCAAGCAGGCGGTGAAGATGACACGGCTGAGTTGCCATCGCTTCAGGTCGAATGAAGTGCTGCTATGGCTCAGCCTGATCGCCTACAACTTGGGAAACCTGTGGCGGAGGTTGGCGTTGCCGAAGGGAATCAAGTCGTGGTCGTTGACCAGCTTGCAGCAACGGCTGGTGAAGACAGGCGGGCGGCTGATCAAGCACGCTCGCTACTAATGGCTGCTGTTGGCAGAGAGCCATCTCACGTGGCGCCTGTTTGGAAGCATGCTGCGGCGGATGGAGGGTTTGCCGCTGTCAGTCGGATAGGCACGGCAGCCAGGCGAAGCCAATCTGAAGGAGGGGAGTTGACGGGGGAGGTGTCTGTGAAATGGATTTCAAATCAGGCAAGTCATGGCTTTTGGGCCTGGGCAGAGGACCTGCGGGGACGACAAGGCCCTCGCCGTTGGAACGAAATGGGAAAAAGGTGGCGAGCCGGGCACTCGGGGGTATATTCTCCGGTGGTTGAGCAAGCAAAATGGAAATTCCGGTATACACCGGGCTTTGACTGGTCTGACCCACGGAATCTGCTGCGGGCCGTAGAGAATTATCCAAAGTTAGCTCAGCAGGCCATTTGAAGGAATGGCTGGTGATGCGTGGATAAAATGGGGTTGACGTCCACATGACGAGCAGTGTGGTCTGTGTGCAAGCGCCAAACAGCGTGGGATTACCGCACGAATTACGGATCCTTCCGTTCAAGACGCTTGCGTTCGCAGTCCCGATTCCGCATATACATCTATTCAGCCGGGCTGTGGTGCACTTTGAGCAGGATTGGAAGCTTGCGGCCACGGCCAGAGTGTGAAAATGAGTGTGAAGGCCATCCATCCCGCCGAACGCGCAGATACGCAGCAATTGATCCGCGGCCGTGTGAGGCTAGGCGAGATGGAGATCACGGTCCTTAGCGATGGAGTCCTCCTTCTCGACGGCGGAGCGATGTTCGGTGTGATTCCTAAGCCGCTATGGCAAGAGCGTGCCAAGCCAGACGCGGAAAATCGAATTTTGCTGGGTACCAACACACTCGTGGTGCGCGTCGGCAAGCACACAGTCGTGGTGGAAACCGGCCTCGGCAACAAGTTGGACGCCAAAGCTCGGGACTACTACGGCGCTCAGCAACTGTTGCCCTCGGCATTTGCGGCTGCGAGCATCCCTCTCGACGAGGTGGATGTCGTCATCAATACCCATCTACACTTCGACCATTGCGGCTGGAATACTACGAGGGGCGACGATGGATACATTACACCTACCTTTCCTAACGCGCGCTACTACGCACCGCGCGGTGAAGTGGATCACGGCCGAAAACAACTAGAACGCGATCGCATGAGCTACCATGCGGCTGACTACGAACCGTTAATTGCAAGCGGACAGATGACCCTACTAGACGGGCCGGACACTATAGTGCCAGGTATCGCGGTGGATACTTATCCGGGCCACACCGAACACATGATGGCAGTATGCTTCGACTCGGGCGGGCAGCGCGGGTGTTATATCTCCGATCTGATCCCTACCAGCGCGCACCTGGACATCACGTGGTGCACGGGATACGATCTCGACCCCCTTACCGTCATTGAGCAGCGCAAGCGGTTCTATGCCCGCGCCATTCCTGAGCACTGGTTAGTGTTTTTCACGCACGATCACGACCTACCATTCTGCCAGGTGGTGCTAAACGATAAGGGAAAACTTGAGGCACGTCGCGTCGGGAGTGAGACCATCCTGTAACCGGATCGGGAAGTGTCGCTATACGAATTCCCTTATAAGGGCCAATGGCCGGCCCATCTGTTCGCTGCGACGAAACGGTTAGTCTAGCGGCGCCACACTCAGGCCATCTTGACTGAAATTGATGCCGCACAGCCAGGACCCCAAACGGCCGAGGTAGGAAGCCGTCCTTCCGTCTCGCTTCAGCGTGCGCGTTGGCGGACCTATTAACGCCCCGGCGGCTCTGTCTTGACGCAAAGACCGATTAAGATTGTTGTGTCTTTCATAATCGTTGGGGGCAGACGCTGAGCCCGGAACGACCTCTCACACGCGGAAGGCTGACAATAATCTTTAATGTTAGATATCGCTCACAACACTTCTGCTTGCGTAGCTTCACGAGCCGACGGCGTCGAACCACCATCGGAAACATGAAACCGACGAGACATAACTGCAACTGGCCGGGTCACGCCCAGACTTCGGCATCGGGCTGGATGCAAGCCAAAGAGCTTCCCTCAGGGGAAGCAGAGGGGGGTTATTTTCGCTTGACATCCTCTCTCATAGGAAAACTCACTGGGTGCCGTGCCTGCTCTCTGCTTAGTCGGTGCATGTGCCTGCTGGCCGTCGACAACAATCTTATTCAACCCCTGCCGATGGAAATAACGCGCCGTTGGTGTGTGGTAAAAAGCATGCAGCGGTAAAAGCGTCCATGTATCCGCGCTGGACGCTCAGTTCCATATATGTCATGTTTCTTGAAAGCTCATGCAGGCGGATTGCCGCTGCTTTTGAAATGAGTGTACCGTAAGCTCCGGCGAGAGACGAGTTTCCGATATAACGATACTTTTGGAGCGGCACATCGGGGAACATGCCAATGCGGATTGCATTCTTGAA
>Ga0181527_1004857_pt1 | contig 11385 bp, 7 predicted proteins | sample PEATcosm2014_Bin_30_FD_119762 | JGI IMG/M metagenome (GOLD analysis project Ga0181527, IMG submission 119762) | Peatland microbial communities from MTU Mesocosm Facility, Houghton, MI, USA - PEATcosm2014_Bin06_60_metaG | ecosystem: Environmental > Terrestrial > Soil > Wetlands > Peat | place...
GTCGATCGAGCTCGACGCGCGCGTCCGGAAACCGCGCAACTTCGGCAACCCCGGCGCGTTCGACTACTCCCGCTACCTGGCGCGCAAGGACATCTTCTGGACCGCATCCGGCGCCGCCAGCACGGTCCGCATTCTGCCCGGCCACTGCGGCTCGCCGTTTCAAAAAGCCGTGATGGACTTGCGCGCCCTGATTCTGAAACGCATCGAGCGGCTCTACCCCGGCGACACGTACCGCAGCGGGATGATGCAAGCCCTCATGATCGGCCAGTCCTTCCAGCTCGAGCGAGTCTGGACCCAGTATTACCGCGAGACCGGCACCTTCCATGCCCTGGTGATTTCCGGGACGCACGTCGCCATCCTGGCCGCCTTTTTCCTCTTCTTCCTGCGCGTGTGCTTCGTTCCCGAGAGCGTGGCGCTGCTGCTCACGGTTATGGCGGCGTGGTTCTACGCCCTGCTGACGGGCTGGCTGGCGCCGTGCACGCGCGCCGCCTCGGGCCTGACGCTGGTGTTGATCGCCGGTTACTTTTACCGCGAGCGCCGGGCCCTCAACCTGCTGGCGGCGGTGGCGCTGGGCTTCCTGGTGTTCGACCCGGAGCAGATGTTCGACGCCAGCTTCCAGCTCACGTTTCTGGCGGTGGCCTTTCTGGGCGCCTTCGCCATGCCGCTGATCCGGGCCACCTCCGGCCCGCTGGCGCGCGGCCTCCAGGATCTGGGCGATCGCGACCGCGACATCCACTGCGCTCCGCGCATCGCCCAGTTCCGAATCGAGATGCGGCAACTCGCCGAGACCGTGAGCCGCGTGGCGCATCTCCCGCCGCGCGCCGGCACGCTGGCGGTCGCCGTGACCGGCCGCCTGCTGCTGTTCTTTTACGAGATCACGGTCATCTCCGCCGTCATTCAAGCCGGGTTGGCGCTGCCCATGGTGGTCTACTTCCACCGCGTCGGCCTATCGGGCCTCTCGGCCAACGCGTTCGTGGTTCCGCTGATGGGGCTGGCGGTGCCCCTCGGATTCGTCGCCGTCGTCACCGGCTGGGTGTGGGTGGCGAAGATCGCGGGCGTGCTGCTATGGCTTTCGCAAAAAGTGGTTTATTGGCATGCCGGTGTCGAGCCCGGCTGGCGCATTCCCACGCCGCCGCTGTGGCTGGGCGTGGCCTTCTCAGCCGCCCTGATTGCCGCCGCCCTGGCGCGCGGCAAATGGTGGCGCATCGGGACGGGGCTGGCGGTCGCCGTGTTTCTGGCGCTGCTGCTCTGGCACCCATTTCCACCCGACGTCCATCCCGGCGAGCTGGAGATGACGGCCATCGATGTGGGCCAGGGCGACAGCATTTTTGTCGCCTTCCCGGATGGAAAGCGCGTGCTCGTGGATGGCGGCGGCATTCCCGCCTTCGGGCGCCAAACCAGGTCGCAGCTCGATATCGGCGAAGACGTGGTGGCGCCCTACCTGTGGGAACGCGGCATCCGCAATCTGGATGTGGTGGCGCTCTCGCACGCCCATGAAGACCACATCGGCGGCCTTCCCGCGCTGGTGGACGATTTTCACCCCAAGCAATTGTGGACCGGGGCCACCCCCGACAGCCCCATCTGGCGGACGCTGCAACAGAAGGCCGCCGCCAACGGCGTCAAAATCGTTCCCATGCATTCTCCGCGCCGCTTCGCCTTCGGCGGCGCCGAAATCGAGGTGCTCGCCCCGCCCCCCGATTACGTCCCCACGGACAGCGCCAAGAACGACGACTCGCTGGTGCTGCGCGTGGGCTACGGGCGTAACGGGTTCCTGCTCACCGGAGACGCGGAACGTCCCATCGAGCGCGAGATGCTGGCGGAGGATGAAATCCGGCGCACCGACGTGCTGAAAGTGGCGCACCACGGCAGCCGGACTTCCACCAACGAGGATTTTGTGAGCGCCGTGGAGCCGGTTTTCGCGGTGATCTCAGTGGGATTCGAAAACAGCTACGGCCACCCCAACCGCGATGTCATCGAGCGTCTTCGCCAGCATCGCGCCGTGGTGTACCGCACCGACCAGGATGGCCTCATCACCGTCCGCAGCGACGGGCATCGGCTGCACGTCGAGACTACTTCTCTTGCGGCAGAATCTTCAGGTTCCCCGGCAGGGCGAACAAATCGTCCTTGAGGCCGTGGTTGATCTCGACCGAGTCCGAATATACCTCCAGGATCTTCTCTCCATTGCGCTCGCGCACGGTGGCGCCCGGCCACTTGACCCCGCCGCCCACATCGCGGAAGTTCGAAAAAATCGTCACCTCCGTGTCGAAATCCTTGTACTCCGGGTTGCGGCGTTTGAATGCCTGCCGCGTGGGCAGCTTGGTGAGCTGGTCGAAGTAGACCGTCACCGTGCGGTTGGCGGCATCGGTGATGTCCACCATCTCCACCGGGCGGTTCTCGTACATATCCATTCCCTGCGAGTAGAAGGCCAGCCCCGGCTCATCCAGCCGCTGCCGCAGAATGTAAAAGATGTTTCGCAGCGTGCTGTCCTTGTAGTTGGCGTAGCGCAGATCGGCCAGCGGGCGGGCGCCGCGAAAGGTGACCTCCCAAGCGCCGTTTTCCGTGAACAGCACGACGCTGTCCTCGTGATTGCCTTGGGCGTCCCGTTCCCGTAAGGCGATCTGGCCCGGGACCGGCGCCAAATAGCGCGTGTAGATCTTGATCACGGCCAGGCCGGAGATCTGTTCGCGGTAAAACCCATAGCCTCGCCCGCTCTCCACGCGGTCTTGCATGTGCAGAAATGCGTCGCCGCCGAGGGCCCGCAGGGCCTCGTAGACCACGCGCTTGCCACGCTCGGCGGCTGTCTCCGCCGCGGAGGCAGCGAGCGCGCAGCATGCCAGCAGAATCAGGCCGAGCGTCATGACCGATGTAGCGCCGGGCCCAGAGGGCACCCCCTTGCCGCCAGTGGGGTTGTCCGGAGTGGGAAGGACACCGGCGCTACATCGCGTGTTCATGGCCGTTTTTGCAGCTCCTGCAGTTGAATTCCGGAGTTCACCTTGCACCCGGTCAGCTTCACCTCGGCGAATTTCCGCCCGCCCTGCGCGATCGTAATCTTCCGCGGCACCTTCACCCCGGCAATCTCCTGGAAGTCCGCCCAAACTTCCTCGTTCGGAATCGGCGGTCCGCTGGCACGCGCCACTTCGTAGAGCAGCCGCTGCGGCAGCCCCGTTTCGGCATTCAATTCCAACCGCGCGATCGCGCCGCCCGTATCGCTGATCTCGACGGTGTTATCGTCCAGCGCGTTCACCGTCCGTCCCGCGATGCGGTCGCTGAGCAGCAACCGGAAGTAGAGCCGGAACAGATCGCCCTGCACTTGTTTCAACTGCACGCCGGCGAGCGGCCCCGAACCTTGCGGCGTGGCGAACCAGCCCGCCTTGCCGTCGCAGAAAACCGATATCTTCGGTAGCGCGATGTCCTGGCGGAAATACGTGGGGGCGATCCAGCGGTCGGTTTCTTTCATCAGCATGCCTCCGGCGGAGGGTTCCACCTGCAAGTCGTACGACCGGATGTAATCCTTCACTGCCGCCAGTGGGCCGGCGCCTCCCACGGCCTGCTGCGCGCGCGCCAGAAGCCGCTTGCCTTTCTCGAGGCTGGCAGCGTCCCCCTTGGCCGCTTCCGGCGTCTCTTGCGGAATGGTCAGGTCGATCATATGAACCGGGGCGCCCAGCGAGTCGAGAGGCCGTCCGAAGTCATCCGGGTTTCCGACCGCCACGGTGGTGAAGGCAGCCGGATTCAAATGCTCCTTTGCCACGCGCAGCACGTCGGCGCGCGTCACCGCCTCGAGCGCCTTCTGGTACTGCTCGATGAAATCCGGGGGATATCCGTAATACTCGTACGTCAGCATCCGTGCCAAGGTCTTGGCCCTGGTGTCGTAAGCGAACACCAGGCTGTTGAGGGCCGTGTCCTTGGCGGTCTTGAGTTCTTCCTCCGTCACCTCCGACGTTCGTATGCGGTCCACCTCTTCCTGAATCGCCTGGAAGGTCTCCACCGTGGAAAGCGATTTGGTGCCGCCCGAGATTTCGAACCACCCGGGGTGGTCGTAGTTCGCGTCCCAGCCCGCGCCGATGTCGTAGGCGTTCCCCATCTTGGTACGGACGCGCTCGACCAGCCGGCTGCGGAACCCGCCGCCCAGAATGTCGGCCATGATCACCAGCGCCGGATAGTCCTTGTCCTTGAATTCGCCGCCCAGTTGGCCGATGGAGAAGAAAGTTTGGGTGACGTCCTTCTTCACCGCCAGATAGGTGCCCGGCGCCGTCTGGCCGCCGGCCTTGGGAAACTCCGGCACGGGCGGCTGCTCGACGGCCCAGTCCGAGAAAAGCTTCTCGATTTTGGCCTTCATGCCGGCGGTATCCAAGTCGCCCCACACCCCCAGCTCGATGTTGGCGGGGAAGAAGTAACGCTTGTAGAAATCCTGAAGATCGGCGCGGGTGATGCGGTTCACGGTGGCGTATTCCATATCCCAGCCGTAGGGCGTGTCTTTGCCGTACACGATATCGGCGAATTCGCGCTCCGCCACGCCGCGCGCGTCGTCGTTACGGCGGGCGATGCCGCCGTTCAACTGCGTCTTCGCCAGGGTGATCTTGTCCGGGCGGAACTCGGGAGCGGTGAGCACGTCTTTGAAAACGCCCAGCACTTCGTCGGTGTTCTCCTTCAACGCGGAGAACGAGACGCTGCCGCCAGATTCACCGATGTCGCTTTCCACGCTGGCCGCGATGTTCTCCAGTTGCTCGTCCAACTGCTCGCCGGTCTTCGTCCTGGTGCCGCCGGTGCGGATCACCATGCCGGTCATGGTGGCCAGGCCGATCTTGTCCGCGGGGTCGAACAAGTTCCCGGTTCGCACCTGCGCCACGCCGTGGATGATGGGCAGCTCGTGGTCCTCCAGCAGATAGAGCTTCATGCCGTTGGGCAGCGTGAAAGCGGCCACCTTGGGAATCTGGATGGGCCGCAGCGGCGGAAACTTGAGATCCTGGTAGGAAGGAGCCGCCGCCGCCGCCGGCCGCGCCGCGCCGGCTGCGCGCTTGTGGGGCGGGGCCGAAACGGGCGGTAACTGCGCCGCCGCCGAAGCGGCCGCTATGAGCAGGGTGACCAGCGTCTTCTTCATGGGCGGCCTCCCGGAGCGCCCGCCGGGGTGCCCACCGGGCCCGGCTGTGCCAGATATGCCACCGTGCGGCTGGGCAAAACGAAGTACTGCCGGGCCACCCTCTGCACATCGTCGGCGGTCACCCGGTTGAGGTCGTCGATGGATGTGAACAGTTTCCGCCAGTCGCCGTAGCTGGCATAGTAGGTGGCCAGCATTTCAGCCAGTCCGGCGTTGTTGTCGAGGCGGCGGATCACCTCGGCGCGGGCCTTGCTTCTCACGCGCGCCAGCGTTTCGGCATCCACCTTCCGCGCCTTGAAGCGGCCGAGGAGATCGTCGAGCGCCTTCAGGTCCTCGTCCACGGTGTGGCCTACCGAGGGCGCCAGGAAGAAGACGAACAGGTTGGGGTAGCGGCCGCCGGCGAAGGTGGCGCTGGCCTGGGCCACCAGCGCGATTTTCTTCTCCTGCACCAAATCCTTGTACAGCAAGCCGGTCCGGCCGCTGGAAAGTATCAGGGAGATGACGTCGAAGACCGGGTCGTCTTTGGAGTACTGGTCGGGCCGCTTGTAAGCGATGGCCACCATCGGCTGCGTGGGCGAATCCACCACCGCGGTCTTGGGTCCCGGCTGGGGCGGCTCCACGGTATGCAGCAGCGGCGGCAGCGGCCGCGCGGGCAGCGGGGTGAAGTAACGCTCGGCCATGCGTTTCGCGTCCGCCGGGTTCACGTCTCCCACTATCGCCATGGTGATGTTGGCCGGGACGTAATACTCATCGAAGAACGCTTTGGCGTCGGCGCGCCGCAGGTTGACGATGTCGCTGGGCCATCCGCCCGACGGATTGCGATAGGGGTGGGCCGCGAACGCGGTGGCCAGCAAATCCTGGGTGAGCTTGCCCTCGGGGTCCGATTCGACGCGCATGCGGTACTCTTCCAGCACCACGTCGCGCTCCTTGTAGAACTCGCGGAACACCGGATGGAGGAAGCGCTGCGACTCCATCAGGAACCACAACTCGATCCGGTTGGAAGGCAGGCTGTAGTAATACTCGGTGGAATCGAGAGAAGTGCCGGCGTTCACGCCCGAGCCCCCGTTGGTTTCGATGACGCGGAGATACTCGTTGGGCTCCACGTAGGCTTCCGCGCTGTCGATGGCCATTTGCAACTGGGCCTGGAGCACGCCGATCCTGGTTGTGTCCGCTTTGGGTCCCTTGTTGCGCTCGGCATCGAGGCGGTCGTATACCTCCTCGATGGCATCCAGGGCTTTCTTCTCGCTTGGCCAGTCCACGGTCCCGATGGTTTCGGTGCCCTTGAAGGCCATGTGCTCGAACATGTGGGCGATGCCGGTTTCGCCGGACGGATCGTCCACCGACCCGGCGTTCACATAGGTGTGGAATGAGACCACCGGGGCCTCGTGCCGCTCGGCGACGATGAAGTGCAGCCCGTTGGCAAGCGTGAACTCGGTGACTTTCTTTTCAAATTCCTTGAGATCCTGCGACGGCAGACAGATGGCCGCCGTCAGCAGGATGGCGCAGAGACGAAGTGCTCTCACAATGTCCGCCGCTCCTTGGCTTCTTTGAGGATAGCAAGGCCAGTAGCGCCGGCGGTCTTGCCGCCGGTGGCGGTGCCCGAACTGGAACACACCGGCGGCAAGACCGCCGGCGCTACCTTACTTCCCGGAACTGTACTGGGCGTACAGCGCCGCAATGTCGGCCGATTGCACGTCGCCCGAGTGGACAATCACCCGGTAGCGGTAGCGCAGCGATCTGCCCGGCTCGACCGTCTGCGCCCCGTTCTGCGACTTGTCGTTGGTGAAGGCCGCCACGCCGAACGGGTTGGCGGCGAATAAGCCGTATCCGCGCGCGTGCCAGCGGACCGGGTGCCGCGGGTTCTCCGGGTTGTCGAGGATGGCCACCCCGACTTTTTCGTCGCCGATGGTCCCCGAGTAATCGCACCAGTTGGAGGGCTTGCCCCAAAGCTGCCTCTCGCCAGTCAGTCCGTCGGCATTCACAATCTTCCCCGTGCCGCCCTGCTCATCCAGGACGGGGCGGAGCCGGATACCGAACGCGCCATCCTTGCTGTCGCCCCACACCACCGTCTGCACCGAAGTCAGTGTGACGTCGACATCGATGATGCGCAGCGTCGGGTCCGCATGGAAGGTCATGACCCGGTCTTCGGTGAGCACCACGTTCCCCTGCCGGTCGGTCCAGTCGAATGTGGCCGCCAGCGACCCCTGGTCCTTGCCGCTCTTGACTTGGCCCACCTTCTTCAACACCATCACGCCGCGCTTGGGAGGCTCCTTGTAGCTGGCCTCGTTGTTCCAGAAGTCGATGCCATTGACGCTGTCGTGCGCGAACCAGATGCCGCGCTGGTGGGGGTGGTCCTTCGGCCCCTTCTCTTCTTCGGCCACCTTGTCCATGGGAAACGCGCGAGTTACGTAAGTGCCCGTCGCCGCGCGCACCGGCCAGAGATACGGTTTGGTGACTTCCTCACCGCGCATGTAGAACGTGCTGTAAGGCTTGCCGCCAATCTCGATATCGATCTTGTCGGCGCCGGGCGTGATCTTGACTTGCGCTGCGGCCGAGAGCGCCAGCCAGGCAGCGGCGAAAAGGACCGGTAATCCACGTTTCATGTTGTTTACACCTTCTCGGGAACTACATAGGGTTTGCGATAGACCCGCGTCGCCAGCTTGTTGGCTTCCGGATCGTTGACGCAAGTCAGTGTCTGGGGATCGAAGTGGATGGTGCGGCCCAGCCGGTAGGAGATGTTGGCCAGGTGGACCAGAACGGTGGAGGCCGCGCCTTCCTCGATTTCGCAGTTCAGTATTTCCCTCTTGTGAGCGCGCACGGCGTCCAGGAAGTTCTGGAAGTGGGTATCGTTCTTGGTGGCCGTCGGACCGGGTGCCTGCTCTCTGCCGATAAAGCTGAAGTACTTGTTGTAATTGTCGATGACCAGGTAGCCGTTGGAGCCGTAGAACAGGTTGCCGACGGTTCCGCCGCCGCCCATGCCGCCTCCAAAGCCGCCCGCTGGGCCGCCGCCCGGCCCGCGACCGGCTTCAAGGCCGCGACCGGCTCCAGCGCCGCGACCGGCTTCAGCACCGCGACCAGCTTCGGGGCCGCGGGTGCCTCCAGCGCGCCCTCCAGGGCTGGGGACCATGTATTCGCGGTTGGTGATCCAGTGGCGGACTTCGAACTCCAGCATCTTGGTCTTGCCGTTCTCGTTGAACTCGAAGGAGGCATTCAGCGTGTTGGGGGTCTCCTGGTCGTCGTCGAACATGAACTTGCCGCCGATGGCGCTGGCCTTGATCGGATACTTGACGCCCAGGCCCCAGCGCGCTTTATCCATTTCGTGAATGCCCTGGTTGCCGATATCGCCGTCGCCCGTATCCCAGAACCAGTGCCAGTTATAGTGGAACCGGTTCTTCGTAAACGGACGTTTCGGCGCCGGTCCGGTCCACAGGTCGTAGTCCACGCCCTCGGGCACGTCGGAGACCGGCGTGCGTCCAATGGTGTTGCGCGTCTTGTAGCACAGCCCGCGGGCCATGTAGACGTCGCCGATGAGGCCCTCGCGCATCTTCTGCACGCCTTCCTGCAAGGCTTCCGACGAGCGGCTCTGGCTGCCCTGCTGCACCATGCGGTCGTACTTGCGCGCGGCCGCCACAATCTGCTTGGCTTCAAAGATGTTGTGCGTGCACGGCTTCTCCACGTAAACGTCCTTGCCCGCCTGGCAGGCCCAGATGGTCTGCAGAGCATGCCAATGGTTGGGCGTGGCGATGGAGATGGCGTCGATGGACTTGTCGTCGAGGATCTTGCGCATATCCTGGAAGCCCTGCGGCGCCTTCTTCCCGCTGGATTCCACGCGCTTTACGAAACCGGCCATGCGCGACTGGTCGATATCCGAAATGGCCACCAGTTCCACGTTGGGCAGGGTTGTCCATTCCCGGAGGTGGCTGCCTCCGCGGCCTCCACACCCCACAACGGCGATGCGCACAGTGTCGTTGGCACTGGCAAACACGCGCTTTCCGGCAGTCACCGCCGCCGCGGCGCCCATAAGGAAGTATCTTCGATCCATGGATTTTTTCGCGAACCTCACTCGGATGGCGGGACAATTGGGGCCAAGGTTACCCTTCGCTATCTGATTGTGGGCACCGGCAGCGGCAGCTTCCAACTGTCGTCGGCGGTTTCTTCGGTGGCCTTCCTGGCGTTGCCGAGCGTATTACCTTCCAGCACGATGCTTTTCAGTTCGCCCGGAGCCACCGCCAGAAACGTGCCCGTGCCCGCAAAAGTCCTGCTCGCACGCACGATAGCGCCCGGGCAGCGGTCCAGCCGTATCACCGGACTTCCCGCAACCGGCGTGCGCGTGGACACCTGGTCCAGCTCCAGATCCTTGGAATCCCGTATCAGGAACGCCGTCCCGGTGGCGGGGTTCACCTGCACGTTGTGCAGTTCCATGGCGAGCGTGTCGTGCGCCCGCATTCCGACTGTCCCGGATGCGATCACGTTGCCGATCTGCAACCCGTTGACCGGCATCTCCGGCAGTCCCTCGATGTTGATCGTCAGCGGCGAGTGGTTGATGGTCATATTGCTGATGGCGATGTTGCGAAACACCGGCGTCCGCTGGGAAACGGGTTCTTCGGGGCCTCTGGTGTAGTAATTGGTGACGTTGATGGCTTCGTCGACGGAGTCCATGGTCCAGTGATCGAACCTGACGTTCTCGATCACGCCTCCGCGCCCGCGCGTGCTCTTGATGCGCACTCCTTTTTCGGTGCCCTGGCAGACGATGTTGCTGGCCACGATGTTGTGGAAGCCTCCGGAAGTCTCGCTGCCCAGCACCACCGCCCCATGCCCGTGGTGCACCGTGCAATTGGTGATGGCCACGTTGGCGGTGGGCCGGTTGACGCGCAGCCCGTCGGCGTCCTTCCCCGATTTCAGGCAGATGGCGTCGTCGCCGGTGTCCAGGTAGCAGTTGGAAATCAGGACGTCCTGGCTGGAATCGATATCCATGCCGTCGGTGTTCACCCCCGGAAACGTCTCGATGATGACATCGCGAATGACGACCTGTTGCGAATACAGAATGTGGATGACCCACATCGGCGACCCCACGATGTGTATGCCCTCGATGAGAATATTTCTGCTGTCCATGGTGCGAATGAACGAGGGCCGCAGCGACGGCGCGGCTTTCAGGAAATCCTCCGGCGCGACCGGCTGCTTCAAGTCCAGCGCCTTCAAAATGCCCGTCCACACGGTCCTCGCCGCGGCCGCGTCCGGCTGGCGCACGAGGTTCATCCATTGGGCGTTGTCGGTGGTGATGGTTCCCCGCCCTCGAATGGTGACATTTTCCAGGTCGTGCCCGCCGATCAGGGGCACTGGCGTGAGGCACTCGGTGCCCTCCAGCCTCCCCCTGGTATACGTAACACCTTCGCGGGAGGCCGGGAACTGCAGCACCGCCCCGGCGTCGATTTCCAACACCAGGTTGCTCACCAGCTCGATAGGCCCGGTGACATACTTGCCGGCGGGGACATACACGGTGCCGCCGCCCGCGGCTTTCGCTGCCTGGATGGCGGAGCGTATGGCTGCCGTGGCGCTCGCCGACCCGTCATTGCGCGCCCCATAGTCCATAATGTTGAACCAAGGCCCGGCGCCCCACAGGTTCGCACCGGCTAAAAGACAGAGCGCCGGCAGAAGCCGGCTTCGACATAGTAAGTTAATGAGACCTCCAATTGGCCGCGTCACAGCGACACTGTAGCATACGGCAGGCCAGGCTCTTTGCTACAATCGAAACGATGTGGAAAGCCCTGGCGGCCGGAGCTCTGATCAGCCTGGCCGGCTTCGCCCTCGTCTTCTGGGCCGTGGGCCGTTTTCTGCTGCTGCTTCCGCGGCTGGAAGCCTCGCGGTGGTTCCAGCCGGTAATCAACGGAATCGTTCCGTTTGCCTTAGCCGCCTCAGGGACGGCGATGTATCTGCGGAAACGTTGCCGCAAGACGAACACCGCGCGCCGCTGACAGCATCATCAGCCAAGGCTCCGCCGTGGGTTTGCGGATGACGGCGCCCGCCTCGCCTGAGACGGGCGTTTCCAAAGGCCGGGTGGCTCCCGTGCGCGGGTCGAACCACAGGCCCGTGTAGGTATTCTGCGAAAGCGTGCGCTGCAGCGTGATGGAAGCGCCGGCCAGCGAGTAGAACAGCACCGACTGGCTGCCATCGTCGGCCAGGCACCAGGTGTGCTCCGGATCGGCCGCCACGCCGTCCCGCGGCTGCATCTTCATGAGCGTGGTGGCAAGATGGTCGCGCACGAAACCATCGAGCGTCGTGCGGTCCACCGA
>Ga0181527_1004861_pt1 | contig 11379 bp, 8 predicted proteins | sample PEATcosm2014_Bin_30_FD_119762 | JGI IMG/M metagenome (GOLD analysis project Ga0181527, IMG submission 119762) | Peatland microbial communities from MTU Mesocosm Facility, Houghton, MI, USA - PEATcosm2014_Bin06_60_metaG | ecosystem: Environmental > Terrestrial > Soil > Wetlands > Peat | place...
CTGAGCGACAAACTATGCCGAATGGAACCGAGGCGGCCACATATGCGAGGGCCGATGCCAGCGTCACAACGACGCTCCGCACCGGACCCGTTCGGCATAGTTCGGCGGGCGGCATAAACCGCCTTATGCCGCGCTCGGCATAATGCGGTCGCGATGAGCGAAGCGAGACGTGACCACGAACGCCCACCTTCATCGTGACCCGCGAACAGCGCGTTCTTGCGCGTGAGAGTCAGCGGTCGCATTTGATTTTCGACGAGGTTGGTATCCATCTCGACGCGGCCGTCCTCCAGGAACAGCGTCAGCCCGACCCAATGGTTCAGAAGATAGGCGACGGCCTTTCCCATCTCGCTGCGGCCGGACAGGCGCGTGGCCTGGGCGCGCAAAAAATCTTCGAGCTCGGCGACGAGAGGTCGCGACCGCTTGGCGCGAACGCTCTGCCGGATCGACGCCTCTTTGCCTCTTATCTCCGCCTCGATTGCATAGAGCGCGGCGATGCGCGCGAGGATCGCCTCGGCGACGGGCGAGCCCGCCTTCGGCGTGGCGCCGATGATCTCGCGCCTTCCATGGCTCCAACACCAGGCGAGCCGCAGCGGGGCGCCGCCTTTGCGTCCAGGCCGCGCCAGTCGATGATAGCCTCCATAGCCGTCGACCTGGAGGACGCCGTCGAATCCTTCGAGTATCCGCTCGGCATGCTCGCCGCCGCGCCCCGGCGCGTAATGATAGACCACGATCGGCGGATCGGCGCCGCCATGCCCGCGGTCGTCGCGCAGAACGGCCCAGAGATAGCCCGTCTTCGTCCGGCCGCGGCCGGGGTCGAGCACCGGGGCGGTCGTCTCGTCCATGAACAGACGGCCGGACAGCTTCATCAGCACGCTCATGCGCTCGACGAGCGGCGCGAGGTGGAAGGCCGTCGTTCCCATCCAATCGGCCAGAACGGCGCGGTCGAGCATGATCCCGTGGCGCGCGAAGACCTGTGATTGGCGGTAGAGTGGCATGTGCTCGCTGAACTTCGCGACCGCCACTTGCGCCAGCAGCGCCTCGGTCGGGACGCCGCCCTCGATCAGATGCGCGGGCTCGGCAAGGACCGAGAATGGCCGCGAACGCCGGCCAGGAAGCTTTCGACGCAAGCGAAGCATTTGAAGCGTCTGATCGGTGAATTGCCGGGCGTCGAGTTGTTTGTCGAATTGCCGCGCGTGCAACAGCTCGCGTCGAATTTCGGCCAGAAGCTGATTGACCGCACGGGGAGCGATGGTCGGCTCCACGGGAATTTCCAACTCGCGGGGGCCAAGACCGGCCGCTTCACCGGTTCGAAGCCAAACCTTCAGAATGTCCCTCGCGCGCGCGAGATCCGATCCGTCTTTGTCGCCGCGCCTGGCTGCTCGCTGATCTGCGCCGATTACAGCCAGCTCGAACTGCGCGTCATGGCGGCGATCTCCGGCGACCCAGTGATGACCGAGGCCTATCGCGAAGGGCGCGACCTGCACGCCACCACCGCCGCTGCAATGCTCGGCATTGGCGTCGAACAGTTCGACACGGCGAATCCAGCTCACGCCGATGCGCGCAAGAAAGCCAAGGCCATCAACTTCGGTATCATATTCGGGTCCGGCGCGAATGGCCTACGTGAGTTCGCGCGCGACGCTTACGACATCTTGCTGACCGTCGAAGAAGCGAGCGCCATGATCCGACGCTTTCTGACCACCTACGGAGGCGTCGCCGGCTGGATGCGCGAGCAAGAGGCTCGCACTCGACGCTATGGATTCATAGAGACTGTCGGCGGCCGACGCTATTGGTTCGCCTGGGAGGCCGGCGGCGCCTATTCGCGAAACCTCGCCTTCAACTTCCCGATCCAAGGGACGGCGGCGGAGATCGCTGTCGAGGCCGTCACCCGGATCGATGCGCGCCTGCTGCGCGACCTCCCGGCGGGAAGCCTGGTCCTACAGGTTCACGACGAGTTCGTGCTTGAGGTTCCGCACGGGTCGGAGGATTTGGCCAAGGGGATCTTGGTCGAGGAGATGACGGCGGCGTTCTCGGCGTTATTGCCCAATGCGCCCGTGACCGATCTTGTTGACGCGCACGATGGACCGAATTGGGCCGCGGCGAAGGGAGGCTGATCATCGAAAGCATCGGGTGATGAAAAACCCTCGACGGCTAGTAGGTAGGGAATTTTGCCTCCGCGCCGACCGTGGCGCGTTTTGCGGGGCTTAACCGCAGCGACGACGGTCGCCAGCCGTCGCCACTGCCTCGCGTTCAGCGGCCGTCAGACTCGGGCCAAATGCTTTATGAAGCTTCGAAGAAGGCGGTGTTATTCCCTTGCATCGTTCGAACCAGAAGAGCGCGATCGAAGAAAAGGTTCCGACTTTCGCAACTCGTCTCCGCGATTAGCAGGCACCCATGATGCGGATCGGCGCCGAAGCAAAACCGCAGGGCGGATCGCTATTAACATACTGATATTAATCTTAAAAATTGACTGAGCCGAGCGGTCGCGATCGGCGCCAATCACGCTCGTTCGAAGACAGGGCATTTCCTACAACCTTCAAGCGCTTATGAAAAATAAGCCTGAGGGCCCCGTCCCAGCGCCGATGCACACCCAGTTTCAGAGAGAGCGCCTCGACCACTGTCCAAATTTGCATCGGCCGCACTGTCTGCCATAATTTCCGATCGAGCCAATGATGAAAATGCGCAGTCTCGTATGAAGGGGTCTATCGGCAATGAGGTCAGTTGAGTGTCAAGGATTTGGACCCGGCGAGAAGCAATCCGAGAGTTTCCGCGTAGCGATCGTGGGAGGAGGGCCGGGAGGGCTTTTCTCGGCCTGGCACCTTGAACATAAGGCCGCCGACGCCTGTAAGATAACGATTTTCGAAGCGGACGAGCGTCCAGGCGGAAAGCTGTTCACCGGAAGCTTTGCCGGCGCGGGCCCTTATGAAGCCGGCGTCGCCGAAATCTATGATTATTCGGCGCTGGGTCCAGATCCTTTACGAGAACTCATCGAAAAAGATCTCGGTCTTAAAATAAAGCATATCGAGGGCGGCCCCTGCGTTCTCGATGGCCACATCATCCAGAACGTCGACGAACTCGGGAGCTATTTCGGCGAGGCCGCCCAGCGCGACGCTGCCGCCTTTCGCGCGCGCTGCGCCGAATTGTATTCGCCGCAGCATTACTATCAGTCGTTATGCGAGCGCGACCAGGCTCACCCCTGGACGAATTTATCGGGGGAAACGGTGCTGAGGCGCGAAATCCCAAATTACATGGCCCGTCGCTACATCCGGGCCATGTGCCACAGCGACGTCGCCGCGGGTCCGCATCTGACGAACGGCGTCAATCTGCTCAAGAACGTTCTCATGGATGTTGATGGCTATATGAATATTTTCGCGGTTGTCGAGGGCAACGGCCAGATTGCGGCGCGCCTCGTCGAGGAGCTGACATCGGAGCTGCGTCTTGGCAGCCAAGTTCGCTCAATCGAGAAGCTCGACGACGGAACCTACCGGTTGGAGGCCGGCTGCAACGGCGGCGTCGAGACGGTCATTGCCGATTACGTGATCCTGGCGCTGCCACTGACGGGTTTGTCGATCATCAAGTGGCGTTCGGAGGAATTTCAGCGCGCGATGGCCCGGCACTTCACCTATTTCGATCGACCCGCCCACTATCTACGGGCGACTTTGCTGTTCGAGCGTCCGTTTTGGCGCGAGCACCTGAACACCGCCTGGTGGATGATGGACGCCTTCGACGGATGTTGCGTTTATGACGAGGGCGCAAGACTTGATCTTGGTCAGTGGGGCGCGCTTGGTTTTCTGATCGCCGGAAACGCCGCGCTCGGGCTCGCTAATCTTTCCGACGAACAGATCGAGCGTTTATGTCTTGACGCGCTGCCGCCGGCGCTCGCCCATGGACGTCGACTGATTGTGGATCGCCGCATTCACCGCTGGCTGGCCTCCGTCAACGCGATTCCGGGCGGGCATCCCGTTCGCAGCCGTTATCAAAACCATCGTCCCGATCCGGATCAATTGCCGGGAGTGTATATTGTTGGCGATTATATGTTCGATGCGACCATCAACGGGGCGCTGGACTCGGCCGACGCCGCGACCGATATGCTGCTCGCCGACATTCTCGAACGCCGGCAGTCCCTTCACCGCGGCCGCCAAGCCACTGTCGTGACGCAAGCTGGAATTCCCGCCTCCTTCGCCGTGGCGCTGGAGTTCTTGTTCGCATCGGCGAATATCCCGGATTTAATGCGAGCCGCCTGGGGAGTTGGTCCAAACGCCAAGGTTCTCCTGCTCGGCTCCGCGTCTGGCAAATACGTCGATGAACTGCGCGAACTTGGTTACGACGCCTATGGTTTTGAATGGCGCCCATCGGCCTATGCTGGCACGGCGCGAACATTTGAGTCTTTCAACAGACTGGGGGGGCTGCCGCGGCTTCCCTTCCCGGACCATCATTTCGACGTTGTGCTGGATGCGGCCTTGTGCTGCTTGCCTCGCAGCGACGTTCCAGCGGTTCTGCGCGAACTAAGGCGCATAACCAAGAGCGGCCTGCTGTTCGGATCGCGCACCACTGATCTCTCGATTGACCTGATTGATCGGCATTCGCTTCTGGAAGGCGTGCAGACGCTCGCTTCACGCTGGGATTGGTCCGAAATGCTGTTTGGCGCGGGCTTCGTCCATACGCTCATGGATCCCGCGCGGATGCACGACACATGGACTTCCGTGCAAGCTTCCGGCGCGGGACCGGGCCGCTGGTACGAGGACGCCGAAAGCCTACTATATTGTGTCTATAGCGTCGCCCCAATGGATTGGGAGGAAATGCAAAAAGATGAGAAACTAACAACGGTTGGTGAACACGACGATTTGAGGGTTACGGTGGACGAGACAAAATGATCGGCGCTTGCGATGCCGCCGGCTGGCGCTGGCAATTGGCGCAAGCGCTATAATCCAAGGAAATATGCGAAGGCGAGCTTCTCAAATTCTGGCCTCGCTTTGGGGGTGCACAAATGAACATCATCGTGGCTGGGGAGCCTGTCGTAACCGCCCGCGCTTGGCGGGTTCGCTTTGGGACGCCGACGTCGGAGGGCGACTTCGATCGCCTTGTCGCGGATGCGCCGCGCCCGCTCGTGGCCGAGCGCAGGGAATTCGACGTTGCGGAAGCGCTGGCCGCGAGCCCTACGGAGAGGGACGCCACCGATTTATTGATCATTTGGATTCCCCCGGGCGCCAACGACATCGAGACGCCGGCGGAGCGTTGGATAGCCGCGCGGCCACCCATGATCCGCGCGAGCATCAGCACGATACGCGCGCTGTGGTCGAATAACCGGGTGGTGTTGTTTTGCAACTCCGAACTGTTCGAAGCCGGCTACGACGCCATCGTTCGTTTCACGGCCGTCGCGCGCGAGGCCGACTGGCTCGAAAAACAGGTGGCCAGCTCCTGGCGGTCCATCAACGACCATAAGCGTCTGGTTCATTCGCCGTCTTTTTCCGCCCCACGCAAGGCGGTGAACGCGGCCACGGAACAGAGTATCGAAACCGAGATGTCGCTCATGAGCGCGGAGATGTCGCTCGAACAGCTCGATCCCAAATTGGACGCCACCTCGAAGCGGCTCTTTGGGGAGCTGGTTCTCGCGGCCAATTTGCACGATCGGCTGGAAATGTTAGTGGGCCCGATCGAATTTGCCAGCGCCCACTACGAAACCGTCAGCTCGCGATTGATCGACGCCGAGACGACCCGAAAAGGCTTATGGCTGGAGATTCTCATCGCGCTGCTGCTCATGGTAAACACGGGAATGATGTTCATATCTCCAGGCAAGGAACCGGCTCAGCCTTTCGAAACATCCGTCGGCGTTTCCAATGCGGAAATGGCGGCGAAGATTGAGAAAAGACCGGAGTCCGCCGAAAGCGCGGGAGCGCCCATTCACAATGCAGTCGGGATCGACAGCGGGACCGGGGCGAAAGACGCCGAAACGGAGCGCGCCGCACCTGCGCAGGGCCAAACGACAAACGACCTCGACGCGGCGGGATGCGAGGCCAAATTGACGCTCGTGAGTTCGCAAAAGCGAATCCTGTTCGCCAAGGGCGCCTCGTCGCTCCCGGCCGCCTCGACCGAGGCGCTTCGCGGCATCGGCGAAGTTCTCAAGCAGTGCCGCGAGGAAAAGATCAGCGTCAAGGCGCGCTTCAGCACTGGCGAAGTCCCGAGCGCGAAACTTACTCAAGGGCGCGAGCAATCTGTAATCTCTTATCTAATAAGAGAAGGCGTGCAGACGAATATGCTGAAGCGCTTTTCAGTCGGCGCCGGAAAGAAGCCGGAATCGAACCGAGCGAACGAGCGTAGCGTGGAGTTCGGCTCCATCGAATTCATCATGAGCCCGAACGACGGGCGGCCGTGAGACGAGCGCGTCAAGCGAAGGCTAGACTGTTTTCGCGAAACAGAACGGGGCGCCAATCGCATCGGCGCGATTATACGCTGGAGATTCTTGTTGGTGTGACATTTATGCCATAGTCTAGACATTTAAGCGCAATTTCGGAAATTTTTGATCAAAGGCAAAGATTGTACGCGATTCAAGGGATTATGGTGGCCGTGATCAAAAACTCCTCGAAGGCGGTAAGATAGCCGCTGTCGCAAGTTGGAGCCAATACTATGGCAAAAAATATTCCCGTCCTTAGAGCGGCAATTGCGGGGGCGCTGCTGAGCCTTTGTGGTTCTGCTGTTCTCGCCGCCGATGTGACGCCGCTGCCGTCGACGAAGGGCCCGGAAGCCGAGTCGCTCAAGAACTACTACTTCGTGCCCACGATTACGAAGATCGAGGCCTTCGGCGGAGCTTTGACGGAAGGGTATCCCTACGGGAGCTGGGTCGGGCAAGGCGGCGCGCAGGCGTCCGTCAACATGCTGATCGACGACTCCACGGCGATTCAGGTGGACGGCTTATTGGGTTTTGAAAAAAACAGCTTTGTGGCCGGGCTCTCGGGCCACGGCTATAAGTTCCAGTTGAACAAGTGGCTGGCCGGCGTCTATGCCTCCGGCCAATATCGAGGCGGCAGCGGCGGCAGCGGCTACCTGCTGTTTGGCGGCGAAGGCGCTTACTTCATCAACAGCTTCACGCTGCAGGGTATCGCCGGCGCCGAGACCCAGGCTTTCGCTCCGTCGAGACCCGGATACGACTGCCAGACTTCGGGTTACAACGGGTGCCAGATTGGTTACGAGCCGGGCGCGGGTTGGAATCTTTACGACGCCTTCGACAATCTGCAACCCAATTTGGGCCAGGGTTTGTACCACACCACGCGCTTTTTCGATCACGTGGAGCTCGCCTATTATCTGACTGACGATCTGAAATTCTCGGCCGCGCATGAATACACCAGCGGATTCAACTCCGCCGTGTTGGGCGTGGAATATTTGTATCGCACCGGCAAAAGCATAGCGCCTGCCGTCTTCGTCGAAGGCAGCATCGGAGAGAAGGGTCAAGCCTCCATTCTCGGCGGGGTGAGAATCTTCTTCGGCGAAGAGGACAAGCCGCTCATCCGCCGCGAGCGCGAAGACGATCCGACGACCAAGCTGCGCAGGACTTTCATGTCCAGCGCCGACCTGAGGTCGAGGAGAGACGGTCAAACCGGCAGCCAGGCTGGCAAGGTGCTTAACTTCCCCATCTCCCATCAATGCACTTCGTTTGGCTGCTAACGCTTAACGTCTCTCTGGGCTCTCTGTATCCGATCGCCGAATCGGCTGCCGCACATGCGGCAGCCGATTTTTTGTTCGCGCCGGACTTCGCGCTTATTTCAAGTTTCGCCAAATCCATCCCCTGGAGTGCTTTCGAGCGAAACGGGAACCGGTTCGCGTGAAGAAAGCACGTCAAGACAAGAGATTCTGGAGTATTTCCGATTCGGATTGAAACGGCGAGACGCTATGTCTACGCCACTTCCCCTGACGGCGATTGCGATGGTGGGCGCCTGATCAGGCTTTTCGCCGCGCGAACGCCAGAGAGATAAGCGCCGTGAACGGTGGCGGGGTAAGAGCTGTTCGTATGTTCGCCCGCAAAATAGACCCTTCCCTGCGGCTTCGCCAAATCGTCGCACATTGTTAGCGACCCTCCTACCGGCACGATCGAATAGCTCCCCTGCGCATAGGGGTCGTCCTCCCACGTCGTCGTCGTGACGCGCAGCGGCCGGGTCGCATCGCGATAGGCGTTTTGCAACACAAGAAAGGTTTCATCCGCGATTTCGTTCTTCGACATGCGCAGCGCCTCCGTGGCGGCCTTGCCTCCATTGAGTGCGAGCAGGATCGGCTTGCCGATTTCCTTCGACAGGTTGATAAACTCTTTCCAACGCGCGTCGCCGTGAACGATGTCGATCGTCTGCGTCTCGTCCCAAAACTTTTCAGAAAATTCGAGAAAGGTCTTATGCAGATTACCCATTCCGAGACCCTTCAGCGCATCCGCCTTAGCCTCGGAAAACCCAGGCGAAAAGCGAATGAAGCCTTTCTGCAGCACGCCCAGGGGAACCGTGACGACGACAAAATCGGCGAAAAACTGTTGGGCGCCGACGAAAACCTTGACGCCCGTCCCCTCGTCGCTGACGCCGTCGACGGGCGAGCGCAGACGAATGTCGAGACCGCGCGCAAGTTCATTCGCCAGCGCGTCATATCCCGAGCGGACCAGGACATTCGCACCCTTATATTCGTCGTCCTCGTGGAGCCACCTGAGCGACATACGGGACAGGTTCGCCCCATAGGTCGTTTCGATCTCCATATGGACGAGGTGGCGGACAACGGACTCTCGTTCGCCGCGGAAATGTTCACGACGGAGAAAATTCTCGAAGGCGGCGTCCAGGGACTCGTCGCCGCTCATCTCCTTCTTGCGCCGCCTCGCGAATCTGTAAAAATTATCCAGAACGTCGCAATAATCGTTTGGCGCGTCGCCGGTGCCGATTCTGCCGCCCTTGTGGTAGAGCGCGTTCGAATCGAAATGGGTCTTGACCAGCGAGGCGCCCGTCTTCCGTAGTAAGCGCGCGACCGGATTGCCTTCTACGCCGTGGACCCAGGAGGCGCCCATGTCGAGCGGCGTTCCGCTGCTCCGATCGGTATGCAGGCGCCCGCCGATTCTATCGCGCGCTTCGAGGATCAGCGGCCGACGCCCGGCCGCTTGCAAATCCCGCGCGGTGGCGAGACCGGAAACGCCCGCGCCGACAACAATGACGTCGTATCTTGGCTCATTCACCCGGTCGATCTCCGAACGATCGCTTTGCGAACAATAGCCCTGGCTCGCCCCGCGCTCCGCGCCGGACGGGTCTGCGGACTCACAGGCCTTTCGGATTGCCCGTCAAGACTGTGGAGAAGGACATTTCCCCGTCCTCATCCACCCACAAGACGCCGCAACCATAAAAGTCGACCTTGGAGCAGTCCGGCTTGGCGGCTTCGCCATCTTCCTCGTAGCTCATACACAAGCGCCCATCCGAAATGCGCCATTGCCCCAAATATCGCTCTCCGTCCTGCTCGCCGACGATTTTGCCGTCCGAGCGAAGGTATTCGTAATAGGGCTTGCCGTCTTCGTCGCCCGATAATGTGTTGCCAACAAGCGCGCTGCGGATTTCGAGCTCGGTTTTCAGCATCTTGGCGTTCACGAGCGAGGACGCCAGAACCATCGAGGAAACGAGCATCAGTCTAAGCGCGCGCATTGGGGTTTCTCCCTCTAGCTCAAATTCGCCGACAGGCGAGAGTGGCGCGTGCGAGAATGCACTCTCTGTTGGGTTTCGGCAACCGCGCGTACTAGGCCCGCCGAGCAAAAGCGCTTCGACGACGCGGAGACGAACGCCGTAAGGGCTTGCGCACAAAGCGGCAGAAAGCAAACGCAAGTCGCTGATTGTTAAACTTTGTTCGATGATCGCCGAAAAAATGCGGGTTGCGAATGAAGAAAGGCTCAGCGCATAATCGCGCGGTTGAGCAGGCGACCCACGGAGGATCGCGGCCCGCCGTTCAACAAGGAGGCCCAAACAGAATTTTTCACCCGCCGGTCGCGCGCTGGCGTGCGGCGAAATCAAACGGGGTCGCGACGGCGCTCCGAGAGGAAATGCGATGAATATTCTGGCAACCGCCTGGACCGAACTTCCCGCCTCATTTGACGAAAAACGACTCGCGCGTCCTACGGAAAAGCCGGGCCGCCGTTACCTTTCGATCGATGTTCTTCGTGGCTTGGCGGCCATTCTTATGGTGCAGGACCATTTTGCAGAGCATTTATCCTCGGATATCGCATCTCCACTGTATCTATATGTTGTATCAACTAATGTTGGCCTCGCGCCTGCTCCGATTTTTGCTTTTCTTGCTGGCTTAAGTTATTCATTATGGTTAAATGTCCAAGCACGCCGGCAGCTCAATTCTGATGATGTTGTGAAATACAGCATCCGTCGCGGAGCGTTTCTCTTTGCGCTTGGGATCGCAGTAAATATATTTGTTTGGCTACCAAAGGAGACATTCAATTGGGATATCTTGACGCTGATTGGCGCCTCCACGATCCTTCTTGTGTTTGTGCGAAGCTGGCCTCCCCGCGCCATAATCGGCGTCTGCGTCGCCGTCCTCCTCATCGCCCCGCCATTGCGCGATCTCAGCCACTATGACATGCATTGGAAAGACAATGAATATATATATAGCTTCGAATTGGGCCAGGTGCTGCTAGGTTTTTTTCTAAATGGCTATTTTCCACTTTTGCCATGGGTCGTCTATCCGTTGGTCGGATTTGCGGTAGGACAGATGTTTTACACTCAAGATACAACTAAACAGTCCTTGCCGTTTGTGGTCGTACTGCTGGGGACCTTGCTTGTCTGTGTTTCTGTTTCTTTGTACCTGTTGCATCCATATGTTCCGGGTTGGGTTGCAGATTATTATGCAACCAGAATGGTCGACCATTTTTACCCTGCGACGACAAGTTTCGTTTTGGGTTCGCTCGGCGCGCTCTTGCTGGGCCTGGCGTTGCTAGACCGCGTAATCGACGTTAATCCATTAGTTTCGTCAACGAACCCCGTCCTAGCATTTTTCCGACGGTTTGGCTGTTTTGTGCTCACGACCTACGTCGTTCACCTTGCGGCGCATACATGGCCTATGTGGATTGCGGCAATTTGGGACGGAAAAAATGACCCGACAGAATACTATGGCAGTGCGGTGAGCACTTCGACCGCTCTTTGGTTGGCCGTCGCTTTTATTGCACTCTTCGCCTTTTTTCTGCCTTTCCTTGAGCGCCACAAAAAATATAGTATCGAATATTTCTTGCGATGGATCTGCGATTAGAGCGCCATCCGAGCATGGCGATTCAATAAAGTGGCGATGATTCCCATATCCGAAGGAGAGCGTTCGTTGGGCTGGAACGCCACGGGGACAGGGGGCGGATCATGGCGCTGTCGATGGATATTCGCGAGA
>Ga0181527_1004865_pt1 | contig 11371 bp, 11 predicted proteins | sample PEATcosm2014_Bin_30_FD_119762 | JGI IMG/M metagenome (GOLD analysis project Ga0181527, IMG submission 119762) | Peatland microbial communities from MTU Mesocosm Facility, Houghton, MI, USA - PEATcosm2014_Bin06_60_metaG | ecosystem: Environmental > Terrestrial > Soil > Wetlands > Peat | place...
CGCGGCTCCAAATGAATGCGTCTTTCGGCGCTCCGCCTCCCTTCTTTTTCAGGGAGGAGTTTGGCTTAGCGTAGCTTGACTTGACGTAGCTTGGCATGGCTCGGGCGCGCAGACGCGCCGCGACAACGAGAAAGATTTATCCGCCCCTCACGGTGCGGGACGGTCGAACGGAGATAGCAGATGCCGATTTTGTCTGGGTCCGTAAACCTGCACAAACGCCATACCGCCGAACAGCAAGCCCGGCGCGGCAGGGCGGCGAGAATTGCCTTGTGCCACATCTATTGCGACGTGCTGCGGCTGTGGCGCGGCTGTGCCAATGCGCGCTGCAAACGTCATCGGCGTTGTTGCGGCGATGCCTGGCCGTGCCTCCAGCGCGGCCGGTCGACGGTGCCGGCCGGCTTGCGCGAGCGCATCTACGATGAGGTTCGCGCCGGCGGCCCGGCGCGCGTGCCGCCGATCAATAATCTGGAAGCGGACATGCGGCGGCATCCGCCGGGCTGGCTGTGACGGCGGCAGTCGATATCTCATCCGCTCGTTCCCGCGAAAGCGGGAACGAGCGGTTTATGTACCGAACAAATTCGATCGGAACATGCCCTAGTCTAATGCGCCACCACGTTGATCATGCCGGTGATATCGCCGGCGAGAAAGCGCCGCAGATTGGCTTCGATGGTCGGCATCGCGAAATCGATATAGACGTCGCAGAAGCCGCCCTGATGCGTGGTGATGATGACATTCTCCATGCCCCAGAACGGATGATCGGCCGGCAGCGGCTCCTGGCTGAACACGTCGAGGGCGGCGCCGGCAATGCGCTTTTCGGCCAGCGCCTCGACCAATGCCGGTTCGTCGACCACGCCGCCGCGGGCGAGATTGACGAGGAAGCTCGAAGGCTTCATCGCGGCGAAGACTTTGGCGTCGATGCTGTTGCGGGTCGCCGCGGTGAGCGGCGTCAACAGCACGAAGAAGTCGAAATCGCCGACCACCTGCAACAGTTCGTCGCGCCCGTGCATGCGGTCGAAGCCCGCGGCCTCGCGCGGGGCGGAACTGACGCCGACGACGCGCATGCCGAACGCCTTGCATTTCGGCGCCAGCGCCTCGGCGATGACGCCGACGCCGAAAATGCCGACCGTCTTGTCGTGCAAAAGCTTCGCAGGGAAGCGCCGCCATTCGCGCGCGTCCTGGCCGCGGACCGCGTTCGGCAGGTCGCGGGCCAGCGCCAGCATGGCGCCGAGAGCTGCTTCGGACACCGGCGGTCCGTGGATGCCGTGGATGTTGGTGACGATCACGTCCTTGCGCAGCGCCGGCTGGTCGGTGAGGTTGTCGGTCCCGGTGCCGAGCGCTTGCACCCATTTCAGACGGGTCGCCGCTTCGAGCACCTTGGGCGACAGCATCGGCGCGAATGTCACCATCGCGTCGGCCGTGGCGATATGGGGCCCGACCTTGGAATGGTGGTCGACCAGCGCGATCTCAAGATCGGGGAAGGCCGCCTGCAGCCGGTCGCGATATTGATTGCGGACCGACTCGGTCAGCGTCAGCAGAATCAGCAGTTTGGTCATTGACGAAAGTACCGGTGTGGCGGCCATCATGCCGCCGGAGCGAATGTCACCGGCGGGTTGCGGAAGCCTTATAACTTCTTGTGTGAAGCGCCGCCAAGGTGTCGCGCGCCACAATAAGCTGGGCTAAGATGGACGTGAGGTAGGCGGTTATTCGGCAGCAGGCGTTTTTTTGGGCATTCGCGCGAGGAGCAGACGATGGCTATCGACCTGTCGACCGTGAATTGGATTTTCGTCGCCATCATGGCGGTATTCGCGTTCGTTGCGGCATTGCTGGGCGGTCTCATATCGTTTCGCAATCGGGTCGGCGGCGCGCTGATCGCGGCGATCCTGTTCGCCGCGATGTATGTCGGCTGGAATTACTATCCGCATCCGCAGATACCGTTGCCGATCGTGACGACCTACGCCACTCCGCCGAGCAACGGTTGACCTTTCCGCCGGCGCGGTTATGCGTAGGGTAGTCGAACAGCCGGGGGACATGGAGCGGTGATGAACAAGGTCTATGCGGACGCAAGCTCCGCACTGGCCGGGTTGCTCGAGGATGGCATGACCATCATGGCCGGCGGGTTCGGCCTGTGCGGCATCCCGGAATCGTTGATCCTCGCCATACGCGAGTCCGGCGTCAAAAACCTGACGGTCGTCTCGAACAATTGCGGGATCGACGGGGTCGGCCTCGGCGTGCTCCTCAATACCAGGCAGATCAAGAAGATGATCTCCTCCTATGTCGGGGAGAACAAAACCTTTATGCAGCAATTCCTCGCCAATGAGCTCGAGATCGAGTTCAATCCGCAAGGAACGCTCGCCGAACGCATCCGCGCCGGCGGCGCCGGTATCCCGGCCTTCTTCACCAAGACCGGGGTCGGCACCAAGATCGCCGAAGGCAAGGATATTCGCGAATTCGAAGGCGAACGCTATGTCATGGAGCGTGGCCTCGTCGCCGATCTGTCGATCGTCCATGCCTATCTGGGCGATACCGAGGGTAACCTAGTTTACCGCAAGACCGCCCGCAATTTTAATCCGCCGATGGCGACCGCGGGCAGAGTGACCGTGGCCGAGGTCGAGCACCTGGTGCAGCCCGGCGACATCAATCCCGACCACATCGTCACGCCCGGCATCTACGTGCAGCGGATGATCCACGTGCCGACGGCGACCAAGCACATCGAGCAACGCACCGTCCGCAGGCGCACCAAGGCCGATGCGCCGGCCGGAACAGGGGAGGAAGTCTGATGGGAGGACGACTTTAATGCCTTGGAACCGCGATCAGATGGCGGAACGCGCCGCCAAGGAAATGCGCGACGGCTTCTACGTCAATCTCGGCATCGGCATCCCGACGCTGGTGTCGAACTACATTCCGGAAGGGATGAGCGTCCAGCTGCAATCGGAGAACGGCATGCTCGGCACCGGGCCGTTCCCGTTCGAGGGCGAGGAAGACGCCGATCTCATCAATGCCGGCAAGCAGACCGTCACCGAGCTGCCGACCACGAGCTATTTCAATTCGGCGGACTCATTCGCCATGATCCGCGGCGGCCACATCGACATCGCCATCCTCGGCGCCATGGAGGTCGCCGAAAACGGCGACCTCGCCAATTGGATGATCCCCGGCAAGATGGTGAAGGGCATGGGCGGCGCCATGGATCTGGTCGGCGGCGTCAAGAAGGTCGTCGTGGTGATGGAGCACTCCGCCAAGGGCGACTCCAAGCTCAAGCAACGCTGCAGCTTGCCGCTCACCGGCGCCGGCGTGGTCGACATGGTCATCACCGACCTCGGCGTGTTCACGCTCGACCGCCACGGCGGCGGCCTCACCTTGATCGAGCTTGCCCCCGAGGTGACGCTCGACGAGATCAAGCAGAAGACCGACGCGAGCTTCAAGGTCGCCAATACGCTTTTGCAATAGCGATTGGTGCGTCGGTAGCGCCGATATCAGAAAGCGGGAACTCATATTCGTACGTGGCAGAGCGGCACTTTCTTGGGCGCCGAGTAGCCAATCATTACGCTGTCACGACTTACGCCGAGCGTTCTTTTCGATTGCTGCGCGCGGCGCAGTGATCTCACTCATCAAGGTCATGGCCGCTCCGCTTCATGACTATGATGTTCAACGTGTGTCGATGGCGATTGGACGTTCGCGGACCTCCAGTTCGCACCACCGCCAGCGCGTTTGAGGCTATTGCTTGGCATGTTCGATCGCCGTTCGCACCGCTTCTTGGGTCTTGTCGAAGGCCCGGCGTGCATCGGTGAGACCATCCCGCAGCGCCGACCACGCTTCACCTCCGGCCTGATCGAGCGTGGCAAGTCTCGTTTTCGCCGCGTCCGCAGAGGCCTGCAGCTCAGCGATCTTGGCTTCGATCGCGGCGCGTCGTTCGACAGCAACGGCCGTCACCGAGGTCTTCAGTTCTGCGATCGTCTGCTGCCAATACAACTCCTCGGCCTTCACACGCGCTAGGAACACGGCCCTGCGGAGGGACACTTCCGAATTGATCGTAGCGAGATATCCGTCGAGGTCGTGCTCGAATTCGTTCCAGCGCGCTTCCAAAGCGGCGCGCGTCTCGCCGATCTGTGCTTCCGTCTGCTGTCGAGCATCAGCAAAGGTGCCTTCGATCTTGGCACGATAGGCTTCTCGGATCGTCCGCAGCTTCTGAAGATTCTCATCCGCTTGCTTCCGGGCGTCGTTGTTCAGCTTGTTGGCATTCTGCTCCAGCGTCTTGATGGTCGCGTCGATTTCGGACAATCTCGCTTTCGCCCACTCGATCGTTGCGTGCGCATCCACCGGGTCAGATTCTGCTTGCGCGAGCACAAGTGCCGAGGTGGCCTCGGGGCTCGACGTCAAGGTTGTGGTCGGCGAGAGCGCCAACGCGATTGAAGGAAGCATGATCACGCTCACGCCTGCAGCGACGGCCAATTTTAAAGACATTTGCGCCTCCTTTTTGGCAAGGAAACTTGAGAAAGAGTGCCGAGAAGGTTTCCCGGTCCACTGATTTCGCAGAATACGGATTGAGCGTGCTATCGGATCCGAGCAATGGCCTCGGAGATCTTCTTCCAGGTCCGGTCGTAGGCGGACGTTATCTCCTCCAGGCCGCCCTTGATGGCTTTCCAGGAGTCATCGCCGGCCGCGGAGACCTGCCCGAGTTTGGCTGCGGCTTTCTCGGTTTCGGCGGCAAGGCGGCTAATCGCGGCATCGGCTTCGATGCGCCCTTGATCGAGGGCGTCCGAGGCTGTCGCCCGGATGGCTTGCAAGGAGGAGTGCAAGGACTTGCGCTGGGCTTCGGCTCGATCCGTGACGGCCTGTTTCACGATGTTCGCTTGCCCCGCAGCAGCCGCAAGAAAGTCCTGGAATGCCAATTCGACTTCAGCCCATTCCGCCTTGAGGGAGACGTAGGTGTCGTCGGCGACGGCCTTGGACGCTGCTATATCGGACCGGAGGGCATCGACTTTGGCCTTGAAGGCATCTCGTGCGGCCCGGATCTGGACGATGGCGGCGTCCGCCTTGGTACGAGCGTCGCTCTTCAACGTCTTGACCAAGTCGTCGAGCGCCGACAGTGTCGCGTCGATTTCTTCGAGTTTTTGCTTGGTCCACTCCAAATATTCATGGGCGAGGCTTTGCTTCGACATAGTATCTTTCCTTTCACGGTTTACCCCGGATTGCTTTCCGGTGGCTTCGATGAGAGATTTTCAGCTTCGATTGCGGTTTGCCCTGACGGCCTCCAGCCGGAACGGAGAGTAATTCGCCAAGAGCGAACTGCCTGATGGCCGCCTCGAGTCGTTCGAGGCGGCCTGGATTGAATTGATCCCAGCCAAGACTCGTTAATGTCATATTGCGAAGGGTTCGGAAGTTGGCGATTGAAGCAATCACGATGGCAACCCGAATCCGCAGGCTTTCATCGCCAGCATCGCAGCCAATTGCTTCCGCGATGGTTTCGGTCAGAGCGCGCTCAAAACGCAAGACAGCCTCTTCGTAGATCATGCGAAAGGCATCATCCGCGTCGCGCTCGCAGCGGACCAAAAAAGAGGTCCATGCTTCTGGTTCGGAGCCGCCGACGACGATGTAAAAGAAGCTGCTGAGCGCCTCGTCGATCCGCGTGGCTCGATCCGCCCGATCCGCGTCACGGAGACGAACGACGACCGGCTCCATTCGTTCGCGGGCGTAATCCGCGATGGCCTGCGCGGCAGCAAGATAGAGTCCGCGCTTGCCGCCGAAGTGATACGGAATGGCGGCCAAATTGACGTCGGCTCGCTCGGCGAGGGCTCGCGTGCTTGCACCCTCGTAGCCAAGCGCCCCAAAGACCTCGATGGCCGCATGGATCATCTTGGCTCGCGTTTCGTTGCTATGAATGGCGTGACCATCCTTCGCCTCATCGACTCTCGAGTAGCTTTGCCGCATCGATCGCCTGCTCCTTGAATTCCATATTTAATTCATTCGAATGAATATATATTGATCTATGTCAACGGCTAAATCAGGTGCGTTTGATGTGCTGGGTTCCGGGCCCGCTCCGTTCAGAGCCTCCCGTGGCGGCGTTCAGGGAACGAGCGCTGATGCGCGGCGCCGGGTTTTGGGGGGGCGCGAACCTGCCGTGCCGGCGTGGCGACCGACAGCCGCAACGGCAATTCGATCGCGTCCAAACGCGTCGGGACCAGAGCAGGGCATTCCGCCTCGCCCTGGGACTCACGTCGGAAGGCCTGCGGATGACCCCGTGCCGTGCCGTGCCGGAACAGGGGGCTTTTTGTAGCGATGACGCGAAGCCCTCAGGATTACGCTTTGTCAATTTCTGTGGGGCGCCGTATGCTACCTAATTCCAAAAAGGCGAAAATCGCGAGCCCGTCCGTCGTCCCGAGCCTCGCCGGTGACGCGAGCCATCCCGTTCGCGGCACCAGGCGAGGTCTGATCTGGGAATCCCTGAAATGACGACGAGAAAGTGGATCTTAGTCGGCGTTTGCGCAATCGTCGCTGCGGCGGCCGCCATTGTCGGCTGGCGCGAATTTAGTCGTTCGCCCTATCCCGATTGGATCGCCAAGTCGAACGGGCGCCTCGAGGCCGAGCAAGTCGACATCACGAGCAAGCTGCCGGGCCGCATCATCCAGGTGCTGGTCGATGAAGGCCAGATGGTGGACGCAGGCACGGTGTTGGTGCGCCTCGATGCGACCGAGATCGCGGCACAGCTCGGCGCCGGCGAGGCTCAGGTGCGTCGCGCCGAGCAGGCGATCGACGAGGCTGAGCATGCGGTCGCGCTCCGCCTGAGCGTCCGGACCCTCGCAATGCAGGAATTCGACCGCGCCAAAGGGCTGTACGAGAAGGGCACCGCAACGGCCGAAACGCTCGACCAACGGCGTAGCGCGTTGGACTCCGCGGAGGCCGCCTATCAGGCGGGTCTCTCCAGCGTCGGCGGAGCCAAGGCGGCGCTCGAGGCCGCACAGTCGGACGTCGCCCGGCTCAAGTCGATCCTCGGCGAAACGGTACTGACGGCGCCGCGCCGCGGCCGCATCCAGTACAAGCTCATGCAAGCCGGCGAGGTGGCCGGCGCGGGCTCGCGGATTCTCACGCTGATCGACTTGGCGGACGTCTACATGACCGTGTTTTTGCCGGCTAATGTCGCGGCGCCGCTCGCGATCGGCGACGAGGCGCGGCTGATCCTCGATCCAGTTCCGCAATATGTCGTTCCGGCAAACGTCAGCTTCGTAGCCGCCGAGGCGCAGTTTACGCCAAAATCGGTCGAGACAGCAGAGGAGCGTGAGCAGCTCATGTTCCGCGTCAAGCTGCAGATCGCGCCGGACCTGCTGCAGAAATTCGAAAGCCAAGTGAAGACCGGCGTGCGCGGGGTCGGATTCGTGCGTACGCGCCGCGACCTACCGTGGCCGGCCTCGCTCGAGACCAAGCTGCCACAATGACCGCGGATTTCGTAGCAGAAGTCCGCGGTGTGACGCATCGCTACGCTACGCCGGTACTCAGCGACGTGAGGCTGGCGATTCCAGCCGGCTGCATGGCGGGCCTCATCGGTCCCGATGGCGCGGGCAAGTCGACGCTGCTCGCACTGATCGCCGGCGTGCGGCGCATCCAGCGCGGCCAGGTCACAGCCCTCGGCGGCGATATGAGCGACATCGACCATCGCCGCGCGAGCTATGCGCGCATCGCCTACATGCCGCAGGGGCTGGGCCGCAACCTGTATCCTACCCTCAGCGTCTTTGAGAACGTGGATTTCTTCGGCCGCCTGTTCGGACTGTCAGCGCGCGAGCGCTCGGCACGGATCGCGGAGTTGCTCGCCGCGACCGGGCTCGCACCGTTTTCTGATCGGCCGGCGGGCAAGCTGTCCGGCGGCATGAAGCAGAAGCTCGCGTTGTGCTGCGCGTTAATCCACGACCCGGACCTCCTGATCCTCGACGAGCCGACCACCGGCGTCGACCCGCTGTCGCGCCGGCAATTCTGGGAGCTGATCGACCGCATCCGCACCCGGCGCTCCGGAATGAGCGTCATCGTCGCCACCGGCTATATGGAAGAGGCTGAGCGCTTCGACTGGCTCGCGGCGATGGACGACGGCAAGGTCATCGCCAGCGGCGCGCCCAGCGACATCAAGAGCAGCACAGGTCAGACGACGCTCGAAAGCGCCTTCATCCAGCTGCTTCCGGAAGACAAGCGCGCCCGGCACACCCCCGTACTGGTGCCCCCGCACGTCGATCGCGGCGGCACTCCTGCGATCGAAGCGAAAGGCCTGACCTGTCGTTTCGGCACGTTCACTGCGGTGGACAATGTCAGCTTCTCCATCGCGCGCGGCGAGATCTTCGGCTTCCTCGGCTCGAACGGGTGCGGCAAGACGACCACGATGAAGATGCTGACCGGGCTTCTGCCGGCGACGGCGGGCACCGCGCGCCTGTTCGGCCAGCCGCTCAGGGCCGATGACATGGCGACCCGCCTGCGGGTCGGTTACATGTCGCAATCCTTTTCGCTTTATGGCGAACTGACCGTCGGCCAGAACCTCGATCTCCACGCCCATTTGTTCCGCCTTGAACCCGCGGGCATTCCGGCGCGCGTCGAGGAGATGCTCGATCGGTTCGAGCTCAAGGACTGCGTCGACAGCCGGCCGGACAGCCTGCCGCTCGGCATCCGGCAGCGGCTGCAGCTCGCGGTCGCGGTCATTCATCGGCCCGAAGTGTTGATCCTCGATGAGCCAACGTCGGGTGTCGACCCGATTCAGCGCGACGAATTCTGGCGCTATCTTATCCGACTGTCGCGTGACGATGGCGTCACCATCTTCCTGTCCACGCATTTCATGAACGAGGCGGAACGCTGCGACCGCATCTCGCTCATGCATGCCGGCCGGGTGCTCGCGGTCGGGGCACCGGCCGAAATTGCCCGCGAGCGCGGCGTTCCGACGCTCGAAGCGGCATTCATCGACTATCTTGAGGAGACGACCCGCGGGGAAGCCGGCGCCGCGGCCGACGAGGTTGCGGCGGTGCTGCCCGCCGCGTCGGCGCCGGAAACGGCGCAAGTCGGTCACCTACGCTTCGATGTCCGGCGGTTGTGGGCCTATGCGCGCCGCGAGACCATGGAGATCATCAGAGACCCGGTGCGGCTCGCTTTCGCGCTGCTCGGCCCGATGATCCTCATGGCGACCTTCGGCTACGGGATCTCGCTCGACGTCGAGCATCTGCGCTACGCCGTGTTCGACCAGGATCGTACGCGCGAGAGCCGCGATCTGATCGAGACCTTCGCCGGCTCGCGCTATTTCACGGAGCGGCCCGAGATCACGAGCGCCAGCCAGATGGACGAACGATTGCGCAGCGGGGAGCTCCAGCTCGCCATCGAGATTCCGGCCGATTTCGGCCGCGACCTGCTCAGAGGTTCGAAAACCGAGGTCGCCGTGTGGCTCGACGGCGCGGTGCCGTTCCGGGCGGAGACCGCACGCACCTACCTCGACGGCCTCGCTCAGCAATATTTTGCTGAACAGATCCGGCAGCATTTCGGCGGGGCCGCTGACCTCAGCCAGATCGACCTCGAAATGCGATTCCGTTACAATCAGGCGTTCAAGAGCGTGTTCGCCATCGTGCCCTCGGTGGTCACGCTATTGCTCATCATCATTCCGGCCATGCTCACGGCGGTCGGTGTCGTTCGCGAAGTCGAAACCGGGTCGATTGCCAATTTCCGCTCGACCCCGGTGAGCGAAATCGAGTTTCTGCTCGGCAAGCAGATACCCTATGTGGTGATTTCGTTCGTGAGCTTCCTGTCGCTCGTGGCGCTGGCCTGGATCCTGTTCGGCGTCACCGTCAGGGGCTCCGCAGCCGCGCTCGGGGTCGGCGGCCTCATCTATGTGACCGCTTCGACCGGGTTCGGCATGCTGGTTTCCACTTTTACCCGGACGCAGGTCGCAGCCATGTTCGCGACCGTCGTGATCACGCTCGTCCCGGCGATCAGTTTCTCGGGCCTTCTCGTACCGGTGTCCTCGCTGTCAGGACGCGGGCGGCTTTTCGGTCTGACGTTTCCGGCCGCCTGGTTCGAGCAGATCAGCGTCGGCACCTTCACCAAGGCGCTCGGATTTTCGCAACTCTGGCAGAACCACCTCGTCGTGGCCGGGTTCGCCATCGTGTTCATTACCGCCGCCGTGTTCGCGATAAAGAAGCAGGAAGCCTGAGATGCGTCCGGCGCTGGATAACACGCTCCGGCTCGGCATCAAGGAGCTTCGCAGCCTGCGGGCCGACCCGATTCTGCTGGTCCTCATCGCCTACATATTCACCTACGCGGTCTATGCCGTGGCCACGGGCGTTACTTTCGAAGTCCGGCATGCCGCCGTCGGCATCGTGGACGAGGATCGTTCCGATCTCTCGCGACGGATCGGCCTTGCCATCCTCGAACCCTATTTCAAGCCGCCGGTCGAGCTGGCGGCGGACCAGATCGACAACGCGCTCGATTCCGGCGATTTCGTCTTCGTCATCGAGATTCCTCCGAGATTCGAGCAGGATGCGCTGGCGGGCCGGCGCCCTTCCATCGCGATCGACATCGACGCCACCGCGCTTGCCCAGGCCGGCAACGGCGCCGTTTACCTGCAACAGATCGTCGTCGCGGAGACCCAGAGCTTCGCCGCCAGACGAGAAGCCGGCGTCGCTTCGCCGCTCGATCTCGTCGTGCGCGCCAAGTTCAATCCGAACCTGAATTCCCGGTGGTTCATGGCGGTGATGCAGCTCGTCAGCAACGTCACCATCCTGTCAGTGATCCTCACCGGCGCGTCGCTGTTGCGCGAGCGCGAGCATGGCACCATCGAGCACCTCATCGTCATGCCGGTGCGGCCGGTCGAGATCATGCTTGGAAAGATCTGGGCCAACGGGCTCGTCATCGTCGCCGCCGCAATCCTCTCGCTGTGGCTCGTCGTTCAATGGCTTCTCGCTGTGCCGATCGCGGGATCCGTCACGCTGTTTATCGTCGGCGCCGTGGTCTATCAGTTCTCCGTGACTTCTCTTGGCATCCTACTCGCGACTTTTTCGACCTCGATGGCGCAATTCGCCTTGCTAGCTTTACCGGTTGTGGTGATCATGTATCTGCTGTCCGGCGGCATGACGCCGCTCGAGAGCATGCCGATCTGGCTGCAGGATGTGATGCAGATTGTACCGTCGACCCATTTTGTCGCATTTTCGCAAGCGGTCCTCTACCGCGCGGCCGGAATTGAGATCGTGTGGCCGCAGCTCCTGGTTCTGGCCGTCATCGGGATTGCGTATTTCCTGGTGTCGCTATGGCGCTTCCGAAAGGTGCTGATGAGCTTCCAGTAACGCCCCGCGTCCGACCGCGATCGAGCTCGCCCCCGACGTGACGCTCGACGAGATCAAGGCGAAGGCCGACGCGAACTTCA